>ENA-UOWG01000084-UOWG01000084.1-activated-sludge-metagenome-genome-assembly--contig:-NODE-84-length-165803-cov-11.222066_pt1 | contig 165803 bp, 143 predicted proteins | sample MGYA00238147_ERZ761563 | MGnify/ENA primary metagenome ERZ761563 (study PRJEB28884, sample SAMN05720216) | anaerobic digester metagenome | isolation source: active sludge of municipal...
GCGCCTGGCCGTTTGACATTGTGCCGCGCATCATCCCCAAGCAGGAATGGGATCGTACCGACGCTGGCTTGAAACAGCGGGTGCAGGCGCTGAATCTGTTCATTGATGATCTCTACCACGAGCAGAAGATCATCAAGGACGGTGTTTTCCCCGCCGAGGTGTTGGTCCAGTCCGTCAACTTCCGTCCGCAATGCATTGGCGTCAATCCCCGCCATGGCGTCTGGGCGCACATCTGCGGTTCCGACCTGGTGCGCGATAAGGACGGCACGATTTATGTGCTGGAAGATAATCTGCGGGTGCCCTCCGGCGTGTCTTATATGCTGGAAAACCGGGTCGTCACCAAGCGGGTATTCCCGGAATTGTTTGAGCATCAACGCATTCTGCCAGTCGACGACTACGCGCCGCGCCTTTATGACATGCTCGCCTCGCTGTCACCGCGTCCCGGCGATAACCCGACAGTGGTGGTACTCACCCCCGGCATCTACAACTCGGCCTATTTCGAGCATTCCTATCTCGCCCAGCAAATGGGTGTGGAGCTGGTGGAAGGCAGCGATCTGGAAGTGAGCGATGATGATTGCGTGTATATGCGCACCATCGCCGGGCCGGAGCGGGTCGACGTCATCTATCGGCGTATTGACGATCTGTTCCTGGACCCCGAAGCGTTCCGGGCCGACTCGGCGCTGGGCGTCAAAGGCTTGCTGCGGGCCTGGCGGGCCGGCAACGTGGCTCTGGCCAATGCGCCGGGCGCGGGCGTCGCAGATGACAAAGTGGTGTACGCCTTTGTCCCGCAGATCATCAAGTATTACTTGGATCAGGACCCGCTCATTCCCAACGTGCCGTCCTATCTCTGCATGAACGAGAAGGATCGGCGCTATGTGCTGGCCAATCTGGACAAGCTGGTGGTCAAGCCGGCCAATGAATCCGGCGGCTACGGAATGCTGGTCGGGCCACATGCGACGGTCAGCGACCGCAAGCGCTTCGCTGAACTGATCAAGAAGGACCCGCGCAATTACATGGCCCAACCCACTTTGTCGATTTCCACCTCGCCGACCTTGTGCGATGACTGGATGGAGCCGCGCCATGTCGATTTACGTCCGTTCATCCTGTCCGGCCCCAACACCTACGTCACCACCGGCGGCCTGACCCGGGTAGCGTTACGTAAAGGCTCGCTGGTAGTCAACTCCTCGCAGGGTGGGGGGAGCAAGGATACCTGGATCGTTGATACCGAGGGCTTCTAATCATGCTGTCACGCGTCGCTCAGAACATTTATTGGATGTCCCGCTATCTGGAGCGGGCCGAAGACACTGCCCGCCTGATCAATGTCAACGCCAACCTGTTGCTCGATCTGCCGCGCAATACGACTTTTGGCTGGCTGCCGCTGATTTTCATCGTCAGCGCTGAGGACCTGTTTTTCGAGAAAGATTCCCACCGATTGGCCGATGAAAATAACGTCGTGACCTTTCTGATCAGCGACCGTGATCATCCCGGCTCCATTCTCTCCAGCCTGGCCGCCGCCCGTGAGAACTTGCGCACCACCCGCGATGCCGTGCCACAGGAAGCCTGGGAACAGATCAATGGCCTCTATATCTACGCCCGCGATCATGTCCCCAACCGGCGGGGCCGCTTTGAGTTCCTGCGCCGGGTGATCCACGGCGCTCAGCAAATCAATGGCCTGCTGTCGGGAGCCATGAGCCGCACTGACGCCTACGGTTTTTTAAGGATGGGCCGGTATCTGGAGCGGGCTGACATGACCACGCGCATTCTGGACGTGCGCTCGGCTAATCTGCTGCCCCGGGCCGGACAGACGCAGATACAGACACAGATGCAGACGCAGAGTGCCGATCTTCAGCCTGAAGAGCAGGATCCGTTTGAGAGCATCCAGTGGATGAGCGTATTGAAATCGCTCACCGCCTATCAGATGTACCGCCAGCAGGTGCGACTGCGGGTGGGCGGCCCGGACGTACTGAAGTTTCTATTGCAGAATGAATCCTTCCCCCGCGCTGTATCGTTCTGCCTCCAGCAACTGGAGATCTGCGTGTCGGAACTGCCTGGCCATAGCACCCTGCTCGCGGGTATTTCCGCCCTCAAGCAACGACTGGGCGACGCCGCCGTGCCGGAACTGACCCATGAGGGCCTGCACGAATTTATTGACGAATTGCAGGTCGGTTTTGGGGAACTGCACAGCCGGATTGCCACGACCTACTTCATGCATTAATTCTGATTTCCGGGATTTCCCTTGTTCGCCGGCCCTCGCGCCGGCGTTTTTTTCGCATTGCGGCCCGTTTCCCCTTGTCTGACAATACGCCGCATGGCGTCAAACCCATTTTGGCTATCCACCCAATGCGTGAGGGAATCATCGTGGCATACCAGCATCGCTATCTGGACGGCAGTCCGCTCGATCTGCCGGTTGGCAAGATCGTGTGCATCGGTCGCAACTATCTCGATCATATCCGTGAACTCAACAATGCTGTCCCGGAGACGCCAATTCTGTTCATGAAGCCCGCTACGGCATTATCTCCTCTGGGCGAGCCGATCCAGCTCCCCAAGGGACGAGGCGAATGCCATCACGAGGTGGAACTGGCGGTGCTGGTCGGCCGGGAGTTGCGCAGTGTCGATGCTGCAATGGCCCAGAAGGCGGTGGCTGGCTATGGCATTGCGCTGGATCTGACTTTGCGCGACCTGCAGAACGAATTAAAAAAGAAAGGCCATCCTTGGGAAACCGCCAAGGCGTTCGACGGTTCCTGTCCCTTGTCGCCGTTCCTGAAACCCGACGCGCTGCCAGAGCCTCAAGCCACTGACTTGAGTCTGCAAGTGAACGGCACGGTTCGCCAGCACGGTAACACCCGATTGATGATGGTTGGTATTTTTGAGCTGATGGCCTACATCTCCACGCATTTCACGCTGCAACCGGGCGATGTGGTGTTGACCGGCACCCCGGCAGGCGTCGCGCCATTGGTGCCGGGCGATACGCTGATTCTGAGCTTGGCTGATCATGATTTCACCGCGCAGGTGGCCTGAAGGACATGAACGTCCTGATCATTTATGCTCATCCCAACCCGCGTAGTTTCAACCAGGCCATTCTGGAAACGGTCGACGCCACCCTGCGCGAACGAGGCCATGCCACACGGATTCATGACCTGTATCAGATGCAGTTTCGCGCCGTGCTGGACGGCGAGGATTTATTGCGGAACTGGCGCGACGATTGGACTCCCGACACCCGTCGGGAACAGGACGCCGTGCAGTGGGCGCAGGGGCTGGTGTTGATTTATCCCATTTGGTGGTTTGGACCGCCGGCGATTTTGAAAGGCTGGATCGATCGGGTGTTCACCCGCAAATTTGCTTTCGACTTTGGCCCTGACGGGATGAAAGGATTGCTAACCCACGAGCGGGCGCTGATCCTCAACACCCTGGGCGGCGATGAAGCGACCTATCAGCAGGAGCGCTGGGATGAATTGCTGGCGCGGCCCATAGCTGAAGGCGTCCTCGGCGCTTGCGGGGTGCGCAATGTCGTTCACCGGGCGTTTTATCAGGTCCCCTCAGTCACCCACGCCGAGCGGCAAGCGATGCTGGAGGAAGTCCGCGCCCTGGCGGCGGTGTTCTAACCATGTCTCTATACACATGAAGCTGTCAGGAGCGCGCAACTATATTTATAACTATAAGTTATTTGAATAATGATTTATTTTTACCAGAAAATATAAACTCATCATCCAGTTCAAACTCAGGCCAGCGCTATGATTCATCTGATTGAGCCTCATGGAGGCGTTCTTAAGGAATTGTATGTCAACGACGCGGATGCGGCTCAATGCAAGGTTCAGGTGCGGGAATACCCTTCCTGGGATTTGACCCCGCGCCAGCTCTGCGACCTGGAGCTGCTGCTGAACGGCGGCTTTTCACCCCTGGAGGGTTTTCTAAATCAGGCTGATTACCGGCGAGTCGTTGAAGAGATGCGCCTGAGCGACGGCGCGCTGTGGCCGATACCGATCACCCTCGACGTATCCGAAGCCTTCGCCAGTGATTTGAGTCGCGGCCACGAAGTCGCATTGCGCGATGCCGAGGGGGTGCTGATCGCCGTACTGGAGGTCGGCGATGTCTGGTGTCCGGACAAGCTCCAGGAAGCGCAGCAGGTTTTCGGCACCACGGATAACCAGCATCCGGGCGTCTTTCACCTGCTGCACCGCACCGGGCCGGTCTATGTCGGCGGTCGGCTGCGCGGTATCGAACCGCCCACGCATTACGATTTTCCCCATCTGCGCGATGCACCGCGTGAACTGCGCGAGCGCTTCGCCAAGCTGGGCTGGCGGCGGGTCGTGGCGTTCCAGACCCGGAACCCGATGCATCGCGCCCATCAGGAACTGACCGTGCGCGCCGTGCAACAGGCCGAAGCCAATCTGTTGATTCACCCGGCGGTCGGTCTGACCAAACCCGGCGATACCGATCACTATTCGCGGGTGCGCTGCTACGAACACTTGCTGAAAAAAGCCTATCCCGAGCAGACCACCACCCTGAGTCTGCTCAATCTGGCGATGCGCATGGCTGGCCCCCGCGAGGCGTTGTGGCATGCCCTCATCCGCCAAAACCACGGTTGCAGCCATTTCATCGTCGGTCGTGACCACGCCGGGCCGGGCCAGGATCAATTCGGGCGGACCTTCTATGAACCGTATGCCGCCCAAGAACTGGTCGCCCGTTATCAAAACGAGCTGGGCATTCAGATTCTGGCGTTCCCGGAGATGGTTTATGTGGGAGGACGCGCTCAATATCTGTTAGCCAACGAAGCGCAACCGGGCGAAACAGTATTGAATCTTTCCGGCACGGAATTCCGCCGCCGTCTGCAGGAAGGGCTGGAGATTCCCGATTGGTTTTCCTACCTGGACGTGGTCGAGGAGCTGCGCCGCACGCATCCGCCGCGCCACCGGCAGGGCTTCACAGTGTTTTTCACCGGGCTATCAGGGTCGGGCAAGTCCACCATTGCCAACGCGCTGATGGTCAAATTGCTGGAGCTGGGTGGCCGGGCGGTGACGTTGCTGGACGGCGATATCGTGCGCAAGCACTTATCCAGCGAACTGGGTTTCTCCCGCGAACACCGCAACATCAACATTTTGCGGATTGGCTTTGTCGCCAGCGAGATCACCAAGAACGGCGGCATTGCCATCTGTGCGCCGATTGCTCCCTACACGGTCACCCGCCGCGAAGTGCGCGAGATGATCGCGCCACTGGGCGGGTTTATCGAAGTCCATGTCGCGACCCCGCTGGAAGTTTGCGAGGCTCGCGACCGCAAGGGTTTATATGCCAAGGCCCGGGCGGGCATCCTCAAGGAATTCACCGGCATCAGCGATCCCTATGAAGCGCCGGAACACCCCGAGGTCGTGATCGACACTGATGATTGCGCGCCGGGCGAAGCCGCTCAGCGCATTTTGTTGAAACTGGAAAGTCTGGGCTATATCCGGGGACGGATTTAGTGAGTAGCGAGTAGCCAACCGGGCAGGGCTTCGACCGTTGTCGGCAGCCTGAATCGTTCCGGGTAACGCACGGTCACTAGGTATAGTCCTTCCGCTGGCGCGGTCACACCCGCCTGAGTACGGTCGCGCTGTTCCAGGACTTCTTGCGCCCACTCCACCGGCCGGTCGTCGGCACCAATCGCCATCAATACGCCAGCGATATTGCGCACCATGTGATGCAGGAAAGCGTTCGCCTCCACTTCCAACACCACGCCATCGCCCTGTCGGCGGATAGTGAGTTCGTGAATGTCCCGGATGGGGTGCCGCGCCTGACATTCCGCAGCGCGGAATGAGCTGAAATCGTGTTCGCCAACCAGCGCCTGGCCAGCCCGCTGCATACGTTCCGCATCCAGTGGTCGGTAATGCCAGGTGGCCCGTTCCCGCCATAGCGCCGAGCGTTGCGTCCGGTTGAGGATCACGTAACGATAGCGGCGGGCCAGCGCCGAGAACCGGGCGTGAAAATCGTCTGGCGTTTCCCGCGCCCAGTTCAGGCTGATATCCAGTGGCAGATGCGCATTGCCGCCCAGCACCCAAGCCCGCTCCGAGCGCACCGCAGTGGTGTCGAAATGCACAACCTGGCCGACGCCATGCACCCCGGCGTCGGTGCGGCCCGCACAAACCAGTCGGACCGGATGGTCCGCCACCTTGGCCAGCGCTTGCTCCAAAACAGTTTGCACAGTGCGCGTTCCCGGTTGCTGCGCCTGCCAGCCCCGGAATCCCGATCCATCATATTGAACGCCCAGCGCCACCCGCATCGTGCATCTCTCGCAGGGAGATCGCGAAATAGCGAGTTGCTACTCGCAACTCGCCAATCAGGACTCAAGCCCCTTTAACGCTCGCTTTTTCGTCCTGATAGAGCGCCCGCATCATCGGCTTGTCGCGCTGGTAGATATCATCCCGGAAGTGCAGCAGACCATCGGCGTCCACCCAAGCCGTCCAGTACAACAGATATACTGGTACTTTCTGAGGTAGATTCACCACCCGTTGCTTGCCGCTGGTGGACGCCGTTTTGATCGTATCCTTGTTCCACTTCGGGTCGTGCTTGAGCAGATATTCAGCCAATTCAACCGGATTGGAGATGCGGATGCAACCGGAACTGTAGGTGCGCTGGTTGCGGCTGAACAGTTCCCGTGACGGCGTATCGTGCAAATAAATGCTGTAGGGATTCGGGAACATGAATTTGATCCCGCCCAAGGCATTACGGGGGCCGGCGTCCTGCCGCAACTGATAATTGAAGTTACTGGCGCTGACCGCACTCCAGTTGACCGAACCCGGATTGATCTGCTGGCCAGCACTGTTATAGACGCGAATGCCCTGTCGTGCGAGCGCCTGAGAATTGCGCTTGAGTTGCGGCAGCTTGTCCTTGACCGCGATGGAGCGCGGCACATACCACTTCGGACTGAGCACCAGGTAGGCCATGTTGGCGGTGAAGCTGGGGGTCTGCCGCTCCTGCTTGCCCACGACGACTTTCGACTCGATCACCGGCTTGCCTTCCTCGAAGACTTGCATCTTGTAGCTGGGGATATTGACCAGGATGTAGCGGGAACCCAAGTCGTTCGGCATCCAGCGCCACCGCTCCAGGTTCAGTTCAATTTGCCGGATTCGTTCAGACACCGGCACATTCAGCGCAGCCAGAGTGGCGGCGTTGACCGTCCCGGTCTCGGACAGGCCATGCCGTTTCTGGAAACGGCGCACCGCCTCGGCAACCGACTGGCTCTTGTCGCCCGCGCTCAAATCGCCACTGGCTTCCAGTCGCACCCGTAACGTTTTCCCCGGAGCGCTGCTGGCCACGATGGGCCAGCCGCCTTCCTGTTCGACTTTCCGATATTTGCGCAGCATTTCACGCAATTGGACATAGCCCTTGGCCTGGGGGGCCAGCGCCCGCAGCGCTTCCGCGACCTGGTCCTGAGTCAGCGCCTCCTCCAACACACGAGCCAGATCACGGGAACGGGGTTTGATCGCCCAGTCGGGGTCGACCTTGCGGGGCGATAGTTGGCCAGTGAGCAAGTGCGAGCCATAGGTCAGGAAGGTATCGGTGAACAGCAGGTCGAAATCAGTTAACCGGCGGGCGTCTGCGACCGCATCACTCTGCTGGAGCGCCGTTAGCCGTTTGCGCAACGCCGCACGGTGGTAGTCAGCCGTGCGCAGCCCGTCGCGATCCGCCTCGCCCAGCGCTTTGAGTAGTTCCTCTGCCGCTGGCCGTGGTTTGCCATCCGTGTTCAGCCAAGCTGGTTGATAGCCGCGCCCGGCATAGAATGCAATCAGGGTATCCAGCATCCTTAGTGGGTCGTTGTCGACGGTCAGCCGGGTCAACGGTGGCTCGGTGCGTATCTGCTGGCAGAGCTGGACCGCGATTTTGTCGCGCAGACTCAGCGCGCTTTCCGGACAAGGCGGCAGCGGCGGCGGCCCGGTGACGACCGGTTCCGCGGGTGGCGACGACTCCTCGATATTGGATTCCGGCTCCATTTCTTCGCGGGTGTCTTCCGGAGCTGGAGCCGCTTGCAAGCTGGCCACGACCGATCCGTTGGTGGTATCGGCGGCTGTGTTTTGCACTGTCGTTGTCTGACCGTCGGCGACTTGCGCCTCGACCGGGAGATTGAGCGCACAGGCGCTCAGCAGGGTGCAAACCCAGACAGGAACAAGAATTCGTTTGGACATAGCGATCACTGACCTAATGCTTGCGGGTGGCATACCGTATCGTATCATCATACCAACAAAGTATCAAAATAGCCAATTTATGACCTGTGAATACAACAAAATACCGCTGACCCCTTGCGCCTGCGGCTACCAATGCGAAACTTCGCGCAGTTCGAGCAGAATATCGTTCAGTGGCACCCCAGTGCGGTCTACCACGCAGACCAGATTACCGACGCCACAGACTACCTGCGTCGCGCCGTGAATGATCCAGCCGCGTGGTGGCGTCCAACCGCGCATACCGGTGAACATCGCCAGTTGATCAGCATTGCCCTGGATCATGCGTCGGTAGTCATGCGCGAAGTGTGCCAGTCGGACCATGTCATCGTGGCTCATTAATCCATAGCCTTCCACAAAGCTGCCATCATCGCGGAAATGACAGACCACGTTGACCCCGTCCAAAGCCAGCAGACGCCTGATCATACTCATGCGGCCGGCTCCGGGTGTTCCAGAAGGGCGAACGCCGCTTCGTAGTCGGCGCTTTCATTGGCCAGCACGACGCCGGTGAAGGGGGGCAGGTTGGATTGACCCACCCGTTTATGCTGCTCCCGGCGCAGGGCGCTGACCACCACGGACCAGTCGAAGCCGATCAAAGTGAACTCCTGGACCGGGTAGAACCCCGACATGGCGGTGACTTGCTCCCAACCCCGGGCCTGCATGGCGGCGATGCTCATATTGGCCGAGCACATGTGCGCGAGCAGGTCGAGGGTAGCGGGGTTGATCCGGTCAGGGTAGGCGATGCGGTGTTCCAGTAGTTCGCCGCTGCCGCGAAATTCAAAAGCCGCCATTGCTCCTGGCAGCCGCATCAATTCATCGAGTATCGCCATCAGCGGTCTCCTTCTTCCGGTAGGCAGGCGGTGAATTCAGATTAACTCATGGGGGACATCGCCCAGATTTTGGCGCATCAATCCGACAATGTGGCTGACCGAACCCTGGGTATGGTCAAGCAGGCAGAAGACATTGGCCATCACGCAGACGGTGTGGACCGGACCCCGCACCAGCCAGCCGCGCGGCGGGTGCAGACCATTGCCGGGATGGATGGAATTGAACATCGCGCCTTCCATGTTCGCGCCCATGGTGGTGGCGCGACACATGATAGACGCCATCCGGGCGTGTTCTTCGCTCAGAGCGCCCCGATAGGAAAACCGGTCTCCCCGATAAGCGTATTCGCCGGCGGCGACGACGCCAGGTTGGGTCAGTAGATCGGTCAAGATGCTCATCCTGGTTATCCTCCCCTGGGGACTGGCGTATGATGCACACACTAAGATTGACTAAACCATAACCAAAACAGTTCATCAATGCACGCCGCGCTGCAACTTAACTCCACTGTATCATGCGATTGAACGCGCCAGCCGCTTTTCCTCCTCTGCCTATTGAACCGGCGTTACCCGATCTCCGCGCGGCGTTGCGCCATTCAACAGCACTGGTGTTGCAAGCTCCACCCGGCGCGGGCAAGACGACCCGGGTTCCGCTGGCGCTGCTGAATGAGCTGTGGCTGGCGGGGCGGTCCATCCTGCTATTGGAGCCGAGACGGCTGGCGGCGCGGGCCGCGGCAGCGCGCATGGCCGATCTGTTGGGCGAGCCGGTCGGCGCGACGGTTGGCTATCACATCCGCTTCGATCGGCAGATTTCGCACCAGACTCGTATCGAAGTTCTGACGGAGGGCCTGCTCACCCGCCGTTTGCAGCGCGACCCGGCGTTGGATGGGGTCGGGTTGGTCATTTTTGATGAATTCCACGAACGCAGCCTGCACGCCGATTTAGCGTTGGCCCTGTGTCTGGACAGCCAGCGCGGGTTGCGGACAGATTTGCGCCTGCTGGTTATGTCGGCCACGCTGAACGGGGCAGCCGTCGCGCAACTGCTCGGCGACGCTTCGATCATTGCTACTGATGGCCGCACTCATCCCGTGATCCAGCATTACCTGCCGCATGATCCCGAGGGTCTCGATCTTAACGTCGTGGTTCGCACCGTGTTGACCGCGCTAGCGGAACATATCGGCGATCTGCTGGTATTCCTGCCTGGCAGCGGGGAAATCCGCCAGGTTCAGCGCCGGTTGGAAACCCAACCGGCCTGCGACGGATTAGCCCTGATTCCCCTATACGGCGATCTGCCCGGAGAAGTGCAGCAACGGGCGATTCAGCCCGACCCTGAAGGGCGGCGCAAGATCGTTTTGACGACGCCGATAGCCGAGACCAGCCTGACCATTGAAGGGGTCAGCGTGGTGGTGGATGCTGGTTGGACTCGCGTTCCCCGCTTTGATCCCGGCAGTGGCCTGACGCGGCTGGAAACAATCCGCATTTCCGCCGATGCGGCTGAACAACGAGCGGGCCGTGCTGGTCGGCTGGGGCCGGGAATCTGTTATCGGTTGTGGAGCACAGCGACACACCGCCGACTGCGACCCCAACGCATCCCGGAAATCCTGGAAGCCGATCTGGTGCCACTGGCGCTGGAACTGGCGCAATGGGGCGTTGCCGACCCAACGACGCTGGCCTGGCTTGATCCGCCACCGTCCGGTGCGTTGGCGCAGGCGCGGACTTTGCTAACCGATCTGGAAGCGCTGGATGACCAAGACCGTATCACCCCAACCGGTCAGGACTTGGCGGAACTACCGACCCATCCCCGGTTAGCGCATCTGCTGCGGCGCGGGGCGGCGCTCGGTCAAGGTGCTTTGTCCGCCGATCTGGCCGCCTTGTTGGAAGAGCGCGATCTGCTGCGCGGCGAACACGCTTTCGGCAGCGATATCACGACCCGGCTGGAAGCCCTGCAAGCGTTTCGCCGCGACGGGCGTGAAGGCGCACGGCGTTGGCAGGCAGACCCTGCCGCTTGCGCTCGCGTTGACCAGGTTGCACGGCGCTGGCGGCAACGGCTGAAAGCCGCTGCCGCACCGGAAATCATGCCGGATTCAACCTTGGTTGGCCGGCTACTGGCGTTAGCCTATCCTGACCGGGTCGCCCGCCGTCGCGAAAATAGTGCAGATCGTTACCAACTGGCTAACGGGCGCGGAGCGCGGCTCACCACCGGCGATCCGCTGATGAACCGCGACTGGCTGGCCGTAGCGCACTTGGACGCCGGGGCCAGCGAAGGCCGCATCTGGCTGGCAGCGCCGGTTGATCCCGCTGATTTGGCGATGCATCTCGCTAGCCGGGTGCGCACGGTCACTGCCGTATTCTGGGATGAGCGGCAGGCCGCCGTCATCGCCCGGCGGGAACAGCGGCTAGGCGCGTTGGCCTTGAGCAGCGCGCCGCTGACCGACGTTAAACCGGACGTTTGGTGCCAAGCCATGCTGACCGGCGTGCGGCAACTGGGTTTGCACAGTCTGTCGTGGACTCCTGAGCTACAGGACTGGCGGGCGCGGGTCTTATCGCTGCGGTGCTGGTTTCCGAACGAGGACTGGCCGGATCTATCCGACGCCTGGTTAGCCGAACATCTGGCGGAGTGGCTGGGGCCATGGCTGGAGGGTATTACCCGCCGGGAACATCTATCCCGGCTGGATTTGGCGGCGGTGCTGCACGGTCTGCTCAATCACCGGCAGCAGGCGCAGTTGAACGAGTTAACGCCGACGCATCTGTCCGTACCGAGCGGTTCGCGGATTCGCCTGCGTTACCTGCCGGGCGAGTCGCCGGTGCTGGCGGTCAAGCTGCAGGAACTGTTCGGGCTGGCGGATACGCCGCGCATCGCCGGGGGGCGGATTCCGGTGATTCTGCATTTGCTCTCGCCGGCGCAACGGCCCATTCAGGTCACCCAGGATTTACGCGGGTTCTGGGAACGAACCTACGCTGGCGTGAAGAAGGAATTAAAGGGCCGTTATCCCAAGCATCCCTGGCCGGACGACCCTTGGACAGCGGTTCCGACCCGACGCGCCAGATCTCTCAAGGAATTTGTTCGGTGAACTGGCCCGGTACGAGGATAGTGATGCAACCAGGAGCGCCCAAAGCGCACGCCAGGACCGAAGTATTGTTCAACGCCGGCATGTTGCCCAGCAACACGGTCGGTGATCCCGGCATCCAGGGCGCTGGCGTGACTGGCGTACAGGGCACGGGCGTCGGTACTCCCATCGCTGCCGCAGTCGCCGACACGAAGGCCGGGTTGGTCGGCGATATGCACATCCCAAAGGGCGGAATATTGACCATGGGTTTAGAGTCCATGATATTAGCCGCCGGCTGATTGCTGGTCATCACGCGGTTTTGTGGGAGCACGATGAGGGTGCTGATCCCCGGAGGCACGGCGAACATGCATTTCAACGTCGCGCCGTTACAGACATGCATGGGCATACGGACACCTCACGAAAACGGGCAGAAAATGATCTTCTCTGTATAGCGCATTCACCCTTGGACCGCCAGGAATTGAAACTGTGTACCTTGCTCTTAAACACTTGCACCTAACCACTATCGTCCTGAGTTTCACCCTGTTCGTGCTGCGTGGAATCTGGATGCTGCTCGATTCCCCCTGGTTGCAGCGACGTTGGGTACGCATCGCACCGCATGTGATCGATACCATACTGCTGGCCAGCGCTATCGGTTTAGTGCTGATTCTGAAACAATATCCATTCGTCCATGGCTGGGTAACCGCCAAGGTATTGGGGCTGATCGTCTACATCATCCTCGGCAGTGTCGCTCTCCGATACGGCCCCACCAAGTTGATCCGGGCGGCAGCCTGGGTGGCTGCCCTGGCGGTGTTTGGCTATATCGTCAGCGTCGCCCTGACCCATGCCCCACTGGGCTTTCTACTCTGGTGGCGATAGTTCAGGGCAAAGCGGGCCGATAACGCTGGGCGTACTCCTCAGCCAACCGATGACCTTCCGCCAGTTGTTCTGTACTCAAATGACGGGTGAGTTGGTCCCGGTTGGCGCGAGCCTTAGCATTGCCTCGCGCCGCCGCCACTTCGTACCAGGCATAGGCGATGGCCGGATTACGAGGAACGCCCTGTCCATTCGCATACAGCACCCCCAGATTATTCTGCGCGGCGGTGTGCCCCTCTTCCGCAGCCCGACGGTACCAGTCGGCGGCTTCTGCATAATCCTGGACGGTTCCAAAGCCATTTTCGTACAGCACCGCCAGATTGAATTGCGCTTCCTGCAAACCCCGAACAGCGGCCTGACGGTACCAGCGCGCCGCTTCTGGATAATTCTGAGCAACGCCCAGACCATTAGCGTACAGCACCGCCAGGTTGTACTGCGCTTGAACATGCCCCTGTGCGGCCGCCCGCTGATACCAGACGGCGGCCTGGGCATGATCCCGCTGGACGCCCAGACCCTGGTCGTACAGCGCACCCAGATTGAACTGCGCTTCCGCCTGCCCTTTTTCGGCCAGCGGTCGCCACTCCAACAAAGCAGTTTGGTAGTCATCCCGGGCAAACGCCGCCATACCCGACAGGTAGTCGGTTTGGCCTGATATCGATACCATCACCAAACTCAGAAAAATGAGCGCCTTATGCAAATGTGTCATAAATCTACCACCCAGATTAGTGACGTTATCTTATCATAATGAACTCAAATTGAAGATTGGCGGTATCAAAAAAATCAACAAATATGATCATTATCGAGACATAAAAGCCGCACTAAGGCGGCTTTATTCATCGCAGACTTCGAGCCAGTGTCAGCCTAATCAATACTTGAACAACAGGCTCATCATGCTTTTCCGCGCCAGGAGATGGGCTTGATGGCAACTCTCCATGCCCCATTCGTTTAACGCCCGACTGTCGTCCAGCATGCGATGGCCAACGAAACTCAGTACCGCAAACTGGCTATCTGCGAATTCATGCAAACCATGCGGATCATTGACTTTCAAAGCCACTTTAACCTGAGCCACGCCCAGATCGACATACGCCCGCAAACTGTCTAAACCCAGTGCGGCTGCCTTTTCTACCTGGGAGACCATGAATCGGTTAGCCTTTGCCACAGGCTCGACTAGCGGTCCAAAAGACCCGCTCAACCCAACAGGCATTTCGTTCATCAATGTACTCCTCAAAATTTTGCATTCTGAAATTGCTGACCTGTTAAGGTTATAACAGAAACCATGTTGCATCGCAACATCAAAGAAACTCCACAACCTACCGCCCGGAAACCCTGAAACCAATGTGCCAAACGGATATAATTCAATGACGGCGGCTCGATAAACGACCTCATGCCACCGCAATACATGATTTTGCACAACTTCAGGGATAACCACTATGCCTATCGGTACCACCATCACTGAATTCATTATTGAAGAACAACGCCAAATCAAGGGTGTTTCGGGTGATTTCACCGCGTTGATCAATGATATCGTCATCGCCTGCAAGGCGATTTCCAGCGCAGTCCGCTACGGCAGTCTGGTCGGGGTCCTGGGCACCGCCGATACTGAGAACATCCAGGGCGAGACCCAGAAAAAGCTGGATGTCATCTCCAATAACCTGTTTATCAAGCGCAACGAATGGGCTGGACACGTTGCAGCGCTGGCTTCCGAGGAGATGAACGACGTCTATCATCTGCCGTCCCAATATCCGCGTGGCAAATATCTGCTGGTTTTTGATCCACTGGATGGTTCCTCCAATACCGATGTCAACGGTGCGGTCGGCACCATTTTCTCGATCCTGCGTCGCCCCGATGGCGTGACAGGCGAACCGACCGAGGAGGACTTCCTGCAACCGGGTACTCGACAAGTCTGTGCCGGTTACGCGCTGTATGGACCGTCGTCGATGATGGTGCTAACCACCGGCCATGGGGTCAATGGCTTCACCTTGGACCAGCGTATTGGCGAATACATCCTGACCCACCCCGATATGAAGATTCCCGAAGACACCCAGGAATTCTCTGTTAATGCGTCTTATATGCGGTTCTGGGATCCGCCGGTGCGCCGCTATATCGACGAATGTCTGGAAGGCAAGGAAGGCCCGCGCCGCAAAGACTTCAACATGCGCTGGGCCGGAGCGATGATCGCCGACGTGCATCGGGTCTTGTGCCGGGGCGGCGTGTTCCTCTATCCCATTGACCGCAAACTGCGTTCCAAGAACCAGGAAGGCAAGCTGCGCCTGATGTATGAAGCCAATCCGATGAGCTTTATTGTTGAGCAGGCCGGCGGGCGGGCGACAACCGGTACTCAGCGGATCATGGAACTGCAACCCACCGGCCTCCACCAACGCTGCCCGGTCATCATGGGTTCCAAGAACGAGGTCGAGCGGGTGATCTCCTACCATCTCGAAGCCCAGTAATCGTTGAAAGCGCTCCTCTCCTCCGGGAGAGGGGATGGAGAGTCAGTAGGGTGCCGCCAGGAGCCGCCATGGAATCGAAATTAGCCTTTCCCGACGCGCTGATCGGCAAGTTGCAACGCATTGGGGATCTCGCCGAAAAACTCGTTTACATTAAATGGAGTCAGGAATTCTTTGTACTGTTGTTGCGAGCGGCGCAGGACATTCTGGCGCTGGCCCGCCCAATACCCGAACAGCAGCGCCTTGTGGCGCTGGCTGAACGGCTTGAACAGCAGATCAACGGGTGCCTGGAGAAAGGCGAGCTGCCTCGGGGCGCAGAGCGGGAACGGTTGATGGCGGTGGTGGATGCACTCTGCCGCTCCATGCCTCGTGGCGGTGCGCAAACCAGCGAGCCGCGAACGCACCGGCCCATTGAGACGATCACGACCCCGCTGTTCACCTATCGGAGTCGAAGCGGACGCCCCTCTTCGCCGATGAACCGATGGGCGAACACGCCGCTGCTCTGGCTGGCGGCGCCCGAATCGGCGAGCGATCTGGCGCGTAAACTCGAACAACGCGGTGGATTCCAGGCCCGGCTGTGCGCCAACCTGAACGAAATTCGGGTATTGTTGGAACAGTCCGGATCAGCGCCGGCCGAGCAACCCGTGGCGCTATTGATCGATCTGGATGACACCGCCGATCAGCCCACCCTTCTTCAGGAAATCGCTGAACTACGGTCGTTGCTGGCTCCAGACATTCCTCTGTTTTTCCTAGCGGATCGGGGCGACATTACCGCCCGGATCGAAGCGGTCAAGGCTGGTGGCGCCGGTTATTTCACCAAGCCGGTTGATATTCCAATGCTGCTGGAGGCGTTGGACGACCGGGTGCTGAAACCGCTCAGCCAGCGGATTCTCGTCGTCGATGATCAACTGCCAGCCGCTCGCCAAGTCGCGCGCTGGCTGGAAAGTCGTGGCATGGTCACTCAGGTGTTGGCTCAACCGCCGCAGATTTTGCCGGCGCTGCACAATTTCCAACCCAATCTGTTGATTCTGAACTTGGACCTCAAAGATATCGACGGCCTGGATTTAGCGCAGGCGATTCAACAACATGAATTATATCACGAACTACCGTTGGTTCTGATATCGGCGCAGACCGACATAGGCCAGCGCCTGGCGGCTACCGGTCTGAGCGGCGAGGCGCTGCTGGGCAAGCCGCCGAATCCGGAACTACTGTTTGCCGCTGTCGCCCGGCGCTTGCGGCAGGGGCGCGGACTCCATCACAAATTCAGTCAGCTCAGCCATCGAGACACGGTGACTAACCTGTACAACCGTCCCTATTTCCTGGCCTATCTGGAACGGGTGTTGGTCGCCACTGCTGCTAACGCCCAGTCGGCGGCGATCATGCTGATCACTCTGGACAATCTGCGTGGACTGGAAAGTCAGGATGTCGCTGCTGCTGACGAGGTGATCGAACAGGCCGCCAAGCGGCTACAAACGGTCCTGGGGCCAGATGCGATTGCCGCCCGGTTTGGTGACGCGGTTTTTACCGCATTATTAGGTTTTTCCAACCAGGAGGCGTTGCCGGCTACGGCCCAGGCGGTGCAGACCGCACTGGAAACCGACGCCTACCGACTGGCTAGCGTCCACTTCCAGCTACGCACCAGCATTGGCATCAGCATCGCTAGTCCTGACCTGCGCGAGGCCGCGGTGCTCATTCAGCAGGCGGACTTGGCCTGCGGCATGGCCCGGGAGGGTAAGGATGCCCGGATTCATGTCCATCATGCCCAGGGCGTTGAACAAGATACGACCAGTCCGCAACAACGGCGGTTGCTGGAAGAGATTCGTGAAGCGGTGCAGCAGCAACGCATGAACCTGTTATTCCAGCCGATCGTCAGCCTGCGCGGCGATGCTGTCGAACGCTATGAAGTATTGTTGCGGATGCGTAATCGCGAAGGCTGGGAATTACTGCCGGAAACCGTGTTTGGCCTGGTCAAGCGCCATCGTATCGGCATGGTGCTGGATCGCTGGGTCATCGCTCATTCCATCCGGGTGCTGCGCGAGCGGCAAATGCGCGGCCATTCGGTGGTGTTGTTCATCAATATCTCACCCACCATTCTGCAGGATGAAGAATTACTGAACTGGTTGCAGGGCGGGTTGCAAAAAACCGGAGTACCCGCTGCCCGCCTGGTGTTTGAGATGACCGAAACCACTGCCGAACTCTACCAGTCGATTCTTCAGCCGTTCTTGAGTCAACTCAAAGTCTTGGGTTGCGGCGTGTCGCTGGATCGCTTCAGTGGACATGAGCGTTCGCAGGCGCTTGCCCAGGCCCTCGGAGCCGACTACGTGAAGCTGGATTCCCGGTTTGCCGACGATCTGCTGAACGACAAGTCCCGCCAGGCGGAACTTAGTCAGTTAACACGTACTTTGGGCGCGCTGGGTATGACCACGGTAGTGACCGGCATCGAGGACGCCATAACCCTGCCGGTGCTGTGGAGTTGCGGCATCGACTATGTGCAAGGCTTTTTCCTGCAACGGCCGCATACTGATATGAGTTACGATTTCGATCAGACGGTGTTGTAGGCAGCGATGCGGATCGATCCGGTTACTGGACTGCTGCACACCGCACGGCAAGCGCCATCGCCCAATAGCGATGATCGACTCGCCGGCACTGCCGTCGAGCTGATCGTGATTCACGGCATTAGCCTGCCGCCGGGTGAATTTGGCGGACCGTGGATCGATGCACTGTTCACTAATACGCTCGATCCGGCGGCGCATCCGTATTTCCAGGCTATCGCCGGATTGTGCGTGTCGGCGCACCTGTTGATTCGCCGCGATGGTGAAGTGGTGCAGTATGTCCCCTTTCACCGTCGGGCTTGGCATGCCGGCGAGTCGGTTTATGCCGGTCGTCACCGTTGCAACGATTTCAGCATCGGTATCGAACTGGAAGGCGCCGATCATCTTCCCTATGACGATCGCCAGTACCCGTTGCTGGCGACGGTTATCCGGACCCTGTGGCAGGCTTATCCGACCATCACGCCGGATCGGCTGGTGGGTCACGCTGACATCGCGCCGGGTCGAAAGACCGATCCAGGTCCCGCCTTCGACTGGTCGCGCCTGCGGCGGTTGCTAAACGAAGCGCGCTTTCAGGATGACGCGCCGCATTCTGAAAGGCCGTCTGTTGCAACCTTGGCGTCAGCGCCTCTGATTGAGTCCCAAAGTCCCTCGTAACCCTGCGTTTGTCGGAAAGCCGCTGCGGGAAAACTGTACCCATGGTTCCGGTTCCTATGCCCGCCCCAGCGCCTCACCGGTTTGCACCAGTAACCGCGCCAGCCAGGGTTTCTTGCCGGTGTAGGTAATTTCATACAGATCGGCGCTGGCGCTGGCGTCCAGCAGGACGTCGTCGCTGGTGCGCAATTCATCCACCAGCCGACTTTCCAGCGCCCGGGCGCCGAACCAGTGTTCGCCGGTTGCCACCCGTTCCAGATCAACCTGCGGGCGGTGGGTTTTCACGAAGTCCTTGAACAGGGTATGGACATCCTCGATTTCCTCTTGGAATTTTTGTCGGCCCTTGTCGGTATTCTCACCAAACAGCGTGACCGTGCGCTTGTGTTCACCGGCCATGAACTGCTCAAAATCGACATCATGCTTTTTCAGCAGCCGGTTAAAGTTCGGCAACTGGGCAATGACGCCGATGGAGCCGAGAATGGCGAATGGCGCGGCGATAATCCGGTCGGCGACACAGGCCATCATATAACCGCCGCTGGCCGCCACCTTGTCCACCGCCACGGTCAGCTTGATGCGCCGATCGCGGATGCGCAGCAACTGCGCCGCCGCCAACCCGTAGCTATGCACCAGCCCGCCAGCGCTCTCCAGTCGCACAATCACCTCGTCCTCCGATTGCGCCGCAGTCAGCACTGCCGTCACCTCCTCACGCAACGAGGCGACGGCGGCGGCGCGAATATCCCCGTGGAAATTCAGCACAAACACCCGGTGGCGCTCAATTTTTTCATGCTGCTTCTCCCGCGCCTTCTGCTCCTTCTGAAACCGTTTAAGGGCCTTCTTCGGCAAAATAGCGGACTTGAGTGCCAGAGCCATGTGGTCGTAATCACCGTTCAAATGGCGAATATCCAGCCGCCCCCGGCTTTCCGAATCGCCGCGACCGTGCGCAACCAGCACCACAATCCCGCCGACAACCACTAAGACCGCTATAACCAAGGTTGCCGCCTTAGCCAAAAACATCCCATATTCACTCAGAAATTCCATCACGTTCTCCGGTTATGACGAATGTAGCCAAAGTAGCCGTCAGCTCCTAATCCGCCTTCCCAAGGGCAGGGGAGGGAAAGTGTCCCGAAAGGCGGGTTACGCTTCGCTCTACCCGCCCTACCGCGCTGAATTCATAAGATAAGCCAGGGAGCGATCGCCCCTTCGATGATCTCACGCAGCCGCTGGTACTTAGCAAGGAAAAACTCGCGATTCCCAGCAATACGCAGGGCTGCAAGCGCTTGGTGGGCTGCTGACTCAGCCGCAAGACCTGTGGTAACTGCCCATGCCTGAACGACCAGGAAGACAGCAGGCGTTGAAGTGTTTCGCGAGAGTTCCGCAGCACGCTCCTCAGGGTCGCGGGTGGTAAATCCAACCTTGTAGATGTCGGTGCCATGAGCCGGGCAGCGCATCACGTAGATGTAGGCACCGTTCTCGCCGGACGACTCAACTTCAGCCGTAGGAGATACGACGGATGTGGCTACATGGCTAGCGCTAGCTGTTGGCGCAGGCGTTGAAGGGGATCCTATGAGGCCGCTTTGGTACTTTGCAAGTAGCGCCTTGGCTTTTGCGAGTGACTCCTTCACATAGACGATTTTGGGCTGATCCTGTGCCGCTGGCTTATCCTTGTGGCGGATATGCGCTCGCACCCAAGTCCGCCCCTGAACCTCGTTGCCACTCTCATCGTGACCGACGCGCAAGTCATCCGCGAATTTGCGCCAGTAGCCCGTGATAGGGATTTGGTAGCGGGGAGCCACATAGGCTCGCCCGCTCATCGTCGAGATGAGTGCCGGGCGTTTGATCTCAATCGACGTGATCTTACGGAACATCACGCGACTATTCGACTGTGCCTTTGCGAGGGTGCGCTTAACCTTCAGCGACGACTGGCATGTTCCCAACTGGGTACGAACATTTTTCAACGTAATGGAGCCAACCTTGGCATCCAAGTAGGCGGGTAGCAACGTGAGGGTCTTGGCGAGTTCCACAAGCACCGGGCGATCATCTATGTAACTCTCTGCATGCTTAACAAGAATATCTTCATCTTCTTGCGGCAGCTTGAACATGGTCTCGCGCAGGTTGGTGACAACATCGAACATGTCGCCCATATCACGGTATGAGATCCAGCCGTCGATCTGCTCATCCTTAAGGTTGAAACGGATGAACAGGATGACCCGAAAAAGGCCGCTTGATCCGATCTTGACCGCTTTTCGCTTGGACTCGCTTACATCAATCGAATGGTTCGACGCACCCGCCATCATTACCTCATCGGGCCAATCGACATGAACCTCGATCTCCGCTGCCAATTCAGGCGTTAGCTGCTCACCGCACTCCATCATAATCGACAGTTCGTCACCGACACGAACCATGCCAGCGGCGGAAAACCCGTAAGCACAGCCGCTTTCAGTCGCCAGCAGGAGGGATCCAATTTCATCTGAAGAGTTGAAGTTGTAAATGACCCCTTCCTTCAACGTGTAGCCTTGCCGCATGTCCTGTGCTGGTGCATTGCTGCTAGTCACAAAATCGAGAAAGTCGGTGAAGCTGAAGGAGACATCCTGCTCGTCTCGTAGCAGGAATGCGGGAATCCCCCGAGGGAAGACAAAAAACGGTTCGGCGATGTTGAAGCTGGTCGGCATCGACTGGGCACCGAAGCGACGCAGCCTGTCGTTGTACTCAGCCAGGAAGAAGCGAACGAGCTGGTCGGCTGGAAGCCCAGCCCCGTTTGACATTTGTGCCTGCAAGGTGGCGTTGATGCGCTTCATTACCTCATTCAGGCGCTTGCGTTCTTCAGGTGGAAGCTCATGCAGAAGACGCTTAGCTTCGGGGCCATTCGGCATCGCGTCGAACATCCTGAGGTTACGCATCGACTCGGATTCGCACCTGCGCAAAACAGCACGTTGTGCCTCCCCTTCTTTGCGAGACAGGTCTTCACCCACAACAATCCCCTTTTGAATGGGACAGACTTGTATCATGCGTCGTACCCAAGACCTAATGCACTAACGATTAGATAATTTCTGCCTATCTACGGTAAAATGTCATAGTTGACAAAAACTATTTGATTTTGCTAGCCTTTACTATCAGTATAACATTCGTCAAAAGCCTTGCGACCCCAGAAATCCTGCCATGCTCGCTGTCCCCCTGGATCTGACCCGTTGTTACGAGGCGCGGTTGACGCAGCAGAACGTCCAGGCAGCACTCATATTATCACAAGTGGCTGCGCTATTACCTGGACTCTTGTCACAAATATAGCTTCGCGCCAACGGATCGGTAAAGTTTGCCGGCTTTTCAGGAAAAGTTGCGGGCCAAGCATCAGTTGGAATCCCTGTGCCAACAGGCCGGGTATGCCGTGGCTCTTTATTGGGAGATGGTTTCCCCAGCCGCAGCCAAGCCGCATCCCCCGACAGATGCCGCGCCTCAACAAAACATCGCCGAGACTCGACGGATTGCTCAGGTGTCTCCGAAGCGTTCACCTTCCCACCCTCCGTCAACCGGGAACCTCCCCACTGAATCGCTCGCGCCGCCGTCCCCACCGGCCAAGGTCATCCCCCCGTGCGAGGAAAAAGCTACGCTACCGCTCCGCCCACTTGCGCCGTCGCAACCGCCTTCACGGCAAGAAAGGGAAGCGGTCGGTAGGGCGTCGAGCGCGCCTGCGAACCCAGGGCAGGTGCTTTCCCAAAGCGATAGAACGGATTCGGCGGAATTCAAGGCGACTGGCGCCAGATGTGGTGTGCGCCAAGCGGAAGCCTTATATCCCGTTGGTGTTGTCGCGGGAAGAAGTGGACCGTATTATCGCCCGGCTCGATGCACCCTTGTATCTACGCGCTGGTGGCAAAGTTGTTGTATGGGTGTGGCTTGCGGCTGTTCGAGTGCTTGCAACTGCGGGTGCAGGACTTGAATTTTGTGATGCGGGTATTGACCGTGCATGATGGTAAAAGGGAATGTCGAATAGTACGGAAAAATTCACTCGGCCAAAACGCCATGCAAACCGATAAACCATTCGCGCTTCATGCCCCGTTTCAACCCGCCGGCGATCAGCCGGAGGCCATCCGTCAACTGGTTGAAGGTCTCAACGACGGTCTGGCGCATCAAACGCTGCTCGGCGTGACCGGCAGCGGCAAAACCTTCGCTATGGCGCACGTCATTGCCGCCGTGCAGCGTCCGGCGCTGGTGCTGGCCCCGAACAAGACCCTGGCGGCGCAGTTGTACGGCGAAATGAAGGCGTTTTTTCCGGAAAACGCCGTGGAATATTTCGTCTCGTACTACGACTATTACCAGCCGGAAGCCTATGTGCCGTCTTCGGATACCTATATCGAAAAGGACGCTTCGATCAACGAACACATCGAGCAAATGCGCCTGTCGGCGACCAAGGCGATTCTGGAGCGGCCTGACACCATCACTGTCGCCACCGTGTCGGCGATCTACGGCCTGGGCGATCCCGACTGGTATATGAAGATGATCCTGCACCTGGTGCGCGGCGAGAAGGTCGATCAGCGCGCCATTTTGCGCCGGCTGGCGGATTTGCAGTACACCCGCAATGACCTGGAACTGGCGCGGGGCACGTTCCGGGTGCGCGGCGAAATCATCGACATTCATCCCGCCGAATCCGATCAGGAAGCGTTGCGGGTGGAATTATTCGATGATGAGATCGAATCGCTCAGCCTGTTCGATCCATTGACCGGTCGAGTATTGCGGAAAACGCCGCGCTATACGGTCTATCCGAAAACCCATTATGTGACGCCCCGTGAGCAATTGTTGCAAGCTGTGGAGCGGATCAAAGACGAGCTGCGGGAACGCCTGAATGAACTCCACACCGCTGGCAAGTTGTTGGAGGCGCAGCGGCTGGAACAGCGCACCCGCTTTGATCTGGAGATGATGGCGGAACTGGGTTATTGCAGCGGCATCGAGAACTATTCCCGCTATCTGTCCGGGCGCGAACCCGGCGAGCCGCCGCCAACCTTGTTTGATTATCTGCCGCCGGAGGCGCTGATTTTCATCGACGAAAGCCACGTCACTGTCCCGCAGCTCGGCGCGATGTACAAAGGCGACCGTTCCCGCAAGGAAACCTTGGTGGAGTACGGCTTCCGCCTGCCCTGCGCGCTGGACAACCGGCCCCTGCGCTTTGAAGAGTTTGAACGACTCAGCGGCCAGACCCTGTTCATTTCCGCCACCCCTGGCCCCTACGAACTCAAACATTCCGGCTCGGCGGTCGTGGAACAGGTGGTCCGACCCACTGGACTGGTCGATCCTGAAGTGGAAGTGCGGCCCGCCGTGCATCAGGTGGACGATTTACTGGGGGAAATCCGTGAGCGTGTTACTCGTCAGGAGCGGGTGCTGGTCACGACCCTGACCAAGCGCATGGCGGAGGATTTAACCGGCTATCTCGCGGAAAACGGCGTTAAGGTGCGCTACCTGCATGCCGACATCGACACGGTGGAACGGGTCGAGATTATCCGCGATTTGCGCTTGGGCCAGTTCGACGTACTCGTCGGGATCAATCTGTTGCGGGAAGGGTTGGATTTACCGGAAGTGTCGCTGGTGGCGATTCTCGACGCCGACAAGGAAGGTTTTCTCCGTTCCGACCGTTCGCTGATCCAGACCATTGGTCGCGCCGCCCGCCATCTGCACGGTAAGGCGATTCTCTACGCCGATCAGATCACCGGTTCCATGCGTCGGGCGCTGGAGGAAACCGACCGCCGCCGCGCCAAGCAACTGGCTTATAACCAACTGCACAACATCACCCCGCGCGGTATCCAGAAAGCGGTCGCCGACATCCTGGAAGGCGCGCATCCCGGTGGGCCGCTGCCTGCGGAATTCTACGCCCACGTTGCGGAGGAAACTGCCGCCTACGCCCGCGAATCCCCGGCGGTGCTGGCGAAGAAGATCAAGCAGTTGGAACAAGCCATGTACCGCCATGCCCGTGATCTGGAATTTGAGGAAGCGGCGAAACTGCGCGATGAAATTCAGCGCATTCGCCAGTTCGGGCTGGGCGTTCCGGTGAGCGAGTAGCGAGATCGGCTTGCTGACCAATCGCTACTCGCTACTCGCTACTCGCTATTTCCCTATGTCGCCACCTCTTCTTTAACGGCGACATGGGCATGTTCCATCGCTACCTGTGACGCCTTGCGCCCGGACAGCCAGGTAAAGAACATCGGAATGAAAATCGTGGCGATGAAGGTCGCCGCCAGCATCCCGCCGAACACGCCCGTACCCATTGACTTGCGAGCCGCCGCTCCGGCCCCGGTGGAAATGACCAGCGGGAACACGCCGAGAATAAACGCCAGCGAGGTCATGACAATCGGGCGTAACCGCAGCCGCGCACCTTCCAGCGCCGCGTCCAGGACGCCCATCCCCTCCGCCTGTTTCTGCGCGGCGAACTCGACGATCAGAATGGCGTTTTTCGACGCCAGCCCGATCAGCACCACCAAGCCGATCTGGAAATAGATGTCATTCGGCATCCCCCGGATCATCACCGCCGCCAGCGCGCCAAACAGGGCGAACGGCACCGCCAGAATCACCGCCAGCGGCAATGACCATTTCTCGTACTGGGCCGCCAGAATCAGAAACACCATGATGATGCCGAAGCCGAAGGCTACAGCGGAAGTTGAGCCAGTGCGCTTTTCCTGAAACGCCTGACCGGTCCAGGCCAGTTCATAACCGATGGGCAGCGCGTCCCTGGCGACCTCTTCGACAATCCGGATCGCGTCGCCAGTACTGATATGGGGCAGGGAGTTGCCCAACACCTTGGCCGCCAGGAAGCCATTGAATCGCTCCAGTTGTTCCGGGCCGACAATAGATTGGACGTTAATTAACGCCGAAACCGGAATCATCGCGCCCTTGGCGGAGCGCACATACACCTGACCCAAATCCTCCGGCTCGGCGCGGAAAGGGGCGTCCGCCTGGATTTGCACCCGATAGGTGCGGCCGTTGGTGAAGTTGAAATCGTTCACATACAGCGCGCCCATGGTGGCCTGGAGCGTCTGGTACACATCGGAGACCGGGATGCCCAGGGAAATCGCCTTCGCTTCGTCAACTTCAACATACAGTTGGGGCGCAGTGGGACGGAAAAACGTATTGATCCCAGTCAGTTCCGGGCGCTTCTTCAGTGCGTCCATGAAGGGCTGGATCACCCTCGCCAGTTTCTGGGGATCGCTGTCGCCCAGAGCCTGGATATAGGCCTCGAAGCCGCCCGCCGCGCCCAGGCCGCGAATCGCCGGCGGGTTGAACACCAACCCCAGCCCATCCGGCAGCCGCATCCCCAGGCCCATGAATTGCTTGGCCAGATCATCAGCGACGGCGGTGCGCTCATCCCAGTCCTTCAGCGGAATAAACACCGTGCCGGCACTGGTTTTCTGGCCGCCGCCGATCAGGTCATTGCCGGCGATCACAAACACGCGCTCCACCGCCGGATTCTGGACGATCATTTGCTGAAATTGCTGGCCGGCGGCCTGGGTGCGTTGCAGACTGGCGCCGTCCGGCAGCATCAGGGCGCTGATCAGATACCCTTGATCTTCGGCGGGAACGAAGCCTCCTGGCACGGCGCGGAACAGGAAGATGCAGCCGCTGATGATCAGGGTAAACGCGACGGTGCCGATGATGCGATGGTGCAACGTGAGATTCACCGTGCGGGTGTAGGAGCGGGTGAACCACTCGAACAGGCGATTGAAAGGGGCAAACAACTTCGATTCTTCATGCTGGGTCTTGAGCAGCAGCGCGCACAGCGCCGGGGTCAGGGTCAGAGCGACAATGCCCGACAGCACGACCGAGATCGCTACCGTCACCGCGAACTGCTGGTAGAGCTTGCCGGCGATGCCGCCGAGAAAGCTCACCGGGATGAATACCGCGCACAGCACCAGCACAATCGCCACCACCGCGCCGGAAACTTCCCGCATGGCTTCGATGGCCGCTTCCATGGGCGGCAGCTTTTGTTCGGACATCAGCCGCTCGACGTTTTCCAGCACCACGATGGCGTCGTCCACGACAATGCCAATGGCCAGCACCATGGCGAACAGGGTCAGGGTGTTGATGGAAAAACCGAACACCCACAAACCAGCGAAGGCCCCAATCAGCGAGACCGGCACCGCAATCATCGGTATCAGGGTCGCACGCCAGCTTTGCAGGAACAGGTAGACCACCGCCACCACCAGCAGCAGCGCCTCAACCAGGGTGGTGACGACTTCCCGAATGGAGGCGTCCACGAATTTCGTGGTATCGAAGGGCACGACATAATCGATACCGGAGGGGAATTTCTGTTTCAACTCATCGAGCCGGGCGCGGATCGATTGGGCGACATCCAGGGCGTTAGCGCCAGACTGGAGGAAAATGCCGATGCCAATCACTGGTTTGCCCAGCAATTGCGTGGATGCATCGTAATTCTGCGCCCCCAGCTCGATGCGGGCGATGTCCCGAAGGCGCAGCACCCCGCCGGGACCTTCGGCCCGGACGATGATATCGCCGAACTGTTCGGGAGACAGGAGCCGGCCCTTGGCGGTCACGGTGTAAACCAGTTGCTGACCCTCGGGAGCGGGTTCCTGACCGATCTTGCCGGCGGCGTTCTGCCGGTTCTGGGCGGTGATTGCTTGAGTGACGTCCGTCGTGGTGACGCCCAGTTGCGCCATGCGGTCGGGCTTGAGCCACACCCGCATGGAATAATCCTTCGCGCCGAAAATCTGCGCATCGCCGACGCCGGGCAGGCGTTTCAGGTCATCGAGGACATTGGCCAGTGCATAGTTGGACAGATACAGAGCGCTTCGGCTGTTATCCGGCGACGTGAGGGTCGTCACCATCAAAATATCGTTGGAGCGCTTCTGTACGTTGACCCCGTACTGGCGCACGACATCCGGCAGCCGGGGTTCAGCGATCTTGACCCGGTTGTTCACATTCACCGTGGCCATATCGATATTGGTTCCTACCTCGAAGGTAGCGGTAATGACGATCTGGCCGTTGGATGCCGCCGAGGAACTGAAGTAGAGCAGTCTTTCGACGCCGGAAAGCTGTTCTTCAATCGGCGCGGCCACAGTCCGGATCAACGTTTCGGCGGAAGCGCCCGGATAGGTCGCAGTAATGATCACTGTTGGCGGGGTAATGTCCGGGTACTGGGCGATGGGCAGCACCCGCGCCGCCATCAGCCCGGCGATGACGATGATGATCGAGATGACCGAGGCGAAAATCGGTCGATGGATGAAAAATCGGGACATGACGCGCTCCGTTTAACTCTTACGCTCGGCGGGAGTCGCCGAGGGCGTTGCTGGAGTGGGAGGCGTGCTCTTGTTATCCGGGGCTGCGCCGGGCGCGGGTTGCGGTGGATGCGGAGCGACCGACGCGCCAGGGCGCAACTTCATCAGATTATCCACAATCACCGCATCCCCGGCCTGGAGTCCGCCGAGAATCACCCAGTCCTTGCCTTGCCATGACCCCACTTGCACCGGGCGGGGCGAAACCTTGTTTTCGGCATCCGCCACGAACACCAGATAGCCCTGTTCGGTTTGCGCGACCGCCGCTTGGGGCACCAGAAACACCCCTTCCCGTTCACCCGCCAAGATGCGGGCGCGGACAAACTGGCCCGGTAGCAACGCGCCGTCGGAATTTTTGAACTCGGCGCGAAACTGCTGAGTACCCAGGGTTGCATCGATGCTGCTGGACAGGAAATTGAGCTGGCCTTTCAGGGGATAGATCGAGCCGTCGGGCAACTTCAATTCAACTCCGGTCACGGTTTTTTGGGTCAAGCGCCCCCCCGGCAGGCGGGCCATGTCGCTTTCAGAGAGGCTGAAGCGCACCCACATGGGATTGGACTGATGGATCGACGTCAACAGGCTTTCATCCCCCGTCGAGATCAGATTTCCTTCCGATTTCACGGCGCGGCTGGAAATCCCGGCCACCGGCGCAACCACTGTGGTGTAGGACAGATTCAATTCCGCCTGATGCACGGCGGCTTCCGCCGATTGCTGTTCGGCCCGGGCCATGGCGTTCGCGGAGACCGCGTCGTCATAGGTCTTGCGGCTGATGTACTGCTTGTCCAGCAGCCCCTGAAAACGCGCCTCTTCCCGCGCCGCCTGTTCGACCTTGGCTTTGGCTTCAGCCAGGTTGGCGCGGGCTTGGGCCAGGGCGATGTCATAAGGCTTCCGGTCAATCTGGAACAGGGGTTGCCCCGCTTTTACGGGCGCACCTTCCTGATAGAGCTGCTTGATCAGGATGCCGCCGACCTGGGCGCGGACTTCGGTTTCCTTAGCGCCTTCCGTCTGCGCCATGACCTCGACGGTGATCGGGACACGGGTCGGCTGTATGGTCAGCACCGTCACCGGCAGGGGCGGCGGCGCAGCGGGGGGAGTATTGCGCGCATCGGCTCCGGATTTTGAACACCCGGAGACCAGTGCCACCAGGAGGGTGAGGCTGTAGAGCAAGGGATGCCCCCCGAGGGAACGGCCAGACGGGATTCGAGTGCGGGACACAGTGTTCTCCAAAATCGACGATAGTTGCAGTATTATATACAATCGTGTATGTATGTAAAAGGGTTCATTCAACAGATTCAGCCGGAAAAATAGTGCATGGCTCGAAAAACGAAGGAAGAGGCGGAGCACACCCGCCAGCAGATTATCCAGGCCGCCCGCCAAGTGTTCCACGAATGCGGAGTGAGCCGCACCTCGCTGGAAAACATCGCCAAGGCGGCGGGTGTGACGCGCGGTGCGGTCTACTGGCATTTCGCCAATAAGGCAGATTTATTTTTTGCCATGAGGGAACAGACCTCACTGCCCCTGCTGGCCCGGACGGACAGCTTGTTGCTGGCAGAAGGGCTGTTCGACCCACTGGATGGCGTCGAACAGGCGCTCAAAGAGTTCTTTCACAGCCTGGAAGCCTGCCCGGAAGTCCAGCAGATGTTTGAGATCATGGTCTTGCGCTGCGAATACGTGGATGAATTCGCCACTTTGCAGGCCGAAGTCAATAAACCGGTGCTGGATTTCCTCAACAAGGTCGAGGTCGCCTACCGCCGGGCGCAGGAACGAGGTACGTTGCGTCCTGGTTTAGAGCCGGGTCTCATCGCGCTGGATACCTGGGCTTTCGCCAGCGGACTGTTCCACCGACTGCTGGCGGGTAGTGCCGATGAAGCATGGCGGGGGCGGGTTCCCGAGCTGATTGCCGCCCATGTCGCCCTGCGGCGCTGTTCACCTTAGTACAGAATTGTTGGCGCTCGCGTTTTTTTGCCAACCGGGTCGGATGATCGCAGGAGGATTTTCTGCGGGTACAACCCCGGATTCGCCGAGCCGGCCTCCACCGTCCACGTCAGCAGTAACCAGTCCACTCAGAACGGGATATCGTCGTCGAAGCCGTTATTATCCGGCCCGCTCGGCGGCGGGGATGGAGTCCGCGCCGGCGCAGCATTTTGTGGTTTTGGCGCCGGTGCGTACCCTTCCTCCGCACCCTCCGGCCCGAACGGCGCACTGCCGCCTGAACGGTCACTCTTGCCGCCCAGCATCTTCATTTCGTTGACGACAATTTCGGTCATATAGCGATCCTGGCCGGTCGTCTTGTCCTGCCATTTGCGGGTTTGCAGGCGTCCCTCCACGAACACGGATGAACCCTTGCGCAGATATTGCCCGACGATTTCCGCCAAGGGGCTGTAAAATGCCAAGTTATGCCATTCGGTGCGCTCCTGCTTTTCGCCCGTCGTCCGATCTTTCCAGCTATCAGTCGTGGCGATGGACACATTGGCGACCGCCTTGCCGCTGGGCATATAACGCACTTCCGGGTCCTTGCCCAGATTGCCGATCAGAATGACTTTGTTGACGCTGGCCATGGGGTGCTGCTCCTTCGAGAAGTTTCAAGGTAATAAGTTAAGCATTATGGAGTATCCGCTGCAAATTGGCGCAGCATTGCCTCGTCCAGCGTCCGCCGATCCACCTTGAGATAGGCCACACCTTCATCCGCGGCGACCGCTGCCTCAGCCACGCCAGGCACTTCGATCAGCCGCAGCATCAGCAGCCGCGCTTCGACCTCATCCAGGATACCGACATTCAGCAGATAACCACTCAGATAGAGCGGCTCGCGCATAGTCCAGGCGACCAGCAGCCAGGCCAACGCACCCAGCGTGGTGAAGGCAAATACGCCATGCGGCCCGAACTGGCCATTCAACCAGCCGCCCACAGCACCGCCCGCGAACGCGCCCAGGAACTGGCTGCTGGAATAAATACCCATCGCGGTGCCTTTGGCGTCAGGGGGGGCCAGCTTGGCAATCAATGAGGGCAGGGTCGCTTCCAGCAGGTTGAAGGCTGTGAAGAACACCAGGAGTAGCGCCGTGATTTCCAGCACGGTGTCGGGTAGGGTGGTCAAGCCGAATGCCACGAGCGCGAGGGTCAAAATCGCCCCCAGAAAGACCGCTTTCAGTTGTTGGCGCTGCTCGGCGAGGATGATGAAGGGAATCATGATAGCCATGGAAAACGTCAGCGCCGGTAGATAGACCCGCCAATGCTGGCCGCTGGCCAACCCGGCGTCGCGCAAAGCCAGCGGCACGGCGACGAAGGTAGCGGTGAGCAGCAGGTGCAGGATGAAAATGCCGAAATTCAGTCGTAACAATTGCCCGTTGTTCAGCACCCGCCCAAATTGTGAGGCCACTGGTTCGGCGTCGCGGTGAATACGGCTTGCTACCGGATCAGGCACCCGGAAGCGCACCACGGCGATGCCGAACAGGGCCAGCAGTGCGGTTAACCAGAAAATGCCGGGCACGCCGATCCAGCCGTTCAGCACCGGGCCGATGATCATCGAGGCGGCGAACGAAAGACCAATGGTGATGCCGATAGTCGCCATGACCTTGATGCGATGCTCTTCGCGGGTCAGATCCGCCGCCAGCGCCATTACTGCCGCGGATACCGCGCCGCCGCCTTGCAGGGCACGGCCCAGGATCACCCCCCCGATGGAATCGGCCACGGCAGCGACCACGCTGCCCAGGGCGAAAATCAGCAGGCCCAGGTAAATGATCCGTTTGCGGCCGTAGCGGTCGGACAGGAAACCGAAGGGAATTTGAAAAAGCGCTTGGCTGAAGCCGTAAACGCCGATGGCTAATCCCGCTAATGCCGGGGTGTTGCCTTCCAGATGTTCGGCGTACAACGCGAATACGGGCAGAATCATGAACAAGCCCAGCATCCGCAGCGAAAAGACCCCCGCCAGCCAGAAGGCCGCCTGGCGTTCGCTGGCGGTCATCGGCTCATCCGTCAAACGACCAGCTTTCATGGGTTGCGCTGAGTCCCTATGTTGAGTTGATTGAAAAACAATTATCAACTATTCCTGCCTGAGTTGTGCGCCTTGTTGAATGCGCCGCAGCCGGAGAGCTTCACTAACCAACAGTCGGGTAGGGTGCGCATTGCGCACCCAAGTTTTTGAACCGAACCCACATGAAAAAGCCCTGCGGTATCACAGGGCTTCGCGGCGCTCCCTCCTCTTGGCGGGGGAGAGTAGGGAGCTAAGCTGCTGCTGGATTATTTATTTCTTCAGCGCCATAACGCTTTCATTCAGCGCTTCGACCCGTTTGGTCAGCTCCTGAATATCGTCCTGGGTAGGGACGCCCAACCGATGCAGCACTTGGGCGACCCTCTCTTGGAACATTTCTTCCAGGCGATCAAACTGCTCATTGGCCTTGCCCCGGAATTCAATCACTTTGCCTTTAGCCTCCTCGACCCGGGCGCTGGCTGTCTCCTTGGTGCGCTTCTCAATCTTTTCACCTTCTTCCACCATAGCCTGGAACAGCTTCTCGCCTTCCTCCTGGGTTTTGGCGAAAGCGCCCAATCCTGCCAGCCAGATGCGATTGGCCGATTCACGGATGTTGGCGACAGCCGGAGCTTCAGTGATATTTTTTAGTGCAACGTTTGCCATGATACTCTCCTCGACACAAGGTCTTGATCAAAATACCGGTTTTCATGGTTACCGGCGGGTTTCAACGGATGTTGGAGCGTAATCTAGCAACGAAAATTAGAGTGAACACACTACCGGATGCCCCGCTTCTCTTGAAGGAGAGACGTCAACGGTGCGGGGGAAAATGTTCAACTCGCCAGTCGCCAACCGAGCATTTCGCCAACCGGTAAGGGAGTCGACTCATCGAGATCAAAGGGGCAAGCGCCGGTATGGGCGTTAGCTGACGCTGTAAAGTCGGATATAAAGAGGTCATCCACGCGTTGTGATCGGTCTGGTTTGCAGAATACTCACTTTGCCACTATTAATACCAAACTCAATATCTTGAGACAAAGCATAATGCTCTTCTAAAGCCATAGCTATTTTAATATTAATATCCTGTTCATTTAAGCAAGGAACATCACGCAAACTATTATCTACAGATTCTATATATGTTCCTTTACCTGAAGGATGTTGCATAACCTTAAAAGCTTTTTTACCGATATGGATATTAATCACCGAACCATCGAATTTATTCACATAATACCGATCGACATCGACTAATCCAGAAACGACTCCTTCACCAAGCCCATAGCCCGCTTCAATCACAATCACATCTCTATCACTAACAGGGTCAGTGGTAAATATTACCCCAGAGACCTGTGAATGAAACATTTTCTGCACAACAACTGCCGGTTTAGTAGGTCCTTGCTGAATAATCCGGTCATGCCGATACAAAATTCCCCTAATCAGCCAAAAAGACACCCATACTTTCTTTATACATTCTAACAACTCAGTAGGGCTAACATACAAATAAGTCTCCGCTGCTCCAGCAAAAGAGGCTTCTTCAGTATCTTCCTGTAAACCGGAAGACCTCACACTTAGATAAGCATCTTTTAAGTTATAACTATCGACTGCTTCCATAATTTCACGGCCTATTCCTATAGTAGGCTCCAAACGCCCCTGGAGAATCAAAATTCGAATTTTCTCCAATAAATCGACAATTTTTCTATACTGATCCTTAGATGAAATTCCTGTAGCCACTAAAACAGCGTCGATAGCCGCTATGATCTCCGCATAGGCATCCAGCAGACTATTCTCTTCGAGGAACCGCTGGAAAGCAAAAGTCGTCACCATCAATGCCGGCGGGATAGTAGCGCCATGCTGCTTAACAATCTGTGCAATTTCCCCAAGATTAGCGCCTTTTCCACCGACTAACTCGACAAAATCGGCATCAACATCTTCCATTGGTACAACAATCCGACCGGACTCAGCAACTCGCTGTCTTTTTACTTTGGCCAACTCATCAGCTTTAATCCGCAAATTTTCAACCATCGCCTTGGCCAATAAGCCCTCTTCTTTCATACGCTTAAAAGCGCCAGTCAAGCAAAGCTGCAATTCTCGCCTTAATCGATGATAGGCGTCTCCTGACTGACCTGCCGGGTCTTTGATATCGCCAATCTCTTTGATATTCCCATAATCGCTGAGCAAGAAAATCTTACCCATAGCATAAGGATATTTCTCTTTCAACAAATCTCTATGAAAACATTCCATCGTCAAAACAATGTCAGCTCTTTCAATATCCAGTTCTGTAATCTTTCCACTACGGTGAGTTTCAGCATGTATTCCATCTTCCGATAAAAGTACAGCTTGACCTATTTCAGACATAAGACTATTTTCAATCGCCGCTACACCACGTGAAATGACCTCAACACCACTTATTTTTTCATCAAAAAGTATTTTTCTCAATAAAAATTCAGCCATAGGGCTACGGTCAACATTAGCCGTACATACCAGCAAAATCTTTGGGCATTTACTACTATCCCGCTTATGACCAAGACGACGCAAGGTTTGCCGAACCCGTGGCAAATCATCTTCTGTCAAATTCTTTGATGACAAGGATTCTAGTTCATTAAGCACGGATGCCCTGAGTAAAGCTATTCGTGGATGGTAACGCAATTTATTAATACGCTCTTCAATTAATCGTAATCGCTGATTGGATAAATTTAAACTACTCATTAAAGTGATAACTTGCATCCAATGACGCTCAGCTACCGCAATAATAATCAGCGCTCTCCATAATACGTTAACCTTAGATATATTGTGCTCGATTTCGGACAATAATCCTTCGAGTTCTGTCAAAGCATTCCCGGTTAACTGTTGCACCATTGTGTTAACATAAGCAGCACTTTTTTCAGAAAGCTTGATAGTCTTACCGTCTATCCAAATTCCAGTACAGGCGTGTTGTACAATATCAATAAGTTGTTTACGCATACCAGGATTAATACGCCTATCCCATAATGCCTCAGCTAATACCAAACCCATAATATCAGATGCAATCTGCTCCCACCCCTCTTGTGCACTGATACTCAGTAGAATGCCAGCCAATTGAAATTCAAGATTAACAGCAGTGTTTTTATCCAATACAATTCCCTGAATCAAACTATGTACTTGTTCAAGATGATCTTCACCCATGGACATAATCGATACGATGCCTTGCGATGCCCAAACCAGAATCATATCACCTTCATGTACCTCTACTATTTCAGAAACTATCGATTCACTTACCCAAAATCCCTCCACGTTTTTCTTCTTCTCACTCGGATAGCGTTCTTCAAGACGAACTATAGTGCCTTCTGATGACTGAAACCATTCGGCATGTGGAAGAATCAAAGCAGGAATAGAAAATTCCCGGGTAGTGACTCCAGCATGACTTAACAAACCACCGCTAGTTACCAGGACTGCATCAGCAGACCGAATCGCTTCAATATCTTCAGGAGTCGTAAATGGAACTAACAGAATGCGCCTATCGTGAACCCGTCGGTTAATATAATAATTGCGGTCAAAGGTAATGCGTCCGATACGAACTGATCCATCGCCAACAGAGGCTGATAAACCTCTAACCGATGTACCGATAATCTTAATCAACTCATGCGGTTGTCCAATTAATAAACGATGAGAAACCACTTTTTGAAAACCAGGAATTTGAATCTTTCCAAGGGCAGTATAACTCGACTTACGCAATATCTTCCTGAGACCGTTAATCGAAAGCCATTCTCCATTTGATTGCATTTTCAAATACTTACTGAATGCATATAATATCGCACGATTTTCTTCATCAGCTAAACCATATACGACCAGCCATTTGTTAGGCGCTATTTCTTGCTGCGCTCTCATCAGCGTAAGTTGGTCAACACTGCCAATAATACTAAAGTCTAAATACAGATCAGTCTTTTTTAACAAAACTGCCATCATCAATGCTTCATTTTCATGGGTGATAACCTTACCGATAATTTCCTTAACTGGTTGATAGTCAGAATTCTTCTCGATGAATCCCCAATTGTTAATCTTCAATTCCCTACGACCTAATGCATTTCGCAAAGGTTTATTAAAATATTCATCAATCACCTCCTGTCCTACTCCGCCTTTGCCAGGTTGAATAATAGGCAGTTCAACTGCGCGCAACAAAGCGTTAATCGAAAAATAAAGGCGATGGCGAAGCATCCGCTGTTCATTGGAATGATAGGCCTTAAAGTCCTGCAAAATCCTGGGTCCGTTATACTCACAATAGGTCGCTAACGGCATACCTTCACCGCCATACGGAAACGGGATCATGCCCTCAACTAGAAACATACTGGCAAACAAGGCTGCAAATTTATCGATTTTATTGACATCTATCTGATTTGCGCCACTATTCGACAGAATTTCCTGAGAAAAAATATACGCCATGGCATAGTCTAAATCACGAAGAGAGCCGATCAAACGCAATACAAATATAATAGTCTCTTCAATCTGCTTATGAGTCCGCGCCCCATGATCCTTATCTAGAATCCCACTGACCAGCGAATCGACTAAACCTTCTTGTTCACACTTAACCGTCATCCCTTTTTCTTTTAGAACCCTTTCGACAAAAGCCCCTCGCAACTGCTGCTCTATTTCTATACCTCCCTGATAGCTCTGTAATCGAACAAATCCCTCTTGGTCTGGATGCTCAATATTGGCAGAAAACTCTGCACGGTGTTCTCCAAGTTTTACACTATAAGTAATATGATTATTGATCACAACAAACGTGCCGCGTATCGGTGCTGGGATTTGCCGACTAGCTGATATAATTGCGGCAATCGCCCGATGCCGGATCAATCCGTTAACTATAATTGGCGCATCATCCAATTTGGCTAATTGAATTTCTTTGATCTCTTCAGACCCGAGATAACCGATGGTTACGGTTATGTCTGCTCGGGCTAGGATCATTTTCTTTTCTAATGCCTGATTCCCAGCTTCATGCAGAAAACGTATTAAAGAGTGAACACTCTGTATTTCAGAAAGTGGCGACTCTTTAAGGCTGGTAATTTTACTTCTTAAATCATTCGATAATTCATCTTTTTCAGACAACTTTTCCCAATAAATTTCCAATTCTTGCCGGAGTAAGTTATATTGATTGAGTACTAAATCCCCCTCAACAGGAGGCACAATTTTCTGGTAAGCCTCTACCATTTTAGCGAGCAATAAAAAAATTGCCTGCGCCGTCATTTTAGTCATTTTATCAGCATGAGTGACAATTAACTGGAGGGCATCGTAGTTCGGTTTAATCAGGTCATCCTGAATATTAATATAGTGTGTACATAATTCCTTCCTGGATTTTTCATTAAATACAGGAGTGACTGCGTTATCATAAAGCAATACATAAGCTCCTGTGCTACCAGTAATTTCACTTTTTAATTCGCCTGCAGTACTATCTTGCATCCATGGTGGCATTTGTAATTCAGAATATTCCAACGAATAATTTAATTGATATCTATTAAATCTTACCCCTGAATGATGTATATCAAGGATAGCTATAAACCGAAGTTTATTTAAAGTATCCCAAGATGCTGTAATTTTAATAAAATTTATTTCCCCTAAAGAATTCTTCGCAATCGCCAGATTATCAATCAGCGTTATCAAAGCATCCTTGCTTTGAACCATGGATTTCAGAAATCCGCGACTGCTGATCTTTTTTAAATCAATCAACTGGTCGAGCTTAGCAATATTTCGGTGTCCATATAATGCGGTAAGAAAATTATAGGCATCCGGATAACGTCCCTGTAGCTCTTCCTCAATCACTGCTTTAGTGAACTCATTGGTTTGCTTTTGAATTGCAGAAACCAAATCACGGGTGAGTACGGGTTCATACTGCCCATAAGCAGACGTTATGACTGGAAGTTTCAGTAGGATGCGGAGGATACGGTTGCTCTCGCTTGTTAAAGCCAGAATATGGGCGGCTTGGGCAACATGATCAGGAGACTGTTTTACGAGATTGATCTCAATATTTTTTTGACGCCACAGTTGTTTGAGCAAGACCGGATCATCTTCTGGAATATCTGTAGGCCATTGATGGTTGGCGACATGTTCATCTATTTCCTGAATATATTTTTCAATGACTTCCCGCTCATCGGGTTGAATTGCTAAAAAATCTTGCAAAAAATATTTTGCTCGGGCTAGAAAAAATGCGTGGAGAATGATGCGATCTTTATCATCGTCATTCCAATAAATCACATCAACTTTATGTTGCTGGATATTATCAACCACTTCTTTTATAAGAATTTCTTCAACACCCAGATTTTCCAGCGCTTCGATCAATTGCCAAAAATTTTTTCTCATAACGTCCTCCTGATAGCAATCAGGACTTTTATTTAAAATAAATTTTATCTGGAATTCATCTGCCAACCGAGCATTTCACCGGCTCGCAGGGGAATCAACAGCTCCTCGCCGAAGGGGAATGATTCCGGAACCGGCGTGGGTTGGCGTTGCAAGGTGATCGTTCCGACATTACGCGGCAGGCCGTAGAAATCCGGGCCATTAAAACTGGCGAAGGCTTCGAGCCGCTCTAGCGCCTGAGCGACTTCAAATGCTTCCGCATACAGTTCCAGGGCGGTGTAGGCGGTATAACAGCCGGCGCAACCACAGGCGGTTTCCTTGCCAGAGCGGGGATGGGGCGCGCTGTCGGTGCCGAGGAAGAACTTGGGGTTGCCACTGGTCGCCGCTTGAAGCAGCGCCTGCCGATGCCGCTCGCGTTTGAGAATTGGCAGGCAGTAATAATGCGGACAGATGCCGCCTTGGAAAATGGCATTGCGGTTATACAACAAATGATGGGCGGTGAGGGTCGCTGCGACCGTGGCTGGCGCGTCCCGCACATAATCCGCCGCATTCTGGGTCGTGATATGCTCCATGACGATTTTCAGGGCCGGGAAATCACGGATCAGCGGGATCAGAACACGTTCGATAAACACTGCCTCCCGGTCGAAAATATCCACCTCGGGATCGGTCACTTCGCCATGCACCAGTAATGGCATCTTCTGCATCTGCATCGCCTCCAGCGTCGGGTAGATAAGGCGAATATCTGTAACCCCGGAATCAGAATTAGTCGTTGCGCCAGCGGGATACAGTTTGCCGGCGACGATCTGACCGGAGTCCCTGGCGCGGCGGATCTCGCCGGGCGGGGTCTGATCAGTCAGATACAGCGTCATCAACGGCTGAAAATCCCCACCATCCGGCACGGCCTCCAAAATCCGCGCCCGGTAAGCCAGCGCCTGCGCGGTGGTGGTCACCGGTGGGCGCAGATTGGGCATGATGATGGCGCGGGCGAACTGGCGGGCGCTGTGCGGAACGACCGCCTGCAACGCAGCTCCATCGCGGACGTGCAGATGCCAGTCGTCAGGGCGGGTAAAAGTGAGGGTGTCCATGGCCGGCTTCGCTGGGATGTTGGAAAGTCAGAGCAGATTATACGCTCCGCTTGCCTTGACGTACCGGGGCCAGCCATTAAGCTAACGGGCTTGCCACGGTTCGAGCCAGCGGGGTTCGGGCTGTTCGGGTTGAAATTAATGAATGAACATGAGGAATATTATGTCGGACGTGAAAAAAGTCGTGCTGGCTTATTCGGGCGGCCTGGATACTTCAGTGATCCTGAAATGGTTACAGGACGTGTATCAGTGTGAAATCGTGACCTTCACCGCTGATCTGGGCCAGGGCGAGGAGCTGGAGCCAGCGCGCGGGAAAGCGCTGCAGATGGGTATCAAGCCGGAAAATATTTTTATCGAAGACCTGCGTGAGGAGTTCGTGCGCGATTTCGTCTTCCCCATGTTCCGGGCCAATGCCATTTATGAGGGCGAATATCTGCTCGGCACGTCTATCGCCCGGCCGTTGATCGCCAAACGGCAAATTGAAATCGCGGTGCAGACCAGCGCGGATGCGGTTTCCCACGGCGCCACCGGCAAGGGTAACGATCAGGTGCGCTTTGAGCTGGGCGCTTATGCCTTGAAACCGGATATCAAAATCATCGCCCCGTGGCGGGAATGGGATTTACTTTCGCGGGAGAAACTGTTGGCCTATGCTGAACAGCACAGTATCCCGGTCGAGATGAAGCGCGGGACAAAATCGCCGTATTCCATGGACGCCAACCTGCTGCACATTTCCTATGAGGGTGGTGTTCTCGAAGACCCGTGGAATGAGCCGGAGGAAGCGATGTGGCGCTGGTCGGTGTCGCCGGAGCAAGCACCCGATCAGCCGCGCTATCTCGAACTGAGCTACCGCAATGGCGACATCGTAGCGATTGACGGCGAAGCAATCAGTCCCGCTGCGGTGCTGACCCGGCTGAATCAACTCGGCGGCGAGCATGGCATCGGTCGGCTGGACCTGGTGGAAAATCGCTATGTCGGCATGAAATCGCGTGGCTGCTACGAGACTCCCGGCGGCACGATCATGCTCAAGGCGCATCGGGCCATGGAATCGCTGACTCTGGATCGGGAAGTGGCACACCTCAAGGATGATCTGATGCCGCGCTACGCCAGTCTGGTTTACAACGGTTACTGGTGGAGTCCTGAACGGAAGATGTTGCAGACCTTGATCGACGCCTCGCAGGCCCCGGTGAACGGCACTGTGCGGATCAAGCTGTACAAGGGCAATGTCATTGTGGCCGGGCGCCAATCGGAGGACAGTCTGTTTGATATGAACATCGCGACCTTCGAGGACGATGCCGGCGCTTACGACCAGAAGGATGCCGGCGGTTTCATCAAGCTGAACGCGCTGCGGATGCGGATTGCGGCCTTGAAGGGGCGGCAGTAAATCAGTCAGCCGGTGAGTCCTCGTGGCTCACCGGCTTCAACCCATCATGCATCTTGAGAGAAAAGCTCATGCGTATTCTTCACACCATGCTGCGAACAGGCGATCTGGATCGCTCGATTCAGTTTTACACTGAAATTCTGGGCATGAAGTTGCTGCGCCGCCAGGATTATCCCGCCGGTGAATTTACCCTGGCGTTCCTGGGCTATGGCGACGAATCCAACCATACGGTCATCGAATTGACTTACAATTGGGGCGTGGATCGTTATGAGATCGGCACCGGTTATGGGCACATCGCCATTGAGGTCGATGACGTCTACCAAGCTGCTGCGGAAGTAAAAACCCGGGGCGGCAAAATTCTGCGTGAAGCGGGTCCCATGAATGCAGGGACGACGGTTATCGCGTTTATTGAAGACCCCGATGGCTATCCGATTGAGTTAATTGGAAAAAAGTAATCTTCGAAAACCACTGTCAGGAGAATAGCTTGGCTAAGCCTAACTACCAGTACGAGAAGCGCCAGAAAGATCTCGCCAAGAAAAAGAAGCAGGAAGAAAAACAGCAAGAGAAGCGTCAACGCAAGGACAAGAGCAATGTTTCGCCAGATGAGACGCCAAGCCCGGAATCGTCGCCGGAAGCGTGAATTTTGGGTTAACAAAAAAAGCCGGCTTGCGCCGGCTTTTTTATGCACTTCTAAAACGTGGTCTTATCGTCCACGCCGGCCTGGACTTCAGGCCGCTTCAGCAACGCTCCACACTTCTGGAGCTTTTTCAGCGCGCTTGCCGAACTCTTGACGCTGTTTCTCGAGTTCCGGCGGCAGTTGTGCACCAAATTTGGCGAAGAAGTCCTTGATCTCCTCGATCTCGCTGAGCGCATCCGCACGGCTGATGCTCGTGATCGTTTCAAACTGCGCCTTGGAGAAATCCAGACCTTCCAGGTCCAGGTCTTCGTAACGGGGCATCAACCCAAACGAGCTTTCTACGGCGCCGACTTGACCGTTGACACGCTCGACAATCCACTTGAGAACCCGCATGTTTTGACCGTAGCCCGGCCAAACGAACTTGCCATCCGGGCCTTTGCGGAACCAGTTGGTGCGGAAGATCTGCGGCAGCTTGAGGCCCGGCTTCTTGCCCATGTTGATCCAGTGGCCCCAATAGCTCGCCATGTTGTAGCCGCAAAACGGCAGCATGGCGAAAGGATCGCGCCGGATGCCGGTCACGCCGATGGCCGCAGCAGTCGCTTCCGAACCCATGGTGGCCGCCATGAACACGCCATGGTTCCAATCGAAAGCCTGGTAGACCAGCGGGAAGGTCTTGGACAAACGACCGCCAAAGATGAAGGCCGAAATCGGCACGCCCGCCGGATCTTCCCAGGCGGGATCAATCGTCGGACATTGCGCCGCAGGGGCGGTAAAGCGGGAGTTGGCGTGGGCGCCGACCCGACCGCAATCCGGGGTCCAGTCGTTACCCTGCCAGTCGATACCGTGGGCCGGCGGCTCGACACCCATGCCTTCCCACCATACGTCGCCATCATCGGTCAGCACGACGTTAGTGAAGATGGAATTTTCCTTGCAGGATTCCATCGCCATCGGGTTGGAATCATAGGAAGTGCCGGGGGCGACGCCAAAGAAACCCGCTTCGGGATTGATCGCCCGCAACGTGCCATCGGCAGCCGGCTTAATCCAGGCAATATCGTCGCCGACAGTCAGCGCCTTCCAGTTACCGAAGCCCTTGGGCGGCACGATCATGGCCAGATTGGTCTTACCGCAGGCGCTGGGGAACGCCGCCGCGACGTAGGTCTTTTCGCCCTTCGGGTTTTCCAGGCCCAGAATCAGCATGTGTTCGGCCAGCCAGCCTTCATCGCGGGCCATGGACGAAGCGATGCGCAGCGCCAGGCACTTCTTGCCAAGCAGGGCATTACCGCCGTAGCCTGATCCATAGGACCAGATTTCGCGGGTTTCGGGGAAATGCACAATCGCTTTGCGGCCAATATCCGGCTCGCACGGCCACGGTACATCTTTCTGGCCCGGAGCCAGCGGCGCGCCGACCGAGTGGACGCACGGTACAAAGAAGCCATTGCTGCCCAGGGCTTCAAGAACTTTGGTTCCCATGCGCGTCATGATCTTCATGTTGGTCACGACGTAGGGCGAATCGGTGATCTCGATGCCAATCTGGGCAATCGGGCTGCCAATCGGCCCCATGCTGAAAGGGATGACATACAGGGTGCGACCCTTCATGCAGCCGTTCATCAGTCCTTTCAACTGCGCCCGCATTTCATCCGGCGGCGCCCAGTTGTTGGTCGGGCCGGCATCTTCTTTGTTCAGGCTGCAAATGAAGGTGCGGTCTTCAACCCGCGCCACATCGGACGGATGCGACCGGGCGAGATAGGAGTTCGGCCGCTTTTCGGGGTTCAGTTTAGTGAAGGTTCCAGAAGCGACCATTTCGTCGCACAGGCGTTGATATTCTTCCTCCGAACCATCGCACCAGACAATGCGATCAGGCTGGACTAGCGCAGCGATCTCGTCGACCCAGTTCAGTAGTTTGGTGTTGCTGGTCCGGTTCTTGCTATCATGAGTGATTGCCATCTTATAGACTCTCCTGTGGTTATCAATTGCGGTAGGGTTGAAGAGTCGCCAAACGGGGGTTGAGATGCCGCCGTTTGCGTTGGGTATTGACCGGGCCGGGCCGGTTTTACCATGAAGCGTAAGGTTATCATTAAGCGGGCCGGGTTGCTACCCAGATCAGTCAGGGTTGAAATGGGACCGCAGCAACTGGCTTATCCAATCGACCGGTTCCGTGTAGACTCTTTTGATATCGCAACCACATTTCTCTTGGAGGTCGCCCCCGATGTCTCCTACTTACCAGCTGCTGCTCTTTCATCGCCTGGAAGCTGGCGCCGGGTATTTTCGCCCGAAACAATCCTTGCCCGATCAGGTCACGACTGACGATCCCGCCCTGTCGGTCATGACCGATCTCAGCCTGGTCACCGCCTACGCCACGGAACTCGCTACTCCGCTGAGCAAGGCGTTGGAAATCATGGTCAAGCGCGGGGTGCGCCTGCTGCTGGTGCAGAACGCGGACCGTCAAATCATTGGGTTGATCACCAGCCGTGACATCGAAGGAGAAAAACCGGATCGCATCCTGACCAAGGCGGGTGGGGTCTGGGAGGATTTACTGGTCGCCGATATCATGACCCTCAAGCCCAAGCTGGAGGTCCTGCTGATGGAGGACGTAGCGACAGCGCGGGTGGGCGACATCATCGCCACGCTGCGACAGGTCAACCGGCAACATGCGATGGTGCTGGATATCGACCCGGCCACCGGACAACCCGCAGTGCGTGGGCTGTTCTCCCTGTCGCAGATTGGCCTGTTACTCGGACTGGAAATCGATCCGGCGCGGCAACCGACCACCTTCGCCGATCTGGAACGGGCTGGAATCGATTACCCCATCACCAGCGCTGATTTGGAACAGTAGATCATCGCGCCTTCATGGGTGTCAAAGCGCATGATCGAGCGTCTCCCGTAACCGCTGAGCATCGACAGCGCTGGCGATGACGCCCTGCCCCAGTTCGCGCAGCAGGATCAAGCGCAACTGACCGTCCTTGACCTTCTTGTCCACCGCCATCAGCCGCAGGAAATCCTCGGGCGTCAATGCCGGCGGCGGTGCCAGCGGCAGACGGGCGCGAGTCAGTAGCACTCGCACCCGCTCCACCTGCTCCCCACTTAACCAGCCCAGCCGGGCGGACAAATCAGCCGCCATGACCATCCCCGCTGCGACCGCTTCGCCATGCAGCCATTTTCCATAACCCACTCCGGTTTCAATCGCATGGCCAAACGTATGGCCCAGATTGAGCAAGGCCCGCTCGCCCGTTTCCCGTTCGTCAGCGGCGACAATCTCCGCTTTGTTGCGGCAGGAGCGTTCGATGGCCTCACTCAGCGCCGCGGTGTCACGCGCCAGCAAGGCATCCAGATTCGCCTCCAGCCATTCCAGAAACGGCAGATCGCAGATTAATCCGTACTTGATCACCTCGGCTAGGCCCGCGCTTAACTCGCGATCCGGCAACGTAGCGAGCGTGTCGGTATCGGCTAATACGCATTGCGGTTGATAAAACGCGCCGATCATGTTCTTGCCGAGTGGATGGTTAACGGCCGTTTTGCCGCCCACCGAGGAATCCACCTGAGCCAGCAGCGTGGTGGGAATCTGTATGAACGGCACGCCGCGCTGGTAGCAGGCGGCGGCAAAGCCGGCCAGGTCACCGATAACCCCGCCACCGAGGGCAATAATCGTGCAATGCCGGTCGAAACGATCATTCAACAGGGCGGTAAAAACCGCGTTGAGCGTCTCCAGCGTCTTGTACTGTTCACCATCCGGCAGGATCACCACGTCATGACGCAACCCGTCCAGCGCGGCGCGCACCGGTTCGAGATAGAGCGGAGCAACCGTGGTATTGCTGACGACCAGCGCCTGCCGACCGGCGATGTAGGGATGCAACAGTTCGGGCCGCCCCAACAGGCCGGGACCAATATGGATCGGGTAGCGGCGATCGCCGAGTTCAACGTGCAGCGTCTTCATGGAGTGGGAATAAAACATGGGCTATCCTCCTGAATATGTTTGAGAATCCGTTGGATAATCGCCCGTGGTGACTGACCGTCGCTAGCGATAATCAAATCGGCGACATCCCGATAGAGTGGATCGCGCACGGTAAACAGCCCTTCCAGGCGGGCGCGAGGATTCGCAGTTTGCAACAGCGGGCGGTGATTATCGTAGCGGGTGCGACAAAGCTGCTCGTTCACCGAGGTATGCAGATAGATCACGAAACCGCGCCCGACCAGACAGCGACGGTTCTCCGGATCGAGGATGGCGCCGCCGCCGGTGGCCAGTACGATGGCGGGGCGCTGCGTCAATTCAGCAATGACCGCTTTCTCGCGGGCGCGAAACCCGGCTTCACCCTCCACCTCAAAGATCAGGGGAATGCTGGCGCCGACGCGCTGCTCAATTTCCTGATCGCTGTCGATAAAATCCCGCCGCAGCGCCTGCGCCAACCGGCGACCGACGGTGGTTTTGCCCGCGCCCATCGGCCCGACCAGGAAAACCCGGGGAATGGCATTCAGCGGCATTGCTCGCTCCTGGGAATCATGCTGGAGAAACCACTAGACTTTGTGGTCATCATTAAACCATCACCATACCAAAACCCGTAGTGAGACATTGACCTCATGAACATACCCGACGAATCATTGAACCATGTGCTGAATGCCCTGCGCGAATACTTGCAGGGAAACTCACGCGATTTAGCCACCCTGCGTGAAACCAGCCACAGTAGCGAGCAGCGTCTCGTTCAGCTCACGGCGGAGGTGGAAATCCTTCGCCAGGAATTGCAGGGCATTCAACAGGACAACTCGGAGTTGGAGAAGAGCCTGCAAATCCAGTTGGCCACACAGTTGGCCACAGTCCGGGAGCAACTGGACGCTCATACCTGCGAACTGGCGGCGCTCACGGAACGCGCCCAGACGCAAAATCAGGAGATGAGCGAACATATTCAAACCCTCACCGACCGTCACCAGCAGGAACAGTCCCAACGGGAAGCCGCGTTGGCAACGCTCAGCAAACTGAACGAGCGATCCAGCAACCTCGAACAGCAAATAAGCGCCAACCAGACGCAGGCCGCCGATACGCTGCGCGTTGATCAAAGCCGGCTGGCGGCTCTCGAAAAGTGGCTGACGACGCAAGCGGAACAGTTTGGCCGGTTTGACCCGATTCTTCGTGAACTGCACAGCGAACTGGTTTCAGCACACCAGCGGCTGGCGGCGCTGGAGTCGGCCGGGGGCGCTGAAGCGCTGGACCATCACGCACGACGTTTAAGCGAAGCGGAACAATCTGTTCATGATCAGTCAAACGCTCTGGGTGAAATTCAGCAAACCCTGGAGCAGTTAGCGACCCGGACGCCAGCGACCGCCAAACTCAACAAAACCTTGATCGGCGCGCTCGCCGTCGCTGGCGTGATCATTATTGGATTATTGGTCATGTTAGCCGCTGGATAAGTCGCCGCCGCTTACTCCTCTCTCCCCAATCCCTCTCGCGTCAGCGGGCGAGGGGAATGAACAGTCGCAGAGGTTTTTGCGGCTATTGTCGCTGCTGGGTTTCCTTGACGATTTCCCGCTGTACCAGTCGGGTCATATCCGACAGTCCCACCGCCAGGGCCGTGAGAATGTCATCCACGGTTAAAATACCCACCAGTGCACCCTCTGCGTCAATGACGGGCAGGCGGCGAATGCCCTTGGCGCTCATCCGATCCAGCATGCGCCAGAAATTATCATCCTCCCGCGCCGTGACCAGATGGCTGCTCATCACATCGCTGACGGTGACGGTTTCGGGAGAAAGATTCTGGGCGAGCACCTCCACCACCAGATCACGGTCGGTGATGATCCCAATGGGATAGTCCTTGTCGCCGCGACGCTCCACCACTACGACCGTGCCAACATGATGGTGGCGCATCATCCGGGCAATTTCCCGGATTTCCGTGGTTCTATCAGTCGTAATGACGTGGCGGTTACAGTATTGGCCCACTGACATGGTTGTTTACTCCTTCTGGGACGGTCAACAGCATTGAAAAAAAAGATTGTTCGCCATTCCGACAATGCCCGCAAGGGGCGAATGTGGCCCGCCGGAAACGAAGAAGCCCCGCACAGCGGGGCTTCCTGACAGGATTCAGCGCAGCAGTGAAGGCTTCAGGCGACGGTCACGCCCGCGTCGAGATAGACATCCTGAATGGCGTTGAGGATGGCGACGCCGTCCTTCATCGGCCGCTGGAAGGCCTTGCGCCCGGAGATCAGGCCCATGCCGCCGGCGCGCTTGTTGACCACCGCCGTCATCACCGCTGCTTCGAGGTCGCCGGCGCCCTTGGACTCGCCGCCGGAATTGATCAGACCCGCACGGCCCATGTAGCAGTTGGCGATCTGATACCGGCACAGGTCAATCGGATGATCGCTAGCCAAGTCGGTGTAGATCCTCTTGTCGAACTTGCCATAGCTGGAGCCACCCATGTTCAGGGCTTCAAAGCCGCCGTTATTTTCCGGCAGCTTCTGCTTGATGATGTCCGCCTGGATGGTGACGCCCAAGTGATTGGCCTGGCCGGTCAGATCGGCGGAAACGTGATAGTCCTTCTCCTTGGTCTTGAAGGCATTGTTGCGCAGATAACACCACAGTACGGTCGCCATGCCGAGTTCGTGGGCCATCTGGAAGGCTTGCGCCACTTCAACGATCTGGCGGCCGCTCTCCGGCGAACCGAAGTAGATGGTCGCGCCGACCGCCGTGCAGCCCATGTCGTAGGCTTCCTTAATCGTGCCCCACATAATCTGGTCGGCCTTGTTGGGGAAAGTCAGCAACTCGTTATGGTTGATCTTGACCAGGAACGGGATCTTGTGCGCGTACTTGCGGGCGACCATGCCGAGGACGCCATAGGTGGAAGCCACGGCGTTGCAGCCACCTTCAATCGCCAGTTTGACGATGTTTTCGGGATCAAAATAAATGGGGTTCTTGGCGAAGCTGGCGCCGCCGGAATGCTCGATGCCCTGGTCGACCGGCAGAATGCTCAGGAAGCCGGTGCTGGCCAGCCGTCCGGTATTGAACATGCGTTGCAGGTTGCCCAGCACGCGGGGATTACGGTCAGTAGCGGCAAAGACGCGATCCACAAAATCCGGGCCGGGCAGATGGAGTGATTCCTTGCTGATTTTCGGACTATTGAAACCCAACAGGAAATCAGCCTGTGGACCCAGCAATTCAACAATCTTGCTCATGAGGGAAGCCTCCTTCGAGTGGCAGGGGTTTGACGAAGCAGTGTATTTTGAACCCGCCTCGGCCCGGTATCAATCCAGTCCGGGCAACGCGGCTATGATGACGGCGGGACGCGGGCTATACTGAATTTCGCAACAACCGGTTTTTTCCATTTACTCCCCCCCAATCATGAGGAATTATCAATATGGCGCAGCTCAAACCTGGCGTTGTCACGGGCAAAGATTATCTGACGCTGGTCGCCGCGGCGAAGGCCGGCGGTTATGCCCTGCCGGCAGTCAACGTCTCCAGCAGCAGCACGATTAACGCGGTGCTGGAAGCCGCGGCCAAGAATCAGGCCGACGTCATCATCCAGCTCTCTAACGGCGGCGCACAGTTCTACGCCGGACAGGGCCTGAAGGACGGTGCCAAGGCCAAAGTGCTGGGCGCAGTGTCGGCGGCGCTGCATACGCACCTGCTGGCGGAACATTATGGCGTGTGCGTGGTGCTGCACACCGACCATGCCAACAAGAGCCTGATTCCCTGGGTTGACGCCCTGCTGGATCACGGCGAGGCGTATTTCAAGGAGCATGGCAAGCCGCTGTTTAGCTCGCACATGCTCGATCTGTCGGAAGAGAGCATGGAGTTCAATCTGGACGAATGCGCCCGTGTTCTGAAACGCATGGCCCCGTTGAACATGAGCCTGGAAATTGAACTGGGCGTGACCGGTGGCGAAGAGGACGGCATTGGCAGCGAGCTGGAAGAAAGCGCGGACAATTCCCATCTGTACACCCAGCCGGAAGACGTGCTGCAAGCTTATGACCGGCTCTCGCCGATTGGTCATTTCTCGGTCGCGGCTTCTTTCGGCAACGTGCATGGCGTGTACAAGCCCGGCAATGTCCAACTGCGCCCGGAAATCCTGAAGAATTCGCAGGCGCTGATTGAAAAGCAACACAAGACCGGCGTACATCCGCTGAATCTGGTGTTCCACGGTGGCTCTGGCTCGGAGAAGGAGAAGATCACGGAAGCAGTCAGCTATGGCGTGTTCAAGATGAACATCGACACTGACCTGCAATTCGCCTATTCCGAGGCGATTGGCAAGTTCGTGACTGAAAATCCCAAGGCGTTTCTGTATCAGGTCGATCCGGAAACCGACAAGCCCTACAAGAAGTTCTACGACCCGCGTAAGTATTTGCGGCTGGCCGAGCAAAACATGATAGCCCGGTTGAACGAAGCCTTTGAAGATCTCCGTTCCAAGGGCAAATCGCTGGCCCTGTAACGGCATTCCCCCCGCTTCAGTCCTCCCCTGCAAGAGGGGAGGATGTCTTGGTCGTCAATCGCCCCGACCTGGCTTGAACCTGGGGCAGTCTGAATAATCCCTTTAATCCCTCTGCTTCCAAAATCCCCCAATCCCTCTTTGCTCAAGAGGGGGACGCTATGCTCTATCCTACGCTCCATCCATCCGGTTCATTGCTGGACATTGTGCAACCTTCCGCAGGAGAGCGACGCCATGCGCTTTTTTAACACCGAAGGCCCGAATCGGGCTGAAGATCATTACTGCCTGCCGCCGTTGGAGCGTTGGGATTTAGCCGAGATCCTGACGCTCATTGACCAGAAAAAATACTTTTTGCTCCACGCCCCCCGACAAACCGGCAAGACCTCATGCCTGCTGGCGCTCGCCGAACTCTTGAATCGGGAAGGGCGTTACCGGGCGCTGTATGCCAATCTCGAAACCGCCCAGCCGGCGCGGGAAGATGTACGGTTGGCGATGACCGGCATGGTCCAGACTTTAGCCAACAGCGCCCGGTTCTGGTTGAAAGATACTCAGGCTGAAGCGATAGCGCGAGAAGTCTTGGCCGATCAGTCTGCGACGGTCGCACTGGAACAGTTTTTGACCCACTGGTGCGAAGCCTCGCCGTTGCCGGTGGTGTTGATGCTCGACGAAGTGGATGCCCTGGTCGGCGATACGCTGATTTCCCTGTTGCGGCAATTACGCGCCGGCTATCCACAGCGGCCCCGAAGCTTTCCGCAGACGGTGATTCTGTGCGGGGTACGGGATTTGCGGGATTACCGGATTCACGCCAGTTCGGAAAAGACTGCCATCACCGGCGGCAGCGCCTTCAACATCAAGGCCAAATCGTTACGCCTCGGTGATTTCAATGCCGAAGAAGTGCAGAAATTGTTGTTGGAACACACGACGGAAACCGGGCAAGCCTTTACCCCGGAAGCGTTAGACCGGGTCTGGACCTTGACCTTGGGGCAACCGTGGCTGGTCAACGCCCTGGCCTATGAAGCCTGCTTCGATAACCGTGAAGGCCGCGACCGGAGTCAGACGATCACGTTGGAACAGATTGACCAGGCTAAGGAAAACCTGATTCTGCGGCGGGTGACGCATCTCGATCAGTTGGCGGACAAACTCCGGGAAGCGCGGGTGCGGCGGATTATCGAACCGATGCTGGCCGGTGCGCTCCTCGGTGAAGTCCCGGAAGATGACCGACAATATCTGGTCGATTTGGGGCTGTTGCGCCGCGAAGGCCGGGGCGGGCTGGTGATCGCCAATCCGATTTATCGGGAAGTGTTGCCACGCATGTTGGCCGGCGGCCCGCAAGATTCCCTGCCGCAGATCACGCCGACCTGGCTGAACCCGGACGGCAGTTTGAACCCGACGCAACTACTGGACGCCTTTCTGCGTTTCTGGCGGCAACACGGGCAACCGCTACTCGGTAGCGCGCCCTATCACGAAATCGCCCCGCATTTAGTGCTAATGGCCTTTCTGCATCGCGTGGTGAATGGCGACGGGACTTTGGAGCGGGAATACGCCATTGGCCGGGGACGGATGGACCTCTGCCTGCGCTATGGCCCGGTGACGCTCGGCATGGAATTGAAGGTCTGGGCGGACGGTAAAGCCGACCCCCTGACAGACGGCTTGGAACAACTGGACGGTTATCTGGCCGGGTTGAGTCTGGACAGCGGCTGGTTGATCATTTTTGACCGGCGTTCCGGGCAGCCGCCGATTCGGGAACGCACTGCCAGCAGTGAAATGCAAAGTCCCCAAGGGCGGCTCATTACTGTAGTGCGGGCGTGAAGGTAATGAGTCCTGCCATCGACGCCCCTTCTCCTCTTGACACCGCGTCCGTCGATGCCTTCATCACCCGCTGGAGCGTGGCAACCGGTAACGAACGCGCTAATTATCAACTGTTTCTGACCGAGTTATGCGCCGTGCTGGCGGTTCCGCCACCGGAACCGGCTTGTGAGAACCTGCGCCAGAATGCCTATGTATTCGAGCGGCGGGTGGACATTCGCCATCCTGACGGCAGCGTGACCAAGGGGTTTATCGATCTCTATTACCGCCAGCATTTCGTGCTGGAAGCCAAGCAAACCGGGCAGGCGCTGGATACGCACGGCTGGGATAAGGCCATGTTGGCGGCGCATTATCAGGCGGATAAATATGTGCGCAATTTGCCGCCGGAAGAAGGGCGTCCGCCATTTATCGTGTTGACCGATGTAGGCCGGTCGCTGGAGTTGTACGCGGAGTTTTCCGGTTCCGGCGGGATTTATACGCCGTTCCCTGATCCCAGCCATCATCGCGTGCGGCTGGAGGATTTGCGCGATCCGGTCATTCAGCAACGGTTGCGGCAAGTGTGGCTGGACCCGCTGAGCCTCGATCCGAGTCAATACGCGGCGCGGGTGACGCGGGCGATCAGCAATACCCTGGCGGCGCTGGCGCGTTCTCTGGAGGCGCAGGGCTACGCGGTTCCACGAGTGGCCGGATTTTTGATGCAGTGCTTGTTCACGATGTTTGCCGAGGACGTGGAATTGTTGCCGCTGCAAGGGTTTACCCGGTTGCTGGAGCGGTTGCGGGAACAGCCGGAGCTGTTTGTTGATGCGGTTACGGCGTTGTGGCGAACGATGAACACGGGCGGTTATGACGGGCAGTTGATGGCCAAGCTGAAGCGGTTTAATGGCGGGCTGTTCAGCACTATCGACCCGATTCCGCTGACGGCGGAACAAATTCAACGGTTGCTGGAAGCGGCGCATCAGGATTGGCGTTTTGTGGAGCCGGCGATTTTCGGAACGCTGTTGGAGCGCGCTTTGGACCCACGGGAACGCCACAAGCTGGGGGCGCATTACACGCCCCGCGCTTATGTCGAGCGGTTGGTGATGCCGACGGTGATTGAGCCGTTGCGGCGGGATTGGAGTTCGGTGCAGGTGGCTGCCGCTGCCTGGGTGCGCCAGAACCAGCCGGATCGGGGGTTGCAGGAAGTGCGGGCGTTTCATCACCGGTTGTGCAGTTTACGGATTCTTGATCCGGCGTGTGGCAGTGGCAATTTTCTTTATGTGACGCTGGAGCATTTGAAGCGGCTGGAAGGTGAGGTATTAAACCTGCTTCGGGATTTGAGTGGCGGTCAGGGTGCATTGGAAACCGGCGGATTGACGGTAGACCCGCATCAATTTCTCGGTTTGGAAATCAATCCCCGCGCCGCTGCGATTGCTGAGATGGTGTTGTGGATCGGTTATTTGCAATGGCATTATCGGATTCATCATCGGCTGGATTTGCCGGAGCCGATTTTACGCGATTTCCGCACGATTGAATGCCGCGATGCGTTGATGGTTTACGATGCCTGTGAACCGGAAGTGGACGATCACGGTCAGCCGGTAACGCGCTGGGATGGGGTGAGTTTTAAAACCAGTCCCATTACGGGCGAAAATATCCCGGATGAAAGTCAGCGCATTCCGCATTATCGCTATAGTTATTCGCGCCAAGCCGCGTGGCCGGACGCTGATTATGTGGTGGGTAATCCGCCTTTTATCGGTGCGGCTACGATGCGACGCGCTTTGGGTGATGGTTATGTGGATGCGCTCCGGGCTACCTGGAAACAAGTCCCAGAGTCGGCGGATTTTGTGATGTACTGGTGGCATATTGCAGCGGAACGGCTCCGTCAGGGTTTATTGAAACGCTTTGGTTTTATCACCACGAATTCCATTCGCCAGACATTTAATCGGCGCGTTCTGAGTACGCATTTGGAGAGTTCCCCGCCGCTTTCGCTAATCTTCGCCATTCCCGATCATCCTTGGGTGGACGCCAGCGATGGCGCGGCGGTGCGGATTGCCATGACGGTTGCGGAAGCGGGCGAACAGGACGGTGTGTTGCAGACGGTGCGTAGTGAAACGGAAGGTGATGAACAGGCGCGTTCGGTGGAGTTGACCACGAGAACCGGCAGGCTTCATGCCGATTTAACTACTGGGGCGAATGTGGCCGGGGCGGTGGCGCTAGCGGCAAATTCTCGATTAGGCTTTCGTGGCGTTACCTTGATGGGTAGTGGATTTTGGGTTGAGTCGAACGATCCTTTAATCATGCAAGAACCCGCTGCTATAAAGCCTTTGCGCAATGGTAAAGACCTGACCAGTCGTCCCAGAGGCGTCTATGCGATTGACTTTTTCGGACTGTCTATGGAAGCAGCGAGAAGCCAGTTTCCCGCAGCCTTTCAACGAGTCTTGGATGGAGTTAAACCGGAAAGAGACCAATCGCAACGAGCAGCCTACCGGGAAAAATGGTGGATTTTTGCAGAAGCACGACCAGATTTAAGAGTCGCTAAGAGTGGATTGTCTCGTTACATCGCCACCACGATGACCGCTAAACACCGGATTTTTACTTTTCTGGAAGCCTGCATTCTTCCCGATCAAGGGATAATCGCTATCACGCTGGATAACAGTTTTTGGCTCGGTATACTTTCCAGCCGTATTCATATTCTCTGGACATTGGCGACGGGTGGAACATTGGAAAATCGTCCTCGCTACAACAACTCCCGCTGTTTTGAAACCTTCCCATTTCCCGATGCCGCCACTGAAACCGCCGCCCGCATTCGTGATTTGGCCGAAGAACTCGACGCGCACCGCAAGCGCCAGCAAGCGCAGCATCCCGAATTAACCTTGACCGGGATGTATAACGTGCTGGAAAAACTGCGGGCCGGGGAATCGCTGAACGCCAAGGGTCAGGTGATTCATCAACGGGGTCTGATCTCCATTCTTCGGGAATTGCACGACGAGCTGGATCGGGCCGTATTCGCCGCTTATGGCTGGAATGATCTGGCCGACCAACTGGTCGGTCAACCCGGCGCGACCACGCCCTTACTCGATAAACCCGCTGAACAGCTTGAAAGTGAAGAAGAATTATTGCGCCGCTTGGTTGATCTCAACACGCAACGCATCGCCGAAGAAATGCAAGGCCAAATTCGCTGGTTGCGTCCGGCCTATCAACACCCCGCCGCTTTATCCACCGAGCAACGTTCGGCCCAACAGGACAGCATAGCCGGGCTGGAACCGCCCACTACTTCAGAACCTGCCGCCAAACGCTCTTGGCCGAAAGCCATGCGCGAACAGGTCGAAATCATCCGCGAACTGCTGAACGCTGGCCCCCGGAACGTGGAACAACTGGTCGGCCATTTCCAGCGTAAACCGCTCAAAGCGGTGCTGACTGTGCTGGAAACGCTGGAAGCCATGAACTTGGCTCACCGCGAGGATGACCGTTGGCGATGGGGGTAGTACCGTTTCTCAATAGATTCCATTCAAAATCGTAGGGCGGGTTAGGGCGCCAGCCCGTAACCCGCCGATTTCGGTTGCCGTTTCGGCGGGTTACGCTTCGCTAACCCGCCCTACCCGTTTCTTTTGTAATACTAAAACCTATCGGAAATAGACTTCTGACTGAATCATTATGAAGCAATGCGCCATTCTGGCGCACTGCTGCTGAGAATCTCCGCCCGCTCAACTTCGCAATTCTGCATATCACGCTACGGATAGATTCAAAAAACCTTTTTAATTCAAAATGTCATAATTTATCCGATGGCAAATCCAGCGGTCGAGAACCATCAGCTGCTGAATCGGCCCGTTGTTTGCCTCTGCTCTTCAGCCCCCCACCCCTCTCTGCTCAACCTGACCCAAGGCGGAGTCATCCATGCCTACATTTTTCCCTCCTCTCCAGGCGCAGGGCCTGTACCGGCCTGAATTCGAGCGAGACAGTTGCGGTTTCGGCCTCATCGCCCAGATGGACAACCAGCCCAGTCATTGGCTGGTGCAGACTTCTATTAACGCCCTGGCTCGCCTGACCCATCGCGGCGCAGTCGCTGCTGATGGTAAATCCGGCGATGGTTGCGGGCTGTTGATGCGCAAGCCGGACGCCTTCCTGCGCCGGGTCGCGACCGAGGCAGGTATTGTTCTGGGCGAACAGTACGGGGTGGGCATGGTGTTTCTCAACCACGATCCGGCCCTGGCCGCCGCCGCCCGCGCTGATTTGCAGAGGGAATTGGAAAAGGAGGGCCTTACCGTCGCTGGTTGGCGGCCCGTACCGGTTCAGGCCGACGCCTGCGGCGATGAATCACGCAAGACTCTGCCGCGCATCGAACAGGTTTTTGTCACCTCGCCTGCCGGAATAGCCGCCGAAGCCTTTGAACGCCACCTGTTCGTCGCCCGCCGCCGCGCTAACCTGCTTATTCGCCAGCGCGATCCAGTCTACTACGTGCTTTCCCTGTCGGGACGGGTCATCAGCTACAAAGGGCTGGTGATGCCGGCTCACCTGCCGGTGTTCTACCCTGATCTCAACGATCCCGAACTTGAATCCTCGATCTGTCTGTTTCATCAACGCTTTTCCACCAACACCCTGCCGCAGTGGTGGCTGGCGCAGCCGTTCCGCTACCTAGCGCATAACGGCGAAATCAACACCATTTGCGGCAACCGCCACTGGACGGAAGCCCGCAGCCATATTTTTTCCTCGCCACTGCTGCCGGACATGGCCGAAATCCGTCCACTGGTGAATCTGCACGGCTCCGATTCCAGCAGTCTGGACAATATGCTGGAACTGCTGGTCATGGGCGGCATGGACATCTTCCGCGCCATGCGCTTGCTGATTCCGCCGGCCTGGCAGAATGTGGAACACATGGACCCCGACTTGCGGGCCTTCTACGAATACAACTCCATGCATCTGGAGCCGTGGGACGGCCCCGCTGGCATCGTATTAACCGATGGCCGTTATGCGGGCTGCGTACTGGATCGTAATGGTTTGCGCCCGGCCCGCTACGTCATCACCGCCGACCGTCATTTCACCATCGCTTCGGAAATCGGCGTGTACGACTACGCACCGGAACAGGTCGTCGCCAAGGGCCGGATGAAGCCCGGTGAAATGCTGGCGATTGATGTCGAAACCGGACGACTGTTGACGCCGCTGGACATCGACAACGATCTGAAGAGCCGTCATCCCTACCGGCGCTGGCTGCGCGGCAACGTGCAGCGGCTACGCTCACTGTATAAGGATGAGCCGGCACCGGTGCCGCTGGTTCCAGAAATGCTCAACACCGCGCAAAAACTGTTCGGCGTGACTTTTGAGGAACGCGATCAAATCCTGCGGGTACTGGCCGAAGCGGGGCAGGAAGCGATTGGTTCCATGGGCGACGATACGCCGTTTGCCGTGCTCTCCGACCGGCCCCGGTCGCTCTATGACTACTTCCGCCAGCAGTTCGCCCAGGTCACCAACCCGCCGATTGACCCGTTGCGCGAAGCGGTGGTGATGTCGCTGGAAACCTGTCTGGGCGGGGAAGGTAATCTGTTTGAGGAAAGTCCCGCCTATGCGCCGCGCCTGACGGCCAACTCGCCGGTGTTGACTGAGGGGCGCTTCCAGGCCCTGCTGACCAATCCCGACGGCGACTATCCCCATTACCGGATCGATCTGCATTATCCAGCGGATGAAGGGTTGCAAGCGGCGATTGAGCGGGTCTGCGCCGAAGCGGTCGCAGCGGTGCGCGGCGGCGCAGTGCTGCTGGTGCTGTCGGATCGCGCCCTCGCCCCTGACCGGCTGCCGATTCATGCCCTGCTGGCGACCGGCGCGGTGCATCACCGGCTGGTGCGCGACGGCCTGCGTTGCGACGCTAATCTGATCGTCGAAACCGCCACCGCCCGCGATCCGCACCAAATTGGGGTGTTGATCGGCTATGGCGCGACTTTGGTGCATCCGTGGCTGGCCTATGCCGTGCTGCATGATCTGATCCGCACCGGGGAAATCACGGGCCGCAACGCCGTAGCAGTCGTGGAGAACTATCTCAAAGGCATCAACAAGGGCCTGTACAAGATCATCTCCAAGATGGGCATTTCCACCATCAACAGCTATCGCGGCGCGCAACTGTTCGAGATTGTCGGCCTGCATGACGAAGTGGTGAATCTCTGTTTCAAGGACACGGTCAGCCGCATTCAGGGCGCACGGTTCGCCGATCTGGAAGCGGAACAGCAGCGGCTCGCGGAACACGCCTGGAAACGGCGGCAGGCGATTGACGCCGGCGGTCTGCTCAAATACATGCATGGCGGCGAATATCACGCCTATAACCCGGACGTGGTGTACGCCTTGCAAAAAGCGGTCGGCAGCGGCGATTACGCCGACTATCAGGAGTATGCCCGGCTGGTGAATGAGCGGCCGGTGGCGACCCTGCGCGACCTGTTCCAGCTCAAACCCCTGGGTCCACCGATTCCGCTGGATGAAGTGGAGTCGATTGCAGCGATCCTGCCGCGTTTTGACTCTGCGGGAATGTCGCTGGGCGCGTTGTCCCCGGAAGCTCATGAGGCGCTGGCCATGGCCATGAACCGGCTCGGCGGGCGTTCCAATTCTGGCGAGGGCGGCGAAGACCCGGCCCGCTATGGCACTGAAAAGAGTTCCAAGATCAAGCAAGTGGCGTCCGGGCGCTTCGGCGTGACTCCGGCCTATCTGGTCAACGCCGAGGTGTTGCAGATCAAGGTCGCTCAGGGCGCCAAGCCCGGCGAGGGCGGACAACTGCCCGGCGACAAGGTGAACGCCATGATCGCCCGGTTGCGCTTCTCCAAGCCCGGTGTGGCGCTGATTTCGCCGCCGCCGCACCATGACATTTATTCCATCGAAGACCTGGCGCAATTAATTTTCGATCTCAAGCAGATCAATCCGCAGGCGCTGGTGTCGGTGAAGCTGGTCGCAGAGGCCGGAGTGGGCACCATCGCAGCGGGCGTGGCCAAAGCGTATGCCGACCTGATCACCATCGCCGGCTATGACGGCGGCACCGGGGCATCGCCGCTCACCTCGGTCAAATACGCCGGTTCTCCCTGGGAGCTGGGGTTGAGCGAGACGCACCAGACCCTGCGCATGAACCGCCTGCGCGACAAGGTGCGCTTGCAAACCGATGGCGGGCTGAAAACCGGGCTGGATGTGATCAAGGCGGCGCTGCTGGGCGCGGAAAGTTTCGGTTTCGGCACCGCGCCGATGGTGGCGCTCGGCTGCAAATACCTGCGCATCTGCCATCTCAACAACTGCGCTACCGGGGTCGCTACGCAAAATAACGTGCTGCGCCTCAACCACTTCCGGGGCACGGCGGACAAGGTGATGAACTACTTCCGCTTCGTCGCTCAGGAAACGCGGGAGATCATGGCGCAACTGGGCGTGCGCAAGTTCGAGGAGCTGATTGGCCGCACCGACCTGCTGGACATCCTGGCCGGCGAGACGAGCAAGCATGGGCATCTCGACCTGTCGCCCTTGCTGTCCGACGCCGGTTTGCTGCTGGAGCATCCACAATTCTGCATCGAGCCGCGCAATGAACCGTTCGACAAGGGCGAACTGGCCGAGCAGATGGTGCACGACGCCCTGCCAGCGATTACGGCGAAAACCGGCGGTGAGTTTCACTACGCGGTTAAAAATATCCATCGCTCCATCGGGGCGCGGTTGTCCGGGGAAATCGCTCGCCGTTATGGCGATGTCGGCATGGAAAAGACGCCGGTTACGTTGAAATTGACGGGCAGCGCTGGGCAAAGCTTCGGCGTGTGGAACGCCGGCGGTCTGCATCTTTACCTGGAAGGCGACGCCAATGACTATGTGGGCAAGGGCATGGCCGGCGGTAAACTGGTCCTCTATCCGCCGCGTCAGAGTCAATTCGCCAGCCAGCAGACGCCGATTATCGGCAATACCTGCCTGTATGGGGCCACGGGCGGCATGTTATACGCAGCGGGTACGGCGGGCGAACGCTTTGCCGTGCGCAATTCCGGGGCGCTGGCGATTGTGGAAGGAGTTGGCGACCACGGCTGCGAATACATGACCGGCGGCGTGGTGGTCGTTCTGGGCGAAACCGGGGTGAATTTCGGCGCGGGCATGACCGGCGGTTTTGCTTTCGTGCTGGATGAACGCAACGCCTTTGTCGATTGCTACAACCACGAATTGATCGACATTCATCGCATCGCCACCGAATACATGGAGCCGCAGCGCAATTATCTGCTGGAACTGATCGAGGATTATGTGGCGGAAACCGGCAGCGCCTGGGGTCAGGCGATTCTGGACGACTTCCGCTACTACGCCAGCCGGTTCTGGTTGATCAAGCCAAAAGCCGCTGATCTGAAATCGCTGGTCGGCGCGTTGCGCGAAGCCGCCTGAGATCCTTATCCGCCGTTTGCCACTGGATACCCCGATGTCCCAAGCCAAACCGTTGCTGTTCATTGAAAACCCGCGCCAGGACCCGGACAAGAAACTGGCCCGCGAGCGCGTTCTCGAATTCAAGGAAATTTACGGGCAGTTCGATGCAGATGCCGCCGCTGTCCAGGCGGGTCGTTGCCTGCATTGCGGCAATCCCTACTGCGAGTGGAAATGCCCCGTCCACAACTACATTCCCAACTGGTTGCAATTGATCGCCGAAGGCAATCTGTTCGAAGCCGCGGAGATGTCCCATCGCACCAACTCACTGCCGGAAGTCTGCGGGCGGGTCTGTCCACAGGATCGGTTGTGCGAGGGTGACTGCACACTGAATGACGGCTTCGGCGCGGTCACCATCGGTGCGATTGAGAAATACATCACCGACGAAGCGTTGAAGGCGGGTTGGCGACCCGATTTGTCCCAAGTCACGCCGACCGGCAAACGGGTCGCCATTATCGGCGCGGGACCGGCAGGTCTCGGTTGCGCCGACATCCTGGCCCGTAATGGGGTCAAGCCAGTGGTGTTCGACCGCTATCCGCAAATTGGCGGCCTGCTGACCTTTGGCATTCCACCCTTCAAGCTGGAAAAGGAGATCGTGCAAACCCGCCGCGAAATCATGGAGGGCATGGGTGTGGAGTTCGTATTGAACACCGAAATTGGCCGCGACCTGCCGTTCCAGCGCCTGCTGGATGAATACGACGCCGTGTTTCTCGGCATGGGAACCTACACCTATATGAAAGGCGGCTTTCCCGGCGAGGATTTACCCGGCGTCCATGAAGCGCTGCCCTATCTGGTCGCCAATATCAACCGGCTGCTCGGTCTGGAAAAAGGCCCGGGCGCATTCATTGACATGCAGGGTCAGCGGGTCGTCGTGCTGGGCGGCGGCGACACGGCGATGGATTGCAACCGCACGGCGATTCGCCAGGGCGCGGCCAGCGTCACCTGCGCTTACCGCCGCGACGAGGCGAATATGCCCGGTTCCCGGCGCGAAGTCGCCAACGCTAAAGAGGAAGGCGTGCGCTTCCTGTGGAATCGCCAGCCGCTGGAAATCGTCGGCGATGGACGGGTGGAAGGAGTGCGGGTTTGTGCGACGCAGTTGGGCAAGCCGGATGCGCGAGGCCGGCGCGTCCCAGAGATTCTCCCCGGTTCGGAAGAAATCCTGCCTGCTGATCGGGTGATCATCGCTTTCGGGTTCCAGCCCAATCCCGCGCCCTGGTTCAGCGAATTTGACATCGCGGTGGACCTGCGCGGCCGGGTGCAGACCTCGCCCAAGGGCCAGTTCAAGTTCCAGACCCGCAATCCCAAGGTTTTTGCCGGCGGCGACATGGTGCGCGGCTCTGATCTAGTGGTGACGGCGGTGTTTGAAGGCCGACAGGCGGCGGAGGGGATTCTGGATTATCTGGGGGCGTAACCCGCCCCAACCCTCCCCCGCGAGGGGGGAGGGAGTCAATTCAACGATCAAAGATCAGCGCTGCCTGCTCCACCCGGGCCGCATTCAGCAACCAGGCTTGCAAGGTTTCACGATCATGGCCGGCCCGCAAGCGCTCCTCGATGGCGGCGTCCACTGCCAGACCGCGCCCGCGCAACAAAGTCAGGATGGCGTCCACCAAACCCTCCTCGCGGCCTTCCTCGCGGCCTTCCTCGCGCCCTTCCTCGCGCACGTCATTCAGGCTGGAGTAGCCACAGCGTTGCAAAAGATTCCGTAACACCACCTCATGCGCTGCATCCCGGTCAAACAATGCTCGCACCGGCACCGGATTGCGCAATACTCCCGGCGCTTCCAGCACATCGCTGGCGGTGTAAATTTTCATCGGCCCGTCCGGGCGATGCACTTCCACCCGCTGCGGCCCGACCAGTCGCACCACCCAGATTTGCTGCGTCCCCGCCGCCAGCAACTCGGCAATCTTGTCGCGCAGATCGCGCTCGTCCTGACCGGGACCGGCATATTCCACGGCTAACGGCGGCGCTTCGGTCAACCAAGTGCTATTGCCGCTGGGCGGCGTCGCCCGCACCGCCACGTCCGGCGCCCGCAACGTCCCCCCTTCTGGACTGATGCCTACATCAGCGCCGGTCCATTGCACATCGGGGTCGCTGTCCAGCACCAGCCCGCCCTTGACGCTGCCCGAGGCGTGTTGCCAGCCCGCTGGCGCACAGTAAATGGGATGGCCATTGGAAAGTTCGTAGCGGTCGCCATCACGCAGTTGATCCGCGCGAAAGGGGCCGTGGTCGGGATGTCGCAGCCGGTCGGTCATAGGAGCCTCCTGATATGAATCCTGATTTATTTCTCTGATTTTCTTATGTAAACAGAAAAATGTCAAAACAGTGCGTCTCCGTTGTCCATCCATACATGGACGCCGTTTCGGAACCTTGGCACACTTGGCATAGAATTGCCGTCAAAGACTCGGCAAACGGATTCGAGAATTCATGACCACCACCCTCCACAATGACCGCCTGCTGCGCGCCTTGCACCGACAGCCAGTGGACGTTACCCCGGTCTGGCTGATGCGCCAGGCCGGCCGCTATCTGCCGGAATACCGCGCGGCCCGCACCCGTGCCGGTAGTTTCATGCGTCTCTGCCAAACCCCGGAACTGGCCTGCGAAGTCACCCTGCAACCCTTAGCCCGTTTTCCGCTGGACGCCGCTATCCTGTTCTCGGACATCCTGACCATCCCCGACGCTATGGGCTTGGGTCTGTCGTTCAGCGACGGCGAGGGTCCACAATTTACCCGTCCGGTGCGCTCCATCGCCGATATTGAGCAATTAGGCGTACCCGACCCGGAGAGGGAGTTGCGCTATGTGATGGACGCGGTGCGGCTCATTCGCCGGGAACTGAACGGTCAGGTTCCGCTCATCGGCTTCGCCGGCAGTCCATGGACGCTGGCGACCTACATGGTCGAAGGCGGCTCCAGCAAGGATTATGCCCGGATCAAGGGCCTGCTGTATGACCAGCCGACGGCGCTGCATCAATTGTTAGAAGTCGTTACCGAGACGGTCATTGCTTACCTGAACGCCCAGAGCGCGGCGGGCGCGCAGGTTCTGATGGTGTTTGACACCTGGGGCGGCTTGCTCACGCCCCGCGCTTATCAGGAATTTTCGCTGACCTATTTGGCGCGGATCGTGGCCGACCTGAACCGTGAAGTTGCAGGTCAGTCTATACCAGTCATCCTGTTCACCAAGGGCGGGGGCGCCTGGCTGGAAGCCATCGCCGCCACCGGTTGTGACGCTGTGGGTGTGGATTGGACTATGGATTTAAGCGATGCGCGCCGACGAGTCGGCGACCGGGTCGCGTTACAGGGCAACCTCGATCCCGCCGCCCTGTATGCCGCTCCTGAACATATCCGCAAGTTAGTCGCCCAGACGCTGGCCGATTTCGGTCCTGGCGCTGGCCATATATTCAACCTGGGGCATGGTATCCAGCCTGGCGTTGATCCGGATCACGTCCGGGCGCTGGTGGACGCCGTGCATGAATTGAGCAAACCCTATCATGCGAATGCCGCTGATGCCGGATGATGAACGGAACCGCCGGGCGAACCGCACCACGCCTCCCAAGTCGATCAGCGCCCGTATCCTGTCCTCTGGGGTCGTGGTTGTCCACTGGGATCGCGATCATTACGACTATTTGCTGTTGCGCGCCTACAACTATTGGGATTTTCCCAAAGGCGTAGTAGAAGCGGGTGAATCACCATTGGCGGCAGCGGTCCGCGAAGTCGAGGAAGAGACCACCCTAACCGGACTGCGCTTTCGCTGGGGCGATGCCTACCGCGAGACCCATCCCTATAACCAGGGCCGCAAGGTTGCCCGCTACTACATCGCAGAATCGCCCAGCACCGACGTCAGATTGTTGCTTAACCCGGCACTGGGCCGCCCGGAGCATAGCGAATTCCGCTGGGTCAACCGCGCCGAGGCCTGGACCCTGCTGACCCCCCGGGTGCGGGCCATCCTGGAATGGACGGACAGCATCATCGCCCGACCGGTGCGACGGTTCTGAACCGGCGTAATCGGCCCCAGGCGAACCCCATTGCGAACAGCCCGATCAGGATTGGGTAATCAACGCTGCAAGCGGTTGGGAAGCGCATGACCCAGCGCAAACAGGGTGGTTGCGGCCACTACGACTGAGGGGCCAGCCGGGGTATCCCAGCGCAGCGAGGCCCATAATCCCGCGCCGACCGCGATACAACCCAGCCCACCGGCGAGCAAAGCCATGCTTTCTGGCGAACGGGCGAAACGTCGGGCCGTTGCGGCGGGAATGATCAACAGCGACGTGATCAGCAGAATGCCCACCACTTTCATCGCTACCGCGATGACGATAGCGATGAGCAGCATGAACGCCAGCCGGACGGCGAACACCGGAACGCCCTCTACTTGCGCCAGTTCCTCATGCACCGTCGCCGCCAGCAGGGGCCGCCATAGCCAGCCCAGCGCCGCCAGCGCCAGCCCAGCGCCACCCCAGATCCAATACAGATCATCGGGGCTGATCGCTAAAATATCACCAAATAAATAGCCGGTCAGATCAATCCGCACGGTTTCCAGAAAAGCCAGCGTCACCAAGCCCAGTGACAAGCTGGTGTGGGCGAGGATGCCGAGCAGAGTGTCAACCGCCAGCGCCCGCTGCCGTTGCAGCAACACTAATATAATGGCAATCAGGAGACAGGCTGCGGCAACCCCCAGTTGTGGATTGACCTGCAAGACGATACCAAGCGCCACGCCCAGTAGTCCCGAATGCGCCAGGGTATCGCCAAAATAGGCCATCCGCCGCCAAACAATGAACGCGCCCAGCGGCCCAGCGGCCAGCGCTACGCCCAAGCCACCTGACAGCGCGCGGATCAAAAAATCATCCATGTTCCTCTTCCTCAGCAACAACGACTGCCCCGTGCAGGTCATGGCGGTGGTTGTGGTGATGGTGATAAATCGCCAGTCGCCGAGCGCCGTCGAAGCCAAACAGCTCCAGATAGGCCGGATGACTGGCGACATGATCAGGATGACCGGAGCAGCAAACATGCCGATTGAGGCACAGCACATGATCGGTGGTCGCCATAACCAAATGCAGTTCGTGCGAGACCATCAGAATTCCGCAACCCCGTTGATGACGCAGGTTGTTGATTAAATCATACAACTCATATTGACCGGTCAGATCGACACCCTGGATCGGTTCGTCCAGCACTAATAAATCGGGTTCGCGCAACAGCGCCCGCGCCAATAGCATCCGTTGAAATTCACCGCCGGAAATAGCCTGCACGGGTGAATCGAGGACTTGAGGCGCTCCGACTTCCGCCAGTACCGCCCGGACCCGCTCGCGCGAAGCGGGGGCGCCAAGAGTGATGAATCGTTGGACGGTTAATGGCAAGGTGTCGTCGATGGACAGCCGTTGCGGCATATAGCCGATCCGCAGTCCCGGCTTGAGCCGGATATGGCCACTGTCGGGGCGGATTAACCCCAAAACAACGCGCACCAAAGTGGATTTGCCAGCGCCGTTCGGGCCGATCAGGGCGACGATTTCGCCTGCGCTCACCTGGAGATTCACTGCCTGCAGGATAGGATGGCCGCGAATGGCGAAATTGACATTTTCGACCGTCAGCAGAGGTTGAACCGGCGAGGTCGCCAGGGTCGGAGCAGAGAGGGGCGCGGAGAGAGGCTTGACGGTCACGATAGAATAAACCTGCTGGGTAAATATGATGTTTTGAACATGGGTAACCGTTCAGACCCCCCCCACCCCAGCTCTCCCCCACAAGGGGGAGGGAGTTTTACGAAACAGTCGGTTATCTGGCTCCCCCTCCCCGATGTGAGAGGGGGTTGGGGGGAGGGGGTGAACGCATATGAACATTGATTAGGCATGAACAGCGAGGAGAATTTCAAGATGAGAATTCGCGGGTTGTTACCGATCGGCGCGTTGTTGCTGGCACCCTGGATAGCGCTGGCCGCTCCGAATGTAGTCGCCAGCCTACAACCGGTGCATTCGCTGGCGGCGGGGGTCATGCAAGGGGTGGGGCAACCGCATCTGTTAGTCACGGGCGGCGCTTCGCCGCATGATTACCACCTGCGGCCCTCCGACGCCCGCGTGATCGCCGAAGCGGATATCCTGTTCTGGATCGGACCGGATTTGGAGCGCTTTCTGATCAGGCCGCTGAACAACGTCAAGGGCAAAGTTCAGGCCATCGCCTTGCTGGAAGCGCCCAATGTGACCGTGCTGCCGTTGCGGACGGGCGGCGTTTGGGAATCACATCGACATGAGCATGTCGAGGGCGCGCACGCCAAACAGGATCACGATCATGAAGCTGCGCATGAGGCCGATCACGATGCCCACATCTGGCTGGACCCGGTCAACGCCATCGCTATGACGCGCCGAATGGTTGCCGTGCTTGGCGAGGTCGATCCCGACCATAAAACCGCTTATGAACGCAACGGCGCGGCGTTGATTGAGCGACTGAACCAGCTCAACCAGCAACTGGCGCTGAAACTGGCGCCGGTCAAGGATCAACCCTATGTAGTGTTTCACGACGCCTATCAGTATCTTGAACGGCGTTACGGCCTGAATGCGGTCGGTTCGGTCGTGTTGAACCCGGAACAACGGCCCGGCGCGAAACGGGTCGCCGAGATTCAAGCGCGCATTCGTGAGCGCGGAGTGCGCTGTGTATTCAGCGAACCGCAGTTTCAGCCCGCGTTAGTGAACACCGTGATTGCGGAGAGCAGCGCCCGTACCGGAACCCTGGATCCGCTCGGCGCTGAGATTCCACCCGGTCCTGATGCCTATTTTCAATTGCTGGAAGGGCTGGCGGATGCTTTGCAGGCTTGTTTGAGCGGCGCATGAAAGCCGTAGTCAGCGCATGGGCGACATTCACTTCCGGGATGGTTTATGCTGTTATGCGCGTCCGGCGGCGGAACTGCTCGGGTTCAGCCGGTGGGCTGTTGAAAATCACAAAGATGAACGGACATGACCAACACAAAGGCGGATAACTATGGCTGAGACATTTGCGGGCTTTGCGCCCTATCGTGCAGAACACGAAGAGGAGTATATGAATGACCGGCAGAAAGCCCATTTCCGCGCCATCCTGCTGGCCTGGAAACAGGAACTCATGGACGAAGGCCGGCGCACCGTCAACAGTATGCAGGATGAAGTCCTCAATCTCCCTGATCCCAATGATCGCGCTAGCCAGGAAGAAGAGTTCTCGATCAGCCTGCGAGCGCGGGATCGAGAGCGTAAGTTACTACACAAGATTGATAAATCTCTAGGCCGATTGGCCGGCGACGATTATGGCTATTGTGAGGCCTGCGGCGTGGAGATTGGCCTGCGCCGGCTGGAAGCGCGGCCTACCGCAGAATTGTGTATCGATTGCAAACACCTCGAAGAGCAGAAAGAAAAAAGTCAGGCAACGTAACCCAAGGCGGTCAGGCGTCTTTTTCAACAGGGTGAGGTCTGTAGCTCAGGCTTTAACCTGACCCGGTAAAAAAGTCAGGCTAAAGCCCGACCTATAATGGAGTACTCCGGAGATTTTCATCATGCGAAAAATACTGTTCGCCAGTTTGCTGTTGTTGTGCAGTAGTTTCGTTATCGCGGCGGAAAAACCCACGCTGGTTCTCTACAACTGGTCGGAATACCTGCCCAAACAGGTGCTGCGGCAGTTCACCAAGGAAACCGGCATTCCGGTGCGGTATTCAACCTACGATAGCAACGAGGCGATGTACGCCAAGGTCAAGACGGTCAAAGGCGTGGGTTATGACCTGCTGGTTCCGTCCACCTATTATTTGGACCGGATGCGCCGCGAAGGTTTGTTGCAGAAGATCGACAAGGCCAAACTCAGCAATTTTGGCCACTTGAACCCGCGCCTGTTGAATCAGTCCTACGATCCCAATAATGACTACAGCATTCCCTATCTGTGGGGAACGACCGGCATCGGTTACAACACTGACAAGATTCCGGCGGGCCGTCTGACGAGTTGGGTGAATTTGTGGGAACCCGCCTATAAAAACAAGCTGTTGCTGCTCAACGATATGCGTGAGGTTTTCTCGATGGGTCTCAGAACGTTGGGCTATTCCATCAACACGACGGACGAAAACCAGATTCGCGCCGCCTACGAGAAACTGACTGAACTCATGCCCAATGTGCGGGTATTCGACTCGGAATCGCCCAAGACCAAATTTCTGGCCGGCGAGGTGGTGGCGGGCATGTTATGGAATGGCGAAGTTTTCCAGGCCAGTCAGGAAAATCCAAACATCCGATATGTTTATCCCAAGGAAGGGGCCACCCTGTGGGTCGACAGTCTGGTGATTTCCGCCGGCGCCCAGAATGTAGACGCGGCGCACCAGTTCATCGACTTCGTGCTGCGCCCGGAAATCGCCAGGCAGATCAATGAAGAGGTCGGTTATTCCTCGCCCAATCTGGCGGCCATCCAGTTGCTGCCGGAGAAAATGCGCAACAACCGTGCGATCTATCCGACCGATGAGGATTTGCAGAACGCCGAGTTCCAGACCGATGTCGGCGAGGCGTTGTCGATTTACGACCGGTATTGGCAACGGCTCAAGGCCGGGCGTTGAAAACCCGCCTCGGCAGGTTCAAATCAGGGTAGAACTCCCTCCTCTTGAGCGGGGGAGGGGGTGAAGCAAATCGTTGACAGGTTTTGAATTCAGGCAGCGCTGGTCAGCCGTTCGTATTTGTCTTGCAACTGTTCGTCAGTTTCGGGGTGTTTCGGGTCCGGGATGATGCAATCGACCGGGCAGACCTCGATACACTGCGGCGTATCGTAGTGGCCGACGCACTGGGTGCAGAGGTTCGGATCGATCTCATAAATTTCCTCGCCCTGCGAAATCGCTTCGTTTGGGCACTCCGGCTCGCACACGTCGCAATTGATGCATTCATCAGTAATCATTAGTGCCATGGCTGGCTCCTTATTTTGTTTCAAGCAGATGGAATCCCCGGCGACCGCAACCGGCCTCGCCGGATTTCCGAGTATTTTACTCAATTATTCGGGATCTGGGACGCGAATTTCGTCGCCAGCGCCGCCTCGACTCGCGGATGGACGAAGGGGGCAATATTGCCGCCCAGCTTGGCGACTTCGCGCACCAGGCTGGATGAGATAAAGGCATATTGTTCAGCGGGAGTCAGAAAAATCGATTCGATTTGTGGGTTCAGGCGGCGGTTCATACTGGCCAACTGAAATTCAAATTCAAAATCGGCGACCGCTCGCAAGCCGCGCATGAGTACATTAGCGCCAATGCTTTTGGCATGGTTCACTAACAAGATGTCGAAGCCGCACACCTCGACATGCGGCAGATGCGCCACGACTTCGTTCACCAGTTCGACCCGTTCCTCCAGCGAGAACAGCGGCTGCTTGTTAGGATTGGCGGCGATACTGACCACCAGCCGCTCGAACATGCGTGCGCCACGCTCGATCAGATCGGCATGACCGTTAGTGATCGGATCGAAAGTACCGGGGTAAATGGCGACGACAGACATGGGGAATTCCTGGCAGTGCGGAAGATGGCGCGGATTATCGGGAAAGCGGCGCGGCAAGGCAACTTTAGAAAGCAGGCGGGGTGTGCAACTTTTCCGGCTGGGTCTTGAACCGACACGGCTGTCGTCATAGCTTATTGATGTAAGAGAAAATCTACTCCAATTAGGCTTAGCGCAAGCTCGCGCACTATACTTGGCATGTAACCGTTCACACCCCTCCCGGTAGCGGCTGACTTCCCTCCGGGGAGTCTGGTATGGAAAACTAGCGCCCAGCCCCGTAATCGACTGCCATGCACCTGAACCAACATAGTCTGCGCCAATTAGATCAAGCCTACCTGGATTCGCTGGGGAAGGCCGATGTGGAGTGGGTCATGCGCGCCCAGGGGGTCCGGCGGCTGATTCACGGCCACACTCATCGACTGGCGATTCATGACTGGCGGCTGGAACGGCTGTCTGGCGCGCCATGATTCTGCTGCCCACCATCAGCCCGTGGTTGCACAATACGCCGGGGAGTTTTTCCGCGCTGATGGATCTGTATGAACGCAATTACATACAGATTCGCCGGTTGCTGCCGGTCATGCCGCCAGCGGCAGCGGTTCGGGTCTCGCAGACGCCGGGCGGCCTGGACTTGCATCTGCGAATTATTGAGCGTTGCCGCTATACCAGTGAACTGATCCTGACCTATCAGTTCGGCGGCGAGGATGGCCCGCCCATCGCTGAGCCTGATTTACGCATCCGGGTGTATCACGATGCCCGACAGGCCGAGGCAATGACGGTACATTTGCGGCATGACCTGGTTTTTTCCAGTCATTTCCCTGATGAAGAGCGCATGGATCGCGCCAGTCTCTACCGGCGCTGGCGGATGAACCGCTTTCTCTATAAATGGCTGAGTTACTGCCTGCGGCAGGGCCATTGCTTTACCGAACCTCTCATTCATCCGGCTTGAAGTCTATCTGAAAGCACCAATTATAGGTGCTTCAACATTCGTTCGTATTCGTCATGAGCGCCAATCCAAAACCACAAAACGGCATCCTCCTCAAGTATGCCAAGCGCCCGGTAGTTAATGCCGATACGAACTGAATAAACAGGCTGTTTCTTTCCTACTCGTTTGAAATATAGACCATGCGCATGGGGATTAATTTGCCACAACTCATAAGCACTATCCGCCCGGCTTTTCACGTCTTCAGGCAATTCCTCATAAAGCTTCCAAAACTGTGAGGTTGTTATTGACTTCATCCTGGCATGATCCGCCCTTTATTACTAAATTTCATCGGTTTTGTTTTACCTGATCGATGTTCATTTAATGCCTCGTTAGACAAACACTCCAGCATTTTTTGTGATTCATCAGTTGCAAGTAGTGCATCCCATCGATCATTATCAGCTTCAATTTGAGCCGAATCTTCTCCTTGGGTTAATTTTTCAGCAAGAATTTGTCCTTCCAGGAAACGCGCAAAATCTAATAGCTCATCTACTCTGGAAGGTGGCAAATTACGTATGATTTTGATCAAGATTTGCTCTTGGTTTTGGTTAACAGCGGTTTGTAAGTTCATATAAAAATACCTCTAATTTCATAGATCATTTCTCTTTGTTCAGCAATGAATTTGAAATAACCGCATCAGAAAGCGTAATTCTGGAAGCCTTTATCAGTTAAGACCTTCAACGATCTGGTTTCCTATTGCGTTTTCCATCACGATTTTTTGCGCCGCTCGGGCCAGCAGACCCCCCACGTTCTCCATCACGATTTTTTGCGCCGCTCGGGCCAGCAGATCCCCCACGTTCTTCATCACGATTTTGATTGTTTAGCTTTCCTGGTGAAGCTGATTTTTGTAGGTACTCGGGTACTCCGTCCGCAAAGCGGCCAAGATTGTGATTTTTTTGTCTGCCTGAATTTTTTTGATGGGTACTCTGTCCTTTTTCAATCATATTATTTATAACTCCACTAATAACTCCACCAACTATTGCGCCGACTATGGCAGTGGCAGCTTGAGCTTCTTCGGGGGATGATTCTGTAGGTGCTGAATCCGTCGTACTAACCGTCTGTTCTACTGAACGATCAACACTAATGATGCTTAAGTTGGCGGGTATAACTAAACGCTGTCCTATTTCAATACGATTTTGATTTTTGATTCCATTATAATCGGCGATAGCTTTCGAATTATCTTGACTGCCCGTCATTTCTTGGGAAATTTTACCTAATGTATCCCCCTTCTTTACTATGTATATTGTCTGTATAGGCTGTATAGGCTGTTCTGGTAATACGGCACAGCCTGAGTTTAATATAAATACTCCGGTTAAAAAGCAATTCCCTACCACTAACTTCAGCTTTGACATAAATCTTCCTCATTGCTACAAGTAGCGATAGTAAGAAAATCAGTATGGCCTAACATGAGGTAGGCGCCATAAACGACACCTTATTTTACATCAAATTTGATACTTAATCGGGTTTGCTTCAAGCAACTTACTAATTTAGTAAGTGCTTTGCATAAGCATAATAAGGCGTCAATAATCCGCCAAGCAAAAGCGTCAGCTTTCCGCGCTGACCGCACCCGTTGGCTGATCCAGCGCAAAAATCCATAACCGTCATCATCCCAAACCACGCCGTCACATTTCAATCCCCCTATTTCTTGAAAATCCTCTGAAAATGTGTCGGTGCAAAGACCCATTATTCCTGCCAATAAGCCTTAATGCGTAACAATAGAGAACAGTCTGGCCGCTGCCAAACCAACCCCAACTTCCTCGCCTACTTCCAAAAAATCTTTTCCAGCTAGTTTTTACCATCATCGTTATCATCAACTGCGACAGCTTGCCTCTTCTCATGCCCAGCGCGCCGCCGGTTTCCTGCCCCAATTCCTTGCTCCCGCCGCGCCGGCCCGCCGGAGAATTCTTGTACAAACCTGCCCTCTTCCGGGCGTTGTCCGGCCAAATTAGTTGACTAATCAGGTAGGGTAATATAGTTTCCACAGATAAATAGTCATGAATTGTCTCATTTTAGTCACTTTAAAGGTAATGCCATGAAACTCTCAACCAAAGGTCGCTACGCGGTGACCGCCATGATGCATCTTGCCATCCATGACCGGCACGGCCCGGTCACGCTGGCTGAAATCTCCCTGTGCCAGGGAATCTCCCTCTCCTATCTGGAACAGTTGTTCGCCAAATTGCGCCGGCGCGGCCTGGTCGAAGGGGTGCGCGGACCCGGCGGCGGTTATCGGCTGGCGCTCATGCCGGACCGTATTACCATCGCGAATATTATCAGCGCCGTCGACGAACGGATGGACGCCACCCGCTGCTGCGGCCAGGAAAATTGCCAGGGCGGTCAGCGCTGCCTGACCCATAAACTATGGACGGACCTGAGCCGGCAAATTTTCACCTTCCTCGAAGGTATCACGCTGGCCCAGTTCGTCGAGCGTCCGGCGGCCTACGATGAGGTGGTGATGCATCGCCAACATGCGCGCCGGCGGGAACAACCCATAAAACCGTTACCCATTCCTGCGGCCATGATGTAACCGGAGGGCGCAGGACGATGCGCTCGCCGATTTATCTCGATTATGCGGCCACGACGCCGGTTGATCCCCAGGTTGCCGCCCGATTAGGGCGGCATTTAACTCTGGCCGGCGTCTTCGGCAACCCCGCTTCCACTACCCATTACTTTGGCCGACAAGCGGCGCAGGCGGTTGAAACCGCTCGCGCCGAGGTCGCCGCGCTCATCAACGCCGATCCCGGCGATCTCCTCTGGACTTCCGGCGCTACTGAGGCCAATAACCTGGCCCTGTTCGGCGTCATGCGCGCCAACGCCCGCAAGGGTCGGCATCTGCTCACCGCCAAGACCGAACACAAGGCCATCCTCGATATTTGCCGACGGCTGGAGCGGGACGGCGGCACGGTCACTTATCTCGATCCAGACCCGGATGGCCGGATTCCATTGGCAAGAATCGCGGCGGCGCTGCGCCCGGACACGGTGCTGGCGTCGCTGATGCACGTCAACAATGAAACCGGCGTCATCCAGGATTTGGCGGCGATTGGCGCATTAACCCGCGAGCGCGGCGTTCTCCTGCATGTCGATGCTGCCCAGAGTGCCGGTAAACTACCGATTGATTTGCAAACCTGGCCGGTGGATTTGCTCAGCCTCAGCGCCCACAAGCTGTACGGCCCCAAAGGCGTCGGCGCGTTGTACGTCCGGCAACGTCCGGTGCGGGTGCGGTTGGAGCCGTTGCTGTATGGCGGTGGTCAGGAACGCGGCTTGCGCGCCGGCACCTTGCCGACCCATCAAATCGTGGCGATGGGTGAAGCGTTTCGCATCGCCCGTGAGCAGATGGCGGTCGAACCGGCGCGGATTGCCGAATTGCGCGACCGATTATGGCGGGCGTTGGCTACCTTGGGTGAAGTGACGCGCAACGGCCATGCGGAACAGTGTGTCGCGGGTATTCTCAACGTCAGCTTTGCCAGCATTACCGCTGAAGCCCTGCTGGCGGACGTGCCGAATATCGCCGTTTCCACCGGTTCCGCCTGCACGTCAGCGGGCAATGAACCTTCCCATGTGCTGCGCGCCATGGGCTGCGACGCCGTTCGCGCACGCGGAGCCGTTCGCTTCAGCCTGGGCCGCTTCACGACGGTTGAGGAGATTGATCAGGCGGTTCAGGCTATCAGCGCAGCGGTTCAGCGGCTGCGGGAACTCTCGCCGCTCTGGCCTTCATCGCACTAACTGATTGAGATCGAAGATCGGCAGCAGAATCGCCAGCACGATCACCAGCACCACCCCGCCCATCACCAGAATCAGCATCGGCTCGAAAATGCCCAGTAACGCCGCAATCAGCGTTTCAGTCTCGCGTTCCTGCTGCACTGCCGCCCGTTCCAGCATATTCTCCAGCCGGCCACTGGCCTCGCCGCTGGCGATCAGTTGCACGGTCATCGGCGGAAAATAGCCGCTGTTGCTGATGGCTTTTTGCAGACTGGCTCCTTCCTTTACCCGCACTGCCGCCTGTTCGACGGCTTCCCGCATCGGCAAATTGCTCATCACCTGCGCGGAAATGCGCAACGCTTCCAGCACCGGCACACCGCTGGCCATCAAAATGCTGAAGGTGCGGGCGAAGCGGGCGGTATTCGCGCCCCGCGTCAGCCGGGCGATCAAGGGTAATTTCAGCAGGGCTTGATGCACCCGCCGTTTGAAACTGATCCGGCGCAGCGCGTAGACCCAACTGACTACGCCCATCGCTAGCCCACTCAGCAATAACCAACCGTATTGACGCAAAAAATCGCTGAGCGCGATCAACCCCCGGGTCAAGGCGGGCAACTGCTGATTCAGACTGCTGAACACCTGAACCACTTGCGGCACCACATACGTCAGCAGGCCAGCCACGACCAGGATAGCAACCCCGGTCAGCAACAACGGATAAAACAGCGCCAAACCGACCTTCTGGCGCATCTGCTGGCGGGCTTCGGTGTAATCAGCCAGCCGCTCAAACACCACATCGAGATGGCCGGACTGTTCACCCGCCGCCACCGTTGCCCGGTACAGTTCCGGGAACACGCTGGGAAAATCCCGCAACGCCGTCGCCAAGGTATGCCCTTCCAGCACTCGGGCGCGCACCGCCAGCAGCAACCCGCTCAAGCGCGTCCGTTCGGCCTGCCGCGCCACTGCACCCAGCGCCTCCTCCAGCGGCAGGCCAGAGCCAACCAAGGTCGCCAATTGCCGGGTGATCAAGGCTAAATCCGTCGGGCTGATACGCGGACGGAACCATTGATGGCCGCGACTGCGTTCCTGACTGGCGACTTCTTCAACGCCGAGCGGATTCATACCGCGTTCCCGCAACAACTGGCGGGCCATGCGCGGGGTGTCAGCTTCGATCAGACCTTTGCGCTGGCGGCCCTGGTCATCGAGTGCAGCGTATTGAAAAGCGGGCATTAATCCTCCCGCGTGACCCGCACCAGTTCCGCCAGTGCGGTATCGCCAGCCAGCACCCGTCGCCGGCCATCATCGCGGATACTGGAACTGGATAAGCGGGCGTGGCGTTCCAGTTCCTGCTCGCCGTGACCTTCATGAATCAGCGTCTGCATCGTCTCGTCTACCACCACCAACTCGAAGATGCCGGTGCGGCCCCGGTAGCCGGACTGATTGCAGCGCTCGCAACCGACCGGGGCGTACAGCGTCGGCGGCGTTGCCGAGTCAACATTCAACACTTGGCAATCTGCCAGCGTTGCTGGATAGGCCAGTTTGCAATGAGGACACAGTTTGCGCACCAGCCGCTGGGCCAGCACGCCGATCAGCGAGGAGGACAGCAGAAACGGCTCAACGCCCATATCGCGCAACCGGGTCATGGCCCCCACCGCGCTGTTGGTGTGCAAGGTGGATAACACTAAATGACCCGTCAACGACGCCTGCACGGCAATCTCCGCCGTCTCCAAATCGCGGATTTCGCCGACCATCACCACATCCGGGTCCTGGCGCAGAATGGCGCGCAGACCCCGGGCAAAGGTCATTTCCACCTTGGTGTTGACCTGCGTCTGGCTGATGCCATCCAGGTAATATTCGATGGGATCCTCGACGGTCATGATGTTGCGCTTGCGGTCATTCAACTGAATCAGTCCGGCGTACAGCGTCGTCGTTTTGCCGGAGCCGGTGGGTCCCGTGACCAGCAGGATGCCGTGCGGACGGTGGATCAATTTCAGCAACCGCGTTTCGTCCTTTGGCTCCATGCCCAGATGTTGCAAGTCCAGCCGGCCTTCGCGTTTGTCCAGCAGCCGCAACACCACCCGCTCGCCGTGGCCGGTCGGCAGGGTCGAAACCCGCACATCGACCGGTCGCCCGGCGACTTTGAGGGAAATCCGCCCATCCTGCGGCAGCCGCTTCTCGGCGATGTCCAGATGGGCCATGACCTTGACCCGCGAGACCAGTAACGGTCCCAGCGTGCGCGGCGGCTGCAACGCTTCCCGCAGCACCCCGTCCACCCGGAAGCGCACCAACAGCCGGTTTTCGAACGATTCAATATGAATGTCCGAGGCGTTTTCCTTGATCGCCTCGGTCAACAGAGCGTTGATCAGGCGAATGATCGGCGCATCATCGGCGCTTTCCAGCAAATCCTCCGGTTCCGGCAGACTCAACGCGACCTGATTCAGGTCGATCTCATCGCCGAAGTCTTCCATCATGCGCTGCGCGCCATCGCTGTCGCCCTCGTAGGCGTCCTGCAACAGGCGCTCGAAGCGGTCGGCGGGAACGGGAACCGGGCGTAATGGGGTGTGCAAATGACGGCGCAGTTCCGCCAGGCTGTGGACGCTGACGCCGGGCCGATAGGCAATGTTAACTTCGCCCTCGCGTTCATCCAGCACCAACACCCCATGCCGCTTGGCGAAAGCATAAGGCAACCGCCGGACCGGCAGCGGTTCACTCGACGCGGTCGGTTCCGGCGCCATGCTCATCGGTTGTTGAATCCAATATCTGCCGGTTCGGCAGCAGGCGGTGGCGCGGATTTCGGCGGCGCCGGTTCTGGCGGAACTGGCGGGGATAAATCGAGAATCGTCCGCTGTTCCTTGACTTCCTGTTGCGGCTTCAGCACCGGCGACTGCACATTCGGCAACAGATAATCGGCGTTTTCCCGGGCCATAAGTTGCTGTTGGCGGATGTAGCTGTACTTATCGCTGGTGTGCAGCGTCCCCTGAGTCGGGTCGCGCAGAATCACCGGATGCAGAAACACCATCAGATTGCGCTTGAGCTTGGTGGTGCTGCGGTAACGGAACAGGTTGCCTAATAGCGGGACATCGCCCAGCAGCGGCACTTTCTGGGCGCTCTCGTCGAGCTTGTCATCGATCAGCCCACCCAGCACCAGAACCTGACCATCCTCGACCATGACGATGGTCTTGATCGACCGCTTGTTGGTCGTCGGACCCTGGGTCGCGGCATTGGCCGAGGGTACGACGCTGGACACTTCCTGCTCGATCTCCAGCTTCACCGCATTCCCTTCATTGATCTGCGGCTTGACCTTGAGTTTGATACCCACATCATCGCGCTGGATGGTCTGGAACGGATTAGCGAGCGCATTGGTATTGCCGCTGCTGCCGCTGGATGTTGAAGACGTATAACTGCCGGTAACAAACGGCACGTTCTGGCCGACGACGATTTCCGCCTCTTCATTATCCATGGTCACGACCGTCGGCGTGGACAGTACATTGGTATCGGCATCCTTGGCCAAGGCGCTGATCAGCGCCCCAAAGCGGTTGTTGCCGCTGAAATCGCCGGCCGCCATTTGCATACCCTGCGGAATGCGCGCCGCGGACAGCGCGGTCAGGTCGCCGCTGTCCGCCTGGGCGGCCAGCCCGATGATATTGGCCAGGCTGGTCGTCTCGGTGCCCAGATTGGTAAAACCAATCACGCTATTACCGGCCGCCACCCATTGCACCCCCAGCTCGGCGGTTTTCTCCGCCGAAATCTCGGCGATGACCGCCTCCACCAACACTTGGGCACGGCGCACGTCCAGTTGCGCAATCACTGAGCGCAGCGAGCGAATCAATTCCGGCGGCGCGGTGATCACCAGGGCGTTGGTCGACTCGTCAGCCTGAATATCCACCAGGCTGCCGCCACTGCTACTGCTACTGCTACTCCCGCCGGGCGGCGCGCCGGGTTGACCCGGTATGGGCGCGTTGCGCGCGGCGTCATTGCTCAGACTCTTGCTGACCCCCTGCAAAACGGTCATTAAATCCTTGGCCTTGGCATAGCGCAGATAGACAACCTGGGTATTGCCGCCCGCATCGACCGGCGTATCCAGATGGGTGATCAGGGTTCGTAACCGCACCCGCGAAGTCTTGTCGCCGCTCAGCAAAATGCTGTTGGTACGCTCATCCGCCACCATGCGCAGTGGACTACCTGCACCAGCGGCGGGATCGGCGCGGGTCTTCCCCTGTTCCAGCGCCGTCAATACGCGCACGATTTCGGTGGCCGAGGCATGGCGCAGCGCTACGATTTCAACTTCCTCATTACTGGCCAGATCAATGCGGCTGATGATGCTGGCGATGCGCTCGACATTGGCGGCGCTGTCGGAAATGATCAGGACATTGGTCGGCGTGTAGGCCGCCAGATGACCTTGCGGGGGAATCAGGGGACGCAGGATCGGCACGATTTGCGCCGCCGACACGTTCTGCACTTGAATAACGCGGGTCACGATCTGATCCGGTTCGATGCGGCGTTGCTGATCGACGGTGGGTACGTTTTCCTGTTTGGCCCCCGCTGCCGGAACGATCTTGATGACCTTGTCGCCAGGGATAGCGGCGAACCCGTGGACGCCCAGCACGGCCAAGAACACTTCGTAGAGTTCCTTCTCGTCCATCGACTTGGAGGAGATGATGGTGACCCGGCCCTTGACGCGCGGATCGACGATGAAGTTCTTGCCGGTCAGCACCGACATGCTTTCCACCAGGGCGTTAATGTCGGCGTCCTTGAGATTGAGCGTCACTGGCGCGGCCCAGGCGGGAAGAACAAGCAGTAAACTCAATAACCATGCCCATGCCTGACGCCGCCAGGATCGCCTGTGAGAAGTCAGCCGTTGATTAAGCCAGTCGATCATCATCTGCGTCTTCAGGGTCGGTGGACAGAACTGCAACGGTTGACCCGCGATTCCAGGCGTCCGTTACGAGCCATCCAGGGTAAAAGTCAGCGGAACTTCGGCGCCGTTGCGCAATACGCGCACGTCGATCCGGCTGGCGCTCATCAGTTCCTGCAAAATCGCCAGGCCCTGGGCGGGACTGCTCAGGCGCGTCCCATTGATTTCCGTCAGCACATCGCCGCCGTTCAAACCCAGTTGCTGAAACAGCGACCGGTCGCGTCCAGGCCGCAACCGGAATCCCATAAACTGACCGTTCTGCACGTAGGGGCTGGCAAAGGCGATTTCCTCCAGCGCCTGGGGCCGACTGGCGACTTCACCGCGCAGCCGCTCGGCGACAGCGCTGGCGTCGATGACCTGCGGCGCATTGAACGTGGTCGGTCCTGGTTCGGGAGTGGGTTCCACCGCCGGTTCCAAGGGGACCGACGGCGCGACGACCGGACGATTGGGATCATCCAGTTTCGGTAACTTGAGCACTTCCTCGCGTCCATTGCGGGACACCACGGCCTGATCGCGCTCGATGCGTTCCAGACGGGCGCCGCCCGGCAATGCATCACCGACTCGATAGCCACGCTCCAGACTGTTGCCATCCGCGATCAGCGCCAGCGCCCAGGGACCGCCGCGATCAGCGAAGAAAATGCCGACCAGTCGCAGATTGAGCGGCGTCGCGGGGATCACGACCGGCGGAACGGCACCCGGACGACTGGTTTCCAGTTTGCCAAACAGATGCCATGCGCGGATCGCCGCGACATCCGCCGGCTGTCGGCGGGTTGCGCCGTCAATCGCCATGACTCCCGGTGGTGGCGACGTTATGCCGGTTGGCGATGACGCCCGGCCCGTCAGCATGGCGACGGTCAAGGCCGCCAGCGAATAGGCCAAAGCAATCACCAGCAATGCATTAACGACCGCTACGACAACTCGCAATCCCGATTCGGAACGGGGCAGCGACCGCTGCAGGCGTTGCGCCAACGCGGGCAGGGTACGTGACAGGACATTCACCCGAGGTAAATTCAGGTCAGGAATTTTGACGGCGCTGCTATTGAGCATAGCAAAAATCCGGCACGGTCGATCCCGCTTTCTGCGGATCGCGTCGTCAACCCCGACCTCGGGCCAGCGCCGGCGTGATCGCCGTGATCGCGGCCACTGCCGGTTTGGCGCGCACCCCAATGACCCGACCTGACTGCGGCGGTCGCGGCAATTGAATATGCTGGGCCATCACCGCGCCCAGTCGATCCAGCACCGCCAAGGGCATGGACGCACTGTGTCGCTCAACCAGATCCACATGAATCACCATCAGTTCCGTCGTGGCCGACAAAAAGCCCCGTGTGGCATGGTAGAGGCGATGAAAATAGTGCAGGCGCTTGCTGTCGAAGCCGAGCAGTTGCGTCGTAATGCGCATGGGATCGCCAGCTACCAGTTCACGTTGATAATTTACGTGCGTTTCCACGACGAAAGCCGAACAGTTTTCGCGATTCCGATAATCTGGCCCCATGCCCAGATGATCCATGAAGGCATCGGTGGCTTGGTCAAACGCCAGAACGTAGTAAGCCACGTTCATATGGCCGTTATAATCAATCCACTCGGGCGGCACGACGCCGGTGTACAGGCACAGGGGGGATTCGATCCGCATGTTGAGAGTCGTCGCGTTCCGTAAAAGCGCGGTACGCTACCTGCTTTTGCCACGTTGCGCAATGATTTGGAACCTTGGAGATGAGAAAGCATGGCAATAGGACGAGTATTGATTGTCGCAGGTTCAGATTCCGGCGGCGGCGCGGGGATTCAGGCCGATGTGAAGACCGTGACGGCGCTGGGCGGCTACGCAGCGACGGCCATCACCGCGCTGACGGCGCAGAACACTCAGGGCGTCTTCGGCATTGTCGGCGTAGAACCCGCATTCATTGCGCAACAAATGCAGTTGGTGCTGGAAGACATCGGCGCAGACTGCATCAAGACCGGCATGTTGCATAACGCTGCGGTGATTGAGGCGGTCGTCGCCACGCTGGAAAGTGCAGCGACGGGTATTCCGGTGGTGGTCGATCCGGTCATGTACGCCAAGGGCGGCGACAGCCTGCTCAATCCAGAAGCGCAGGAGACGCTGATCCGGCGGTTGTTGCCCCGCGCAGCCCTGATCACTCCGAATGTGCGCGAAGCTGAGGCATTGAGCGGGTTGACGATTCGGAAACCCGATGATTTAGCAGCGGCGGCCCGGCAGTTGCTGGAGCTGGGACCGGCAGCGGTGCTGGTCAAAGGCGGGCATTTGGCTGGCGCAACCGTCACCGACTGGCTGGTCTGGCCAGGAGGCGCAGAGGCGTTTACTGCGCCGCGCGCTGCAAGCCGCAACATCCATGGTACCGGCTGTACCCTGGCCTCGGCCATCGCCACTGGTCTGGCCCAGGGTATGCCGTTAGTCGATGCAGTTCGCCGGGCGCTGGCTTATGTTCACGAAGCGATCCGCACTGCGCCAGGACTGGGCCAGGGGTGTGGTCCGCTGAATCACGGGCATACAGTGCGGCTTGGGTAACTTTAAACTAACTTCATGGAAAATCTCGAATAGGCTGCACCTACGCTCATTCGCCAGAACCCTTGACCCGGAGATCATCATGCCCCGTCGCCTCGCCCACCTGCTCAATGTGCTATTGCTGTTCGGCCCGTGCAGTCTGCCGCCGATGCTGTCGGTCCCGCCAGCGCTGGCCGAACCGGCGCTCGTTAAACCCGTTGGCCAATTCGACGCTGACCGGCCCCTCGAATCGACGTTTTATAGCGCTCGCGACCGGATTCACCCAATTTTTGCCCGCAGCGGTATGGTCGCCAGCCAGGAGGCGCTGGCCACCCAGGTCGGCCTGGACATTCTGAAGCAGGGCGGTAATGCCGTCGATGCCGCAGTCGCGGTCGGTTTCGCGCTGGCGGTCACGCTGCCGCAGGCTGGCAATCTCGGTGGCGGCGGCTTCATGCTGGTTTACGACACGGCCCAAAAGCAGACGGAGGCGATTGATTTCCGGGAAACCGCGCCTGCCGCCGCCCGCCGGAATCTGTATCTGAACGCCACGGGCGAGGTGGATGAAACCCGTCTCCGCCACAGTCACCAGGCGGTTGGGACGCCGGGCACCGTGGCCGGGTTGGCGCTGGCTCATCAACGGCATGGCCGTCTACCGTGGCGGGCGCTGGTCGAACCCGCTCTCCATCTGGCTGAACGGGGTATTCTGGTCAGGCCCGAACTCGCGCAATCCCTGCTGGAAGTGCGCCAGCAGATGACGCGCTGGCCGGCCAGCATGAAGATTTTCTTCAAGGCCGACGGCGCTCCCTACCAGCCCGGCGACACGCTGGTTCAGGCTGACTTGGCGACCTCGCTCGGCCTGATTGCGGAACAGGGCGCTAACGCCTTCTATGAAGGCGCAATCGCGGAGAAACTGGTTGCCGACATGCAGGCGAACCAGGGGTTGATCAGTCTGGACGATTTGAAGAATTACCGGGCGGTGGTTCGCACCCCGGTCAAGGGCCATTATCGGGGCTACGACATTATCTCGATGCCGCCGCCCAGTTCCGGCGGCGTGCATTTGATCCAGATTCTGAATATCCTGGAAACCTGGCCGCTGGCGGAACTGGGGCCGGAAAGCGCCGCAACGCTCCATCGCATGGCCGAAGCGATGAAACTGGCCTACGCCGACCGCAGCGAATATCTGGGTGATCCCGATTTCGTGAAGATTCCCATCGCGGGCCTGACCTCGAAGGCTTATGCCAAAACACTGGCGGCGCACATCGACCTGAATCGCGCCCGGCCAGCGACGGACATCAAACCCGGCCAGCCGCAACCCTACGAAAGCGGGCAGACCACGCACTACTCCATCGTGGATCGGGACGGCAACGCGGTTGCCGTGACCTATACCCTGAATTTCGCCTACGGTTCCGGCATCGTCGTTGCCGGTGCCGGCATTCTGTTGAACAATGAGATGGACGACTTTGCCGCCAAGCCGGGCGTCCCGAACGCCTACGGACTGATCAGCGGCGAAGCGAACGCGGTGGGTCCCGGTAAGCGCCCGTTGAGTTCAATGACACCCACCCTGGTGTTCAAAGATGGGCAGGTCGTGCTGGTCACGGGCAGTCCGGGCGGCAGCCGCATTATCACCACTGTGCTGCAAACTGTGTTGAACGTCATCGATCACCGGATGAACATCGCCGAAGCCACCCTCGCCCCGCGTATTCATCATCAATGGCAACCCGATGAGTTGCGGGTTGAGGAGGGACTCAGCCCGGATACCGTGCGGTTGCTGGGGGGGTTGGGTCACAAAGTCGTGGTCAAGGACACCATGGGCAACACGCAAAGTATCGTCCGCGCCCCGGAGGGACTGTTCGGCTTCTCCGACCCCCGGCGGGCAGGCAGTTTGACGGCGGGCTATTGAGGACGCCGCCGGGAAAACCGGCTGTGGCGAATAATTGAATCAGCAGGCCGACCGTTCTTGATTCAATGCCAACAGTCGATGCAGTACCTCGACTTGCCAAAGGCAACCTCCGCGACTTAGTCTATCGGCATGGTTGTGGCGAGAATGAGTGAGCAGCGATTCCCGCTGTATTTGATTTATAAGGAATTTTTTCGTATAATTGAACGACGTTTATGAAAAATATCCTTAAAAATCTATGTCATAAAAAAGTAAGAGGCCGGGAATTGCTGATGAGTGAGTGTTCAATGGGTTGTAGCAGATTCGCGCCGCTCATGGCAAAAGTACCCTTGCGGATGATATAAAAAATTAAACGGTGGTAATATATTTTATTTTTCAGAATGATGCCGCTGGAATTCAGGCATTGATCACGGCGTTGCCGTGGTCAATCCGCGCCAAGTCCGGCGGTTTGCCCAAGCCTTGGGCTACCTGGCCAAAGATGCTGGCGCATTTTGCCGCCGCTGTGCAACCCCCGGTGCGCGTCCTGCCCGATGCCCCGACCCAGGCGCTGGCCGATCAACTGGCGCGGCGGCGGCAGCGGGTCGAGAGGCTGACCATGGAAAAGAACCGCCTGCAGCAGGCGCAAAACGCTGGGGTGCGCCTCGGCATTGAACGCTACATCGACGGGATCGAACAGCAACTGAAGATGATGGAGCGCGGTTTGCGCCAAGCCGTCGCCCGTTGGGCAGGAAAAGCCGATTTGTTGCGCGAAGTCAAGGGCCTGGGCGAGATTTCCGTCCTGACGCTGTTGGCGAATTTGCCGGAACTGGGGACCCTGAATCGCCAGCAAATCGCCGCTCGGGTGGGCGTCGCGCCGTTGAATCAGGAGAGTGGAACGTTGCGGGGATCCCGCCGGGTCTGGGGCGGACGGGCGGAGGTCCGTCAGACCCTGTGTATGGCCACCCTGTCCGCCGTGCGTCATAACCCAGTCCTCAAAGCCTTTTATACCCGTTTGCGCGAAGCCGGTAAAACCGCCAAGGTGACCCTCGTGGCTTCCATGCGCAAGCTGTTGATCATGATCAATGCGATGCTTCGCGACCAGGCTCATTGGGATGAAAACCATCGAAAAACCGCTTGAACCGCTTGACCTCAAACACAGTTGCTCCCCCGCATCTGCTAATGTCGATTCGCTCACTAAATCACCTTGAGGAGCAACGCTCATGCTGGACTGGCCCCTGTTGACCGGACTGCTGTCCGTCCTTTTCATCGCCTGGCTGCTGATCCAGGCTTTTCTCAAAGGCCCCAAGCTGCTGGCTTACGATCATCCCATCGCCGACAGTCGTGCCGGATCACGGGATCACGCCAGCCCCGAAAACCAGGAAGCGTTGCGCTTGCTGGAACAGGCGTCGGCGGAAATTCGCTCGGTTCCCCGGCAACAGCGGTTAGATACCATCCGCCAAGTCATGGCGCGAGGCTTTTGCGAACCGCCGTTGCTGGCCGGCGATGCCGGATACCGGATTCAGGAAGTGGATGTCGATGGCGTACCGGGGGAATGGGTACTGGCACCGCACTCTGATCCAAACCGTCGCTTGCTCTATTTGCACGGCGGCAGCTTCATCAGCGGCTGTCCACGCGGCCATCGGGTCATCACCACTGAATTGGCACGGGTGACCGGGGCTTCGGTATTGGCGCTGAATTATCGGTTGATGCTGGAGCATACGCGCCGGGAGCTAATCGCGGATTGCCAAACGGGCTATCGCTGGATTCTGGATCATGGCCCGGAGGGTCCCGCTCCGGTTCAAGAATTGTTCGTGGCCGGTGATTCAGCAGGCGGGGGATTGACGCTGACGTTGATCGCCTGGGCGCGGGATGCCGGGTTACGCGCCGCCAATGGGGCTATCGCGATCTCGCCCGGGGTGGATATGACTTTTTCCAGCCCCACCTTCAAAACAAACCTTAAAACGGACCGGATGTTGGGGCCGAGCCTCGAATGGTTTTTAAAAACCCCTCGATCCATTCGATTGCTGCTGATGTGGGTCCTCAACCGGACTGCGCCGCCCAATCCACTGATTTCGCCCATCTTCGGCGACTTGTCCGGGCTGCCGCCGGTGCTGATCCAGGCCAGTGAAGCGGAGATGATGCTGGGCGACGCTCGGCGCTACGTCAACAAGGCCCGTGCGGCGGGTTCGATAGCGGAGTTGGAAACCTGGCCGGAGATGCTACACGTCTGGCACCTGTTCGCGCCGATTCTGCCGGAAGCGCAGGAGGCTATCGAGCGTATCGGGCAGTTTGTGGAGCGCTGCCGCACGCTCACGGCAACCGGCCATCAGCCGCATTGATTGCAGCGAATTCATCCCAGACGCCGACCTCGCACCGCGCCAATAACCGCTCAGCGAACGTCAGCGCCGCCGCCAGATGCGCCTCAGCCGCCGCGCTCAATGGCTGACCCAACTCAAAGGATTCGCCACGAATCGCTAGTTGAAAGGCGGGTGGTGGCGGCGCATGGTGAATTTGCTGATAAACATGCAGCACGGCGGCGGGCGAAAGAGCGTGACTGGTGTAGCTGGAATCCCGCATCGGTTGAAGGCGGGTGAAGTGATACGGAGCGGGACCCGACACACTGGCGTCGACAAACAGCGCCAGCGCCCGCTTTTCCAAATCAACGGCGTGTTCAATCTGCAACTGAAAGTCAGTCAGCAGTTCGACATCCTGCCAATGGCCGCCGCGCTGCTCCTGTAATTCTGCGAGTCGATCCAGAAATAGCGGCCCCAGCGCGTCGTCGCCCCGGCTGGGATTGCCGCAGGCGAGAATCAGCACAATGGGGCGTGATTCTTCAATAAGAGCTGTGGAAGGTTCCATCCGCGTCCCGCACCAGACAATCGACCACTGCTCCACTTTCTTCCTCAACCAATTCCACGATCAGTGGCATTTTTCCCAGGGCGTGCGTTGCGCAGGACAGGCAGGGATCATAAGCGCGAACCGCCACTTCAATTTGGTTTAACAGCGGCTCGCTCAACTCTTTACCGTCCAGATAATGCTCCGCCACCTGGCGGATCGACTCATTCATCGCCTGATTATTATTAGTGGTGGACACAATCAGGTTGGCCTTTTCAATCAACCCGTCTTCATTGATGCGGTAATGGTGGAATAACGTACCCCGCGGCGCTTCAATAACCCCCACGCCTTCCCGCGTCATTTCGCCGCGTGCCACCAGCTCATCGCCAAAAATGTCCGGGTCGAGCAGCAATTCCCGAATCGCTTCGGCGGCGTGTAACAGTTCAATCATCCGCGCCCAGTGATAGGCCAAGGTGACGTGAACCGGCTGGCCCTCGCCCAGCGCCATAAACTCCCGCCGTTCCTCCTCAGCCAGTGGCGTAGCGATACGGTCACAATTGTTAATCCGCGCCAGCGGTCCCACCCGGTACCAGCCTTGTTCCGGACCCAGCGAATTAATAAACGGAAACTTCATGTAGCTCCACGGCTTGACCTGTTCACGGAGTACCTGCGAATAGCGTCGATAATCCAGATGATCGAACAGGATTTCACCGCGCTCATTCCGGGCGCGCAATCCACCGTGGTACAAATCCAGCGCCCCGTCCGCGCCGATCAAGCTGAGGTAGTTGGTACGGATGGTGGCGAAGTGGGTGAAATAGCCGGGATTCAGCGCGTAAGCCTGCTTGACCAGCTTGACGATATTACGGCCCCACTGGATCAGCAGATCAAGATCAGTTAACAGGTAATTACGTTCCTGAACGGTCAACGACTTATTGACCCCACCGGGAACTGTGCCGGTGCCATGAATTCGCTTGCCGGCGGTCACGCGAATCACTTCCTGGCCATATTTACGCAACCGCACACCTTGACGGGCGATATCGGGATAATCCGCCATCACTCCGCCGATATTGCGGTGGGCCGTAGGATCGTCGAAATCGAACAGGAAATCCGGCGAGGCTAGATGAAAGAAATGCACGGCGTGGGATTGCAGGGTCTGGCCGTAGTGCATCAACCGGCGAATCTTCTCAGCGGTTGGCGGAATTTCCGGCGCTCCGACCAATTGATCGACCGCTTTAGCCGCCGCCAGGTTATGGCTGACCGGGCAGATGCCGCATAAGCGCTGTACAGCGACCGGCACCTCCCAGTAGGGTCGGCCCTGGATAAATTTCTCGAAGCCGCGAAATTCGACGATGTGCAATCGCGCCTGGCGGATGTGGTGATCGCGATCCGTCAACAGCGTGACTTTGCCGTGACCTTCGACCCGACTCAGCGGATCGATGGCGACTCGACATAACCGTTCAGGATGGGCAGCCGTTTCCAGAGTACTCATGACGCGCCCTCGCTTAATCGTAGTGAATCTGCGTATAGGACAACGCGATAGGCTGTCCTGACAACAGCTCGTTAATGAAGGTCCAGATCGTATCCGCCGAGGGCGGGCAGCCAGGCAGGAAATAGTCGATCTTCACCACCTCATGCAGCGGATGCACCTTATTCAACAGCAGCGGAATTTCTGGATCATTGGGAATCTGTGCGTTGACCAGGCCAATCCCGCGCACATAGGATTCCTCCAGACATTCCTTGAGATCGAACTGATTGCGCATCGCTGGAATGCCGCCATTCAGCGCGCAGGCACCAATCGCCACCAGAATCTTGCACCGCGCCCGGAATTCCATCAGTACATGCACATTTTCGGCATTGCATACTCCGCCTTCAATCAGGCCGACATCGCATTCGCCCAGTTCCTTAATATCGGTCAATGGACTGCGGTCCAATTCCATCCGCTCGGTTAAATCAAACAGCCGCTCGTCGAGATCGAGCAGCGACATGTGGCAACCGAAACAGCCGGCCAATGAACAAGTCGCGATTTTCAGCTTGGCTTCAATCATGGCGACGCCCTCCCTTGCTTTCCGGCAACTGCGCGACATCCCCCACAACGTTAATCGGCTTTCGGTCGTAGAGTCGCTGGCCAATCGGTACGTTGTAACCTTGATGCTTGGTCAGAATCGCTCCCGTCGGACAGACCTGCGCCGCCTTGTCGTGAATGCTGAAGTGGGTCGCGCCCAACTTACCGGATGGCGTGTTAACGACTAAATGTGCCTGAATGCCGCGCCCCTGCACCGCAAAGATGTTTTTTCCATCCACATCTCGGCTGGCCCGTACACACAATTCACACAGAATGCAGCGATTAAAATCAATGACCGCCTCAGCATGAGAGGCGTCCACCGGTCGGCGTGGGTAGAAGTGGCTGAAATGCGGGTTCAGCATCCCGACGTAATAAGCGACCGCCTGTAGCTGACAAGCGCCGCTCTTTTCACAAGCCGGGCAGACATGGTTGCCCTCGACAAACAGCATTTGCAGGATACCGCGCCGGATGTTGCGCAATTCCTCGGTCTCACTCTGCACGGTTAAACCGGACGCCGCCGGCGTGGTGCAGGACGCCTGGAACCGGCCGTTGACCTTGACCAGACAGACCCGGCAACTGCCATGCGGAGCAAAATCCGGGTTAAAACACAGATGCGGAATGTAAACACCGGCGGCTAGCGCCGCTGCCATGACGGTCTGGCCGTCCTGGAACGGAATCCGTCGCCCGTCCAGCGTGAAACCTAGTTCCTCGCTCATGGCATCGCCCCCAGCATCAAGTCTTCTTCATTCAAATACGCGCCCGCATCACTGCGCCCAGTCAATTGGCGGGCGTCTTCCAGCGCGGCGTTCAGATCGAAGGCCGGTTCAAAGGTCGTGGCGCGCAACCGCCGCTGATAGGCTTCCGGGAACTGATCGAGGCTGTCCAGCACCGGATTGGGCGCAGTTTGACCCAGTCCACAATGACAGGCGACCTGCATGATCCGCCCCAGCTTGCGCATTTCTTCGAGATCATACGGCGTGCCATGCCCGGTATGCACCTTGATGACCAAATCGCGCATCAGCGACGTGCCAACCCGGCAGGGTGTGCAGAACCCGCAGCTTTCGTGGACAAAGAAATGGGTAAAATTGCGAATGCCGTCGAGAATATCGCGGCTCTGGTCGAACACCATGAACGACCCGCCAGTCGCCAGGTCCTCAAAGCAAATGCGCCGGTCAAATTCCCTGGCGGAAATCATGTGACCGGCCGGACCGGCCATTTGAATGCCCTGGGCGTCGCGCGCTCCGCAATCTTCCAGCACTCGCCGCACGGTCACCCCGAACGGATATTCATAGATACCCGGACGTTCACAGTCGCCGCTCAGACTCAGCAATTTGGTGCCTTTGGATTCCGCGGTGCCGCGACTGGCGAACCAGTTGCCGCCTTCCACCGCGATCTTGGCGGCGGTAGCGAAGGTTTCGACGTTATTGACTACCGTCGGCTTGTTCAAATAGCCGTGCGTCGTCGGGAACGGCGGGCGAATGCGCGGGACGCCGTGCTTGCCTTCCAGCGATTCAATCAACGCGGATTCTTCACCGCAAACATACGCGCCAGCGCCCAGATGAATGTCGATATCGAAACTGAACGTCGGCTCGCCCAGAATGCCTGTCCCCAGCAACCCGGCGTCCCGGCGGCGTTGCAAGGTGGCCTTGAGCGAATCCAGCAGATAACGGTATTCGCCACGCAGGTAGACAAAGCCGTGATGCGCGCCGATCACCCGGCCACACAGGGTCATGCCCTCGAACACCAGATCGGCGAAATCCTGCATCAACACCCGATCCTTGAAGGTGCCTGGCTCGCCTTCATCGGCGTTACAGACTACATATTTCACCTCGCCCGGCGCATTGCGGCAGGACATCCACTTGGCAGCCAATTTAAAACCAGCGCCGCCCTGACCGCGCAGACCGGATTTGATCATTTCTTCCAGGATCGCCTCGGGGCCACGCTTCAACACCGCCCGCAACGCCGCGCCATCGGCAAAATGCCGCCCCAGAAGAATGTCAGCGCGACGGATATTGCTGGATACTTCAAAAAATTCCTGCGGCCATTGTTCCAGCGGTGTCCGGCTTTCGACCAATTCAGCAATGCGATTCAGGCGTGGCTTGTTCAACCGAGTCAGGGTATAGCCATTGACCAGCGCCGCCGGTCCCTGATCGCACATGCCGGTGCAGGAGGTCACACCCACGGTCACCGTGCCATCCGTGCGCATTTCACCGATGCCGACGCCCAGTCGATCACAGAGATAGTGTAACAATTCGCGGTTGCCGAGCATCCGGTCGGTGATATTGTCGCTGAACAGGATGTCGTAGCAACCGCGTGGCACGGTATAGAGGAAGGAATAAAACTCAGCGACGCTATGAACCTTGTTGGGCGAAATGCTGAGTTCCTGAGCCACTTCGTTGATGGCCTCAGGCGAGAGCCAGGTCAGATGATCCTGTACGTCGCGCAGGATTTGCAGCAGCCGGGTCGGCATGCCGCTGTGGCGCTGGACGATGTCGCGAACTATTTCGGTCAACGCATGAGATTCGGGTTCCGCCATGGACCACCTCCATCATTTGTCCACCGATCCGCCGGCGTGGAAATGCGGATGGCGCGTGATTTTATTAGGCAGGCCGTTCAATCTAACGCCGCCAAGCATAACGCAATCGCCGGTCAAAAACCTTTTTTTCATAAGGTTTGCAACCCATCCAGCAAGTCGGTCGGGAACATGAGCGCGGTCTCCTGACTCAAAACATTCATATTGCGCCGGTACTGCTTCGCTATAGCCTTGCTCAGCGATTGCAGGCAGAATTCCGGTCGTTTTGCGCTAACCACTGAAGGTGAGATGTTTCCATGCCAAGCCAATGTTTGAAATCCGTTTCCTGGTTATTGCTGGGCTGGCTGTCCGCCAGCGCTGCACAGGCGACGGTTTATCCCCTGCCGCCCCCGGACAACGATGTGATCGGTCAGGTGAAGGTCATTTACGCGACTAAAGACGATACTCTGCTCGATATCGCCCGTCGCCACAGTCTGGGTTATGACGAGATGGTTCACGCTAACCCCGGCCTGGATCGCTGGGCGCCTGGCGAAGGCACACCTGTCGTGCTACCGACCCGTTACATCCTGCCCGATACTCCGCGTGAGGGTCTGATCCTCAACATTGCGGAATTGCGGTTGTACTACTATCCGAAAGCTGGTGCGGACGGGGAACGGGTGGTCTACACCTATCCGGTGAGTATTGGCCGGATGGACTGGAAGACCCCGATGGGTATAACCAAGGTCGTGGCTAAAGATGTGGATCCAGCCTGGCGACCACCGCCTTCGATCAAGGCCGAACATGCTGCCGAGGGCGACATCCTACCGGACGTGATTCCAGGTGGGCCGGATAATCCGCTGGGCCGTTATGCCATGCGGCTGGGCGTCCCCGGTTACCTGATCCACAGCACCAATAAACCCCATGGCATCGGTATGCGCGTCACTCATGGCTGTGTGCGCATGTATCCGGAAGACATTGAGGGGCTATTTGGGATGGTTCCGATAGGTACTCCAGTGCGTCTGATCGACCAGCCGGTCAAGGTGGGACGCATCAACGGTCATTGGCTGGTCGAGGCTCACGAACCGCTGGAGGAGGACAACATTCCGATTAAAGTCACGCTGGAGCAAGCCAGCCAGGCAGTGATCGCCAAAACCGGACCCGACATGCCGGGTATTGATCAGGCCGCATTGGCCGCGGCGATCGAGCAAGTGAGCGGCATTCCGGTATCCATTGCGGCTTTGCCAGGATCAACGCCGCCCGCTGCTTTCCAAGCGCCCCCGACGCCGGGCTATCCCGTCGACAACCGGATGCCGTTCCCTACTGAAGCTGCTCCAGGGGCACCCCCGATCTACGACGAAGACGCCTTGCCTTACCACAGTCAGGCACCCATTGCGTCCCGGCCCCCGGTTTATCGGCCAGCACCTAACGCGCCCGGATACGCTCCGCCGCCCGCTCGGCCGGGTTATGCACCGCCCTATCCAGCCGCCGCTGAGCCACCGCCGGTTACTCCCTCTCCAGCCTACAGGCCCTACCCGCCGGCTTCAACCACACCCCCCGCGACGGTCAATCGTCTGTAGACGGCCATAAAAAAACCCCGCGATCTTGATGATCGCGGGGTTTTTTTATGGCCCTACCGCCAGATGTTCAGCTTACTTGTACATCGACTTCTTGAACATCCGGTTGATCTTCTCCTCGGTCGCCATGCTAACGGACTTAGCGTCCATGGCAATCGACTTGGCCTCGTTGGCGGTATCCATCGCATTACGCGCCATGGACTTGGCCTCGTTGGCATCTTGCTGAACGGCTTTCAGATCGCTGGTGCTAGCGCAACCCACCGTCAGGCCAGCCGCCAGAACTAACATGGAAATTTTGCTCAGGGTCTTCACGGACATTTTCAACTCCTCGGTATCATGACAAACAAAGCAATGCCTGGGTAATGACAATGTTGCCCCAAAGCAACTAACTATTGTCACTACACAACAAGCACCATTATATAACGGAATTTCAATTCGCGAACAGTGGTAAAAATGATACTGCGCTTAGCGAATTTCCACCCGCATCCCAACTTTCACCCACGGTCTAAGCGCATCGATCTGCCGATTGTTCAAGGCCACGCAACCACTGGTCCAGTCAATGCCGGCGTTATGCACACTGGGGTTGCCGGCCCCTACGCCGTGAATGCCGATCTGCCCACCCAGTGGCGTATCCTGCGGCGGCGTATGACCGTTCATCCAGGCCACACGAATGCGTTCGTAGGTCGTGCGGTCGATCCGATGTTCCCGCAACGCTCGTTCGGCATAATCGAGATTGGGGTAATCAAGACCGATGAATCGCTTGAACCGACTTTGATCATTGATCCAGCCCACTCGGAACACACCCGTAGGCGTTTTGTTATCACCGCGCCGGTCCTTGAGTCCAGCCCCACTGCTGCCCAAAGCCACTTGCTGGAACACTTCAACCGGTCGGTTACCCTGCATGATCTTCAATTGATCCGCGCGGGTATCCACCAACAGCCAGGGTTCGCGGGGGACCGTGTCAGGGATGGCCACTACGGGGAGGGGCGTCTCCCGGAGGTTAGTTGGCGCACATGCACTCGTTAACCAGGCCAGTACGCCGAGCAGAAAAACCTGTTTGCTGAACCGCCACATACTCCTGTCTTCAACCTCTTGCTATCGATCATCGGGAAAGATTTATAGGGTAACCAGAGCAGCGATGCAACCCTAGAAACGCGGCTCCAGAACCATTTCGCTGAGCAGCGAGTTGCCCACAAAGCAGTTTTCCTTAGCCTTGCGATGCAGTTCTTGCACGGTATCAGCATCAGGCAGCGTATCGTTGCTAAAGACTACGCGGGGGCGCAGGGTCAGCCGGGCCACCATCATTTTACCTTTGGCGTTCTTGCCCAGCTCGGCGGTCGGTTCGTCCTCATAGTGATCCACCACCAGCTTCCTGAGCGCCGCAATCGTCAGAAAGGTCAGCATGTGGCAACTCGACAATGACGCCAATAACGCTTCTTCGGGGTTGCTCATCTCAGGATTACCGGAATAGTCCGGGGCTGCCGAGCCTTGCACCGTCTGCCCACCGGCCAGATACCAGAGGTGACTGCGATCAAAGGTCTTGGGGTCAAAATCCGGTGTTGTGCGCTGCCAATCGACACGGATGGAAAAGTGAGACATGAGTCAACGATCTCCTGGAAAAAAATGGATTCATGGACGATGGAGGTCCAAAGTTAGCGCTTTTAACGCTGCCGGCGTACAAACATCCCCGCTCAGCACTTGTTCCAGCTCGGCAATGCGTTCACGCAACTGGGCGTTAATCGCCTCCTGCTGAGCCAGCAGCGCGGCCCCATCCGCTATTCCGCCAGTGGGTTGTGTTCCGATCCCCCATCGTGGCGGCATGGCGCCGCTCAGTAGCCAGCCAGCGATCGCGCCACACAATAAAACAGCCAAGGCTGCCGTTCCCCATACCCAGGCGCGCTGATAGCGGGGAATCGCTGCTTCAGCGGCATAGACCGTGAATTGCGCATATTCTTGCTCAGCCATGTTTTAACGCTCCACCACGGTGAAATTGGCAATCGGCAAAGTCCTGCGGGGCCGGATCGTTCCTTTGAACACCTGTTCCTGACTGTCGCGGATCAGCCGGACCTGAAACGGCACCGGCTGGGGATTGCGTTCATCCTTGCGCGGTTCGTAGCGAACGGCGATTTTATAAGCGCCCGGCGTGGCTTGACCGGCCGGCCAGAAAATATTTTCCACCGGCTTCCCGCTCAGGCTGTCGCGTACTGCGTTGGCGTCTACATCCAGGGTGCCGCCACAGCCCCGAGGCGTCAGATAATCGAGCGTTTGCCCGGACGGACAGCGCACCACCAGGTCCAGATCGGCATTGCCATCCCAGAGCAGCGACGCGGTAATTTCGCCGGTCGCCGCGCCCGTCGCGGACAGACGACTAGTGAACTCCTGACGCTCTTCAGGCGTGGGTTCCGCCAGTACCGGTGGTTCGCTGGCTGGCTCTGCCAGGGGCGACGCAACGGCACTAGGCTGAGAACCACCCAATTCTTCTTCCAGCGTCCGCGCCACGGGTTTTCCCATTGCGGGTACAGTGGGTTCGGACGTTGCCGGAGTTGTTAACGGAAATGCCCGCGCCACGGGTTCCCCCGCACTCGGAGCAGTTAATTCGGGAGTCATAACTATTGGTGATCGCCTGGAGCCAGTTACTGAGGGCGCAGCCTCGGGCTGAACCGCATCTCGAACTCCGGGTTCAACAGGCGAAGTGAGCGCTGCATCGGTCACGGTCGGTTCCGGAGTCGCCGGAACAGTGATCGGAGCCGCTGACGTCGGCGGAGTGGACCTTGCGGACGGATCGGATGGAGTTGATGGAATCGATGGAACTGATGGCGTCAGCGGGGTAGATGGCATCGACGTAGTGTCCGTTCCGACCGGCAACGAACAGCGGCCACGCTGTTCAGCCAGCGCCGCTAACCGTTCCTCAAGCCGGCGGCGCAATGCCTGTTCAGCTTGTCGGGCATCAGCCAAAGCGCGGTCCAGCGCCGTATCAGGCAACCGTGGCGCTGCTTCGCCGGTCAGTGAACGAGCGCCACTGTGGGTTCTATTCCAGAAGGCTGCGCCTAGCGCCAGTAACAGGGCTAAGATAACCACGCTCCAGAAATACCAGGAACCGACTACCACATAACGCAGCGCTGTACCCTGATTTTCCACAACTGACGATGGACTGGCTGTCGGGAGCGGCGGTGGCGCAGACTTGGCGAGAACCACAGCGGGCGGTTCCGCAGATTCTTTCGGTGGCACTTCGGGAGGCAGCTCTGGTGGTGCTGACTCTGTTGAAGGTTCCGGCAGCGGCGGAGATTCACTCGCTGCTGATTGCAGCGCTGACGGCGGGTCCGACGATGCGAATGGTCCACGAATGGAGACCCCCGACGCACCCCACGGATGATCTGACGCAAACCCCCAATGCGCGACCACCGGCCGGCCATTGACGAGAAACACATCGGTTTCCGCCGGCGGACTCAGGACCGCTTTGAGTATGGCGCCCAGTTGAATGCGCTGCACATCGCCAGAAGTCGTATAGCGCTCGGCCACTTGCCGCCCACGCTCCAGCAAGTTGTAAACCTGGCTGAGGGTTGCCTGGCGTTGTTCCTCGGGCAAGGTGCTTAACGGGACCGGCGGCTGATCGGGATCACTCTCGGTGTACCAGTCGATGCGGTTGTGAACACGATCGACCACTGGCTCGGCCAGTAAATCCACCGTATCCGATCCCAGCTCGCTGGCCAGCACCGCCCGGATTTGCGGATACAAGGCATGCAACGGTTGGCCAAACCCCCCTCTTTCCCGCACCCCATCAAAGGAAACGCTGCTTAAAAGAATCTGTTCTACCATGGCCGCCATGCCTCATGATGGTTAATGTTCAAGCCGCTGGAATCTTCCAGCCTGGCCCTTCCTGCTGATTCAGCAACAGCTTCTCCAGTTCACGGGTCAGATCGACGTTCGAGTTGCTTTTCTTAACCTCACGGCGTGAACACGAATCCAGCGGCCAATTACCGACTTTTTCATCCAAATTAACCTCTTGCCATTTAGCATGGCCGGTCTGGCGGAGTTGACTGAGGTTAGCGCGGATCACCTGACCCAGTTGCGCCAACTGTTGGCAGCGCTGGGTGAAATAAGGGGTCTTTTTACCCGAGAAATCGAAGCTCATCAGCACCGCCTTGACCGCAATGGTCGGCGTGTCTTCCGTCAGCCAGTCGTAATCTGCCTTACTGATCCGGGTCGGCGGGTATTCGCGCAACATCCGGGGGTCATCGAGGGGCACAAAATGGACATTGGCCAGCATGGCGGCGAATTCCGGCTGGGTAATCAGATTACCCACCTTGGTGAACAGGCTGACCGGTTTGCCCGCCACATAGAACATGGCGTCAGCCTCACCCTTGAGCACGGCGGTCACCCCTTGCAACGGCGGCAGTTTGAGCAACTCCGCCGGTTTGACGCCAGTGAGCTGCAACAAATTCATCGCAGTCAGCCAGTTGCCGCTGCCCGGCTCGCCTACGGCCACCCGTTTGCCCTGCAGGTCGCTGAATGACTGAATGGACTTATTGGCGAACAGGTGAACTTCCTCATTATAGAAGGGGAAAATCAGCCGCAGCCGACCGGCGACTTGACGCATTTCCGGACTCTCCGAACGGCTGAGAAAGCCCAATACGTCGGATTGCACGATGCCCAAGGCGGCATTTTCCTGGCTATTCATCCGTTTGATATTGTCAATCGACCCCTGGGAATCCTTGACCAGGATATTCAGGCCAACGGTTTTAGCGACTCCAGCAATGTCGTTGCCGAATTGAATATAGGTGCCAGTCCGGGAGCCGGTCACCATGCCGATCGATTGCGTATTGGCGTCATCAGCGACGGCCGGCCCGGTCAGACCGAACAGGAAGAGTAGGCTGCCAATTAGCAGACGATTCATGAGGAAACTCCGGGCAAGGTTATTCAACGACGCAGCCCCCTCTCCAGGTCTTGCAGGGTGGGATCGAACTGCGATTTCAATTCGTCGTCCAGGTTGCGTCTGGAACCCGGCGGCGAAGATGGTGCGGGATGGGGAGATGCAGGAGTCGGACGTGGGGCTGGCTGAGGACGTGGAGCCGGGGTCGGTTCCGGGGCGGGATGGGGTTCCGGGGCCGGGGTCGGTTCCGGGGCGGGGTGGGGTTCCGGGGCCGGGACGGGTTCGGGCGCCAAATTCGAGCGCAGGCTTTCTTTGTGTTCTACTGGGGGCGCCATGGTGGCGGATTCCGGCACGGGGCGGGCGAACCACCACCACCCGCTCACGCCAGCGGCTAAGGCGGCTACACCCACCAAAACCAAAATCAACCCGAAGCGGCCGCGTTGTACTTGACTCGCTGTAGGCGCTGGCGCGGCCTCCGACACCGAGGGAGGCGAGACCGTGCCGGGTTGCGGTTCCGGCGGGGCAGCGATGGACTCCGATCGGACTTTGGGTATGCTCCGTGGTCCGAAAACCCGCTCCTCACTGCCGAGCGGCGTAGAAATGATCCGCCCTTCGATCCGCCGGGTGGGCGACGAGTCCCAGAGGTTCGGAACAGACTTCGGCCCATAGGTGACTATTCGCGTGGGCAAATTCTCTTCATCCGCCGCTGACGGGCGCGCTATCCGCACGGGGCGCGTGGGCAAATCGTCCTCCGTCGGCTCCAACTCGCCGCCGATGTCAGGAATCGGCATGTCAGGGATCGGCAAATCGGCATGGCTCAGTTCCGACAACGGGGATAACGGCGATTCAGCCGCCGGTTGCGAAAGTGTTTTTGGTGCCGAACCCACCCGGGCACCGCCAATCACCTGACGTTCGCCGCTGCTCGCGCCTTCCTCAACCTCCAGCTCCAGTGGCCAGACAAAAGTCACATCGGCAGTTGCCGGCAAACCCTGGCCACGCGCCGCCAGCCGGTAGGGCATATTTTCCAACTGGAACGCCAGATCGGGATTGATCACGAATTTCAGCGCGTCGCCGCTATACCAGACTTCTTCAGGCTGTAACCAGTATTCTGCGCCCTGCCAGCCATCCGGGCCGAGGTGGTTGGCGGCGAAACCGTGGCGACTCAGGGCGAATTCGAAGGTTTCCAGGGTGCGCGGCAGGCCCTCGACGGTGACGATGGCATGACCCAGCGGACGATGCGGATCTTCGGAAACGCGGACTGCAAGCGTGGACATCAGGATCTCCAGGAAACCGGGCGAACAGCGAAAAACGGGGATACAGCGCTTCCTCTGCCTCTTATTGTAGACCGGTTGAGTCGGTTCTTCGCGGCGGTTTCTCAGCCTGCTGCCCGCAACCGCGCCAGCAATTCGCCCAATCGCCGGTTAGCCGCTAAATCGACTTCCGCGCCGTCATGAAACCGGGCGTTGCGCTCCACCAGGTCCAAATAGGCGCGAATCCAGTCGGTGTAATAATCCTGATCGTAGGTGGACTGCTGTTCGCTCAACTGCGGGCCGCCCTGTGGCGCGGGCCGGGGCGGGAAGACGGGACGAGGACCGCTCTCCAGCGCCAGCAAGGGCCGCTTATCCAGCGCCAGCGCGTTATAGCCCAGGAAATCGACATAGCCATTAAGCAGGTTGGCGGTCAACCGGGCCGGCAACGTCACAATCTGCTCGAACTTCATGCGAAAACCGGTTACCTGTCGGGTCTGCGCCACAATCCGTTCTTCCAGCTTGAGCCGTTGCGCCCCGCTGATCAGTTCCTTGACGAATTCCGCCATCAGCGCCGGCGGCACCCGGTAATAATCGCAGCGCGAGGGGTCGCCGCTTAAATCCTGCAAATCCTGCATCCATTCCGCTACCGTCTCGCGGGCAAACAGGGCGGCGTCATCCTTGCGCATTTCTTCACTGGCACCCGCCGGCGTACTCAGACCCAACAGCGTTTTCATCTTCTGCGTATCCACCGCCGCGCCAATCGTCGGTCCACCGACCACCTGCTTCTCATCCGGCACCCGGGTCTCGATGCGATAGTAAATACCCTCCAGATCGTCGCTGTCAGTCTGCAAGGCCCGCAACAGTTCGCCGAAACGCTGTTCACCGGCGCAATCGATCAGGCGGGCCGCCACCAGTCGCGCTGCTTCCAGCCGCTTTTCCAGTTCCAGTTCCGGATTGTCGCTGACATGGTAATGATCGATGCGTTCGGCCATCTGCGAACGCAGTTGTGCCGCCTGCCCAGTCAATTGCCGACGCTTGAGTTCAGGATTGCACAGCGGGCGCAGGTTTTGCGCCAGATAGGTAATGCCACCATCGTTGAGGGCAAAACCCGCTTCCCAGGCTTCCAACGGGTTGCGGAAATGACGGTTGGCGTGCTGATCCTGGAGAAAGGCGGCGCGGAACATTTCAATCCGCGACTTTTCGCCGGGACGAATACCGGTTTCCCGGCCCTGTTCGCTGTAATCGAACATGTGCTTGGCCTTGAAATTGGGATTGCGCAGCCAGTAGCTGTTGCGGAAACCACCCTGCGTATCCCACTGGCGCGGCCATTCATGCTGCTTGCCGAAGAAGTTGAGCAGGGAGCTTTCCAGCCGGGTCGTCCAGCGGCCTTCCGGGGAGCGTTCGCCGGCTTTCTCCTCAAACTCCATGTCGAACTTGGTCAGCACCAGGAACAGCGCGGTCGGTTGTTGCGCACGCAGTTCCGGGGTGGCGCCGTGGGTGCTGGCGATCCAGTCATACACCATCTCCGGCAGGGTCTTGACCTCCTGATTGCTGGGGCCGATACACAGCAACATGCTGGTCAATTCCTGTTCCGCGCAATAGCGCTCGAACAGATAGGCCACCTTGCCGCGCAGAAACAGGCTTTGCAGGGCGTCCTGGCCTTGCAAAAACGTCGGCAACTCCTTGATCTGCTCACGGGAACGAGCACCGGGGAAGTCGAGCAGGTCGGTGTGCTGGAAGAAATCCCAGGGCTGCTCGCTGATGACGATGCGCAATTCCGCAATCAACGCCGTGACCTCGCTGCGCGGCAAGGTCACCCGTGCGCCATTGTTCCCGATGAGGGTCAATGTCCCACCGCCGCCCGTTCCCAGGCCCTTGAGGGTTTGCACGTCGATGATACTTTGTTCACGGGGAATCAGCGCCTCCAGTCCGGCTTGGGCCTCGGTGGCGAAGTTCAAACCCTGCAAACCGTTATATAACCGGAGGTAAAGCTGGCTGAAGGCTTCCACATCGCCCCAGATAACGCTAAATAGTCTGGCCCGATCTTGAATGCGCAGCCGGGGGGCCAGTTGCGCAGCCTGTTCCCAGTAACCATGCCGCAGCACCCGCACCCGCTCCTGGCCTTTGAAATACCGCTCAAAATAGGCTTGCAGGTCAAATATATCCTCGGCATTCAGCGGATCGGTCGGCGTCGCCTGCGCTGCCGGGGTCAAACTGGACAGCAGCTCATTCAACTGACTCTGCGTCAGCGGCTCGTCGTCGCTGTGATCGCAATCAGCGTAATAGGTGTTGCCGAGCATCTTGACCAGATCGGTCTGGGTCAACAGCCGCATTTGCACCGGAGCGGCAGGCGTCGCGCCGGGCGTAGTTTGCAGGGTGAAGCGCGTCACCAGGCCGGTGGATTCCCGCCCGCCTTCCGGATTGATGTCGCGGATAAAGTCAATTTTTTGTCCGGCGAAATCTGCCAGCAGCGGCGCATTACCCTTGCGCGCCAAGGCCGAAATTAGGTAGGACTTGCCGGATTGGCTGGGACCAAATACTCCGGCGCACATCGGGCGTTGCACCGCCTGATCCAGCCGCCGGGCCAGGGCGGTGAGGCGGCGAAATTCCTTGGTCAGACCGGCTTTCTCCTGCCCCACTCGGTCGGGATGCTCGTCGATCCAGGTCAGGAAACCGTTGCCGACCTGCTCCAGCTCGCGGCACAGGGCGCTGAGTTGGTCGGTAGAAGCAACGGGGGCCGTCGGCAAAACTTCAGGCTCCCTCCTCTCCGGTGGTGGAGGGCTGGGGTAGGGGGACGCCACCGGTTCAGCGCGGGCTAGCTCCGGGATAGGCGTTAATGGGGCAGGCGCAGGTTGAGGTGATGCTTCTGGGGCAGCGGGCGGTGGTACGGGCGACGCTGCGCCGGCTTCATCACTGACATCGACACCAAAATTCCCCGCCAACGCCGCCAGGCCGCCGGCAAAACCCTGACCGAGCGCCCGGAATTTCCATTCTGATGCACGCCGGTAGAGTTCGCCCATGATGATCGCGGTCTCGGTCATGCCGACGGTGCCCAGCGTGAAACTGGCGATGCCGGTCTGGCTGTCACCGTCGCGCAGTTCCAGCCGTACCTGGCGCAGGGCCGCGAAAGTCTCACCGTTTCCCGCCTCCAGGGTGACGGCGATGGCGATCCGGATAATGTCGGCAGGCAGTTCCGCGAGACGCACTGCGAAGCGCCGACCCTCCTGCTCAAGGTCGATGCCTCCGTCGGCCAGGGCAGGCTGATTGTAGAAAATAAAGTCCCCGTCATTGCGTACCTTGCCCTCGGCAGTCAAGGCAAAGGCGCTGGCGTCCAGCATCCAGGGACCCTCCGCAGGTTCCCAGCTCAGGTCCAGATCCACTTGCTGGATACCGGGAGTTTTCTGGCTCAGGGAAAAGTTTTGACCGGCCTGGAATGTCAACACAGCGGGTTCCCTCTCGTAAGTAGCGGTACAGCTATTTTGATGAGTTGCAGAAAGACACTACCTTTCCAAAAACACCACGATAACCGCCAGCAATGCTGCTGCGACCAGCGCTATCATCATCCAGCGCCGCTGACGAAGGTATTGCTGGCGATCCACGGACTTGCCCAGCAGGGTGTTGCCCTCCTGTAACGCAACCACCTGACAGCCCGGCTGCAAATCCTGACAGTACAATTGGACGGTGATGTCTTCGGGCGGCGGACGGCTCCGGCTTAAATAGGGTTCGATGAGAATATAACCGGTTCCGTCCACGGCACGCGGGTCAAGGCAATGCACCGCCATGAGCATCCCCTGCTTGCTGTTGAAATCGGTCGGCGTCAATCGCGCCGTTATCGGAGAGCTTTCCAGCAACAGGCGGTTGGCGTCGAGCAAGCGCTGCGTCGTCCAATGATTCAGCCACGCCAACAAGCCTCCCAGCGAAACTACCATCACCAGCACGATCCCGCCGATCAACGCCAACAACAGTAAATCGCCTAACGTGTCGCCATGCAGGGCCGTCGCCATAGCAAACACCATCATGCCTGCCATGGGTAGAAAAATCAGCAAGCTCAACAAGCGCAATAAGTGCCGATGTGCGGCCAGCGGCCTTTGCAGACTGGGATGGAGAACCGTGTGGGTCATTCGGAATTCAAGGATTAGCGGCGCGGCGCATCGCCGGGCCAAGTGGAAATCGAGAAGATACCGGTGTCCATCCAGTAGCCGTATTCATCTTTCAGGGTCTGCAATTTCAGTAACGTTATGCCGGTTGGCTGCTGATTACCGTCGGCATCGGCTACGGCAATCACCTTGAAATCCAGATCGACGTTTTCATCGGTAGCCCGTTCGAGCGTGACCTTGAGTGGCAAGGCCTTGGTGCGGGCGTCTTGAGGATGGGTGAAGGTGATGCGGTACAGCGGCGAGGCTGGCCAGCGCTCGACGTTTAATTGCCGGAAGCCGAGAAACACCGGCGCATAAAAATCAAAAGTTGCTTCCGGTAACCGGGTGTTGCGATCTTCCAATTCCAGATTGGCGAATAACACATCGTCCTGCTTCAACCGCCCGGTCTGCTGGAGTACGCCGATAAAGCGGGCGGTGGATTTCATCCCCAGTTCGCGGCTGCGCAGATTGAACTTGTACAACTGCCCTTCCGACAACGCGCAAACCATCGCTCCCACCGCCGCGGTCGTTTTGGGATCGGTGAGCCGCCCACCCACCGAGCGGAACGGATACCAGTCGCCGACCCGGTAGGTGTGCAGGCTAACAATCCGGTCGGGCGGGACGGGGAGTTTCGCCAGAATGGCCGCCTGCACCGCCGGCAGCCGGCAGGGCCGTCCCGAAATCAATAGGTAATCGCAATCATAGAGATACGCCACTTCGCACAGGTCGCTGAGGACCTGACCGAGGATGCGGCGCACCGTCGTGTCAATCGCCAGCATCGTGGTCGAGAAAGCCACTTCGGCTAACGTAAACCCCTGACCGCCCGCCGCGTGTACTGCGTCCTCCAAAAACGCGACTACTTGCTTGTGAGGTTGGGTATCTGACGGGTAGACATCCGCCAGTTTGAGCGTGATCGCCTCGTTGCCGGTGCTGAGATCGGCGTTCTCATACCGTTGCAGCATCGCCAGCGCCAACGGCAAGGCCACCTGACTGGCGAACTGGCGGCGCAGCGTCCGATCGCGTTCGGCCTGATCGCCACGATTGGCGCCCAGCAACCGCGCCAGTAATTCCTCGGCGTTGGCCGCGCCGCTGTGGCGAATGGCATCCAGCAAGGTCGGCAGGACGTTGCGTTCAATCAACCCGCATAGCACGTCATCGCCAGCAATGTTGAAGCCTTCACGGAATTCCTGCGTCGGTCTAAGCGCCGTGCCGCCTTCCAGTTGATAAGTGGCGATGATCAGATCAGTGGTGCCGCCGCCGATATCAATGCTGGCCAACCGCAGGCTGGGCGTTTCCCCATAACCTTCCCGAACACGCCCGAAGACCTGGAAAAACAGCGCGGCATCGCCTTGGAAGTTGTGCTTGACCTCGTTGTAGAGAAACACGATCTGCGTGCCGGTCGCCTCATCCCACTGCATAAAAGGTTCTGGCGCCTGCCCTTCATCCAGGCCCAGCGCTCGCCAGGTCAGGCGAATGGCGGTATTCACCCGGCGCGAAAACAGTTTACGCTCGGCCAGTGGCATGGCGGTCGGCAGAGTCAGAATCACCCGCCGCAACCGGCGCGGCGCTTCCAAATAGACCCGCTCGGAGCGGCGGGCCGGGGAATTGGCCTGCACAAACGCTTGCAGCAGCACCTCGGCGACGAAGAAACTCATCAACGCCCCGCGTGAAAACAGCGCCGTTACTGCGGGCGGTTCCCCTGGCGTCAGTTCTTCACCGTCTTCACGCAAATGGCCGACAAAGGGACCGGTGGTCACCGGACCACTGTCACCGGCGTGGTCTGAGCCGGGATTAAACCGCCAGGCGTGATAGCGCGGGTCGGTATCCCACAGATAGCGCTTGGGACTGGACAGGCCCGTGCTGCCTTCCGCGCCATGGCTGAAATAGGACAGCGCCTGGGCCTCGAAGCCGACCCGGGTCACGGTTGGCCATAGAAAGGCGCTACTCCGGCCACTGCGCCGGGACAGCTTTTCATCGCCGAACGCGCTGCGGGCGAACTCGATCCGGCTGGGAAACGGCTCGTTATACACCTGTTCCGGGCGGCTCAGATCGCGCAATTCCAGTCGATAGCTGTCATTCATATCCACCGGCGCGTCGCCGCTGGTTTCCATCAGCATCCCGCAGGTGCGGGAATTGCCGATATCCAGCACCAGATCGACATCCACCGGCTGGTTAAGTCGAGCCGTCGGGCCATCATCGACGAAGGTAAAGCGCAGGCGTGGCGGCGTTACCGTCTTCCGCAATAAAGTTAACACGGTCAACCAGGCCGCCTGAGCATCCGGACTGGCGCGCAATTCCGCCTCGTCCACCCGGCGCGGAGCGCGCCGCCGCCGTTCGTAGGCATGAAAGTGTTGATGCAGCCACTCCCGCACCCATTCCTGCTCCAGGAAGGCTCCGGTATCGTCCTCGGCGTCGCTCAGGGCGAATTCCTCGCCGGATTGCATATCCTGTGGACTGGGGGCGAGATAGGGTCGGCCTTCACGGGTCGGCAGCAATTGGGTGTCAAAAGCCAGCGTCACTCGGTGGGTATGACCCTCGGCGTCAGGCGCTGGCAATTCCAGCAACCGCGCCCGCGCCCAGTTGATTGGTCCATTGTCAAAGCGATGATCGCCATCGGGTTGTCGCTCGCGGATGCGCAGGAAAGGGATCGGTAGCCAAACCCGGTCGAAAATGACGGCTGCCTTGGCCGCGTTGAGCGAATAAACCTGTTCCGGTTTGACCGGTTGACCGTCGCGGGCGGCAAACTGGCCGCTGGCATCGTCGGCGTACAGGGGAATGAGGATTGGACGCCCCTCCACGCTGGCCGCCGTCAAAAACGCCCGCGACAGCCGGACTTCGTTCAAATTAAAACCGAAATCCAAAAACTGAATAGCGGTGTTCGGAATCAGGTTAACAAGTGGACTCCATGGCCGGAGTTTCGCCAGCATGTCTGCCTCCTTCGGGGTTCAACGGCTTAACTGGCTGGCCCGCGCTGCTCGCGCAACAGCCGTTCCATCAATTGCTCGATTTCGGCCTCCAGCGCGCCATATTTCTGTTTGGCCAGTTGGTCTTGCGCCGCCAACTTCCTCTGCAACATCTGGCGTTCCTGCTGGGCTTCCTCCAATTGCCGACGCAACTCCCGCGCTTCCTTTTCCGCCTCATCTGTCGATTCGCCGGAACTCAGTGCGACTTGAGTGCGCAACGACCGCCGTTCGGCCTGCAAGCGCTTGAGCTGCCCCTGAAAGAGCTGCCGCTCTTCCTCCCAGGCAGTGCGTTGCTGACGCAACCCCTCGACCTCAGCCCGCAGTTGTTCCATTCGCTGATCATCGTCCGGCGACTGTCCTGATCCGCTCTGCGCTTTTTGCAACGATAAGTGATCTTCCAGCGTATTCATTTGAATCTGCAAGGCCAGCCGCTCGCGCTCCCAGACTTCCTGCTGCTGCTCGAGTCGGGTGCTTAACTGCGTTTTATCCCGGCACAACTCCTGCATCTGATCGTCGAGTTGACTGCTGAGCAAGGTCAGGCTTTGCCGTTCCTCATCCCACTCGGCACCTTTCTGCGCGAAACGATCTTGCAACGCCATCCGATCTTGCTCCAGACGCGAGATGGTTTCACGTAATTGGACCACTTCCTGTTGCTGCACCTGCAACTGTTGCTCGCCTCGTGACTTAAAGTCGGCGTGTTGTCGTTCCAGTTCGGCATACCGCTCGCTGGCCTCGGCCAAATCGCTCTCCAGCCGCTTCTGCCGCATCAACATGGTTTGGCGACCCTGATAACCCTTTGACTGTTCTTCGAGCAGGGCGCTTTGCAATTCATTACTGCGAGCCTGTATCTCGGTCAGTTCCGTCTGAGTCTGCTCGTATTTGCCTCTCAGGGTCTGATAAGGCACGAGGTAAATAATGACCCCGCCCACGATCAGCCCAGCCACTATTCCAATGATTAAATAAATCATATCCGCCATGAGTCAGAATCCGCTTGTTATTAATCGACTGACATCCCATCGGTCCAGCTTCGGAGCACCCCGTTCCTCACCGCAACCCATAGACCAGTATGGCGGCGCCGATGCCGACCGCCGCTGCGCCGACCGCCGCTAAGTAAATATGTCGCATTAAATTCTGCTGGATATCGGCCCATTCCTGGTGGACGGCCGGTTGTTCCTTCGCTGCTGTGGCGCTTTCGCCTGCATGGACAGCGCCCGCTGCGTCCACTGCCTGCAGTGCGGTTTCCCGGGCCGCCTCGACCGCTGCATCGTGAGCCGCGGAAGCCGCTTTCCGCACGGCCTCGGCAAACCGTGTGCTTAATTGCCGGACCAATCGTTCAGACAACTCGTGCAACTGGCCCTGACACACCTGAGACGCTATATCTTTCACCAAGACTTGGAGATTCTCCTGTTCCCCACGTCGGAATGCTTCCAGGCGTTCGTCCAGCAACAGGAACAATCGGGTTTGCAGGGCTTCTTCAGTCCACAATGGTCCGTGTTGCTCCTCGGGCGGACGCCATGCCGCCAATCGTTCCTCGCAGATTTTCGTCGCAATCTGACTACAGGCAGCCGCCTGACTGGCTTCCATTTCCCGCCGCAGCTTGGCAATGACATCATTGAGCAACGGCAACACCTGCGACTCAATCGCGTCATAGAAGACCGATTCCGCCTTATCTACGACGATTTTCTCAACCCATTCGATACTGACCGTTTCGCCGGTGGCTGGCGCGGGAACAGTAGCCGGGGCGGCGTCGAGCATCTGATGCATCCGTTCGAGCAGCACACCGAGCATTTCCGGGATCGCCGGCTTGGTCAATACATCGATCGCCCCCGCTGCACGGGCTTCCTCACGATAGTTGGCTTCATCCCTGGAAGTATACATAGCGACCGGGATAGTCGCGGTCGCCGGATTACTTTTGATCTGTCGCACCGCCGTCAGACCATCGATGCCGGGCATGGTGTGATCCATGAAGATCGCATCCGGCTGCCGATCGCGCAGATAATTCAGTGCTTCTTCGCCAGATTCGGCAGTATCTACCGTCATGCCGAACCCTTGCAGCATTTTGCGCAGCATCAATCGGGCAGATTTGGAATCATCGACGACAAGAACGTGTCGGACTGGCATGAACTCCTCCTCCTGGCTTGTCGAACCGGGTTTTCCTGACAGATTAGCAGGATTCAGCGGGCGAAAGAACGCCCACGAATCCTATGGCGATTCAGGCGGGACGCAAACGCATACCCTTGCGGTGATAATAGTCGATGACCACGGCGAAGTACGCCATGAAGATGACAACTGGAAACACCATCCCCTTGAATTTTCCGGTGATCGCGCGCCAGAGGAAAAATGTCTGAATCACAGATTAAACGGATTGAAGGAAGACACGGATGATCGCCTCCGTGGAATCCGTGCCATCCGGCGAATCCGTGATTCAGACCAGGGAGTGTTGCGCCCGCACCTGGTTTTGGTCACGGGAAAATTGACAGGAGGAAATTGCCCGACTCACGCCGCCAGCCGTTGTTCCTGCAAACCCCGACCGACCGCCAGCCCACTGTTCACCCCGTCCTCGTGGAAGCCATAGCTCCAATACGCCCCGCAATACCAGGTGCGATTGACCCCGCTGATTTCCTCGCGGCGGGCCTGCGCCCTGACGCTGGCCTCGGTAAACACCGGATGGTGATAGCTGGTTCGGTACAGAATACGCGCCGGATCAATCGCTTCGCTGCGGTTGAGCGTTAAGCAAAAGGTTTCTGGCGCGTCCAGGCCTTGTAGAATATTCATATTGTAAGTGACGGCGACCCGCGCCTGCAGTTGCGTCGGCAGATGATAGTTCCAGGCCGCCCAAGCCCGCTTGCGACGCGGCAACAACCGGGTATCGGTGTGCAACACCACTTCATTGTATTGATAGGGAATCGCGCCGAGAATCTCCTGCTCCCGGTCGGTGGGATCAGCCAGCAGCCGTAACGCCTGATCGCTATGGGTGGCAAAGATGACCTCGTCGAAGGATTCCACCGGGCCAAATTTGGGTTTGACATGCACCTGATGGGGATGGCGACGCACCCATTCCACCGGGCAATTCAGGCGAATGCGGTCGCGGAACGGCGCGGTCAGCTTTTCAACATAGCGGCGCGAGCCGCCCTGAATCACTCGCCATTGTGGTCGGTCGCTGACGCTGAGCAGGCCATGATTTTTGAAGAACTGGACAAAGAACCGCACCGGCATCTCGCCAGTCAGGTCCGGTTCCGCCGACCAGATTGCCGCCGCCATGGGCATGATGTAGTGGTCGGCGAATTCCTGGCTGTAGTTCTGTTCCCGCAAATAAGTGTTCAGGGTGATAGCGCGATGACTGTCCAGTAAGGCCGGCGCTTCGCGGTTGAAGCGCAAGATGTCGCGGATCATTCGGTGAAATGAGGGTCGGAATAGATTACGGCGCTGGGCGAATAAGGTGTTGAGGCTCTCGCCGTTGTATTCCAGCCCGGTGCGCTCGCAACGCACACTGAAGCTCATTAACGTGGGTTGCGAAGCCACATCCAACTGATCCAACAGGTCGATGAAGTTGGGATAGGTCCAGTCATTGAATACGATGAAGCCGGTATCGACTGCATAAGACCGTCCTCCCACTGCTACGTCGACGGTATGGGTATGGCCACCGATGTAATCGTTGGCTTCGAAAAGGGTGAGCTGATGCTCGCGGTACAATTGCCAGGCTGCGGTCAAACCACTGATTCCCGTACCGATAATGGCGATATTCATCGTCTCAGACCTCTACGGTTACAGACGCTTTTTAATAGCGCGGATGACGCTGCCCAAGATGGGCGCCCGCTCGTAGATAAATTCGCCCATGTCGAAATAGTCGCGGTGATCGTGAACCCGCCCATCGTCCCGAAACTGGAGATGGCTGACCCCGCTTAATTCCAGTGTCTCGCCCGCCCGAAACCGGCGGTGTTGGAAGCGCATGATCCACGCCAGCATTCCCTGCGGGCCTTCAATGACCTCAGCCTCGAACGTGAACTGACAGGAAATCACGCCCTCGTAGAGCCGGCCGTAGTAGTCCCGTAGCGCCGGCAGTCCGTGCAGCGTGTACACCGGATCGCGGAATTTCACGTCCGGCGTGTAGATCTGTTCCAGCAGATCCAGATGGTTCTTATCCAACTGGTTGAAGATATTTTTGAAGCGATCCAACGGTCTCGACATGGGTAGTTCTCCGGCAAGCAGCAAGCTTGTCTAAAAATATTAGACATTATTTGTACATCATTGCTATTATTTATACAAGAGCTATTAAAGACTTTTCGCAGACACAGTGGAGACAGAAATCATGGCGGGGATTGCATTATTAACGGGAGCCAGCGGCGGGCTGGGACAAGCGGCAGCGGCGGAGTTGCAACAGGACGGTTGGACGGTCGCACTGGTCGGGCGCAGTGAGGAACGGTTGCGCTCCATTTACGGGTCGGAGGCGCTGTGCATTGAAGCCGACGTGTCCACGCCGGAAGGGGCGAAGGCGGCGGTGATGCGCTGTCAGCAGCAAGTCGGGTTGCCCACGGCGCTGGCCCATTGCGCCGGAACGACACTGTTATCGCCGCTGCATCGCACCACGCCGGAGTTGTACCGGACCTGTCTGACCGCCAATCTCGACAGCGCTTTTTTCACCCTGGGCGCGTTCGTGGATGCGTTACGGGAAGCGCGGGAGCCGGGCGCGGCAGTGCTGGTGTCTTCCGTGGTGGCGCGGATCGGCGTGGCGAATCATGAGGCGATTGCTGCTGCCAAGGCCGGGGTGGAAGGATTGACGCGGTCGGCGGCGGCAACCTATGCGCCGTCCCGGATTCGGGTGAACGCCGTCGCGCCGGGCATCATGGATACACCGGCGGTGGCGCGCATTATCGGTAATGACGCCAGCCGCGCCGGGGCGGCGAAACAGTATCCGTTGCCGGGCATCGGCAATCCGGCGGATTTGGCGCGGCTGATGGCGTGGCTGTTGTCGGATAAGGCCGGCTGGATTACCGGCCAGGTGTGGGCGATGGATGGCGGATTTTCCAGCATCCGGCCGTTGGTGCGGTAGGGCATAGAGCGGACGAAATTTGCTCACGCTGAAATCAATCAGGGGTCTGATAAACTCAGTTTGTCTGGAGGATAAACCCTATGACGGCTGTTCTTGACCGGCTTATTGAAAATGCTTTTCCGGGTATCGAAGCGAAGCCCGGCGTCTGCGGCGGGGAACCGTGCATTATCGGCACCCGCATTCCGGTTTGGCTCCTGGTCGCCGCCCGGCGGCAGGGCCTGGGCGATGCGGATTTACTCCTTGCCTATCCGTCGCTCGATGCTGAACAACTCAGTCAAGCTTGGGCTTATGCCCGCGCCCATCCGGCGGATATCGACGCCGCGATCGTTGCTAATGAGAATGACTGATGGCCGCGCTGCTCGCCGACGAAAATTTCCCGTTGCCGGTCATTCACGCCTTGCGCGCCCTCGGTCATGATGTACACAGCTTGCACGACTACGGCCAAAGCGGACAGGCTCTGCCCGACCCCGAAGTTCTGGCGTTCGCCACCGCGCAACAACGCGCCCTGCTCACGCTCAATCGCCGGGATTTCATCCGCTTGTATCTGCAAAGCGCTGCTCACGCCGGCATCATTGTCTGCACGTTCGATGCTGACTTTGTCGGCCAGGCTCAACGCATTGCCGCCGCCCTGACCGCGCAACCGGCACTGACGGGTCAACTGCTGCGCGTTTATCGAGGATCAGCCTCATGACTGACGCCGATGTCTGAATAACAAAAACGGCGACCCGCAGGCCGCCGTTTCAACGACTTCAAGAACCCAAGCAATCAGGTCCGCCGGCGACGCCGGGTCAAGCCCAGACCGGCCAAGCCAATGCCGAGCAGGGCAAGGGAGGCGGGTTCGGGAATATTTCCATTCGGCGGTGGTGCACCCGTGTCGCCGCTCAAGAGATTCTCAAACATCCGTTCATTGTCGAAAGCCCCCCAAGTGGGGGAGTTATCCCAAACATTTTGGTCAGTGATCAGGAAAATGCTGCCAGCGCCAATGTTCTGGTAACCCATCATGATGCTGGGGTTACCTCCAAATGATTCTTCACCCCGCATCAGTGCCTGGGCAGTGCCGCTGATGGTAAGGGGAGCAAATGCGGCGTATTGGTACGTGGTGACGCCAGTAGTCAATGGATGGCTCAAAATTTGGCCGTCACCCACACTGGCGCTGCGAAAACCTGCATCAAGTATGACGTTGTTGATAGTAATCGAACTGCCTAGTGTGGAGAGCGCAGCATTAATACGGGTATTTTGGGCAGGAGCTATAGTGCCATGCTCGCCCAAAAAGGCGATACGCCCACCTCCCGTAAGGAAACCAGCCATTGTAGTCAGTTCTGCCGACGTATAATCATCAGCGGGCTGAATAGCCCACAGGAGATTAACCCCAGTGAGACTGACCGTGTCCAGGGTGCCAGCGGCAATTGTTGAGGAATGATCAGGCAGGTTGTCGTAAAACATGTTGATTTTGCCGAGGAGATCGCTGGAGAACGGTGATTCACCCCATACCGTTACGACGCCTGCATGGGCTGCAGAACTGCTCACTATGGCAAGCGCAATTGCCAGTTTGCCAAGTTTGAATTTCATGTCGATCTCCTAAATTATGAAAGAAGTGAAGGGGATTTCATCAGGCGCTTCCGGTGACCGTGCCGAATTCTTGATCATGGGTGCGCCTGATTTCCGCACGATTGGTATGCAAAAAAAAAACCAACTTCACATCTTATTGAATAATAAATAAATTCTATCGTCTGCAAAGTTTGGGGTGTAAAAAAACCTGACAGTCATGAAATCTCCTCTCAATGGGGAATTCTCGCTGATTGAAGGTAAAATCCGCTCAAAAACGCTTCTTAAAAATAACAATCGTCATCTATAAATGTGATTCCGCCCAACATCAGAAATCTTATGTGTACGTATGACTACCCAAAAATTACTCAATCTGCGGCGTGATTGAAAAATATCTTAGTGTATCAGTAGGGAATAGGTGTAAAATTTTCTGACAGTGGGGTGGACCCCAAACGCCTTTCATGATTAACCTATTGTTTATCAATTAAAGATTGACTGTAAAATTTTCTGACAAGAGAGGAAATCAGGCGTGGGTGAGGGAATTTTCCAGCATCCGACTGCGGGTAAAACAGGCATCAGCAGGCCGGTTGAAACCTGCTGAATCTGCGCCGAAAGAGGGGGGGTGAAGCGGGCGATTCAGACTCTGGCGACCGCAATGTGAATATGATCGCCTTCCTTAAGACCGTTTCCTTACGAACTTATGTCGGCGCCCTCGGCCTCGCGCAGGCAATGAATTAACCCCAGGGCGTTCTGGATGTGGCGGGAAGCGTTTGGCAACTGATCTTCCGGTTGGGCCGCCAAGGCGGAAGACGCCAGCACCGCCGCAACGCTCACCAGAAATGACAGCCGGTCCAACCCGGCATCGTCGGCGTAATGGAGAATGTAGGCGCTGGCTTCCTTAGCGCAGGCGGCAACCAGCGCGCTGGCCTGTTGTTCTTCAGGAGTCATGCGAGATTTGTCGGGATCGATTTGTGTTAGAGGAAGGTAGTCAGTAAGCACCACGAAAAAGCCCGCTGTTATGCGGGCTTTCGGACGATTCTGGAACTGCCTGGATATTGAAATGGTGGAGCGGAAGGGGATCGAACCCTCGACCTTCGCATTGCGAACGCGACGCTCTCCCAGCTGAGCTACCGCCCCATGACAAAACGAGGGAAAGAATCATACAATCTCCCATCACCGCTGGCTAGTCCCCACACCCGAAAAATCATGTCCGGCATCTCTATCATCCTACCCGTCCTGAACGAAGCAGCGCACATTGTCGCCGGTCTGGAAGCCCTGCAGCCGCTGCGGAGTCAGCATTGCGAGCTGATCGTCGTCGACGGCGGCAGCCGGGATCGGACCGTCGCGTTGGCCGAACCGCTGGCAAATCGGGGCATCCTCAGCCCCAAAGGCCGGGCGGCGCAGATGAACGCGGGTGCCCAACAGGCCAGCAACGCCATCCTCTGGTTCCTGCACGCCGATAGCCAGCCGCTGCCCGCTGCAGCGAACCTGATTCGCACCGCTCTGAGCGATCCTCACCAGCATTGGGGCCGCTTCGATGTGCGCCTGTCGGGTGGTCAACCTGGGTTACGGGTGATGGAAATGTTGATGAACGTCCGTTCCCGGATCACCGGCATTACTACCGGTGATCAAGGGATTTTCGCTATTTCTTCGGCGTCGATCCTGAACGGCTGGCCCGAATTCACTACCCCTCATGAACCCAAGAGAGAAAACCATGGCCGGCATTCCCCTGCTTGCATTCATCGTCGCTGCTTACACCGCACTGGCGCTGGTCGCGCCGGGCTGGCTGGAAGCGACGCAGTTCAGCTTGCCACTGCTGTCCAGGACATCGCTGCCGTTCCAGGGCGGCGACCTGTTGCTGGTCATCGGTCTGGCTCTGCTGTGCGTTGAGATCTACCGCGCGACCAATAGCTCGACCGCTGCTATTGTTAATCATGTGTTGTCGCTGGTGGTGTTCATCATCGCCTTGATCGAGTTGATCGTCATGCCGCGCATGGCCAATATGACGTTCTTCCTGATCGTACTAATGACCCTGAGCGATGTGATCGCTGGCTTCACCGTCACCATTTCCACCGCCCGGCGGGATTTTCAACACCCCTCCTGACCGCTCTTACTCCACGCTAGCGCGCTTCACCGGGATGCCATCCTGCTCATGCCCACTTCAGAATTTGCCCTGATCGACCGCTATCTCGCCGCTCAGTGCCGCCAGCGTCCTGATGTAGCGCTGGGTATTGGCGATGACTGTGCATTGCTGATTCCGCCCGCTGGGCAGCATTTAGCCGTCACCATGGACACCCTCGTGGCGGGCGTACATTTCTTCGCCAACACTGATCCCGCAGGGCTGGGCCACAAGGCGCTGGCGGTCAATCTCAGCGATCTGGCGGCGATGGGCGCAACGCCGGCCTGGGCGACGCTGGCGTTAACCCTGCCGAGCGCCGATGAAAATTGGCTGGAACGGTTTTGCCAGGGTTTTTTCGCGCTGGCGGATCGCTATGACGTGCAACTGGTTGGCGGCGACACCACCCACGGGCCGACCACGCTTATCACCCTTCAGGCGCAGGGTTTCATACCGCCGGGACTGGCACTGCGCCGCGATGGCGCGCAACCGGATGATGGCATTTACGTCACCGGCACACTGGGCGACGCCGGGCTGGCTTTGGCGGCGGCATTCGACAGGGTCGTGGTCGCTCCCGAATATCGGGGTTATCTCCAGCAGCGGCTGGAGCGCCCGGAGCCGCGCATCGTTCAGGGACTGGCCCTGCGCGGCATCGCCAGCGCTGCAATCGATATTTCTGACGGACTGGCTCAGGACCTCAGCCACATCCTCCGGCGCAGCGGTGTCGGGGCGCAGTTGGAGGTGGATCGCTTGCCGTTATCGCGAGCCTTGGCCGCCAGTTTGGATCGGGATGCGGCGTTGCGGACTGCGTTGGCCAGCGGCGACGATTATGAACTGTGTTTTACGGTGCCGCCGGATCGGGCCGCATTGTTGACCGCCGTGGCGGCGGCCTGGAATTGCCGCTGCACCGGCATCGGCATTATTACTGAGGAACCGGGGTTGCAGTTATGCCGCGCTGACGGTTCGGCCTTCCCGCTGGAGCGGGCGGGGTATGATCATTTCGGTTGATCATCAATGTCCAGCAACCGCCGAATAATCACCCCCGCCAGCATCACCCCAAACAGCGCTGGCAGATAGGAAATCGTGCCATTCACGGCGCGGGGCCGACCGGACGTAGCGCCATCAACCGGCTGATGCGGCAACGGTGGACGGCGCGGTTCATCGCTGTAAATCACAGGATAGTTCAGCGGCGCGCCCAGTTCCCGCAGCTTCCGCCGTAACTCACGAGCCAATGGACACATTTGGGTCTGATTCAATTGCGCCACCCGCACTCGGCTTACATCCAGGCAATTCCCGGCCCCCAAGGCGGAAACTACCAGCGTTCCATGGCGATGACAGGCCGCAACCAGCGCCGCCTTGCAGGCGATGCTGTCAATACAGTCCGCGACAAAATCATAGGGCGGTCGACTCCCCTCGCCCCTTGAGGGAGAGGGGTTAGGGGTGAGGGGGGCGATCAGCGCCTCCGCCGCCTCGGGATGCAAAAATTCGCCGATCAGGGTCAGTTCCAGCGTGGGATCGATATCGTGCAGCCGCTCGGCCATGATCTCGACCTTGGGTCGGCCCAGGGTGGAATGCAGCGCCAGTAACTGGCGGTTGAGATTGGAGGGGGAGACGACATCGTGATCCAACAGGGTCAGATAGCCTACCCCGGCGCGGCCCAGCGTCTCGGCGACATGGCCGCCCACCCCGCCCAGCCCGGCCACCAGGACATGCGTTGCCCGCAGCCGGGCCAACCCTGCCGCACCGATGAGAATTTCAGTACGGGCTTGCGGGTAAGGCATCGGGCAACTGGAACAGTCGGCGGGCGTTGGCCGTGGTGGTGGCGGCGATTTCTGCGGGATCAACGCCGCGCAACCCAGCGATGCAATCCAGCACTTCCGTCAGAAACGCCGGTTCATTACGTTCACTGCGATGGCTGCTGAGCGGCTGATCCGGGGCGTCAGTCTCCAACAGCAAACCATCCAGGGGCAAATAGCGAATGAGGCTGCGCAGCCGGGTGGCGCGTGGATAAGTGACCGGGCCGCCAAAACTCAGCAGGATGCCCATATCGAGCAGTCGCCCGGCCTGATCTTCACTGCCGGAAAAACTGTGCACCATCCCCCGCACCCCGGCAAAGCGCCGCAGCAGCTTGATGACCTGATCCACCGCATGACGGGCGTGAATGACCACTGGCAGATCATGGCGGCGGGCCAGCCGCAATTGCCCGGTGAAATATTCGGCCTGAACGTCCGGGTCCAGATCAGGCAGGTAATAATCCAGCCCGCATTCACCAATGGCGACCGGACGTTCTCGGCTCAACCAATTCGCCAGCGCATCAAGATGTTCCGGGCGATGTTCAGCCAGATAGGCGGGATGCAGGCCGTAGCAGGGATACAGTCCCGGATGATGCATCGCCACCGCCTTAAGCTTCGGCCATAGTCGGGCGCTGACTGCCGCCAGCACTTGTGCGATGACGCCGGATTGCTGCGCCCGCTGGTAGGCGGCGTCCCGGTCGACATCGAAGCTGGCTTCGTCAAAGTGGTTATGGCAATCGATCAGATTCAGCATCGTCAGGGATCGTTCAGGCCAGAACGATCTGGACGTTGGCGGCGCGGCCAAAGACCGACGAGGGCGTGATTCCGAACATGTTGCGGAACGCCCGGCTGAAATGTGAAGAATCGGCGAAGCCGGCGCCGAGTGCGGCGTCGGTGAGCGTCTGATTCTTCGACACCAGCGCCGCGACCACCCGCATCCGGTGCCATTGCCGGAAGCGGCGAATCGGTACGCCCACCTCTTCCTTGAACAAATGCACCAGCCGGGTCGGCGACAGATTCACCACCTCGGCTAGTTCATTCATTGAGTAGCTGCGGGTCAAATCCTCCTTCATCAGCCGGATGACTTTCTGAATCCGCCCATCCAGCGGTTGCGGGCGCTGCTCCGGGTTCGGCGGCGGAATCAGCCGGTCGAGCAGGTCGTGAATAGCTGCCGCGTCCGGCTGGCGCTCCCAGGCTTCATGCAGAGCAGCCAGCACCTCGGTCTCGTGCGCCAGACCGTACAGGCATTGCCATTCGCCATCGAGCATGGCGTTGTGAATCGCCGGGTAATCAGGACTCTCCGGCTCGATGAACAGGATCGCCATGACAGCACCGCCGACCTGGATTTCATGGAGACAGCCGGGCGGCACCAGCACGGTCCGGCATTCCCGCCAGCCGCTGCTTTCGCTCTCCAGCACCTGGAAGGGTCGGTCGATGCCTACGCAGAGCGCCGCCGAACCGAGCCGGTGTTCGGAAATATCCGGCAGGCGGCCCATGAAAAAGCCTCGATGTTGCCAAACATACAGCTTGTTCAAGGTATGGCCTTTTTTAGGAATGGTTTTAGGGAAGTCAAAAAAGTGTAGACGCCCCAGGGGGGGTTAGCCAGTTTTGAATATGACGCAAGCTTAATCCCTCAAATCCTGTTAAGCTGCGCACTTGCGGCATCGTTTCAGTCTCCCGCGTCGCACCCATCCTGGTGAATTCCCTATCCATCTGCCGAAGACTGGCGCCGAATCCCGGCGGCCGGCCGATGTTGCCTTAAAATCTTTGGAGTCTCATGTCGTTTGCTTCCCTTGGACTGTCCGATGCTCTCGTTCGTGCGGTGACTGAACGCGGCTATACCGTTCCCACCCCGATTCAGCGGCAGGCGATCCCCGCCGTGCTGTCGGGCGGTGATTTACTCGCCGGTGCGCAGACCGGCACCGGCAAAACTGCCGGTTTTACCCTGCCTATCCTGCACCGTCTGGCTGCGGACAACGGCAGAATCGTCAATGCCGGCGGCCGTGCGCCGATCCGCGCGCTGATTCTTACCCCGACCCGCGAACTGGCGGCGCAGGTAGAGGAAAGCGTCCGCGAATACGGCAAGTATGTGAAATTGAAGTCGATGGTCATCTTCGGCGGCGTTGGCATTCAGCCGCAAATCCAGCAACTGCGGGGTCGCATCGATATCCTGGTCGCCACCCCCGGCCGCCTGCTGGATCATGTCGGTCAGCGGACGCTCGATCTGTCTCGGGTCGAGGTGCTGGTATTGGATGAAGCCGACCGCATGTTGGACATGGGCTTTATTCACGATATCAAGAAAGTCCTGGCGCTGCTGCCCCGGCAACGGCAGAACCTGCTGTTCTCCGCGACTTTTTCCGATGAAATTCGCACTCTGGCGGACAGCCTGTTGAACCGTCCAGCGCTGATCGAAGTGGCCCGCCGCAATGCCCCGGCTGAAGCGGTGACCCAACGAGTGCATTTTGTGGATCGGGAACGGAAGCGCGAACTGCTGGCTCATCTGATCCGCGAAAACAACTGGCGGCAAGTGCTGGTGTTCACCCGTACCAAGCACGGGGCTAATCGGCTGTCCGAGCAATTAACCAAGGGTGGCATTACTTCGCTAGCCATCCACGGTAACAAGAGCCAGTCGGCGCGAACGCATGCCCTGGCGCAGTTCAAGAGCGGCGCGCTCCCGGTGCTGGTCGCGACCGACATCGCCGCCCGGGGCATTGATATTATCGAATTGCCGCAGGTGGTCAATTTTGAATTGCCCAACGTGCCGGAAGACTATATCCATCGCATCGGCCGCACGGGCCGCGCTGGCGCGGACGGCGAGGCCGTCTCTCTGGTCTGCGTGGACGAGCATAAGCTGCTGGCGGATATCGAAAAGGTTCTCAAGCGTTCGCTGCCCAGGGAAGTGATGCCCGGTTTTGAACCGGACCCGCGCATCAAGGCTGAGCCGATTCCGAATGGCCGCAATCGCGGCGCGCTGCCCGGTCGCGCTCCACAGTCGAGAAGTTCGGCCCCGGCCCGTTCTGAACCGGCCCGGTCGAGTCATCCACGGAGCCAGACGTCCAGTTGGCGCGGATCAGCCCATGCCCGTCCGGCGGAAAGTCGAGGAACCCTGCGGCGTCCGGCGTAAACCAAAATTTCCTCAGCGGTGGGGTTGAATTGTTTAAAGCTCATTGGTCAAAATGTCTTAAAAGACCGTAACCAATAAAACTATCCCACCGGCTGCAGGAGATCGGCTATGAGCGATGTTGATCCCATCATCGGTAACTGGTATCGCAACCAGGAAACCGGCAACGATTTTGAGGTTGTTGCCCTCGACGAGGATGCCCAAACTATCGAAATCCAGTACTTCGACGGTGAAGTAGAAGAACTGGATCTGGATGCCTGGTACGAACTGCCTATCGAAGCCATCGAAGCCCCGGAAGACTGGTCTGGCCCCTTTGACGAACTGGAAGCGGATGATCTGGGCTACGAAGAGGAGAAGGAAGAGGAAGACATCAGCGACGAGGATGATCTGCTCGCTGATCGGGAGGATTAAACGTCGGATTTGTGTGAATCCGGCGTTTCCCTCACTACCGCTCCTGCCGCGCCCGGGCAAAGGCTTCGGCCAACGCGCCCGGACGTTGCTCTGATTTCTGTGGCGGCGCAGGACGCGGTTCCCGCTCCTGACGTTCCTGCCGCTGAGGATGCTCCGCTTTCCGGGGCAGCGTACCGGTTGCCGGCTCACTCAATCGCATCGTTAACGCAATCCGCTGCCGCTGCAAATCGACTTCCAACACCTTCACCTTCACCACCTGACCGGCCTTCACCACGTCGCGGGGGTCTTTCACAAAGCGATCGGCCAGTGCTGAAATATGCACCAAGCCGTCCTGATGAACGCCGATGTCCACGAACGCCCCGAAGTTGGCAACATTGGTCACCACGCCCTCCAGCACCATTCCCGGCTGTAAATCCGTTAGTTTTTCCACCCCCTCTTTGAACGCGGCCGTCTTGAATTCCGGGCGGGGATCGCGGCCCGGTTTCTCCAATTCCGCCAGAATATCTTGCACAGTCGGCAAGCCAAACCGCTCATCAATAAAGCGGGTCGGCTCCAGCGCCTTGAGGAAGGCAGTGTTGCCCAGCACTTCGTGCAACCCGCGCCCGCTGGTAGCCAGAATGCGCTCCACGACCGGATAAGCTTCCGGGTGGACGGCGGAGCGATCCAGCGGATTGTCGCCGTTGGGAATGCGCAGAAAGCCAGCGGCTTGCTCGAAGGTCTTGTCGCCCAGCCGGGCAATTTTTCGCAACTGTTCGCGGCGGCGGAACGGGCCGTTCGTATCGCGGAACTCGACGATGTTGCGGGCCAAGGTCGTGTTTAATCCGGCGACCCGCGCCAACAGCGGCGCCGAAGCGGTGTTCACGTCCACGCCAACCGCGTTCACGCAGTCCTCGACCACCGCATCCAGCATTCGCGCCAGCCGGGTCTGGCCGACATCGTGCTGGTACTGGCCAACGCCGATGGCCTTGGGTTCAATCTTCACCAGTTCAGCCAACGGGTCCTGCAGGCGGCGGGCGATAGACACCGCGCCGCGCAAAGAGACATCCACATCGGGGAATTCTCGCGCCGCCAGTTCCGAAGCGGAATACACCGAAGCGCCGGCTTCCGACACCACCAGTTTTTGCAGCCGCAGTTCAGGATGACGCTGCATCAACTCAGTCGCCAGCCGGTCGGTTTCGCGAGATGCGGTGCCGTTGCCAACGCTGATGAGTTCCACCTTGTGGCTGCGGCACAATTCAGCGAGAACGTGCAGGCTGGCATCCCACTGGTTGCGCGGAACATGGGGATAAATCGTCGCGGTCTCTACCAACTTGCCGGTGGCGTCCACTACCGCCACTTTAACGCCGGTGCGCAAACCGGGGTCCAGCCCCAAGGTCGGGCGAGCGCCCGCCGGCGCAGCCAGCAATAAATCGCGCAGGTTGCTGGCGAATACCCGGATGGCTTCTTCTTCCGCCGCTTCGCGCAAGCGCTGCTTCAACTCGGTCTCCAGATGCGGTAATAGCTTGACCTTCCAGGTCCAGCGGACGGTTTCTCGCAACCAGGCGTCAGCGGGCCGACCCTCATCGCGAATGCCGAACTGCGCTGCGACTCGCCGTTCGCCGGGATCGGGACCCGGTGCCGCTGGATCGCCAATTTCCAGACTCAGTTGCAGTACCCCCTCATTACGGCCCCGGAACAGCGCCAAAGCCCGGTGGGAAGGGATTTTCTGGAGCGCTTCCCGGTAATCGAAATAATCGCGGAACTTCGCGCCTTCCTCCGCCTTGCCCTCGACCATTTGCGAACATAACACCTCGTTTTCCCAGAGATACTCGCGTAGACTGGCTAATAATTCGGCATTTTCGGCGAATTCCTCCATGAGAATCTGCCGCGCCCCGTCGAGTGCCGCTTTCATATCAGAAACGCCACGCTCGGCATCGACAAATCCGGCAGCGAAGGTCTCCGGCGTCTGCGTGGGATCATCCCGCAGACCCTGAGCTAATGGAGCCAGACCGGCTTCACGGGCGATTTGCGCCTTGGTGCGGCGCTTGGGCTTGTAGGGCAGATAGAGGTCTTCTAGCCGCGTCTTGCTATCGGCGGCGAGCAAGGCGGTTTCCAGTTCGGCGCTCAATTGACCCTGTTCCCGGATGCTGGCCAGGATCACGCCGCGCCGCTCTTCCAATTCGCGCAGGTAACTCAAGCGCTCTTCCAGCAGGCGCAGTTGCGTATCGTCCAGCCCGCCAGTGGCTTCCTTGCGGTAGCGGGCGATGAACGGCACGGTCGCGCCGCCATCGAGCAGGGCGACGGCAGCTTCGATCTGAGGTTCACGGGCGGCGAGTTCGTGGGCGAGCGTAGCGATGAGGTTCATGACGATAGCCGGTGGTTCAGGTTGAAAAGGCGGTCATGATAATCCATTCATCGTGAACTAACCGTTTCACCGGTTAATTCCCATCAATGGGGCAATTTCTGTTGCTAACTGCCGGACCCTGTAGAAAGTTCAGAATACAAAATGTCACCATAGACAAAGTCTTTTGTTAATTCTAAATTTCTTATGTCTGTCCTTGGATTCGCAGGGGCAGGCGTTAAAATTCCACCAAAAATAGAGAGGAATCAACCATGTCGACCGCCGTGTATGAGCGGATTCGAAAAAATCCGAAATTCGACGAACTCGTCGCGAAACGCAGCCGGTTCGCCTGGACACTGACGGCCGTAGTGCTGGGCATCTATTTCATTTTCATCATGATCGTGGCGTTCAAGCCGAAGCTGCTGGCCACGCCCATCTGGGAAGGCGGCACCGCCTCCATCGCCTGGCCGATTGGCGCGGGCATGATCCTGCTGTTCTGGTTGCTGACCGGTCTCTACATTCGCCGTGCCAACAGCGAATTCGATGACATCAACTCCGAGATCATCAAGGGGGCCATCGAATGAATCGTGGAATGCTGAAATTCGCCGCCGTCGCGCTGGCGCTGAGCTGGATGGGGCTGGCCATGGCCGCTCCGGATGTTGGTCAGGCCCAGAAACAGCCCCTCAACGTTCACGCCATCGTGATGTTCTTCATCTTCGTGATGGCGACGCTGGGCATTACCTACTGGGCGGCCAAGCGCACCAAAACGGCCAGCGATTATTACTCCGCCGGCGGCGGCATCACCGGCACCCAGAATGGCCTGGCGATTGCCGGCGACTACATGTCGGCGGCCACGCTGCTTGGCTTGACCAGCATGACCTACTTCCAGGGCTTCGACGGCTACATCTACTGCATCTGCTTCTACGTCGGCTGGCCGTTCATCATGTTCATCATGGCCGAGCGGCTGCGCAACCTGGGCAAGTTCACCTTCGCCGACATCACCTCCTACCGGCTGGATCAGCGGCGGGTCCGCACCGTGGCGGCCATCGGCTCGCTGACCGTGGTGGTGTTCTACCTGATCGCGCAGATGGTGGGCGCGGGCCAGCTCATCAAGCTGCTGTTCGGCATGGAATACTGGATGGCGGTGGTCATCGTCGGCGTGCTGATGGTGATCTACGTCACCTTCGGCGGCATGATCGCCACCACCTGGGTGCAGATCATCAAGGCCTGCCTGCTGCTCGGCGGCGGCACGCTGGTGATGCTGCTGGCCTTTTCCCAGTTCGGCTTCAGCCTCGAGACGTTGGCCACCAAGGCGGTCGAGAATTCCAAGAAAGGTATGGCGCTGATGGCGCCGGGCGCTTTCCTGTCCGATCCGGTCACGGCAGTCTCGCTGTCGCTCGGCCTGATGTTCGGCACCGCCGGCCTGCCCCACATCCTGATGCGCTTCTTCACCGTGCCCAACGCCAAGGAAGCCCGCAAGAGCGTGTTTGTCGCCACGCTCTGCGTCGGTTTCTTCTTTACCGCCGTGGCGATCATGGGGCTGGCGGCGATCACCCTCGTCGGCATGAACCCGCAATACTTTGAGGGCGGCGAACTCGGCAGCAAGCTGCTCGGCGGCAACAACATGCCCGCCATGCATCTGGCGCACGCGGTCGGCGGCAACATGATGCTGGGCTTCCTGTCGGCGGTGGCCTTCGCCACGATTCTGGCGGTGGTCGCGGGCCTGGCGCTGGCGGGCGCGTCAGCGATCTCCCATGACCTCTACGCCAACGTGATCCGCCAGGGTCAGGCCACTGAGGCCGATGAAGTCCGTGTATCCAAGCGATCCTCGCTGGTATTGGGCGTCATCGCCGTGTTGCTCGGCATCGTTTTTGAAAAGCAGAACGTGGCCTTCATGGTCGGTCTGGCCTTCGGCGTGGCTGCGTCCTGCAATTTCCCGGTACTGATTCTGTCGATGTACTGGAAGGGCCTGACCACGCGCGGCGCAATCTGGGGCAGTATTGCCGGCCTGGTGTCGGCGGTATTGATCGTGGTGCTTTCGAAAGCGGTCTGGGTGGTCGTACTCGGGAACGAAAAGCCGATCTTCCCGTATGAACAGCCGGCACTCTTCTCAATGCCATTAGCGTTCTTCATGGCGTGGCTGGGTTCGGTGACGGATACCAGCGTCCGGGCGGCCAGAGAGAAAGAGGCGTTTGAAGATCAGTATGTGCGGGCGCAGACTGGCTTCGGCGCAGCGGGCGCAGCGGCGCACTGATACCCTTCTCAATTCTCTTCTCCCATCCCAGCCCTCCTTACCCCCACCCCAACCCTCCTTCGCAAGAGGGAGGGAGCTTAGTTCTTCTCCCCTCTCTCCTGATGGGAGAGGAGCGGGGGTGAGGGGTTTAATACTTCACCTTGGCGTAAATCTTTTCGGTCGCTGTACGCGCATCGCCCAACGTGCAAATGCCCTGCGCCGCCAGCAACGGAATCATCCGCAGGAACACCTCCCCCGTCACCAGCGCATCGCCCATCGCGGTATGGCGGGCTAATACCTTCACCCCCAATCGTTCGGCAATGGCCTCCAGCGCGTGAGATTCCTGATTCGGATGCAGCACTTCCGACAAGAGCAACGTGTCCAGCACCGGCTGGGTGAAACGGACGCCAGTCTGTTCTTCCTTCAGTTGCAGGAAACGCATGTCAAACGCGGCGTTGTGGCCGACCAGCACGGCGTCAGCACAATACTCATGGAATTGTGGCAACGCCTCATCAATGGTGGGTTGCCCGCGCAGCATCTCGTTCGAAATGCCGTGGATGGTCTGCGACCTGGGATCAATCGGCCGCTTCGGGTCGATCAGTTGTTCATAAGTGTCATAGCGCAACAGGCGGTGGTTAACGATACGCACGGCGCCAATAGAGATGATCTCGTCGCCAGCGGTCGGATTCAGCCCCGTGGTTTCGGTATCGAACACCGTATAAGCCAACTCTGCTAGCAACCGATGATCGAGTTCCGGCGTTTGGCCGGCCTGGTGGAAGAGATCGAAGTCGTAAAACTCTGGACGGCTTTCGTCGTAACGAATCGGCGCGCCTGGCAAGGGCCGCGCCGGCTGGGCGAGGGGTAACAGCCAGCGAAACAGCGGTTGTTGCTGCGCCTGGTCCATCATGTACACGATCTCTGCGCCATGGCGTTCGATCACATCACGAAGGGACAGCGGACTGTCTTCGCCCCCCGCAAGCATGGGATCCGTCTCCCAGCCATATAAGGTTCGCTGCGAAAGTCGTGGCTCGGTCCAAGCCAAATCAAGCTCCGCAATTCGGGCATGGCGCGCCAGGTGAAAGCTTAACTCCTGCACCCCGACCTCATTCTGCAGCCGACCCGCCACATAGCTCAGTGCCTGAACCAGCGTATAGCTGTCGACCTTGATCCACAGCCCCTCGTCAGGCGTTTCCAGAGTCGTTGTCATACCGAGCCGGCTTTCGATTCGGCGCTGCGCTGCGGTGATGAGGTCAACTCCCAGCATTTGTTCCAGCGGCCAGCGGGTTTTCAGCGAATCGGCATGTTCAGCGGTCGTTTGATCCAGCCGGGCGCTCAGGTTGCAAGTCTCTTCGTGGATGACCTGGAGAAATCGGTCGCGATGAACGATTTCGCAGTCCGGGTAGTGCATCAGCGTTTCCACGGCGGCGCGGATATTGGCCAACGTGGATCGGCTGCCTTCGGTGAACGATTGCAGCAACATATCGCGGGTGGCGTCTACCTCGAAGGCGCGGGTGATATTCTCCAGCGTCATGACGAACCCGCTGATCGCCGTTCGTTGCGCCGATGATGGTTGCGCAGTGGCCAACACCGGCGCCATGCGCACCCGGACGAACTGTCCGGTCCGGGTAGTGATGACGAATTGCGCATTGGGGTCGGCTTCGCCCTTGTTTAGGCGGGATCGCAGGCTTTCCAGCGCGTGATCCAATTGATTGCAGTCAACGACGGCGGTAATGGAGCGGCCAAGACCCACCAATGCAGCGGTTCCTTGGCTGTTGCCGGGCGCACCGAGCGCCTGGCGGGCGCGTTCGTTGTAGAGCAGGATACGGCCCTCGCTATTGCAGACCAGCACCCCTTGGGACAGCTCGGACATCAGTGCGGCCAGCCGGTTTTTTTCTTCCTCCACCGACGATTTGGCCTGGGCGACCTTGGCTTCGAGGTCGCTCGCCAACGTTTCGCTGTGTTCCGCGAGATCGTTCACCGCCCGCGCCAGCGTCCGGGCTTCGGGCGGGCCAACGGATTCGAGGCGATGGCTGGGGTGGGCATTGAGGATGATGCGGATGCCCTCGGCGATTTTCAGCGGTCCCTTGACGTAAAGTTGCCAGGCGATGGCGAACGCGATGCCGAGGATCGCCAGACCCAGCGCCTTCAGCTCGATCAGCAGCTCCAGTTGTGGAGACAGCATCGCCAGGAAGCGCTGTTTATTGTCTGGCTCCAGGACGTAGTAGAAGGCATAGCCGGCGGCGAATTCCAGGCTCCCCACCAGCGCCAGAAACGCGAGGAGCGCGAAAATGATTTTGAGATTTTCGTTCACGGGTTCAGCAACGGGATTTGGAAGAGAGGTTATCGAGGGTCACGGTGGTCTACACGGGTATCGTTTAGAGCTTAGCATTCAGCAGGCCGGATAAAAACGCTGCTCTTTAACCCCCAATTCGCCACCGAGCGTTTATGTTTATACCGACCCGTTCACTTTTCGGAGGCGAATCCTGATGAACCAAACCCGACTGTTGTACCCGCTGGGCGTCCTGCTGCTCCTGGGCGCTATTCCGCTGGACGTCCTGGCGCGCATCAAGCTTACTACCTTGCCGGTACGTGAGCGGGTGCAAATCCATCTTGATCATCCGCAAGTCGCCTTGGTTGAAGAAGAACGTATCGTTCCGCTGGTCAAGGGCGTCAACCAGGTCGATTTCTCCTGGGCCAACACCCGCATCGATCCCGACACGCTGGTATTGCGAATTCTGCCGCCGCTGGGCGAACCGGTGCTGGACGCCAAGGTACTGTCGGTCAGTTACCCGCCGAATGAAAACGCCCTGGTGTGGTCCGTCGCCGCCAGCGCTTCCGGCGCTGCACGGGTACGGATCAGCTATGCACTGGGCGGATTGAGCAAGGATTTCCATTACCGGGCGGTCGCGGATCGGGAGGAGAAAACCCTGGAACTGGCGCAATACCTGCGTGTAAATAACTACGCGAATGAAGCCTACGACCTGGCGCAATTTCAAACCGGAGTGGGCGCCGGGTTCGACAAGTCGCTGGGGCTGGACGAAACCAAAGAGGTGCAGATCAACCGTTTCGCCAACACCCCGGTGCGCAAGACCTACACCAGCGATCCGGTGAAGTTTGGCTACCTCGACCGCGCCCAGGATAAGTTGAATGTACCGATGCATTACGTCATCAAAAATGCCGACGGGGCGCTCGGCAAAGCCGCGTTACCCGAAGGCAAGGCGCGCATTTTCCAGGATGATGGACAGGGCGGTTCGGCCTTCCTCGGCGAAGATCGCGGCCAGTTCACCCCGCCCGACGATGAGCTGGAACTCTATCTGGGCCTGGCCCGCGACATCGTGGTGCGGCGCACGATTGACCGCAACGAGCGCCAGCGCATCGCGGGTAATCTCTATCGTTATGACGTGACCGTGAAATATGAGATCGAGAATTTCAAGGACGCCCCGGCGACGCTGAACATCGTGGAAAGCGTCCGGCAAATCCGCGATCAGGTGCGCGGCGACCCTGGCCGTGACCCGGAATGGCAACTCGGTGACGGTACGCTGCGCCATCCCGACCCGGAAAAGAGCGACGCTGACCAACTGCTATTTCACGTCGATTTGCCCGCCCGTTCCGCCGACGGTCCAGCGCCCAAACAGACGCAGACCCTGCGGTTGACTTTGAATAATGAGTGGTGAGCGCCATGACCCTGAACCGGATCGTCTGTTTTCTCTGTCTACTGCTGCCACTGGCGCTGCCCGCCCGCAATGTCGATCTCGCCACCGTTCCCGAACGGCGCACCGTGCAATTGACCATTTACAACTCGGAAGACCTGACTCTGGTGCGGGAAAGCCGGATCGTCACGTTCAAAAAGGGCGTCAATCCCCTGCAATTCTCTTGGGCGAATACGCTCATCGATCCGACCTCGGTGGAACTGAAATTCCGCGAACCGAAAACCGGATTGATCATGCTCGACACCACCTTCCCGCACGACAAGCCGCAAACACTGTACTGGAACGTGCAGAGCGACGCCGACCGTGAGGCGATCATCGAAATCAGCTATTTCACCTCTGGCATTTCCTGGGCAGCGGACTATCTGGCGGTTGCTGATCCCGACGAAAAGACGCTGCGCCTGGAAAGTTTCGTGCGGGTGAGAAATCTCTCCGGCGAAGATTACGAAAACGCCCAGGTGCGGCTGGTGGTGGGCACGATTAATCTCGTGGAGAAAATCGCTGAACTGGCGAAATTGCCGGTGGGGCGGGTCAACGAACTCAAGCGCGAGGACTATAAGGATTTGCGGCAACGGGCGGCGCGCAAAATGATGGCGCCCGCGCCGGCGATGGAAATGGCTGCCGGGGCGATGGCCTATGACGCTGCGGAAATGGATGCGCCCAAGGAAATCATCAAGGAGGGATTGAGCGAGTATTTCATCTACACCATCGAAGGAACGGAAACCGTGCCGAACGGCTGGGCCAAGCGCTTGCGCAGCTTCGAAGCGGACGCCGTGCCGATGGTCGTGGAATACCGCTACCGGCCTCGGGAGTATGGTGATCAACTCACCCGGCTGTATCTGCTGAAAAATGACGCCGCTTCAAAACTCGGCAGTACGCCCTTGCCGGATGGTGTCATGCAGATTTTCCGCGCCAATCGCTCTGAGGGATTGAGTTATCTGGCGACGCAAAACCTGAAATATGTTCCCATCGGCGACAAAATCGAATTGAACTTGGGCGTGGACCGGCTGGTGATTTTCGAACTGGTCAAGCAAAAGATTTATCGCGATAACCTGTGGTTCCAGATCAAGGGCGGTAATCTCTACCGCAAGTTGGGCGAGGACGGCTTCAAGCTGGAGCTGGACAGTCAGGTGGCCGGCTGGGATGAACACACGGTTTACCGGCAGAAAATCCGCAACTACAGTCCCAAGCCTATTCATGTGCAGATTCGCCGCGATTATGCCGGCGACATTGTGTTCCGCAGCCGGCTGAACCCGACCCTGCACGATTTCCAGACTGTGCAGTTTGAAGCGGATATTCCGGTGGGCGAAAAAGCCGCGCTGGACTATGAAGTGATCGCCCGTCTGGGCTACAACCAGAAACAGAATCGGGTGGAGTTGCAGAATGGGGAGGCGGGACGCTGAAACCCTCTTTCCTAATCCCTCTCTCGCAGGCGGGCGAAGTGAAAGGCTGTCCAGGAGCCTCATGGAAAGAGCGGTGAGTCATCCTGCGAGGAGGCGTTTCTGGACCGCCTGCCGCTGACGCCCCGCCGGCTGGAACAGGCGCAGGCGTTTTTTGCAGCATAGCGATTGTGCTATTTTAGCGCCCTTCATTTGCCAGCCAGCCACCGTCAGGGAACCGCCGTGATCGCCGAGTCTTACCAGCCGCAAGTCATTGAAGCGGAAGCGCAGCGTTATTGGGATGAGCAACGGGCCTTTGCCGTGCGCGAAGAACCGGGCCGCGAGAAATTCTACTGCCTGTCGATGTTTCCCTATCCCAGCGGGCGGCTGCACATGGGCCATGTGCGCAATTACACCATCGGCGACGTGATGGCCCGCTATCAGCGCATGTTGGGCAAAAACGTCTTGCAACCGATGGGTTGGGACGCTTTCGGCCTGCCGGCGGAAAATGCGGCGATGGCGTCCAAGGTCGCGCCGGCGCAGTGGACGTTCGACAACATCGCCTATATGAAACGGCAACTCCGCTCGCTCGGCTTTGCGCTGGACTGGGAACGGGAAGTCGCGACCTGTAAACCGGAGTATTACCGCTGGAATCAATGGCTGTTCCTGCGGATGCTGGAAAAAGGCATCGCCTATCTGAAAACCGGGGTGGTCAACTGGGACCCGGTCGATCAGACCGTTCTCGCCAACGAACAGGTGATTGACGGGCGCGGCTGGCGCACCGGCGCGGTCGTCGAAAAGCGTGAAATCCCGATGTACTACCTGGCGATTACGCAGTACGCCGAGGAATTGCTGGCGGAACTGGATCAACTGCCCGGCTGGCCGGAACAGGTCAAGCTGATGCAGAAAAACTGGATCGGCAAGAGTCACGGAGTGCGGATCGGGTTTTCCTACGCATTACCCCCCTCTCCCGCCCCCCACCCTAACAACGGGGGGAAGGATGGGAGTTCGAGCGACTCTGGCATTCTCTGGGTGTTCACCACCCGCGCTGATACCCTGATGGGCGCTACTTATGTCGCGGTCGCGGCGGAACATCCGCTGGCGCTGTACGCCGCACAGAATAATCCGGCTTTAGCCGCTTTTATCGACGAATGCCGACAGGGCGGGGTCACGGAAGCTGAACTGGCGACGCAGGAAAAGAAGGGGATGCCCACCGGTCTGACCGTGACGCATCCCCTGACCGGCGAGCCGTTGCCGTTGTGGGTCGCCAACTACGTCCTCATGGGCTACGGCGAAGGCGCAGTCATGGCCGTACCCGCACATGATGAGCGCGATTTCGCGTTCGCCCATCAATTCAACCTGCCGATCAAGCCGGTCATTCGCACCCGCGCCGGTGACGATGCGCCTGCGCCCTGGCAGGAGGCTTACGCCGATTACGGCGTGTGCATCAACTCCGGGAAATACGACGGCCTGGACTTTGCGCAAGCGGTTGACGCGATTGCCGCTGACTTGAACGCCCAAGGTCTGGGCGAAAAGAAAGTCACCTGGCGGCTGCGTGACTGGGGCGTGTCCCGGCAACGCTACTGGGGAACGCCGATCCCGATCATCCATTGCGCAGCTTGTGGCGCAGTTCCCGTGCCGGAGGAACAATTGCCGGTGGTGTTGCCGGATCATCTCATCCCGGACGGCTCCGGCAATCCGCTGAACAAATATCCGGACTTTTTCCAGTGCGCCTGCCCGAAGTGCGGTCAGCCGGCGCGGCGCGAAACCGACACCATGGACACCTTTGTCGATTCGTCCTGGTACTTCTTCCGTTACTGCGCGCCGGGCGCAACCAACATGACCGATGCCCGCGCCGATTACTGGATGCCGGTTGATCAATATATTGGCGGCATTGAACACGCCATTTTGCACCTGCTGTATTCCCGGTTCTGGACCAAGGTCATGCGCGATCTCGGCCTGACCTGCGTATCCGAACCGTTCGCCAATCTGTTGACCCAGGGTATGGTGATCGCGCCGACCTTCTACCGGGATGATGCGGACGGTCGCAAGCAGTGGATCAATCCGGCGGATGTGAAAGTGCAGATCGATGACAAGGGTCGGCCGATGTCTGCCATTCTCAACCGGGATGGTCAGCCGGTCACGATCGGTGGCATCGAAAAGATGGCCAAGTCCAAGAACAACGGCGTCGATCCGCAATCGTTGATTGAACAATACGGGGCTGACACCGCCCGGTTATTCATCATGTTCGCCGCACCGCCTGATCAGGCGCTGGAATGGTCCGATTCCGGTGTAGCGGGTGCTTATCGCTTTCTGCGTCGGCTCTGGATTCACGCGGCTGAACATCAGGACGCTATTCGCACGGCGGGTGAAGTGGACGCCGCCGCTTTGTCTGAACCCTTGCGCGTGGTGCGTCGTGAAGTGCATGAGGCATTGCGTCAGGCGCTATTCGACTTTAGCCGCCATCAGTTCAATACCGTCGTTTCCGGCGGGATGAAGATTCTCAATGCGCTGGGCCGCATTGAGGCGGGCGAGGGTGCCGCCGTGCGCCGTGAAGGTTTGAGCATTCTGCTACGGTTGCTGTCGCCGATCACGCCGCACATCGCCCACGCCCTGTGGCGGGAACTGGGCTATGGCGATGACGTGCTGAACGCCGCCTGGCCTGCGCCCGATGAAGCGGCCATGGCCCGCTCCCTGATCACCCTGGTCGTGCAGGTCAACGGCAAATTGCGTGGGCAAATCGAAGTTCCCGTGGACGCCGACCGGAGCGCCATTGAACAGGCCGCACAGCATGAGCCGAATGTGCAGCGCTTCGTCGAGGGGCGACCGATCCGCAAAATCGTGGTCGTCCCCGGTAAGTTAGTGAACGTGGTTTGTTGAAGGTGGCTCATGCGTAGAATCAGTTTTCCGGCCATTCTGCTGACCCTGTTGCTGACCGGTTGCGGTTTCCAGTTGCGCGGCCAGGCGTCATTGCCGCCGGAAATGCGCGTCACCTATGTGCAAACACCCTCCAGCCTGACACCGCCCGGTTCGGTCAGCCGGCAATTGCCGCAGGCGCTGGCCCGCAATGGCGCGACCATTACCCGTGATCCCGCCCAGGCGACCGCCACGATTACCATCCTGCGTGAAAATAGCGGCCGACGCACCGTGGCTGCTGACCGCTTCGATATCAAGCGGCAATACTTTCTGGCTTACGATGTCGCCTACCGGGTTACGCTAGCCAATGGTCAGACCCTGATTCCCGAAGAAAGCATGAATGCCAGCCGCACGCTGCTGTTCGATGAGAACCGGGTGCTCGGCTTCGAGTCCGCGCAGGAATCGTTGATCGAGAGCATGGCCGAAGATTTAACCTGGCAGATCGTCCGCCGCCTGCAAGCCGCCGGTTCCTGAGATTGCCCCTTGCGCCTGTCCCCCGACAAACTCGCTGCGCATTTGCGTAAAAACCTGGCCCCGTTGTATCTGGTGTTCGGCGAGGAAACCCTGCTGGCTCAGGAAAGCGCCGATGCGATTCGCGCTGCCGCCCGCCAGCAGGGCTATAGCGAGCGCGAATGCCTGACGGTGGAAACCGGCTTTAACTGGCATACGCTGCGGCAACGGGCGTCCAGTCCTTCCCTGTTCGCTACCCGGCGCTTGCTGGAACTGCGCTTGGGCGACGCCAAGCCGGGCGATGCCGGTTCAAAAGCCTTCAGCGACTATGCCGGACGGCCCGCTGAAGACGCCGTGCTGCTCATCACTGCGGGCAAATTGGACTGGCAAACCCAGAAAGGCCGCTGGTTCGCTGCATTGGATAGCGCGGGCGTCGTTGTCGCAGCCATGCCGGTCGAAGCCCGACAATTACCCGGCTGGATCGAACGCCGCTTGCGGGATCGCGGTCTGAACCCTACGCCCGATGCGGTGACCGCGTTAAGCGAACGGGTGGAAGGCAATTTGTTAGCCGCCGCTCAGGAGATAGAAAAGCTGGCGCTGACCGTCGCTGATCAGCCCTTGACCGCTGAAACCATTTTATCGGCGGTCGGCGACAGCGCCCGTTACAGCATCTATGATTTTGTTGATGCTGCCCTGCTCGGTCAGCCGGAACGAGTCACGCGGATTCTGGATGGGCTGCGCGGCGAAGGCATCGAGCCGGTATTGGTCAACTGGGCGTTGCATCGCGAGGTTCGGGTACTGACCGCCCTGGCTTTTGCCCGTGGTCAGCGGCAACCGCAGGACGCCGTATTCTCCGCCCATAAAGTCTGGGACAAGCGCAAGCCGTTGTTGCAACAAACCCTGCAACGCCTGACGCTCGCGAATTGCCGGGGACTGCTGAAAGCCTGCGCCCGGATTGACCGCGCCATCAAAGGCGCTGGATCCGGTGCGCCATGGGACGACTTGCTGACGACCGGATTGCGGCTGGCCGGTCTGGAATTATTGCCCGAAAACGTTTGAAGGTGCGCCGCATTACCGGGCGACGGGAACGACAGGATGAAACTGATGAATCACACGAACATGAATACGGCCAGCGCCATTGACGACTACATAACGACCGTGGGACAACGCGCCCGCGCCGCCTCCCGGATCGTCGGGCGCGCCGAAACGCAGGCCAAGGACGCCGCCTTGTTAGCGATTGCGGCGGCCCTGGAAGCGGCGGAGGAACAATTGTTGATGGAAAACCGCCAGGACATGGACGCTGGCCGCGCTTCCGGGCTGGAGCCGGCCCTGCTGGATCGACTGGAAATCACTTCCAAGGGCGTCAAGGCCATGGCCCAGGGCTTGCGGGAAGTCGCCGCCCAGTTTGATCCGGTCGGCGAAATCACCGATCTCAAATACCGCCCCTCCGGCATTCAGGTCGGCAAAATGCGCGTACCGCTGGGCGTCATCGGCATTATTTATGAATCTCGCCCGAATGTGACCGCCGACGCCGCCGCCCTGTGTTTGAAAGCGGGCAACGCCGCTATCCTGCGCGGCGGTTCCGAAGCCTTGCATTCTAACCGGGCAATTGCTGCCTGCATCCAGCAGGGATTAGCGACCGCCAGGCTGCCCGCCGACGCCGTGCAGGTGATCGACACCACCGATCGGGCCGCAGTAGGCGCGTTGGTCCGCATGTCCGCGTATGTCGATGTCATCATCCCGCGTGGCGGCAAGGGCCTGATCGAACGTGTCAGCCAGGAAGCGCGAGTGCCGGTGATCAAGCATCTCGATGGCGTTTGCCATGTCTATATCGACGATCGCGCCGATCTCGACAAGGCTGTCACCGTCGCTTACAACGCCAAAACCCAGCGTTACGGCACCTGCAATACGATGGAAACCCTGCTGGTTGCGGAAGGCGTCGCCGCCCAGGTGCTGCCAAAACTGGGAAAAATGTATCAGGACGCTGGCGTGGAATTGCGCGGCTGTCCCCGCACCTGCGCGCTGCTGCCCGGCATTCAGACCGCGACCGAAGAAGACTGGTACACGGAATATCTGGCGCCGATTCTCGCCATTCGTGTGGTCAAGGACCTCGACGAGGCGATGGTGCATATCGCCACCTATGGCTCCGCTCATACTGACACCATTGTGACCGAGGATTATCGCCGGGCGCGGCGCTTCCTGCGTGAAGTCGATTCCAGTTCAGTCATGGTCAACGCCTCGACCCGGTTCGCCGACGGCGGTGAATATGGATTGGGCGCGGAAATCGGCATCAGCACTGACAAACTGCACGCCCGTGGTCCGGTCGGCGTGGAAGGGTTGACCACGCTGAAGTTCGTGGTGTTGGGTGATGGTCATATCCGCCAGTAAATCCCCCTCACTCCCAACCTGGTCGCAAAGACTCCGCTCATGCTTGCGCATCCCATCGGCATTCTCGGCGGCACGTTCGACCCGATCCATTACGGCCATTTGCGCACGGCGCTGGAATTGCTGGAGACGCTGGAACTGGCCGAAGTGCGGTTCATTCCCTGTCGGATTCCCGCACATCGCGGTCTGCCACAGGTGACGGCGGAACAGCGGATGACCCTGGTGCGGCTGGCGACGGACAGTCAGCCTGGTTTCGTCGCTGATAACCGGGAACTGCGCCGTGAAGGAACCTCCTACATGGCGGATACCCTGGCGTCCTTGCGTGAAGACTTTGGCCCGGAGACGCCGCTGTGCCTGATCGTCGGCACCGACGCCTTCCGGGAATTGCACACCTGGCATCGCTGGCGGGAATTGACGGATTGGGCGCATATTGTGGTGATGCAACGGCCCGGTATCCTGCAACCCTTGCCGCCGGTGCTGGAAACATTCATGACGCCACGGGTGATTTACGACGCGCTGGCGCTGCGTCGGAAACCGGCGGGCGGCATCCTGTTTCAGCCGGTGACGCAATTGAATATTTCCGCCACTCAGATTCGCGCCCTGTTGGCGCATGGTCAGTCGCCCCGCTACCTGCTGCCGGAAACGGCGCTGGCCTATATCCACGACCGGGCGTTATACCGGTCGCTGCCTACTCCCACCCTGTGACTTGATGAGGATGAACCGGATTCATGCAACTTGAAGTTTTACAAAAAATCGTTGTGGACGCCCTGGAAGAATTGAAAGCGCAGGACATCCGCGTTCTGGATGTGCGCAGCATCGCCAGTTTCACGGATCTGATGATCGTCGCCAGCGGCACGTCGACTCGCCATGTCAAATCTATCGCTGATAAAGTCATCGAGAAATGCGCGGCGGTCGGCATTCGTCCGCTCGGCGTTGAAGGACAGCGGGAGGCCGAATGGGTACTGGTCGATATGAATGACATCGTGGTGCATGTCATGCTGCCGCAGACCCGCGATTTCTATAATCTGGAAAAACTGTGGTCGGTCGATGTGGTCAAGGCACTCAGGTACTGATCGCGCCCTCCCTTGAAAATCCACCTGCTCGCCGTCGGTGGGCGTATGCCGGATTGGGTGCAAGCCGGCTACCGGGAATACGCCACCCGGTTGCCCCGCGAATGCGCCCTGAATCTGATCGAAATTCCTGCCGGGAAACGCAGCGCTCATGCGGATTTGACCCGTATCGTTCGCGCTGAGAGCGAGCGGTTGCTGACGGCGGTTCCATCCGGTTCCCGCCTCATCGCTCTGGACGAGCGGGGACGGGAATGGAATACGGTAGAATTGGCCGATCAACTCACCGGCTGGTTGCAGGAAGGGCGCGATCTCAGCCTGCTGGTCGGCGGCCCGGATGGACTCGATGCGCCGTGTCGGGATCGTGCAGAACAATGCTGGTCGCTGTCGCGTCTGACGTTGCCACATCCCCTGGTGCGCATCGTGGTCGCCGAGCAACTTTATCGGGCCTGGAGCCTGTTACATCACCATCCCTATCATCGCGGCTGACATGTCTGCTTTCATTTACCTGGCTTCTACCTCGCCCCGCCGCCGTGAACTATTACGCCAGATTAGTGTTGCTTATCGCCTGCTGCCGGTGGCTGTGGATGAAACGTTACTGGTTGAAGAACGTCCCCATGAATACGTTGCCCGGCTGGCGCTGGACAAGGCGCAGGCCGGTTGTGCCGCGTTGGGTCGCCGTCAACCGGCCCCAGTGCTGGGCGCTGATACCGCAGTGGTTGTGGCAGGCTCCATTCTTGGCAAACCCCGCGACCGGGAGGAGGGGCTGGCGATGTTGGCGCAACTCTCAGGCCGCGAACATCAGGTTCTGAGCGCGGTGGCGCTGGCCACCCCAACACGACAGGCGGTCAAAGTTCAGGAGAGCCGGGTTCGGTTTCGCCCACTCACTTTGGCGGAATGCAGGGCTTACTGGGACAGCGGCGAACCTGGCGACAAGGCGGGCGGCTACGGCATTCAGGGCCGGGCTGCCGCGTTCATCGCCGAGTTGCACGGCAGTTACTCCGGGGTGATGGGTTTGCCGCTGTTTGAAACGGCTGAACTGCTGAAGGAATTCGGCGGATCCTTCTAACTTCATTTAACTCGTTACTAAACGGAACAGCATCGTATGTCCACACGCGCCGAAGGCGGCACGGGCGACGAAATCCTCATTAACGTAACCCCGCGTGAAACCCGGGTCGCGGTGGTGGAAAACGGCGTCCTGCAGGAAATCCTCATTGAACGGGCAGGCAAACGCGGTCTGGTCGGTAACATTTACAAGGGCCAGGTCTGCCGGGTGCTACCCGGCATGGAAGCCGCGTTTGTGGACATTGGTCTGGAGCGGGCGGCGTTCCTGCATGTCTCCGACATCCGCTCTGAATATGTCCTTGACAAAGGCCCACCCGACATCACCGTCACTGCTACGGGCGGCGACCGGACGCTGGCGATCACGGATCTGGTGCGCGAAGGCCAGAATTTGGTCGTGCAGGTCATCAAGGATCCGATCGGCACCAAGGGCGCACGGTTGACCACTCATATTACCCTGCCCTCACGGTTCCTGGTGTTTCTGGCCGATTCTGACGTCGCTGGGGTTTCGGTCAAAATCGACGGTGAGCGCGAGCGACAGCGACTGAAAGAGATGGTCAACGCCTTCCGCACCGAGTTCGGCGGCGGCTACATCGTCCGCACGGCAGCAGAAGGAGCAGAAGCCTGGGCGTTACGGGCAGATATGCAGTTTCTGCAACGCTTGTGGAGTTCCATCCAGGATCGTATCCGCGAAACCAGCGGTATGATTGCCCTGTACGAGGATTTACCCCTGGTGCTGCGGGTGTTGCGCGATTTCGTCGGCGCCAACGTGGAAAAGGTGCGCATCGACTCGCGCGAGACCTGCCAGCGCATGTTGCAGTTCGCCGACAAGTTCATACCGGAGATGGTAACCCGCCTCGAACACTATCCCGGCGAACGCCCGATTTTTGAACTGTACAGCATCGAGGATGAAATCCATAAAGCCCTGGGTAAGAAGGTGCCGCTCAAGTCCGGCGGTTATCTGATCGTGGATCAAACCGAGGCGATGGCGACCATTGATGTCAATACCGGTGCCTATGTCGGGCATCGCAATCTGGAAGAGACGATTTTCAAGACCAACCTGGAAGCCGCCGCCGCTATCGCCCGGCAATTGCGGCTGCGTAATCTGGGCGGGATCATTATCCTCGACTTTATCGACATGGTGAGCGAGGAGCATCGCCAAGCGGTGTTACGGGCGCTGGAGAAGCATCTGGAAAAGGATCGGGCCAAGAGCCATATTTCGCAGGTCTCACCGCTGGGCCTAGTAGAGATGACGCGCAAGCGCACTCGCGAAAGCCTGGAGCAGATTCTGTGCGAACCCTGTCCGCTCTGCGATGGGCGCGGCTCGATCAAGACCGCCGAGACGATCTGCTACGAAATCTTCCGTGAACTGTTGCGCGAGGCCCGCCAATACTCACCGCGTCAGTTCGTGGTGCTGGCGGCGCCGGAGGTCGTGGATGTGATGCTCGATCAGGAATCCAACAGCGTTGCGCAGTTGGAAGCGTTTATCGGCATTCCCATCAAGTTTCAGGCGGAAACGTTGTATACCCGCGAGCAGTACGATGTGGTGTTGATGTAATACGGTTTCTCATAACTGTTCGGCGCCCTCCCCCGGAGCGAGCGGGGGAGGGCGTTTTGACCGTCAGCTTAACGCCAGCGGCCCCGGTTTTAACACGATGGCATTGAGCGGCGGCAGATCGAGAACCAGTGAGAACGGAAAACCATGGCTGGAAAATTCCTCGGCGCTGACCTTTCCGCCCGGCAGGGTCAGGCCGGAACCGCCATACTCGCGGGCGTCGCTGTTCAATAGCTCGCGATAGACCACCGGATAGGGAACGCCAATCCGGTAATTCGGGCGCGGCATGTCAGAGAAATTCAGCACAAAAACCAGCGCCTCGCGTGGATCGCGGGCTTTGCGCTGGAAAACCAGTACGTTGGTCTCCGCGCCATTGGGGTCCAGCCAATCAAAACCGGCCCCGTGGAAATCCACCTGATGAAGCGCTGGTTCGTGTGCGTACAGCCTGTTCAATGCGGCGACAAAGCGTTTCAATCCTTGATGCGGCGGCAGGCGCGACCGCACCCAGTCCAGTTCGGCGTCATGGTTCCATTCGCCGGGCTGACCGAATTCCCCACCCATGAATAGCAATTTCTTTCCCGGATGGCCGTACATGAAAGCGTACAGCAGCCGTAAATTGGCGAACTGCTCACGCTCATTGCCGGGCATCTTGCCCAAGAGTGATTTCTTCAAATGCACCACTTCGTCATGCGACAGCGACAAGATGAAGTTCTCATTGAAGGCGTAAACAATGCCGAAAGTCAGTTTGTCGTGATGGTGGCGGCGATGCACCGGTGTCTTCTGCATGTAGAACAGCACATCGTGCATCCAGCCCATGTTCCACTTGAAGCCAAAGCCCAGCCCGCCCATGTCAGTCGGTCGGGACACATTCGGCCAGGCGGTCGATTCCTCGGCAATCATCATTACGCCGGGAAAGTGGGCATGGACGACCGCGTTGGTGTGCTTGATGAACTCAATGGCTTCCAGATTCTCGTTGCCGCCGTACTTGTTGGGAATCCAGTCCTTTTTCGAGTAGTCCAGATACAGCATCGAGGCCACGGCATCGACCCGTAGCCCGTCGAAGTGGAACGTGTCCAGCCAGTACAGGGCGTTGGCGATCAGGAAGTTTTCCACTTCGTGCCGGCCATAATTGAAAATCAGCGTCCCCCAATCGGGATGCTCGCCCTGGCGCGGATCGGCATGTTCATAGACGCAGGTGCCATCGAACCAGGCCATGGCGTGGGCGTCTTTCGGGAAATGCGCCGGCACCCAGTCGAGAATCACGCCAATGCCGCTCTGGTGGCAGCGGTCGATCAGCTCCATCAGATCATCCGGGCGGCCAAAGCGGGCGGTCGGCGCATAGAAGTTGGAAATCTGATAGCCCCAGGACGGACCGTAGGGATGTTCGGCCAGCGGCAGAAATTCGATGTGAGTGAAACCCATTTCCAGCACATAGGGAATGAGTTGATCGGCCAGTTCCCGGTAGGACAGGAATTCGCCATCCGGCTTGTGTCGCCATGATGCGGCGTGTACCTCGTAAATTGCCACTGGCTCACGCCAAGCGGGTTTACGGCTCCGTTCCTGCATCCACGTCGCGTCGCGCCAGACATGCTTGCCGGCCCGTTCATAGACCACGCTGGCGGTGCCGGGCGGAACTTCGGTATGGAACGCGACCGGATCGGTTTTCAGGAACACGTTGCCGTTGCGCGCCAGGATTTCAAACTTGTACAACTCGCCTTCCACCAAACCAGGAACGAACAGTTCCCAAATCCCGGAACCGGGCCGCAAACGCATGGGATGACGGCGGCCGTCCCAATAGTTGAACTCACCGACCACGCTGACTCGCTGGGCATTCGGCGCCCAGACCGCAAAATTCACGCCATGCTGTCCGGCCACCTGGCAGGGATGCGCGCCGAGATTCTCGTAAATCTGGTAATGATTACCTTCGGCGAACAGGTGGCAGTCCTGATCACTGAGCATCGAGAAGGTCGTGGCGTAGGGATCAGCGAAGGTGTGCGCTTGACCGTGTTCAATGGCGTTGAGCCGGTAACGCAGGTTTTCCGGCTCGGCGGCGACCACGGTCTCAAACAAGCCGCCGACATAGATCGGTTGCAGCGGATACAGCGTTTGCGGTTGATTCTCCAGCAACAACCAAGGCGATTCCGCATCGGGCAGAAAAGCGCGCACCACGGTCAGCCCGGTCTCGCCCAGCGGATGGGGACCCAACACCGTATGGGGGTGGGTATGCCGCCCTTGCACGAGTAAGTCGCGCTCGGCGGCTTCCAGCGTGAGTTGCGGCGCGTCGTCGCGCAACAGGAAGCGTAAACCGTCCACGCGATCCGGCTTACCCAACCGGGCGACCAGGGTGCGAACCTCGGTACGGAGGGCGTCAACATGGTAGACCTGCCGCCAGAACCGGGCGTTGGCCGTGAGAATATTACGGACTTCCGGCTGTTCCAGATTAAACGCCAGCATTCCCGGCTGACCGGGAACGTCGATGTCGTAAATGCGCATTCCATCGAACCAGGTTAATTCCTGGCCCTCACGCGGGATCAGCGCGGGAATCCAGTCGAGGATCACCCCGATGTCCTGTCGATGACAGGCATCGATGAACATCATCAGTGCTTCGGGCCGGCCATAACGCGGATTTGGCGTGAAGTAGCCGGCGACCGTCTCACCGGGCGTCCAGAAGCTCAGCTCCACATGAGTGAACTTCTGTTCCAGCAGATACGGCAGGACGATTTCCGGCAACTGCGCATAGCTGGCGACCTGATCCGGACCCGCGCTGACGCCGAAGGTGACGCGATGCAGGGTAACCGGGAGTTCCCAACCGGGCGTTTCCAGCATCCGCGCCATCCACGGGCCATCAGCCCAGGTATAACGATGCTGGAGATCGCATACCAGGGCGGCGGTGCTGGGATACGCCTCGGTTTGCAGCGCCAACGGATCGGTCTTGAGGAAGACTGCGCCATCGCCGTTGCGGATTTCATATTTATACAGCTCGCCGGAGCCAATACCGGGGATGAACAGTTCCCAGACTCCGGATTCATGCCGCTCCATAAAATGCCGACGGCCATCCCAACCGTTGAAAGCGCCTACCACGCTGACCCGGCTGGCGTGCGGCGCCCACAGGGTGAAATTGACCCCCATGATATTTTCTTTCAGCCGGGGGTGCGCGCCCAGTTTGGCGAACAGGGATTCCAATGCGCCTTGACGCAGCGCCTGACCGTCAGCACGACTGAACGAGGGGTCGTGAATGGCGTAAGGGTCGTGGAAAGTCGCCGTTTCACCGTCGGCATCGACCGTCATCAACTGATAATCCAGATCCATAACTCCGGGTAATCGGAGTGTGAACAATCCATCCGGGTGCAATCGCGACATTTCGCGTTTGCCGGTTCCATCCGCCGACAACACATAAGCGTGTTCGGCTCCCGGCAGGAAGGCGCGAATCAGCAGCGCCCGTTCCCGGCTGTCATAGTGCGGCCCCAAAACCGTATAAGGTGCGTCATGACGCAATTCGATGATTTTAAGTATGTTTTCTTCCAGCATCGCCCTGCCCTTTTTGTGTTGCGCTGCGCGCGCCATTAGCCATTAACATAACAAATTTGCGAGTTTATGTAGACAGCCGAATGGCGGAAGCCGGGATAGAATGCTGAAGAAACAGGGGTGATCAACAAAAAAGAGCGGGGCGGCGCTAGTCAGCACCGCCCCTGATGACGAATCAATGAGGAAGGACTATTCGTCGCTATCATCCGCCGGGGCTGGCGCGTCAGCGGCATCCGCTGGCTGAGCTGGATTCACTGGATTAGCCGCCGGTCCGCGCCCTTGCCCACGTCCCGGCCCACGCCCCTGCCATGCCGGGCGTTCCGTGAAGAACTTGTCCATGACCTGCTTCTGGGTCGGGTCGAGCGCAGCGTACAAATCGCTGGCCGCCTGGGTCAGCGCCTTCATATCAGCCAGGCTCTGCTCCATGAACTGCGTCCGCTCCTGGAAATGCTCCAGCGCAGTCTCATCTCTATCACGCCGCATTTCGCGCATGGCTTTAAACTTGGCCTCATGATGCGCATCCTGGGCGGCGAGGAACCCTTTCCAAGCAGCTTCCTGCGCCGGCTGCAGCTTCAGCCGCGCCGCCAATAGCTCCATCCGCTCGGCATGGTATTGCTGCATCATCGCATGGCGTGTTCCTGGACCGCCGCCGCGCTGGCCGCCCATCATCGGGCCGTCACCGCCGCCGCTCATCATCGGGCAACCGCCCCCCATCGGCCCGTGGCCGCCCCAGGGACTGGCGATGGCGACCGCAGACAGACCCAGACCCGCAACGACCGCGATGGCTAACAGATTCTTACGCAATGCTTTCATGCTTGAACTCCTCGGTTGCTTGTTGAACATGGGCCTATTAGACGCCCGCTTTGTAACCGGAGTTTTGCCAGGAGGGGAATTTTGTAACAAATTGTATCACCGAGCCGTATATCCAGATATTGCCAGCTACCGGCTTTTGACGCAAAATCAACGGACTGCTGTTGCTACCCGTTTCCCGGCCTGGCTACAAATTGCCGCCCGGTAGCGACCCAGGAGCGACCCGTTTGATGAGCGACAAAACGCTACGCTTCACGATGAAGCGCCTTGAAGCCCTGGAGCCTGCCGCTGAACGCTACGAAGTGCGCGACACCGGGCAACCCGGCCTGGTGCTGCGCATCTCTCCGACCGGCCATAAATCCTACAGTGTTGGAAAAGGCGTCGGGCGTCACGGACGGCGCATCAAGATTGCCGACTTCTCGGCGATCACCCTGGACGAGGCGCGCAAACGCGCCAAAACCCTGCTGGGCGACCTCGCCAACGGCATTGACCCGATCACCGCGCGTCGGAAAGCCCGCGCCCAGTCGATCAGCCTCAAGGACGCCCTGGCGGATTATCTGAAATTGCGCCCCCTCAAGCCCGGCACCCGCGCCAATTATCAGCGCTTTATCGGCGGACACCTGAAACCCTGGCTGGAGCGCCCGCTTCTGGAGCTGACCGAGCGCGATATCTTGCGGCGCTTCCAAGCCCTTTCGGAAAGCGCCGGCCCCGGTTGCGCCAATCAGACTTTCAAACTACTGAACGCCGTCATTCATTTCACCCTGGCGACTCAGGGCATGAGCGGCGATTCCCCGGTCAAAGTTCTCTCCCGCGCCAAAGTCTGGCATCGCCTGCCGCCACGAACGCGCTGTTTATCGCCCAGCGACTTAGCCCCCTGGTGGAACGCTACCGGGCAGGTTAGCAACCCCGTCGCCCGCGATTACCTGCGGTTCCTGCTACTCACGGGACTCCGGCGCAATGAAGCCGCCCGCCTGCGCTGGCCTACCGTCCAGTTGGCTGATGGAACGCTGACCATTACCGACACGAAGAACAGCCGCCCGCTGGTCTTGCCGATCACCGCGCCGGTCAACGCCCTGCTTCAGGAGCGGCTGGCGTTGCGCATCGCCGGTAACGACTTCGTGTTTCCCGGCGATCAGCGCGAATTCACCAGCGTCCAAAGCGCTATCGATCAAGTGACCGAGGCGACCGGCATCAAATTCAGTTCGCACGATCTGCGGCGCACCTGGGCAAGCCTGGCGCAAGACTGGATTCCCTACCCGCAAGTCAAAGCGTTGCTTAACCATTCCCCCGGCGGCGACGTGACCCTGATGCACTATGCCCAGCCGAACCGTGACCAGTTGCGCGCTGCGGCTGAAACCGTCGCCACGCGCTTGATGAGCCTGTGCCAACCGACCGCCGCCGAGGTGATTCCCATTCGCCGAAAGTTATCCACAGCCAGTGGATAAGTCATAACCCGTTACTGCCGCGCCTAGCCTGGCCCGTGAAAAGGCCGGGGTCGCACCTTGCCCGGCCCTGGCGCGGCCCCTTCTCCAAGGTGCGAAGGTGCGCTATGAATGAGCCGGACATCCCCGACGATCATCCTATTCGGGAGATTTGGGAAAAAGGGCGTCAGATGACAACACTGGCTGGGGAGATTGAACTGGCGAAAAGTGGAGATGCTGGCGCGGCGAACAATCTTTTAAAGCTGTTAAGTTATCGCCAATTGAACCCCGATGATCTGGGGCGTCAACGGATTCAGCAAAAAGAGTTACTCGATTATTTGGCTGAATGCTTCAATGCTATCCAGGCCGGCACTCCCCCCAGCGTGGCATTGCACCTGACCACAGGCAAGAAAGGACGCCCTGAACTGTCTTTTATGGAAAAGGAGCGGCATTGCCTTATTGGTTGGAAAGTTGCTCATTGCATGAACACAGAAAATTTATCCCTTGAAGACGCCATTGAGAAGATAGGTCCGCAAGAACACGTATCCCCCGCAACCGCCAAACAGGATTATCTCACCTACATGACAGTCAGGTTAAAAAAATAGGATTTGTTTGACCTGACAACCTCCTTTACTACCGCCATGCTCCCCCGCGTTCATCCAACAATACGGGGGATTATGCAATGCCTGAACTTACCACGGTCAAGAACCTCGCCCGCGAATCAAACGGCGTTTTCAGTGAAGCCGCTATCCGCAATTTGCTCTGTAAGCACTCGCGCATTCTGAGCGGCTGCATCGTCAAGGCCGGCACCCGCACACTGATCGACGTACCCAAGTTCTACGCGGCCCTGCCGACCCTGCCGCGCCGCAACGAACCGACCCGGAAAGCCGCATGAACGCCGCCCCTTGCACCCCGGCCCGGCTGGGCTATACTGATGACAGGAGCCTGAGAAACTCCCAAGTAGCGGAACCCCGCCCCGATAGCAGCGGTTTTTTTGTGCATGGCGTTTTTGCGCCTGCGCTCCCGGTTTTCTGCCGGGATGGAGTTCGGAAAAATACCCAATATTCCGAGCCGTCTACTTGCGGTTTCTCAGCCTCCATTCCGGCACCTATCCCTTCGATAGGCTGTTCATCTTGAACATGAGGAAACCGACATGAACCTGAATCCCCTTTGTCTTGACCCCAATGACCCCGCTTGCGCCAAAAACCGCATCCTCGCGGCGACTGATTCCCTGAACAACGCTAGCGCCGTGCTGTTGCAGTTGATGACCTGGATGGAACCCGACGATGGTTATCAAGGTGAATATCTGCTTCTGGAAATCGTCCGCAATGCCGTTCGCCATGCCAATGACTTGATTCATCCGACGGCGGAAGGGGAGGGTGCGGAATGAACGACAGCGGCCATTTCGACATCCCGGTTGCTGACATCATTCAAGGTCAGCGGTTGCGCGGCGTCCATAAAGAAACGGTCAAGCGCCTGACCGCAAGCATCAAGGCACAAGGCCTGTTGCAGCCTATCGGCGTTAAGGTGCGCGGCACCAAGTACAAGTTAATCTGGGGCGCGCACCGCTTGGCGGCGTTCAAGGAGCTGGCTTTCGAGAAAATCCCCGCCAAGGTGTTCCCGGAAAACACCAGTGACCAAGAGGCGCTGCTGTACGAACTCCAAGAGAACTACGCCCGTCAGGAACTCACTGGCGCTCAACGAAGGGAATTCGCCAGCAAGATTCTGGCTCTTGGAAATTCGGCTGATTTTGGAAATTCGGAAAATTTCCAAAAAAATTGGATGGACGCGCTTTCCGAAAAAATCGGCGTTGACCGGCGAACCATTGCCAACTGGTGGGCATCGTTCACGCAATCTGTAGGACTAGAGCTTGCGCCGCGTAAAGCGACCGAAGAACAACGGGTGCAGTTCGGCCAATGGCTCGAAGAACGTCAGCGGCAAGAACTTGAAGAGAAGGCCCGGAAGGCCGAGGAGGCGAAGGCCCAGCGACTCGAATCAGAACGGCAGAACTTTCTTGACTGCCTGGACGCAGCCGCCAAGGAATGGAGTTACGAATGGGTCTGTCAGCAGTTCGCTGAATGGAAAGCAAGTATTTCCCGGCTTACCGCAAAATACTCAACCGCCATAAACGACTAAGGCCAGTTCCGAGTTACCCCGGAGACTGGCCCGCCACATCTGCACTGCTAGAAATCACGCCGTCGCAAGCGTGATTCTAGCAAATGCCGTCCGGCGCGTCAGTCTCCAAAACAACTTTTTTTGGAGATCATCATGACTACCCTTCAAGACGCAATTCACCGCCTGCAATCCATGGGCTTGCGGCCCGTGCAAACCGGCGATCAATGGCTCGCTTACTGCCCGATCCATGAAGCGGACGGACAAGGCCACAAACCTAGCTTGACCCTTAAGGCCGGTGATACCGCTGATGTGGTGGTGTGCTGCCATGCGGGTTGTGACCGTCCGGCGATTCTCAAGGCGCTGGGCGTGAACGGAACACCGCGCCTAGACAAGCCGCGTATCTTGGCGACGTATGCCTACCGGGATACATCCGGCGCAACCGTCTTTGAGAAAGTCCGCTACGAACCCAAAGATTTTCGAATTCGACACCGGCCCGAACCCGGCGCGGACTGGGTTTGGAAAAAGCCGCAACGGGACGCCTATCCACTCTACCGCCTGCCTGAGTTGCGAACGGCGATTGAGGCGGGTGAAACCGTCTGGATCGTTGAGGGTGAAAAGGACGCCGACCGGCTAGCCGTACTGGGGTTCGTGGCGACCTGCAACTTTGAGGGCGCGGCGAAAGGCGACCAGCGGCAAAAGTGGCGACCGGAGTACACCGAGCAGTTATCAGGCGCGGCCCGCGTCATTCTGCTACCCGACAACGACGCACCGGGCAAGGCGCACATGCGGCACGTTGCGCAGCAGCTCCACGGCAAAGTCGCTGATCTACGCTGGCTGGAATTGCCCGGCTTGCCGGACAAGGGCGACGTGTCTGACTGGCTGAACGCCGGGCATACCGTAGACGAATTACGCGCCCTGGTGGAACAGGCGGGCGCGCCGCTAAAGGAAAGCGCCCTGCCGGAAGACCCGCCGACTGCCGCCGTATCCAAGAAACCCCGGAAAACACTGGCGACTTTGGTTGATTTGCTATCCGCGCCGCCCTGGACGGGCGTCATGGGCTTCAATGAGTTCCGCCAGCGGATCGAGAAGCGCCTGACAACCCCCTACAAGGCCCCGCCCGGCCCCTGGATTGACTCGGATACCGCTGAAACCATGCTGGCCTTGGAACGCGCGACGGGCGTCGCTTTTGGCCGGGATATGGTGGACTTGGCGACGTTGGCGATTGCGCACCGCAACAGCTTCAACCCCGCCAAGGAGCAACTGCTGGCCTTGGCGGAACGCTGGGATCGTCAACCCCGGTTACGGTCTTGGCTGGTGGATTATCTGAACGCCAAGGCCAGCGACGGCAACGGCGACTACTTGGCGGAAATCGGCGAAAAGTGGTTGAAAGGCGTCGCGGCCCGCGTCCTGATTCCGGGCTGCAAGCGGGATGACGTGCTGGTGCTGCGCAGCCCGCAAGGCTGGCGTAAATCGACAGCGGCCCAGTGCATCGCCGACGCCATTCATCCCGACGCTTTCACCGACTCCGTGGATTTAGGCAACCTGGCCGAGGCCAAGATTCAGATACGCGGCATCGTGATTGCGGAACTGGGCGAGTTGGCGGGCATGGCCAAGGCGGAAGTCGAAAGTATCAAGGCGTTTGTCAGCGCTCGTTCCGATCACTTCCGGGAAAAGTTTGGCCGGTATGCCCAGGATTTTCCCCGGACGGTGAGCTTCATCGGCTCCACGAACGATCAGACGTTTCTCAAAGACCCGACGGGCAACCGGCGCTGGTGGCCAGTCACGTTAGAGGCTCCCATCGATATTCCCCGCTTGGAGGCCATCTTGCCGCAGTTGATTGGAGAAGCGGCCCAGGGTGTGATTCAAGGCCACGCCTGGCACGTCACGGCGGAAAAAGCCCTGGAACAAGCCGAGCGGGTTCGTGAAGCGCACTTTGAAGAGGATGTCTGGACGGACGCGGCCCTGGCGATTGTCGATAGCCTGGAATCGAACGGCGAACCCGTGACGATTCCCGCCATTCTGGACGCCTTGAACATCCCCCGAATGCAACAATCTCCGTATGCGAAACAGCGGGTTGCAGGAATTCTCAAGGTGAATGGTTATGAGGAGGCGCGGAAGTGGTTGGATCGAAAAGCGAACCGCTATTTGAGATTTTGGAGAAAACTACCTAATGCGCCTGATCCAATGGTTACAGTGGTTACAACGGTTACATCTAGGCAAACAGGAGCTAAAACCTGTAACCAGTGGGGAACCAGTGAAATCAATCCAATGGTTACGCCTAGCCCCGATTCTGGCGAGCGTGTAACCGTTGTAACCACTGGTTTGTTACCCGATGGTTACGGGGAATCGCTAGGCAAACAGGGCATGGAACCAGTGGAACCAGTGGAACCATTGGATTTTGCATACAGGGTAAATTTCAGCGAAGAAAAAAACGCATTACCCCTCGCGCAAACCATCCTCGCCACGCTGAACGGAACGCCGATGCTGCGGGAAGACCTCGAACGCGCCGTCGGCTTGGCGCATGGCAAGGCCGGCCCGGCGCTCATCAAGGACACGATTGACCGGCTGTTGCTGTCCGGCGCGATGGGTAAAATCAACGGGCGATTGATCGTTCAGGAGGTGCGCTCATGATCCGCTGTCTCATCACCGGCAATCTCTTTGGCGACCCGCAAGCGCGGACTTCACAGGCGGGTAAGCCGTTCACCACGGCGAAAGTTCGCGCTGACGGCAAAGACGGCAACGCGGTCTGGGTGTCGCTGGTGGCGTTCAACGAACTCGCTGAACGGCTGGCGGGAATGAAGGCGAACAACGCCGTGGCGGTATCGGGCAAGTTGGAGGTATCGGCCTATACCGCCAAGTCCGGTGAACCGGCTGCCGGACTCAGCATCATCGTGGACGAACTGGCGACGCTCAAAGCCAAGCCGAAACCGAATTCGTCCGATGGTGGCGGGAGACGGTGACGCCGAGGCAGAGTCCAGGTGGATCAGATAGAGCATCAAACGCGGATCGGCGTTCGATGCTATCCAAAGACAACGCGGAATCCATCACCGGCCCAGCCTTGGCGAGCCGATTAACCGCCTTGATACCGCGCCTGATCGGCGGCGAAATTCCGCGTTTGGCGGGTTTAGAGCTTTGGGAGGCCCTGGACAAGGCCGAGTCGATTGCGCGCCGAAAACAGGCGTTTTTGACGGTGATTCTGGACGTTGACCCGGCTGGGAGGTTATCCCGCTGGGCAACCGCAGAAGCGATTGCGTACCGACTCAAAAAATTCAAATCAGCCGCGCTGCGTAGAATTAAAGCGGGCGACCGGGTAACGCATGATGACGTTGAACGGGCGCTGGTCGATCTGTGCGATGGATGCTGTAGCGCGGGCAAAATCTGGGAGAAGTTGCGCGATATGAATTTACCGGAACAGCGGTAAATTTATCGCGGTAGTCTAGTGGGCATTAACCCACTGGACTATTGTTATGACTCAAGACGAATTTTTAGCAGAAGCTTCCCGCCGATTTGGCTATCAGCAAAAGCCGAAAGCAGCGATTGCCGATCCGCTGGATGATTTAAGCCCCGCCGATATTGACGATCTGCTTCCCGATTTATTGAAAGCCCTCACGGGACAACGACGCGCACTGAGGGCTGAACATCCCGCCGTGGTTTCCGTTCTTCGTGAAAATTTGAGCCTGGACGGACTGCGTACCCGTGCGGGTATGACGATTTCTGATTTTGGCAACTCACTCGCGGCAGGATTAAGCGAACTCGTTGTTTCCAAATTCGCTTCGCAAAATACCGATATCGAAAAAGTGACCGCGCCGGTTGATTTAAGCGACTTCCGCGCCAATGCGCTGTCGAGTTTATCCATGCCGGAGGTCAGCGAAAGCTTTGAAGGCATAGCCTATGAAACCCTGAAATTCACGATTAGCGAAGCGCCAAAAGCTGGCCGGTTGCGGACGTTCGGCGGCGCGGTACGCTTTTCCCGTGCGATTTGGAGTTCACTGGGCGAAGCCTTAGCAATCCAAATTCCCGTCTATGCCGCTGCGGTTTTCAGCAGTATCGAAGCCCGCCTGTTAGCCGAATTGCTGGAGGCCGGTACGATCACCCAATCCACGAACGGATCCATCTATGGCGGTTTGCCGGAAGCGGCCAAGACCATGCGCGATCAACTCAATCCCGCTGGCGCGAAAGCGAATCACCCGATCTATGGCGTCATTATTCCGCCTGCCCTGGAGATGGCTTTCAAAGCGTACAAGGTCGCGCTCGGCTGGTCAGATTTAGTGATCTGCATCAACGCATTCCTGACCTCTGACACGACCTGGTATGCAGTCGCCAATCCCGCCATTGCTCCAGCGATTCTACGGCTTCGCTTGCGCGGCGCTGGCCGACCTAGCGTTTACTCGAATTCGGATGAATATGAAGTGATGCGATTCGCGGTCAGCCATGACGTGAATTTTGCACTGAGCGCAACGAATCCTACTGGCCTGATCAAGTGCGTTGCGGGGTGATGTCATGGCACTCGAGCAATTCCAACTGAAACCGTTGCCGCTGATTGACCCTGATCCGCAAGTGCAGCGTTACCTGCACTTCTGGGCAACCGCAAGCGACGCCGAAAAGCAGGCCGCAATTGAAGCAACCCGGTTAAAACAGGAGCGGGAACATGAATCAAAATCTGAGTGAACTGGATTGCGCCGTGAAATACCTGCGCCAACACGGCGCTCGTCGGGACGCAGCGGCAGGTCAATGGATGCTATCGGATGGCATCGCCCTGGGCGCAAATCCGATTGAGGCGGCAAGGAGTTTAAGAGCTTCACTGATTCAGAAAAGCATCGACAACGCCCGGAATAGTGGGCGGTACATGACCCGCTGACATGGCGCGAATATCCATTGACCTTGTGGCTAAAGAGCTTGGCGTAACACATGAAGCGGTGCGTTATGCCTGCAACCGCCTGGGTATTCCCGTATCGGCGGATGGCTCATTCAATTACCCGGAAGTCGGCGCTCTCAACAAGCGCTGGCATTCGTTGTTGGCGTCGCGTCCAGCGAATTTAGCTGAGCGATTGCGCCATGACCTGGGCGCGCCTGTCCGGCGCGCTACTGGAAACCGAAACGAATGTAATCCGCTAGCGCTACAGGAAAGCCTCACTCGCAATTACCCACCAGCCGCTGAGGCTGGTTAAAACTTAACCTTGAAACCCTCACACCACGATAAGCGCGCCAATGCCGCACGCATCCTGAACAGTCAATCAGCCCGCGCCCAGGCCGCCGATGAATTCCGCAAACGGCATATTGATCGGCAACTGGCGAAAGCGCTGAAGGAACTCGCTCACGATGACCGCCCTTCACCTTGAACGAGCGCGGCAACAGGTGAACGCCGCCCGGCGACGTGCGGATTTAGAGCGCTGGCGGGAAACGTATCGGCGCATTGCCGCGACCCCGGCCCGAAACGACGAAGAGCAACTGGCTAAACACCAGTGTTTGGAACTGATGGAACAGGCAAGGCCCGGATAACTTTTTTTCTGTTCCATCACCCGCCCGGTAGCGACCCAACAGCGACCCGTTCAAATGATCAAAAAACGCGGCGCTGCAATCGACTGATTACACAAGGAGAAAAGCGCATTTTGCGCCGGTAGTTTTGTAACAAATTGTATCAACCCCACAGAACCGCCAAGGAAAAGGGCGCGGCGGCGAAGGGCGCGGCGGCGACCATCTCTTCGTTTTGGAAGACGACTTCCAAAACCCAGTGGCCGTCGCGCAGCTCAAACGCTTCCAGAGTGCGCGCCATCGGATCCAACAGCCAAAGATCAGGGACGCCAAAGCGGGCGTAGAGAGGCATTTTCAACGCCCGATCCTTGCGGGCAGTGCTGGGGGAGAGGACTTCGCAGACCCAATCAGGGGTGATTTCAAAGCGATGATCCTCGGGCAACGTCGGCATCCGTTCCCGACGCCAGCCGGCCAAATCGGGAACCACCACTTCCTGATCGCGTACAAAGTGGATTTCCGGCTCGATAAGAATCCACCAGTTGCCTGGACCGCCCCGGCCTTTTTGAAAGGGGCCATCGATTTCGCCATGCAACCCGGAATGCGCTAGCGTGTGCCGTCCGGCGGGCCGAGCCTGGGTGTAGAGCTGGCCGGCAATGATCTCGCCGACCACCGACTCCGGCAGGGCCAGTAGTTGCTCATACAGTGAATCACCCGAAGTCAATTTTTCCGCAAGGGCAGTTCGCAGCATGTCCGTTCCCCATCTTGAATTCGCGCAAACGTTAGACCCTTTCCCCGCCGTGTCAACGATCGTCCGTCTTTCCGGTCAATAAACAGTCTACAATTCCGCCACTTTCCTTGCCAAATGGCCCAATCCCCCGATCCCATGAGCGACCATCTTCTCATTGTCGATGACGACCCCGGTTTGCGTGAGCTGCTGACGGATTATCTGGGCCGCAACGAGTTCCGGGTCAGCGCGGTAGCGGACGGGCGCGGCCTGTGGGCGGCGCTGGAGCGTGAGCCGGTCGATCTGGTCATCCTCGATTTGATGCTGCCCGGTGACGACGGGCTGGCGCTGTGCCGCAATCTGCGCGCCCGTTCCCGGATGCCGATCATCATGCTGACCGCTCGGGGCGACGACACCGACCGCATTGTCGGCCTGGAAATGGGCGCAGATGATTATCTGCCCAAGCCATTTAATCCCCGTGAATTACTGGCGCGCATCAAAGGGGTACTGCGGCGCAGTCGCAATCCGGTAGGCGAACCAGGCGAGGTCAAACGCTTCCATTTCGCCGGCTGGTCATTAGACGTGGCCGCTCGTCAATTAATCGCCCCGGATGGGGTGTTGATCCCGCTGGGGGCCAGCGAATATCGGCTATTGCGGGTGTTTTTGGAACATCCGCAGCGGGTGTTAAACCGCGATCAACTGCTGGATTTCACCCAAGGTCGCGAAGCTGCGCCGTTTGACCGCAGTATTGATGTGCAGGTCAGCCGCCTGCGCCGTCGCTTACGCGATGATCCCCGTGAAGCCGCCATGATCAAGACCGTCCGCAACGAGGGTTACTTGCTGACCGTGCAGGTCAGCCCGGAATATTGATGCGTCGCCTGTTGCCGCAATCCCTGTTTGGCCGGCTGACCCTGTTCCTGACCGGCGGACTGATCATCGCCCAACTGCTCAGCGCCGCTATTCTGTTGCAGGACCGCGACCAGGCGCTTTACCAAGCCATTGGGGGGCATGTCGCTCAACGGATCGCCGCCATTGTGAATTTGCTGGATACGCTGGACGATGAACATGAGCGTCGGCGACTGGTTACGGCGCTGGATTTGCCGCCGACCCGGTTGAGTCTCGATTTGCCTTGGCAAACGGAAACGGTCCCGGATGAGCGTTATCACACCACGCTGTTCCGCGCCCTGTTGAAGCGTCAACTGGGACCGGATCGCCCGTTTCAATTGGAAATCAACGACGATCTACCGCCACCCCCGCCGCGACCGGATCGCCCGCCCTGGTTTGATCCGGATCGTCCCCCGCCGTCCGACCGGGCTGAACGGCCACCGCGCTGGCGGATGCACGCCATGATGATGGGCTTGCGGAATTTTGTGGTGCAGGTGCGTTTGCGGGATGGGGCGACGGTGACGTTCCAGCAGACGCTCCCCGAAGATATTATCGCCTGGCCGGCCCGGTTGCTGTTGATCTTGGTCGTGTTGCTGGCGTCGGTAGCGCTGCTGGCTGCTTGGGCGGTGCGCGCCCTGACCCGTCCGCTGACCGTGCTGGCTCATGCCGCTGCGGAACTGGGTCGCGACATCCGTCATCCGCCACTGCCGGAAATCGGGCCACTGGAAGTCCAGCGCGCCGCTCATGCGTTCAACACCATGCAGGAGCGGCTGATCGGCTATCTCGAAGACCGTAACCGCATTCTCGCTGCCGTGTCCCACGATCTGAAAACACCGATCACCCGGCTACGGTTGCGCGCCGAGTTGCTGGAAGAGTCACCGTTGCGGGAAAAATTTCAGGCTGATCTTGATGATATGCAGCGTATGGCGCAGGCGTCGCTGGATTTCCTGCGCAGCGGCGAGGATGCCGAACCGGTCGCGTCAGTGGATATCAACGCTCTGCTGGATGCCCTGCGGGAAGACGCCGAGGATGCCAGCCATGAGGTGCAAATCCATGGTTTAGCTCGCCAGCCGCTGCGCTGCCGGTTGCTGGCGTTGAAGCGCTGCTTAACTAATTTGGTGGATAATGCGCTGAAGTATGGACAGCGTGCGGAAATCAAGGTGATGGATCGACCCGATCGACTGGTTCTGACGATTCGCGATCATGGCCCCGGCATTCCCACGACTGAATTGGAGCGGGTGTTTGAACCGTTCTACCGGCTGGAAAGTTCGCGCAGCCGTGATACCGGCGGTACCGGGCTGGGGTTGAGCATTGCCCGCAACATCGCTCGCGCCCATGGCGGTGAGTTGATTTTGCGCAATCATCCGGGGGGCGGACTGGAGGCGGTGCTGGACATTCCGCGCTGATCAAAAGGATTCATCGCCCCACTAGCGATGAGCGCCTCCCCGAGGCGGCGGTCGCTATCGGTGATATGCCGGCTCAGCCAGTCCTTGAGCGTCCGCAAGGTCAGCATCAGGCTGGTGCTGTCGGATTGGCGCTGGATACTGAGCAGATCATCGAGCAGTTTGCGATGCGTCTGCTTATGCAGGACGGCGTCTGCATAGCCGTACTCGTCCATGAACCGTTCCTCGGTCTCAAAGTGATAACGGGTGAAGGCGATCAGCTCCTCAAACCGCAGCATGACGCTCTCCTGGCCCTGCCCCGTCTTCAGCGCGTCGTTAATCCGATTCAGTAGCGTCGCCAATCGGGCGTGTTGTTCGTCAATCACCGGCACCCCAACGCAGAGTTCCTCGCTCCATTCCAGAAAAGTGGTCTTCGCCGGTCGGATGGTTTTGAGTGTGGACTGATAGCAGGTGTAGGTATTCTTGCCTCGCGCCTTGCTCTGGTACATCGCCGCGTCGGTGCGGCCCAGCAAGGTCTCCATATCGTTCCCGTCCTGCAGCGCGATGCAGATGCCGATGCTGGCACTCACCTGACATTCATGACCGCGCAGCACCAACGGTTCGGCCAGCGCGGCGAGGATCTTCTCGGCCACCAGCGGGGCATTTGCGACTTCCTGGAGGTTGCGCAAGAGCAAAGTGAATTCATCGCCGCCCATCCGCGCCACGGTGTCGGATTCACGGACACAGGCGCGCAGCCGTTGTCCTACTGCTACTAGCAAGGCGTCGCCGGTTTCGTGGCCGTAAGCGTCATTGACCGCTTTGAAACCGTCTAAATCCAGCATGAGCAGGGCAAACGGTTCCTCAACACGTCGGCTGTGCGCCAGCGCCTGACCCAAACGGTCGAAAAACAGCGCCCGGTTGGGTAAATCCGTGAGCGGATCATAGAACGCCAGGTAATTGAGTTGCTGCCGGACGCGGTTCTGCTCGGTGATATCCAGCGCTACACCAGTGATCGCCGGGCGTCCTTCGTATTCCACCGATTTACCATTGACCTCGATATCGATCAGCGAACCCTCCTGGCGGATCGCGCCGAAAGTGTAGTGGATCGTGTCGCGCTCGCCGGGACAGCGCCGCAGGATTTCCCGAAGCTGCTCCCGGTCCGCCTCTGTGGTCAGGTTGCACGGTCCCATCCGGTCGATCATGTCCTTCGGTGCATAGCCAAAAATCTCGGCAAACTTGGGATTGACATAGACGAATTGCTCATTCTGGATGATGTAGATTCCCGCCAAGGACTGCTCGACCAATCCCCGGAACTTGGCTTCGGCGCTCCGGCGCTCCTGCACTTCGCGGCGCAAGCGGCGGTTCAGACGATAGATATTCAGCAGGATCAGCCCGCCCAGCGCCGCCAGCGCTAGCATCAGCGCCAGGATGTAGTAGAGCCAGCGCAAATCCTCGGCTATCGTGGTCAGGATCATCATTCGTCATCCCCGGATGATCCGGCAGGTCGGCGGGTCTGCTTCTTTTCCCCAACACGCCGCTTCTCGGCCACCCGGCGCTGTTTGGCGGCGCGAGAGGGCTTCAGTTTCAACCTGGGCTTGGGAATTTCCGCTGCTTTCTGAATCAGGGCAACCAGGCGATCAATGGCATCCTGGCGGTTGCGTTCCTGGCTGCGAAAGCGCCGGGCGGTAATGAGCAGTTCCCCGTCCTTGTTCATGCGGCTCCCGGCCAATGTGAACAACCGCGCCCGCACTTCATCCGGCAGCGCTGAGGAATGCGCAGCATTGAAACGCAGTTCCGCTGCGGTGGCGACCTTGTTGACGTTCTGGCCGCCGGGGCCGGACGCCAGTTTGAACTGGAATTGCAGTTCGTTTTCGTCAATCTGGATAGCGGGCGTGACGATGATCATAGACGTTGCAACCAAAGCTGGCGCACCAATTCCTCGCGCTTCGCGCTTCATAAAAATGATCAAGAACGACTTATCCGGCGATCAGACCTCCGACCATCGCTTCCTCGCCAATCACTCGCCTGCAACTACCCACTCACTGCCCAGTCAAGCATTACAAGACGCCCTCCCCCGTGTGAGGGAGGGCCAGGGTGGGAGAAGAACAGTTATGGGAAGGACTGAACGCTATGATCTTGGCGGCTGTTTTTCGCCGCCGAACCGGGCAGTCAATACGACCAAATGCGCCAGACAGCCGAGAACCATCGATGCTATACCCGCCTGCAACAACGTCCCAGCCTGAAACCCGGCAATCCAGAACGCGCCGGCCAGCCGTGCGCCAACCGCGATCAGACTCAGCAAGACACCCAGCGCTCCCGCCAGACGACCGATCCATAACAGCGATGTTTCCATGATCCACCTCTCAGTGTTTCTACAGCGTTTTGTCAACCGCTCTCGGTTCATCCAGTCCCTGTTCCGCCAGCGTCGCCGCCCGGAACAAGGCGCGGCCCTTGTTCATGGTTTCTTCCCATTCATTTTCCGGCACGGAATCAGCAACGATGCCGGCTCCCGCCTGGACATGTAGCACGCCATCCTTGAGGACGGCAGTGCGGATGGCGATGGCGGTGTCCATATTGCCTGACCAGGACAGGTATCCGACCGCCCCGGCGTAGACCCCGCGTTTGACCGGCTCCAGTTCATCAATAATCTGCATGGCGCGAATCTTGGGCGCGCCGCTGACCGTACCCGCCGGGAAGGTCGCCCGCAGCGCATCCAGAACGCTCAGTTCAGGGCGCAGCCGACCGTTGACGTTGGAGACGATATGCATGACATGGGAATAGCGTTCAACCGCCATTTTTTCGGTCAACGTAACGCTGCCAATTTCACTGACCCGGCCCACGTCATTGCGTCCCAGATCGATCAACATCAGATGTTCCGCCAATTCCTTGGGATCAGCCAGCAACTCCGCCTCCAGCGCTCGATCCTGTTCCTCGGTTGCACCGCGCTGCCGGGTGCCGGCGATGGGCCGAACGGTCAGCAAACCGTCCTCCAACCGCGCCAGAATCTCTGGCGAGGAGCCGATGATGTGGAAATCGCCCAGATTCAGAAAGTACATGTACGGCGAGGGATTCAGCCCGCGCAGCGCCCGGTACAAATCCAGCGGCGCGGCGCGGAACGGCGCGCTGAGTCGCTGCGACAGCACCACCTGCATACAGTCGCCGGCCAGGATATAGTCCTTGATTCGCCGCACCGCGTTCTCGAAACCGTCCTGGGTGAAGCCGGAGACGAACTCGACCGGCCCGGCGTCCGGGCGAGGATTCGCGGGTGTGTACAGTGAGCGTCCTTCGCGCAACCGCGCCACCCATTGATCCAGTCGCAACTGGGCGCGAGCGTAGGCGCGCTCCACTGCCGGATCGACCAGGGTGATCAGGTACAGCCGCCCGGCCAGATTGTCGAACACCACCAAATCTTCGGAGACCAGCAGCAGGATGTCCGGGTTATCCAGCGGATCGGGATTGGGATTCTGCGCCAGTTTCGGTTCGATATAACGGATGGTGTCATAGCCGAAGTAGCCGACCAGTCCGCCGATGAAGCGCGGCAAGCCTTCGCCCGTAGCGGGCACCCGGTAGCGATTTTGGAAATCCTGAATCCAGGCCAGCGGGTCCGGGACAGTCAGCGCTTCGACGATTTCCCCGGCATGTTCCACGGTAATCCGTTGACCACGCACCCGGATGATCTTGCGGCAGGGCAGGCCGATGATCGAATAACGCCCCCATTTCTCGCCGCCCTGCACCGATTCGAGCAGATAGCTGTAGGGCGCGTCAGCCAGCTTCAGATAGGTGCTGAGTGGCGTGTCGAGATCGGCCAGCACTTCACGAGCGACGGGAATACGGTTGAAACCTTCGTCGACCAGGCGTTTGAAGTCGTTCGGGGTCATGAGGGGGCGCTCAGGCGATGTTCACCAGCAAGGCGGGCAGATCGGCGATGGAGTCGATCACGGCGTCGGGTTGGGCGTCGCGGATGTCATAGCCATGATTGTAACCGTAGGGAACGCACACCACCGGACAACCGGCGTTGCGGGCGGCGCCCACGTCGTTCAGGGAATCGCCGACCATGAGTCCTTGGGTGATCGAAACGCTCAACCGTTCGGCACACAGCAGCAGGGCGTCGGGAGCGGGCTTGGGATTCGGCGTACATTCGCCGCCGACTACGGTGGTAAAGAATTCGCCAATGCCCAGCCGATCCAGCAGGGGCCGGGCGAATTCGGCAGGTTTGTTCGTCACACAAGCCATGGGGATGCGGGCCGCGCACAATGCGGTGAGTCCATCGCGGGTGCCGGGATAAAGGGCGCTGTAGACGCTGATGTGGTCAGCGTAAGCCGCTTTATAGAGCGGCTTGGCGCAGGCGAACAGTTCGGAACTAGCCCGGCTGCCGTCCATATCGCCGACCAGGGCGCGACGGATCAGGTTGTCCATGCCATTGCCGACCCAGGTACGCACCTGCGCTTCCTCACGCTTCGGTAAGCCGAGTTGCTGGAGCATGATGTTAATAGCGGCGGTCAGGTCGGGAACGCTATCGACCAGGGTGCCGTCGAGATCGAAAAAAACCGCAGTGATGTTTTCAAACATGGTTAGCAATCTGCTTGAGCCAGTTCCGTGCGCAGAGCGGCGAGGGTGGCTCGGTAGTCGGGGCTGTTGAAGATCGCCGAACCGGCGACGAAAGTATCGGCTCCAGCCTTGGCGATGGCGCGGATATTGTCGATTTTGACACCGCCGTCCACTTCCAGGCGCACGGCATAACCACTGTTATCGATCAGGCAGCGGACCTCGCGCAACTTGTTCAGCGTGCCGTTGATGAAGCTCTGACCGCCGAAGCCGGGATTGACCGCCATCAGCAACACCAAGTCCACCTTGTCCATGACGTATTTGAGGCAGTCCAGCGGGGTGGCCGGATTGAACACCAGCCCGGATTTACAACCGCAATCGCGGATATGTTGGAGACTGCGGTCGATGTGGTCGCTGGCTTCGGGATGGAAAGTGATGTAGGTCGCGCCAGCGGCGGCGAAGTCGGGGATGATGCGGTCCACCGGTTTGATCATCAGATGCGCATCAATGGGGGCCGTGACGCCATGCTTGCGCAGCGCTTCGCAGACAATGGGGCCGACGGTCAGATTGGGGACGTAATGGTTATCCATGACATCGAAATGAACCCAGTCCGCACCCGCCGCCAGCACGGCGTCCACTTCCTCGCCGAGCCGGGCGAAGTCGGCGGATAAAATGGACGGGGCGATCAGATAATTCCGCATGGCTTGGCAACCCTCCTGATTGAGCAATCGCAACTATACTATCAAAGTCATCGAAGATTTCTGAAACCGGCCACCTGGGAGGTTTCGACATGGGCCAGGAGCAAATGATGGACGCCTTTCGCCTGATGCTTGAAGAGGCTCCGGAGAGCATCGCGATTCCAGAGTCGTTACGCCAGCGCCGCGTGGCGGTGGTCTTCATCGCATTGGATCAAGCCGGTGGATCAGTGGAGGCGGGTGCGGCGCCATCCGGCGGTACGGTAGGCGGCAGCGGAAGATGTCCGTTTTGCAGCCTGCCGCCAGAGCGGATTGTGCAGACCACCGAGCGCATTCGCGTGGTGCGCGACGCTTTACCGGTGTCGCTGGGGCATACCTTGTTGATCCCGCGTCGGCATGTCGCTTCGCTGTTTGGGCTGACCATGGTGGAATGGGTGGAACTGGGGCAGATGCTGGTGCGCGCCCGGACGGCGTTGCTGGACGAGTTTCATCCGGATGGGTTCAATATCGGGATCAATGACGGTCCGGCTGCCGGACAGACCTTATCGCATCTGCATGTGCATCTGATTCCCCGCTACCGTGGCGACCAGCCGGACCCACGGGGCGGGGTGCGGTGGATTTTTCCCGAAAAGGCACGGTACTGGCCTTGATCCAAAAACCCGGAACGACTCAATATCCCTTCTGAATCACGGATTCATCGGATGACACCGATTTCACCGATGAAACCCTTCCGTGCAATCCGTTAATCCGTTAATCCGTGATTCAGACGCGGAATCAATCCCCGAGAGCGATATTGCGGCAACGGGTTTCGTGAAAAAAGGTCGAAGCCACCACGGCTAAAACCACGCAACCCAGCATCAGAAAAAATCCGGTGTGGTAGTCGGCGACGTTGTACACCCGCACGCCATTCACCATCGCGCCACCCCAGCTTAAGTCCATCATCCAGCCAAATAACGGCTGGAGAATAGCCGCTCCCAGGAAGAGTCCGGTATTCACCAGGGCGATAGCCATGCCGGACAGGGCGGGGACTACGATTTCCTTGGCTCCGGCATACGTCAGGATAAACGACCCGCAACTGAACCCCATCAGCGCAAACCAGGCCATCCCGGCCACGCCGGGCATCCATAGATAGATCGTACCCAGCCAGGCCAGCCCGTACAGTAGCGCGCCGGCAACCAGCAACGGCTTGCGGTATCCCATCCGGTCAGAGAGCCAGCCACAACCTAACGCGCCGCCGGCAAAACCGGCCAGGCCGATGCTGGTGTACACGGAAGCCGCCGAGCGCTCCAGACCGTGCAGATCGCGCAAAAAGGGGATTGCCCACAGGCCGAGAAACGCCAGCAGACTGCCGGTCATGCCCATATTGAACCAGAACCCCGGCCAGACCCGGCGAGTGCCCAGCACGCCCAGCAGATCATGCCACCAGTGTTGTTGTCGTCCTTCATGCCGGGCCTTGCCCTCCATTTCCCGGATGGAAGGAAAACCCGCCTCCTCGGGCGTGTTGCGTACTTTGATCCACGACAGCGCCGCCAGCGCCAGGGCGATGACGCCCAAGGCGACAAACACGGTGCGCCACGACCAGATCGTCAGCATCCCGGCCAGGGGACCCGCCGCCGAGATAGCGCCAACATTGCCCAGCAACAGGGTCAAGCCGCTGATGAACCCGTAATCGCGGTCGCGGAACCAGAGCGTGTTGCTTTTCATCAGCCCGACGAACACGACGGAAACCCCCAATCCCACCAGGGTGCGTCCTACTGATGCTTCCAGGAAGGTGTCTGCCATGCCAAACACGATAGAGCCGATGCCGGATACCGCATTGCCCAGCGTCACCGAGATGCGTGCGCCCAGGGTATCCGCCAGCACTCCGGCGGGAATCTGCATCGCGGTATAGATGTAGTAATACATGGCCGCCAGCGACCCCAGCGCAGCGCCGGTGGCGCCGAAGGCGCGCATCAGGTCGGCGGAGACCACCGCCGGGGCGATTCGCTGGAAAAAGACCAGGATGTAGGCGGCGGCGAGGATGGCGTAAATCGACCAGCGAACGCGCACGAAATGCGCCGGGTCGAACGTCTTGAGCGAGTTCAGTGCGGTCATGTCAAGGGCCTGATGGGTTTAAGCTCAATTCCGGGTGACGGTGGAAGATCATCATTGTAATTCAAGACCTTAGCTCCGTATTTTATCCTCTCCAGTGCCCGGACGCCCAATAAAATTTTCTCAGGGTCTGACCAGCCCGGCGGCCACATCCCGGAAGGAAGCCAGTGATGCTTCCAGGTGTTCGATGATCTCCTGCGCCAGCACCTCGGGCGGCGGCAAATCGTCCAGTGAATCGAGGCTGTCGTCCTTAAGCCAGAAGAGGTCCAGGCTGGCCTTGTCGCGGGCGATCAATTCATCATAGCCGAAGTATTTGAAGCACTCAGTTGCCTGGCGTTCATGCCGATTCTCCGGGTGGTAGCAAGCGATGAAGTCGCGCAAATCTTCGACCTTGAGCGGTCGGGTCTTGAGGGTGAAGCGCTGGTTGGTGCGCAGGTCGTAAATCCACACGCCTTGCGTCTGCACCCGACCATCCTTGGGCCGGGCGTCAAAAAACAACACGTTGGCTTTCACGCCCTGGGCGTAGAAAATCCCGGTCGGCAAGCGCAACAGGGTATGCACCTCGCAGGTTTCCAGCAGTTTGCGGCGAATCTTCTCGCCCGCCCCACCTTCGAACAGCACGTTGTCCGGCAGCACCACCGCGGCCCGCCCGGTGTCTTTCAGGATAGTGACGATGTGCTGGAGAAAATTGAGTTGCTTGTTGGAGGTGGTTTCCCAGAAGTCCTGGCGCTCGTAGGTCAGCGCATCGCGGTCTTCCTCGCCTTCCTCATTAGTGATGGTCATGCTGCTTTTCTTGCCAAACGGCGGATTAGCTAGCACGTAGTCGAAGCGCCGTCCGGGGTCGGCAATCAACGCATCGGTGCGTTCGACGGTCGGCTCGCCGTCCAGATCGCCGATGTTGTGCAGAAAGAGATTCATCAGACACAGGCGGCGCGCGCCCAGCACGATTTCGTTGCCGTAGAAGGTCTTGTGGCGGAGGAACTCTTTTTGCCGCTTGTCCAGCGAGTGATCGGAACGGGTCAGCCAGTGGTACGCGCCGAGGAAAAAGCCGCCGGTGCCGCAAGCGGGATCAGCGATGGTTTTCAACGGTTCCGGGCGGACACATTCGATGATCGCCTGGATCAGCGGGCGGGGCGTGAAGTATTGGCCGGCGCCGCTTTTGGTGTCCTCGGCGTTTTTTTGCAGCAAACCTTCGTAGAGATCGCCTTTGGTGTCGGCGTCCAGGCTGATCCAGTTTTCGGCGTCGATCATCTGCACCAGGCGGGAGAGCTTGGCCGGGTCCTGAATCTTGTTTTGCGCCTTGAAGAAGATGGCGCCCAACATGCCAGGTTCCTGTCCCAGCCGATTCAGGATCGCCAGATAGTGCGCTTCGAGCGGCTGGCCGGTTTTGCTGGTGAGGCTGGACCAGTCGTGGCCTTGGGGAATGTGGGTGTTGCGGCGATAGGGTTCCTGGGCGTATTCGTGGGCGAGCTTGAGGAAGAGCAGGTAGGTGAGCTGTTCCAAATAATCGCCATAGCCAACGCCGTCATCGCGCAGAGTGTGGCAGAAGTTCCAGATTTTCTGGATGAGGGCGCTGTGGTTCATTTTTTTGATTCTGCATGAGTGGCGGCCTGGATCAGGCTGCTGGTATAGGCTTGGCGCGGGTCATTGGGGCGTCGGAAGGCGCGGCGTAGCAAACCTTCCTTGACCAGGGGATTCAGGATGCGTTTGCGTAAGTCATCCGAATCCCGATTGAGCAGTTCTGAAAGCAACCGCAGGCCGATATAACAGCCGCTACACAAGGACAGTACGACAGACCGCATCATCTCTGGACTCACCCGTTTCCGCTCCCGGACGGAGTGCGCCAACTCCCGTAGGATGTTCAGTTGTGACTCGGTGAATTGGGTCGATTCGGCAACGAGCGGAAGATCAAGCTCCGGTGTTAAGGTACTTAGCTCCGGTGTTAAGGCGCTTAGCTCCGGTGTTAAGGCGCTTAGCTCCGGTGTTAAGCTCCCTGGCTTAGAGCTTAAATTGTCCTGGGTAGAGGCTTCTGGTTGATCGCCAGCGAAGCCGGTAGGACTGGGTCGCGTCATCCAAGGTACGAAATACACCATACCTCGGCCTATGCCGTCTGATTCCAGCAATCCATCTTTCACCAGGCGAGCCAGCATCTTCGTGATATCGGCTGGGTGATCAGCCGATATTTCCCGGAGACGGGCATGACTAACCATTCCTTCGGCAATCGCAGTCACCAGCGCCATCCGTTCCAGTTCCGGCAAGGCCGTAAATCGCGCTCCCAGATGTTCTTCCAATTCCGCCAGGGTTTGTGCTGGAACCAAGCTGGTCATGCGCAGTTCCATCAGCGTCTGTTCCGGCTCAGGCAATTCGTAGAGCAGTGGACGCCGCCAATGCTGGCCAGTCCAGTTGCGGTAAATTTTCGGGATTCCCGAACCCGCATGGTCGCCGTATCCGACCAACTGAAAAAGGGTCTGTAAACGCCGGTTGCGACAGTCGCTGCTGCCGCCTTGCACCGCCAAGGCCAGTGGGACCCGCATCAATCCGGGATTGCGGAATCCAAACATATCCGGCCGCTTGACGACCAGGATGGAGACGCGCCCGGAAAAATCAGCATGAATAAGGGTGTTGACGAGTGCTTCGCGCAGTGCTTCATGCACCGGGGTATCCTCGATCCGCTGTCCTTGCTGTAATTGAAACGGTACCTTCAGATCGGCAATCAGCTTCTGGTAAACGCGGCGGAAAAAGTCATAGATGTTGCCGGACCAGGCGCCATCTGGAATCAGACGGTCTATCCAGCGTTTTTCTGTTTTAGGTTCCGGCCGCTCCTGATAGTCGACCATGTAATTGAGCAAAGCGTCGCGAATCACTTCCGCCCGGCCAAACATGAGCAGGCCAGCTATGCGTAGTCCGCTGTATCCTTCCTCGCGATTGCGACCGAAGGCTCCAATGCGTTCCAGGAATTCCGGCAACGCCAAATCCAGCCATACATGCCCCGGTTTTACGGCGGAAAAGCGATTGCGGTAAGCCATCACTGAATCCATGTCCAAATCAGCGAAATCGAAGCCTTTCAGAATCCGTTCATCGCGGGAATCTTCCACCCGTTCGGCCAGCATCCGACGGACCGTTTCGTCATCAGCCTGATAGTCGCCCTCATACCGGCGCAGGAACGTGCCGCCGAACGGGTTACTGCCTAAATGAACTGGTCGTTGCTGGCGACTGGCCCGAGGAATCTCCACCCTTAGCACGGTTTTGCCTTCGATCTCTACGGGCTGGATGTGTGGCTCGGCCAACAGGTTGATGCTGATTTGCTTAGGATTGTGCAGGTTGTCCCACAGTGCTTTGCGGACTCGTTCGATGTTTTTCAATCCAGCCACACGAAAGGCGCCGCGAGGTTTTTCCTGCACACCGAGCAGGATGATCCCGCCCTGCGTGTTGGCCATGGCGCTATAGCTTTTCCAGAAATCAGTGGGCAATTCGCCTTGGCCATCGGCCCCTTGAGCCGCCTTGCATTCCAGGTCGGCGGACTCGGCCAGGACGGCCAAATCGTCGTTCATTTAACTCATGCTCCCTTCGCCTTTCTGCGTCCGCTGCGCTGCTTACTTTCATTCGCCCGCGCCGCCCGTT
>ENA-UOWG01000087-UOWG01000087.1-activated-sludge-metagenome-genome-assembly--contig:-NODE-87-length-164328-cov-7.870033_pt1 | contig 164328 bp, 144 predicted proteins | sample MGYA00238147_ERZ761563 | MGnify/ENA primary metagenome ERZ761563 (study PRJEB28884, sample SAMN05720216) | anaerobic digester metagenome | isolation source: active sludge of municipal...
GCGCGAAGGATTTCGAGGGTGGTTGATTCTACGGCCAGGATCGTATAGCGTCTTTCGAAATAGGTTTTTAAAATCTCCGAAAGTTTTAAATAATAAATCTTGATAAAACCTCGCTTAAAAAGATCAGACTCAAAAAGTTCATTCAAGCGCATCAAGGCCTCTTCTTCTGCAGTAAGCGGGGATGCTTCCGTATGAGCTAAAGCCTTCTTTTTTCGGAGTATTTTATAAATCCAAAACCCGATCAGTCCCAAAGCAATGACCGCGATTGGGAAAAAGATTTTTTTGAGATGCAAAGGAAGCAACACGACCGATTTGACGTCCCGAATATCCTCCTTGGGGTCCCCCTCCGCAATACTTTTGACCGTGAGAAAAAGTTTCTCGGTTTGAATCGTCTTGACGGGCTGACCGTCTTTATGGTATTGAATGACGACCGGATCAAGGATGAATTCCCCTAAACGGTAGGTTGTGAGTATGAATCTGCGTCCTGTCATCACCTGGCCTTTGTTTTTCGAATGGAGATCTTCGACTTTTTTAATCTCAAGGATGTCCGAGGCCGGGGCGGGAATGCTGGAATGAATCTGGATGTCAGGAGCATGTTCAATAGTGACGGTGTAGGTAACCGGATCGCCGATCGTCAAAAAAGCCTTGTCAACCTCCGATTTTACGCGAATATCATCCGCCGTCGCTGAAAAAACGGGCGGGACGGCAAAACAGCACAAAACAAATAAAAGAAAAGAGACTTTTTTCATTTTCTCTCGCGGCCTTTGAAAAATTTAAACAGCGGCTCGACATAAGAAACATTCGAAGGGATGTCGATGCTATCGATTTGGAGGCGTTTGAAGAGTTTTTCCAGCGCCGATTGACGTGCTTCAGCGGCTTTCCGAAACCGTTCCAGGAATTCTGAAGAGCTTGTGTCTACAAGAATTGTTTTCCCGCTTTCCTGATCCATCAGCTCCACCAGTCCGACTGAGGGGAAATTCTGTTCCAGAGGGTCCCGGAGATGAATCGCAATGACGTCGTGCTTTTGGCTGAGGATTTTCAGGGCTTTTTCATAACCCTCATCCATGAAGTCTGAAATAAAAAAAATCACTGAAGTTCGAGTAAGAACCCGGTAAAGATATTCCATGGCGGCCGCAAGGTGCGTTTTTCTCTTCTGGGGCTGGTAACCTAGAATCTCACGAATCACGCGAAGGGCGTGGTTCCTCCCCTTTTTGACGGGGATGAATTTTTCGACATCCTCCGTGGCAATGAGAAGCCCGGTTTTGTCGTTATTTTTAACCGCGGAGAAGGCGAGAATGGCCGTGATCTCGGCTGCAATTTCAGACTTCAGCTTGGTCGAAGATCCAAAATACTGGGAGCCGGACATATCCACCGCAAAGATGACTGTCAGCTCACGAGTTTCGACGAACTTTTTGACAAAAGCGTGCTGGGATCTTGCCGTCACATTCCAGTCAATGGTCCGTATGTCGTCGCCCGGCACATATTCGCGGACGTCGGCGAATTCGATACCCTGGCCTTTGAAAACAGATTCGTATTCCCCTCCGAAGAGATCATTCACCAGGCGATTTGTCCGAATTTCGATCTTCCGGACTTTTCTGAGAAGCGCGGCTGGGATCATGGAACTTTAGGGAACTTCGACTTGATCAAAGATTTTTTTGACGACGTCGTCCGAGGTCATATCTTCTGCCTCGGCTTCATAGGTGATCAAGACGCGATGGCGGAGAACATCCATGCCGATTTGTTTGACATCGTCCGGAGTGACATAGCCGCGGCCTTGGAGAAATGCATGGGCCTTGGATGCCAGGGTCAACATGATGCTCGCGCGCGGCGAGGCCCCGTACGAAATCAAAGGCTTCAGCTCTTCCAGTTTATAATCCTGGGGATTACGGGTTGCAAAGACAAGATCAAGAATGTAATCTTTGACCTTATCATCAATATAGATCTGGTTCATCAGCTGACGCAGTTCCATGATTTTATTGAGATTCATGACCGGAGAAACCTTGATCGCTCTTCCGGTGGACATGCGTTCCAGGATTTCTTTCTCCTCTTTTTTATTAGGGTAAGTGACCACGAGTTTCAGCATAAACCGGTCGACTTGCGCTTCGGGAAGCGGGTAAGTCCCCTCTTGTTCGATCGGGTTTTGAGTGGCGAGCACAAGAAACGGTACTGGCAAGGGAAATGTTTCATTGCCGATCGTGACCTGTCTTTCCTGCATGGCCTCCAGAAGCGCGCTTTGGACCTTGGAGGGTGCCCGGTTGATTTCATCAGCAAGGATGATATTTGTGAAAATAGGGCCCTTTTTGGTCGAAAAATTGCCATCTTTGGGGTTATAGACCAAAGTGCCAACCACGTCAGCAGGCAGAAGATCCGGAGTAAACTGGATTCTCTGAAAATGGGCCTCGATGGCCTGCGAAAGGGTTCTCACGGAAAGGGTTTTCGCGAGTCCCGGGACCCCTTCGATTAAGATATGGCCATCCGCAAGCAGGGCCATCAAAAGGCGATCGACAAGATATTGTTGCCCGACAATCACTTTTCCGATCTCCCGGGTAAGATCTTTAAGCGGTGCGCTGGCGTCGCGGATCTTTGCATTGACTTCCTGAATCGAACTGTCCATAAGAGTCTCCTTATTTGATGGTCAAAAGTCCGCAATGAACGCGGACAGAATCAAAGCAGTCTTGAATCTTAGATGATAATCTTACCCCGGATATATTGCAAGAGCGCCTGTTGCATCCGGTCCAGATCAAAAGCAGAAATACCTTGCTGGGAAAATCTGAGAGTGTTTAGTTGCTCAAAAAGCTGTGTCACTTCCCGTACTTCGCCGACAGGAAGACTGCTTCCTTTTAAAATCGCAAGAATTTCGGATTCCGTCGCATTTTTTGACATAATATCATAGTATGCGATCACGACATTGCGCAGTTGCGAAGACCACAGGGTCAGTTTTTCTTTCGGCGATGCGGAAGAAACAGCAGCGATGGTTTCCTGGGCCTTTGCATATAACAGCTGCCGGGGATTCGGGGGTAGGGGCTGCTGGGAAGCTTTGCTCTTTAGACTCGCCATCAACAACGCAAGACTGCTGACAAAAATAATAACGAAGATACCCAGGATGCCCCCAATGATCATGTAGCGACTGAACAGGGATGCCTTCACGATTGTGATTTTTTGTTCGGGGATAATCACCGTGGTCCAGGTGGCCGCGCCAGAGCGTCGGAAACGAGCTTGGAAGGTTCGGATGACAGCGGCGCCTTCTTCAACGGGTTGAAACTCATAGGTAATCGTTTGCCTGGAAATATTCCCGGATTCCTGGGAGCGACTTTGTTTGAGTGAAGTCAGATTCAATAAGCCGGGCTCTGGGGATGATATTTCATAAGAACCCTCCGACGGCGACCACTCGAAATGAAGTTTGAGAACCACGGGTTTATCAAACGAACTCGTCTCAGACGGCAATTCCATTTTGAGTTCCGGGATTGCCCACAGAGAGGAAATAAAAAACCCGCAAAAAAAAATCAAGAGAAACGCCACAATCTTTAGTGTTGATTTCATCTTCGAGCTCCTTCCCTTCCTTACAGAAAGCAAAGAACGGGGAATGCCAAGGTGTTGCTAGCCATTCCCCGTTTTTTCATTTCATGACTATTTTTTATTCCTTTTTTTTCTTTTTTTCATCCTCATCGACAACCTCATAATCCGCATCGACTACGCCGTCGTCTTTTTTCTTGTCCGTAGAGTTCTCTGCCGCTCCTTTATTGCCGGTTTTTTTTGCGGCCTCCTCATACATCTTTTGAGCGATGGTATGCGAAGCGGTCGCAAGTTTTTGAGCGGCTTGGTCGAGTTCTTCTTTTGAAGTCTTGGACAGTGCGTCCTTGGCGTCCTTGAGGGCGTCTTCGACACGCTTCTTTTCTTCCTCACTCACTTTATCGCCATGCTCGCGCAACGTTTTTTCAGTGGCGTAGATCAGATTGTCGAGCTGGTTCCGTGCAGTGATAATCTCGTGGTTCTTTTTATCCTCGTCCGCATGGGCTTGTCCTTCCTTGACGAGTTTTTCAACTTCTTCTTTTGAAAGTCCCGAAGAAGATTCGATTCTGATCTTTTGTTCCTTGCCGGTTCCAAGGTCTTTTGCGGAAACATGGACAATACCGTTTGCGTCAATGTCAAAAGTCACTTCGATTTGCGGCACGCCGCGAGGAGCCGGCGGAATGCCTTCCAAGTTGAACAACCCCAGAATGCGGTTATGGGCAGCCATCTCGCGTTCGCCTTGAAGAACTTTTACCGTCACTGCGGTCTGATTATCTGCTGCCGTGGAAAATATTTCAGACTTTCGCGTAGGGATCGTTGTGTTGCGCTCGATCAATTTCGTCATTACCCCGCCTAAAGTTTCAATCCCGAGTGAGAGCGGTGTGACATCCAAAAGCAGGATGTCCTTCACATCGCCCTTCAGCACGCCGCCTTGGATCGCAGCCCCAACCGCCACCACTTCATCCGGGTTGACGCCTTGGTGGGGTACCTTTTTAAAAAGATCTTTGGCCTTTTCGACCACTGCGGGCATACGCGTCTGCCCACCCACCATAATAACTTCATCAATGTCCTCGGGCTTAACACCGGCGTCTTTCATCGCCTGCACACAAGGACCGACAGTTCTTTCGACGAGATCGCTTACCAGTTGCTCGAGCTTAGCCCTGGAGAGTGTCATCAAAAGATGCTTGGGTCCCGACGCATCGGCAGTAACAAATGGCAGATTGATTTCCGTGCTTTGAGCGGTCGAAAGCTCGCATTTGGCCTTTTCCGCGGCTTCCTTTAAACGCTGAATCGCCATCTTGTCTTTGCTGAGATCAATACCGTCGGTTTTTTTGAATTCAGCGATCATCCAGTCAATGATCTTTTGATCAAAATCATCGCCGCCCAAATGTGTGTCACCGTTCGTGGCTTTGACTTCAAACACACCGTCGCCAATTTCAAGGATTGAAATATCGAAAGTCCCGCCGCCCAGGTCGTAAACTGCGATGGTTTCATCTTTCTTTTTATCCAATCCGTAGGCCAGCGCGGCCGCTGTCGGTTCATTGATGATACGAAGTACTTCCAGCCCGGCAATCTGTCCGGCATCTTTCGTCGCTTGACGCTGGGAATCATTAAAATAGGCAGGGACCGTAATCACCGCTTGTTTGATCGGTTCCCCAAGATAGGTTTCCGCATCGGCTTTGAGTTTTTGAAGGACCATCGCCGAGATCTCAGGGGGCGTGAACTCGCGTTTTTCCTGGGGGATATCAAAAACCGCCTCCCCATGTTTTCCTGCTTTGACTTTAAACGGGACCAGTTGCATCTCATGTTTTGTTTCCTCAAAACGACGGCCGATGAACCTTTTTGCGCTAAAGACCGTGTTTTCAGAGTTAGTAACAGCCTGTCGTTTTGCGGTTTGTCCGACAAGTCTTTCCCCTGTTTTTGTGAAAGCAACAACCGAGGGCGTGGTACGATTCCCCTCTTTATTGGCAATAACTTTCGGCTCAGTGCCCTCAATGATGGCCATGCATGAGTTCGTGGTTCCTAAATCAATTCCTAATATTTTTGCCATTGGATAGTCTCCTTTTTAAATTATGTTTAACTCGATTCGTATATTTATTGTCAATTATCGTGCCATTATTATATTTTTTTATCACCTATAAACCATTGAAAACAAACAAGTTAGAAAATCGATTTTTATTTTTTTATTGCAAGGATCTAGGTTGAGTCAAACTGACACGTCGCTGTGTGTCGAAAAAGGCACTCACGAATCAAAAAAGATTGTATTCTTCAATCTTTCGGTAAAGGGTTCGTCGTGAAATACCGAGTTTTTCAGCCGCCAGAGACTTGTTCCCCTTTGTCTCCTGAAGAGCTTTTTTGATAAGGTCTTTTTCAAGGTCTGTAATTTTAATGACACCCTGCGACACGTCGTTGGTTCTACTCAGAAGTTTTCCTTGCCGAATATCTTCTGGGATTTGTTCTGGCGTGAGTTTTACTCCCGAGCTTAAAACAATCATACGTTCAATAATGTTCTTGAGTTCACGAATGTTTCCCGGCCAGTCATACTGCGTCAGTATTTCGAGCGCGTGTTTTTCTATACCTTCGATTTTTTTTGCGTTTGATGAGGCATATTGCCGGATAAAGGCTTCCACAAGCGGGGGGATATCTTCCTTTCTTTCACGAAGCGGAGGCACTTTAAGGTAAATCACATTAATGCGGTAATACAGATCTTCGCGGAATTTTTGTTCATGCACTTCATCGAGCAAAGTTTTGTTGGTTGCCGCAATCAGCCTTACATCGACTTTGATTGTTTTGGTGCCGCCTACGGTTTCGAATTCCCCCTCCTGTAATACGCGAAGCAGCTTTACCTGCGTATCCTTGGATATCTCGCCGATTTCATCAAGGAAAAGACTTCCCATATGCGCTCGCTCAAAACGGCCTTTTTTTCGATCGGTGGCCCCGGTGAAAGCACCTTTTTCATGGCCAAAGAGCTCACTGCTTAAAAGAGTTTCAGTCAAAGCCGCGCAATGAACGGCAATAAAAGGATGCTGTCGTCGCGGGCTCAACTCATGAATGCGCCGGGCGATAAGTTCCTTGCCAGTGCCGCTCTCCCCCTCAATCAATACGGAGGCATTGGATTGAGCGATCTTGTCAACTGTCTTGAGCAGTTCCTTCATTTTTGTGGATTGAGCAATAAGTTTTCCTTGAAAAAAACGTTCATTGAAAAGTTCCTGCTTCAGCTCTTTGTTTTCTTCCTCCAGTTGATGGCTGCTAAAGGCTTTTTTGACAAGGAATTCCAGCTCCTCAAGATTCACCGGTTTGGTCAAATAATAAAAAGCCCCCTTTTTCATGGCTTTGACCGCATCGTCCACCGATCCATAGGCCGTTAACAAAATGACTTTGGCTGAAGACGATTCTGATTTCAGATTTTCAAGTAACGTGACTCCATCCATTTCCGGCATGCGGATATCCGAGATGACAAGATCAGGGCTCTCTTTTTTGAAGAGCTCCAAAGCCTCAACGCCATTGGCCGCGGTGATCACATCATAGTCCAAGGCCTGCAGAAATTGGGTCAGACCTTTTCTCGAATTTGCTTCATCCTCAACGAGCAGAATTCTTTCAAACATGATGCAGTTATCCTTCCCTGGAAGTTTTATAATGCGGCAACTGAAGTTGGGGCTCACGGATTGGAAGAAGAACCTTGAACGTGGTTCCCTTGCCTTTTTTGCTTGTCACTTCAATCTTTCCACCGTGCTCGGTGATTGCGTCATAAACCATCATCAGGCCGAGTCCGGCCCCTTCAGCTTTCGTGGTGTAATAAATATCAAAAATCATTGGGATGTCTTTTTCATCAATACCGCATCCGGTATCTGTGATGGTGACGATGGCGCAAGACGGTTTGTGTGTGATGGAGACCTTGAGAGCCCCGCCCTCCGGCATGGCTTCCATGGCATTCTTTATCAAGTTCATGAATGCGTAGTAAAGGCGTTCGCGATCCAGCAGAAAAACCGGCAGGGCAAGGTCCTTGGAGAATTTCACTTTAATTTTTTGTGCGTCGAGTTGAGGTTTTAAAAAAGAAACAGCATCAGTGAGAATTTCGTTGAGATCATCGAGGTGGAACCGAAGAGGAGGCTTTCGCGTGGCCTTAAGAAAATTTCGGATGATCCGGTCAAGACGCCGCGTTTCATCCTGAATGTGATTGAGGGAATTTTCAAGCTCCTGGCGTTTTAAAGTGGGCAAATCCCCGAGTTTTTTTTTCAGGAGCTCGAGATGAATCGTGATAGCATTCAAAGGGTTGCCAATCTCATGGGCAATTCCTCCCGCTAAACGAATCAAACTTTCCATTCGGGAAAGCATCGCCGCTTCGAATTCCTGTTCCGTTCGATGAGTGATGTCCACAAGGAGGAGGAGCGTCGCTTTCTTCCCCCTGTTTTCCTGAGGGATGATCATGACGCGTAGGTGTAATGCCCTGGGGGAGAGAATCTTGAAATCGTTTACTGTCCTGGAATTTACGAAAAGCAAGTGTCCCTTTAAAAATGCAGCAAGAGTGGAATCATAGACTTGATTCCAAAGGGGTTGTCTGGATTGTGTCTGAATGCCACCAAGAACGAGGTTTGCCTTACGGTTTGAAAAGAAAGGAATCCCCTTTAAATCCACCAACACAACTCCTTCGTCAAGGGCTTGACAAACATCTTCGAGCAAAAGATTTTCTTGCGCCGTATCCAGGAGTTTGAGGTAGAGGGACTCCTTTTCGATTTGAGGTAATCGGGACTTCAGTTTTTTGACAAAATCAAGTTTTTCGCTCATGGTTGTATTTGGTTCCCCTGACTTTTTCAATAAACATTTCAAGAAGTTTAGGATCTTTTACTCCCGGGCTTGATTCGACCCCGCTGGCCACATCCACAGCAAAAGGCTGGACTTTTTGAATCGCGTGAAAGACGTTCAGCGGATTCAAACCACCCGCCAAAAATAATTTGTCATGCACATAGGGGTGATCTTCAATCATGCTCCAGTCAAAAGGAATGCCAGTCCCACCTCTTTCGGAATGCGCATAAGTGTCGAAAAGGAAAGCGCTGACATTGTATTCATCAATGCGCTTCAGGCTCATGGCATCCTTAACGTGAAAGGTCTTGATAACCTCATAACCCTTATTCATAAAATATTCGCAATACAGAGCGGTCTCTTCGCCGTGAAACTGAAGGTGCTTTAGAGCCAGCTTTTGAGCGATAGCTTCCACTTCCTTTTTCGGCTGATTACAAAACACTCCCACGAGGTTTTGAAAATCCTTCAGATTTGAAAAGATTTTGGCCGCTTGCTCTGTCGTGATGGCTCGTTTGCTGTTGGGAACGAAAATAAATCCAAGATAATCCGCACCAAGGTCAACGGCAAGCCGGGCATTTTCATAATTAGTATTTCCGCAAATTTTAATACGTGTCATTGGGGCTCGCTCGCAATGGAACTCTCTTTTTTGCCGAGAAGTCGTTGAAGGGTTTTGGCAATGTCCTTCGATTGGATCAGCGCCGAGCCGATAAGAAATGCGTTAGCGCCTAGACTTTTATAGCGGAGGAGCTCCTCATGAGTTTTTAGACCACTTTCCACCACGATGGCGATCCCCTTGGGAACATGCGGGATCAATGTTTGCGCACGATCAGGATCCACGGACAAGGTTTTAAGATCACGATTATTAATGCCAATAATTTTCGCATCGGCATTTAACGCTTTTTTAAGCTCCGCATCAGAATGAACCTCCACCAGAGCGTCCATGCGAAGCTCCTTTCCGAGCGCGATAAGTTCTTTCAGTTCTTCTTCACTCAAGATCGAAGCGATCAAAAGAAACGCATCCGCTTCGAGAATGGCGGTTTCATAAAGCTGGTATCGTTCAAAAATGAAGTCTTTGCGAAGCAACGGCAGGTTTGTGACCTGCCGGACGGTTTTTAGATAGCTGGGTCGTCCTTTGAAAAAGTGAGATTCCGTAAGTACCGAAATGGCGCAAGCTCCCGCATATTCAAAGAGAGTAGCAATCCGAAGCGGTTGAAAATCTTCCCGCAAGACACCTTCAGAAGGCGAAGCCTTTTTGAGCTCTGCAATAATATTAAGACCTCGTTGAGAGATCAAAGCAGATCGAAAAGGACGCGGGTTGGGTCGCTCCATTTTTTCCACAATACGCTGGAGACGCTGAAGCGGCATTCGTTGTTTTAACTCTTCCAGATACTTTTTCTTTTGCAGAAGAATGTCATTCAGAATCATTGGTTTGAGATCTTTCTAAGCTTGGACAACACCCGCAGAGCGCTTCCTGAATCAATGGCTTTTTGTGCGAGCTTTATACCATCGCCAACGGTACGGACTTTTTGACATACCCATAAACCGAAAGCGGCATTCAGCACTATCATGTCGCGCGCAGCGCCACGTTCTTTTCCGGTTAAAATTTTTTCGGCGATGCGCTTGCTTTCCTTAACTGAATTCACTCGCATATCTTTCAAAGATGCACGTCGTAAGCCGTATTTCTCCGGCCGTATCTTGTCATAACTTATATGGTTTGATTTTACACGTGCGACAATCGTGGGTGCGGAAGTTGAAATCTCATCCATGCCGTCTTTGCTGTGGCAGACAAGGCCCGTTTTATGGCCGAGGCGTGAGAGGACTTTCGCGTAAAGAGGAATTAGACGATTTTCTGCAACACCCACCAACTGATAGTCAAGCTTCATGGGATTCACCAAGGGACCGAGCAGATTGAGAATGGTGCGTCGCTTCAGAGAACGTCGCAGAGGTTGCATTTTGGAAAATACAGGATGATGCGCAGGGGCATGAAAATAGCCAAGACCGCAGGTTTGGATGGCACGGATCATTTTTTTTTGACTCGCATCGAGATTGATGCCAAATGATTCCAAAAGATCCGAGCTTCCGGATTTTGAAGTAATGGCACGATTCCCGTGTTTGGCAACTTTGCCGCCTGAACCAGCAATGACAATCGCCGCAAGAGTGGATATGTTGATAGTGCAGCGGCTATCCCCTCCGGTCCCGCAGGTATCCATCAGCGAAGGAATTTTAAACCGAATGGGTTTCTCAATCTGCTGTAATGCCTTCAAACAACCAAGCAATTCTTCCGATGTTTCTCCTTTTGCCGCCATCAAGAGTAAAAGTGTTTTTGCCTGATGAAAGGGAAGTTTTTCCTTAAAAAGCATTTTAAAAATCATTCGAGCATTGAGCAATGAAAAGGATTTCCCTGTCAGAAGTTCGGACAAACGCGAATGAATCCATCCGTAATTTTTTTCACAAGTCATCATGACAGTTTGGAAAGCTTTAAGAAATTTTTTAGAAGTTGCATACCTGATTCTGTCATGACAGATTCAGGATGGAATTGCACACCCCAAGTGGGATGGTCTTTGTGTTTCAGACCCATGATCTCCTGATCTTGGGTCCAGGCAATAATTTCGAGAATATCAGGGAGTGATTTTTTTTCCACTAGTAGTGAATGATAACGCGTGGCAATAAAGGGATTCGGCATTTTGAAAAAAAGCGGATTTTTATCATGAAAGATCCTGGATGTTTTTCCATGCATGATCGTTTCTGCGCGTACGACTTTACCGCCAAAAACATGGCCCAGACATTGGTGTCCCAGACAAACTCCGAGGATCGGCATTTTGCCGCTGAAGGTTCGGATCACATCGCAAGAAATTCCCGCTTCTTTCGGCGTGCAGGGCCCAGGCGAAATGACAATAGTGCGAGGATTCAGCCGTTTAATCTTTGAAATCGATATTTCGTCATTTCTCCACACGCGCGGATCTGCGTTTAATTCTCCGAGATATTGGACAAGGTTGTAAGTGAAGGAATCATAGTTATCAATGACGAGCAACATTAGAAAAGAAGCCTTTCTTCGATTGCTTTTAAAAGCGCCTTGGATTTATTGACCGTTTCTTCATATTCACGGGCAGGATTCGAATCTTTAACAATGCCGGCACCGGCCTGCAAATACATTTTATTTTTGTGTAACATAATCGTACGGATCGTAATGCACATGTCCATATCACCGTCGAAGCCGAAATAACCCAAACATCCCCCATACGGTCCTCGGGTCTCGGGCTCAAGTTCGTTAATGATTTGCATAGCTCGAATTTTGGGAGCGCCCGAAAGTGTTCCCGCCGGAAAAGTTGCACGTAAAAGGTCCATGGCACTTCGTCCGGGCTTTAATCTGCTTTGAACGCGGCTTACAAGATGCATGACGTGTGAATATCGTTCGACAAACGCAAACCTCTCCACTTTGACGGATTTATATTCTGAAACGCGTCCCAGATCGTTTCGTCCGAGATCGACAAGCATCAGGTGTTCGGCCATTTCCTTGGTCGATGCTTTTAGGTGTTTTTCGTATCGCAGATCCTGTCTTTCCGTAGTACCTCTCGGGCGTGTTCCGGCTATAGGGCGAACTTCGGCTAGGCGCTTGGTTTTTTTAACCAACATTTCGGGAGACGATCCGATGAGCCGAAACTGGCCGCTTCGGAAATAGAACATATAAGGCGATGGATTGATCGACCTCAAAGAACGGTACAGCTGAAAATCATTGCCGTGATGAAGTAAATTAAAACGCTGGGAAAGAACCACTTGGATGCAATCGCCGGCTCGTATATATTCCTTGATTCGTTTGACTTTGGCCTCAAAATCTGTTCGAGACATGTTGGGCTGGAGGTGCGGTATGCCCGGATTTTTTTCAGAAGCGGGCACCTTAAGGGATTTTTGAAGCAACAAGCGATATTTCGACATCCGACGAATGCCGTCCTTGTATGCCGATTCAGGATTTTTAAACCGGTCGACGTTCACAAGAATCACGATCGAAAGTGTTTTGCGATAATGGTCAAACACCACAAAATCTTCTACGCGAAAAAAAATACCCAAAGGAAAACCGGGACCCTTTTTAGGCGTCAATTTGATTTTTTCGAAATAGCGGACATTCTCGTAAGAGAGAAAACCTACGAAACCGCCACGAAATCCTGGGAAAGCCTCGGGGTTGGCGAGATTCCGGGTTTGAAGCTCTTGCTCGATCACATCAAGCAAGACGGCATTTTTAAGAAACTTTCGGTGCCCTTTTTCCGTAATTTGGACACCCCCTTTTGAAGATTCATAGATGGCGGCGGGTTCTATGCCGAGGAACGAAAAACGGCCGATCTTCTCCTCCTGTTCTGCGGATTCCAGCAGAAAGGCATGTTTGGACCTTTTTGAAATTTTGAGAAAACTGGAAACAGGAGTTTCAAGGTCTGCCGGAAAAGTATCGGCCAAAGCGATGATATTACCTTTTGGGACAAAACTTTTAAATGTTTGCAGGTCAGGCGTGATCATTTCTTGTAAGTTTTCTCAGGATCAAAAACTTTTTGTTGCGTTATTCGAATGATATCTCCTCGATCATTCATCTCGTGTACAAAGCATGTCCGGTAACCAAGATGACAAGCTCCTCCCTTTTGCGTCACACGCACAAGCAAAGTGTCTTTGTCACAATCCGTTAGGACTTGCTTCACATCCTGGATGTGGCCCGAGCTTTCACCTTTGACCCAGTATTGATTGCGGGAGCGTGAAAAAAAGACAGTATGTTTCTCCTTGAGGGTTCGCTCTACAGCGGTTTGATCCATGTAAGCAAGCATGAGCACTTCTCCAGATTCAGCATCCTGAATAATTACCGGAAGCAGGCCTTGGGCATTGTACTTGAGATCTTCCATTTAGACGTATTCTCCTTTGGATAATAGAGTTACAGCATTTCCCATCACAAATTTATAAGGTGAATAGTTGAGTATGCCATAATTATGTTCTGTGTCAAGTAGTTACACTTTTAAGGAATCATCTTTATCAGTAGGAAAATTGTGGATCAGGATTATTTTACACAACTTGTATGGTAGAACCACCGTACTCAATACGTTGCCCCTTACGGAGCTTGCATCCCTTGCGCAGTTCGATCCGGCCATCAACTTTCACAAGGGATTGACCGATCGCATATTTGGCCGAACCACCACTCTCACACAAACCTGACACCTTGAGCAGTTTCACAAGCTCGATGAAGTCGTCGGAAAGTTTAAAAGTAATTTCATTCATGCGGACAAAGTTTCGACTTTTTCTCTCTGATCACGGGATCCTTAAGGAAATCATCCAAGGTCGTTTCTTGTTTGTCGATGATACCAAACGGCGTAAGCTCAATGATACGATTGGCCACGGTCTGAACAAATTGATGGTCATGCGATGAGAATAGCAAGGTCCCTTGAAATTTTTCCAGACTCTGGTTGAGCGCCGTAATGGATTCCAAATCTAAATGATTGGTTGGCTCATCCAGGATAAGCACGTTGGCTCCGGAAAGCATCATGCGGGCCAACATGCAGCGTACCCGCTCCCCGCCGGAAAGAACGGAAGCTTTTTTAAGCGATTCTTCACCGGAAAAAAGCATTCGACCTAGAAATCCACGGATAAAATTCTCATCCTTTTCCTTAGAAAACTGGCGGAGCCAGTCGACAAGATCAAGATCGATTTCAAAATATCTACGATTTTCACGCGGGAAATAGGCCCTTTTCGTTGAAATGCCCCATTTGAATTGTCCGTAGTCGGGTTGAAGTTCGCCCGCGAGGATTTGAAAAAGCGTCGATTTCACTCGATCCGAGGGACCGATAAAAGCGATCTTATCCCCCTTAGCGACGCGCAAATCTAAAGCCTTGAACATGAGTTCGCCGTCCAGAGTCTTTTCCAGGTTTTCAATTTCGAGCAGGTCATTGCCGGCCTCCCTTTCAGGTTTAAACAAAATATTGGGATACCGACGGGAAGTGGGACGGATATCCTCAAGTGTCAGTTTTTCCAGCAATTTTTTCCGGGATGTTGCCTGCCGTGATTTAGAAGCATTGGCGCTAAAACGTGCGATAAAGGCCTGTAATTCCTTGCGCTTTTCCTCGATATTTTTATTTGATTCCGACTTTTGCCGCAAGACAAGCTGGCTGGATTCGTACCAAAAGGAATAATTACCCGTATACAATTGTATTTTGCCAAAATCAATATCAGCGATATGCGTGCAGACTCGATCCAAAAAATGCCGGTCATGAGAAACCACAATGGCTGTGTTTTTAAAATCATAAAGAAAATCTTCAAGCCAAAGACATGTCTCAACATCTAAATGATTGGTCGGCTCATCAAGAAGCAGGATGTCCGGGTTCCCGAAAAGCGCCTGGGCAAGAAGAACCCGAACCTTTTGACTTGCCTCAAGTTGCTTCATGGGAACGGCATGGTATCGATGGGAGATTCCCAGATCGCTTAACAGCTTGGATGCTTCCGCTTCAGCATCCCAACCGTGCATCTCGTTGAACTCATGTTCAAGATCGGCCGCACGAAGACCATCTGCGTCTGAAAAATCTTTCTTCGCGTAAATCTCATCCTTTTCACGAATGATGTTGTAGAGCTTTTCGTGCCCCATGATGACGGTGCGAAGCACAGGATATTCGTCGAAAGCGAATTGATCCTGTTTAAGAATAGAAATACGCTCATTTTTCCCAACGGTGATAGTGCCAGCGGTAGATTCCAAACTCCCGGCCAGGATCTTGAGGAAAGTGGATTTGCCGGAGCCGTTGGCCCCAATAAGTCCGTAGCAGTTCCCTGGCGTAAACATGATGTTGACATTCTCGAACAAAATACGCTTTCCGAATTGTAGTGTGATACCGTTTGCAGAAATCATAGATGCCTCACAATTCAAATCTGCTTTTGATGATTCCCTCTGGATATGGAAGGTTTACTGTCAGAACGTCAATCTCAGGGAGGTGAAGTGCCTTTCGAACAAAACAACTACTTGAAAAAACCTTTCGAAGCTTTTAATACATCCACTTGACATTTTGAGCCATTTTCCATTGAGTCGGGAAGGGCGCGCAATATGCGTACACGCGATATTTTTTTATCTAGCGTTTGAGGGTCTTCCCTTTCCGGAAAACAAGGTAATTGTTTTTTGAAATCAAAAAAATCGGCAATCATCATGGATGCTTCCTGCCCCTGTTCAGCGCTTAAGCTTTCCCTTTCTGTGGCGCCGATAATACCAAAGAACTTTTTCTTCGCATTTCTTACAAAAATTTTTTTAACGGAACCCAAAATTACAGTCCCATCATTTTCGTTATAAAAAATTCTTTCTCCGACCTTGACACGTCCGTGGAGGACCGGTCCTTCAAAAACAATGCCGCTCTGGTGAACCGGAAAAAAAATCTTAATCTCCATTTCAAAAGGAGCTGTTAAACCCATGATCTTTTCAGCGATTCTTAGAGATACCGGAGTTCAGTCTTGAACGATTTTATATTTTGTATGGGATTCAATGTCTTGTTGCAAATAAGTGGGAATAGAATTGCCGGTGGCGATTGCTTTTCGTACATTCTGATATGCTTTTTCGTAATCGCCTTTGTAAGCGTAAGCTTTCGCTAAGTTCACATAAACGATCCCGTAAGTATTGTTGATTTGAATCGATTTTTGATAATCCGCGAAAGCTTTATCCCACTGATTCCTATCCGCATAAATTTTCCCGCGCATATTATAAGGCTGAGGAATATTGGGAGCCGTTTTAATAAGATCATTTAATTCTTTGAAGGCGGTGTCTACATCCCCTTGTTGCTGAAGGACGAGAGCGTGGTTGTAACGTGCTAAGGCATAATTCGGATTGATTTCAAGGGCCTTGTTAATAGCAACCATGGCCTCTGCGTACCGCTTGTCTAAGAGGAGCTGAATGCCCTTATCGAGAGCCACTTCTTCCGGCTTTTTCATGCAACCCCAGAAGGTTGTTGCCAAACAAACCAAAATCCCCAATGCGCAAAGGACCAAAAGATTTCTTTTAATCATAACTCCTCCATAGTTTTATACATACTATTTACATTTAATAACGGCATCGGATCTTGTTTTATTAATCAAAAGAACTGGAACAAAGAAAAAATCAACTACAGGCGCACAGGTATCCCCTTGCTTTGAAGAAATGCCTTGGTTTCCGGGATGTTAAATTGCCCGAAATGAAAAATCGAAGCAGCAAGGCAGGCGTCTGCTTTACCGATTTTAAAACCTTCAAAAAAATGGTTCAAGTTGCCAACGCCGCCTGAAGCAATCACCGGGATTTTGACGGATTCAGAGATCCGTCGCGTCAGATCGAGATCGTAACCGTTTTTTGTTCCGTCACAGTCCATGCTTGTCAAAAGGATTTCTCCAGCGCCAAGTTTTTCGACTTTTTGGGCCCATTGGACCGCGTCAAGCCCGGTGGATTTTCGGCCGCCATGTGTGTAAACGTTCCATTTGTTTTTTGCTTCACGCTTTGCATCAATGGCAACGACAATACATTGACTCCCGAATCGTCTGCTTGCCGCAAGGATAAATTGGGGATTGCGAACCGCACTGGTATTGATCGAGACCTTATCGCAGCCGGTTTTGAGCAGTTCTCGTATGTCGGAGATCGTATTGATGCCGCCGCCCACGGTGAACGGAATAAAGATAGTGGCCGCGACTTTTTCGGCCATGTCAATCACGGTGCGACGATTTTCGTGCGAGGCCGTAATATCTAGAAAAACAAGTTCATCGGCATTTTGTTGATCATAGGCCTTTGCGCAAGATACGGGATCGCCCGCGTCCTTAAGAGAAACAAATTTGACGCCTTTTACGACACGTCCCTCTCTGACGTCCAGACAAGGAATAATACGACGGGCAAACATGCTAAAGTGTCATCTGGTTGTTTTCAATTTGTTTCAGGATAAGCAGCGTGCAGGTCGCAAGAGCGATTAAATGAGCCATCATAGCGAAAAGCATCATAAGAATAAGCATGAAGGCCATGCCCAGCTCATAGAGAGATGGCTTTTGTATGTTTGCCGTCATGTATAAAAAGGCAAAAAGAAACAGTGAAACCAGGAATATAATCCAACCAAGGCCGAATTGCCATCGCCTGACATACAGTTTTTTGATCTCACCAAGCCACTTGGAATTCAAAGACTTCGTTTGTTTGATCATACTATGCATGAAGAGGTGCCGGATGAGCAAAAAAACAAATAAATATCCGGCTGCGTAAAGACTCAACGAGCACGTCCACTGGCTGAGAATGAAGCTCCCAAAATTTGCGATTTTATCCATTTTTTTATTCCTTCTTCCTGTTCAGTTGATTGAATGCTTCTACAAGCGTGAATCTCTTTTCATAAAGGGCTTTTCCGATGATCGCCCCCGCAAAATTTTTTGCAGAGATCGAACGAAGATACTCAATATCCGAGAGCTGACTGATCCCGCCGGAAAGAATGACAGAGGCCTTGGTTTTTTCGAGAACCAGTTGAAGTTTCTGCCAATTGGGGCCCTGCAAAACGCCATCCTTTTCGATATCTGTATAGATGATCGTTTGAACATCGAATTGATCGGCAAGCACGAGGGCCTGGGCCAGCGAGATATTCCCATCCTCTGCCCATCCGTCGGTTTTAACACTATCGTGGCGCACATCAAACCCTACTGCAATCCCCGAGCCATAACTTCGGACGATTTGCTTGAGAAAAACTGGATCAAGCGCTTTTGTTCCGAGAACAACCCGCGTCACACCAAGGTCAAAAACTTTTTGAATGTCTGCAAGAGTCCGAAGCCCCCCGCCAAATTGAATTTTTGACTTCACTCTTTTGCAAATGGCTGCTAGCGACTTCTCATTTGACATCTGACCTGTTTTGGCTCCTTCCAAGTCCACGACATGAATCCATTGGGCTCCTTGGCCTTGCCAGATACTGGCCATTTCAGCGGGATTATTCGAATAGATGGTGCAGGTGTTAAAATCACCTTGTGTGAGTCTCACCACCTGACCTTGAAAAAGATCGATTGCTGGATAGAGGTTCATCGTCACCACCGAATAAAATTTTTAAGAATCTTAAGACCGACATCTTGACTTTTTTCAGGATGAAATTGTGTCGCAAAAACACAATCATTTCCAACCGCAGCCGCGAAATCCTCTTCACCATAATGGGATGTTGCCAATAAGATGTTTTTCAATGCTGGTTTTCCATAATACGAATGCACAAAATAAAAATAGTCTCCATCGCTAATGCTCTCAAGGAGCGGATGCTTTTTGCGAATACAGATATCATTCCAACCCATATGCGGCACTTTCACATTCCTGGAACGGAATCTCACCACATGCCCCTTTAAAAGGCCCAGACCATCGACATTCGGACTTTCTTCGCTTTTTTCGAAAAGCAGCTGTAATCCCAAACAAACACCGAACAGCTTCATCTTTTTTGAAGCCGACAGTTTAATAGGTTCGATCAATCCGCGCGAGTGGAGCTCTTTCATCGCATCTCCAAAAGCACCCACGCCGGGTAGAATCACTTTTTTCGCTTTTTTGAGATCTGCGGCTCTTGTGCATATCGTGTATGCAGCCCCAAGATATTCCAAGGCCTTGGAGACACTGCGCAGATTTCCCATACCGTAATCTATGATTGTAATCATCGTGGTTTCCATTTTTTCAAAAAAGGGTGGAACTAAAGCTTCCCTTTTGTCGACGGCACGCCTTTGACGCGCGGATCGATGCTTGTGGCAATATCCAGCGATCTTGCCAAAGATTTGAATATACCTTCAAGGATATGATGCGTATCTTCACCAGCAAGAATTCCGATGTGCATATTGACTCCGGCGTGTTGACAGAAAGAGCGTAAGAAATCAACTGCGTCCTCAAAAGTGTATTGCGGATGACGGCCCACGCGCACACCTTGTTCCTTTCTCAAAAAAAGAGAAGGTCTTCCCGATATATCCAAAGTAACGCGGATCAAGGCTTCATCCATGGGAACGGCAAAACACCCGTAACGACGAATCCCCTTTTTATCTCTCAAGGCTTTGGCAAAAGCTTGTCCTAACGTGATGCCGAGATCCTCATTCGTGTGATGGATATCGACTTCCAGGTCTCCATGTGCTTTTATGGAAAGATCGAACAGACCATGTTTCGCAAAGAGTGTCAGCATGTGATCCAAAAAAGGAATTTTCGTATGAATATCGGATTTTCCATGCCCCTCAATCACTAATTTGATTTGGATAGCCGTTTCCAGGGTTTTTCGTTTGACGACTGCCATTCGAGTTTTCATTATACGGACTCCTTTTCTGGCGTATCGGATGGTTTCTTCACGAGGCGTGCTTCAAGAGAAATCCTGTGCAGAAAAAGCCCTTCCATATCGGTTAATTTTTGTACGTGTTCTTTAGCTCCCTGAAGCGCTTGTTGAGTGTAGCGAATGATTTGAGAACTTTTAATGAAAGTAGAAGCGCTTAACGGTGAAAAATAGCGTGCCGTGCCGCCGGTCGGAAGGACATGGCTTGGACCTGCCATATAGTCACCGATGACTGTAGGCGAAAAGTCTCCTAAAAAGATGGCACCGGCATGCTGGATTGATTGCGCAACTTTGTCCGGTTCTTCCGTCATAATCTCTAGATGTTCGGGCGCAATTTCGTTGACCACATCGCAGCCCTCGGCAATGGATTTGACCTGGATGATAATGCCGGAATCCACTCGTTTGCGCATACCCTCAACAAGTTTTTTGGAGTTGGTAACCAAATATCCGGTCCCACCGTGGTGTTCGGTCTGCGCCAGAAGGTCGCAAGTCACATAATCCGGATTTGCTGTGGTATCCGCAAGAATGGCGACTTCACTTGGCCCGGCAACCATATCGATATTTACAAAACCGTAAACTTGTCGTTTTGCTTCGGTAACGTAGGCATTGCCCGGACCGACGATCATGTCAACCTTGGGCACAGTCTTTGTCCCGAAAGCGAATGCCCCGATCGCCTGAACACCGCCCACGCGATAGATCTCATTAACTCCTAAAAGATTGGCCACTGACAGGATATGGGGATCGATCTCACCGGTATCGCGTCGCGGAGGCGTTGTGATTGCAATAGATTTGACGCCGGCAACTTTTGCCGGGATAACGGTCATATAGACTGTCGATACAAGAGGGGCTGTTCCCGCCGGAATGTAGATACCAAGCCGATCGACCGGCCGGTAGTGTTTGCCGAGATAAATACCATTCGCTCCGTTGATCTCAAAAGATTTTTTCAGCTCTTTTTCATAATATTCGCGAACATTTTCAGTAATTTGTTTAAGAAGGGGCACAAACTGGACCTGAATCTTTTCGAAGGCACGGTTGATATCCCCTTGTGTGACCGCTAATCGCTTGAGAGGCAGGTCGATTCCGTCGAATTCCCGAGTGTATCGGCGCAAAGCCAAGTCACCCGATTGTCGGACCTCTGAAAGAATACGGCTTACCTTTTTGAATACCTTAGTATCAAAGTAGGTCGCATAGTCACGTCGGATCTTTTTTTGAGTGGTCTTATCCCAATTTAATACCTGCATGAATCACATTCCTTTTTCAATCATATATCCGGAGATGACTTCTTCAACCTGACCTGCGAACTTCAGGAATTGCCCTTGATCCGGCCCACCTCCCTGAACAAGGTCGTGCCGCCCGCCGCCGCTGATATTAAGAATCGTGGATAGCCTATCAAAAAGGTCTTTCATGTCCAAGGACGATTTCTTCAAATCAGCACTTTTGCCGATGATAACATGAAGCTTTGCCTCCTGACAGGTAGCAATCACAAAAATAAGTCTCTGACCTTTCTCGCGGAGTATGTCCGAAAGATTCCGGAGAGTGGTCATATCAGCACTCTCAATCATCTCGAGACAGACAAGGCAGGAACCAGTTTTTTTTGCCTTGGAAAGTATCTTGGAAATATCAGTCTGTGCTAAGGAAACTTTGGAATCTTGTGTTTTTTGTTTTTTAAGATTTTCCATTAATTTTGCAATGCGTGCCGGGATGTCTGTAATACCGACTTTAAGCATACGGGAGATCTCGGAGATCTGGTCCTTCAAATTTTGAACATAATGCATGGCTTCCGTACCGGTTACTGCCTCGATACGGCGCACCCCGCTGGCCACCGAAGACTCCCCCAAGATAATCATCATACCGATTTGTCCAGTGTTGTCGCAGTGGGTCCCACCACAAAGCTCTTTGCTAAATTCAGGGATACTGATGACACGGACTTTGTCCCCATATTTGTCGCCAAAAAATGCTAAAGCGCCTTCTTTTTTAGCTTCGTCAAGATTCTTTGAGCCCTTGTGAACCGGGAGATTCTTCAAAATCTGTTCGTTTACGATCCGCTCAATCTTCCGCAGTTCTTCCTGGGTTAAAGCACGACCAAAGGAATAATCGAACCGGAAGCGGTCAGCTGCAACCAAAGAACCGAGTTGACGCACTGAATTGCCAAGAATCTCGCGAAGCGCGGCATGCAAAAGATGAGTTGCCGTGTGATTGCGCATAACTCCTTCGCGACGATCCCGGTTGACAACAGCGTTTACGGCAAGGCCATTGGATACTGCGCCTTCAAGGATCTCGGTGTGGTGCAAAAAATATTTGTCTAATTTCTGGACATCGACCACGCGGAGTTTGAGCCCTATGCCTTCGAGCATACCCTGGTCTCCGATTTGTCCGCCGCTTTCTGCATAGAACGGGGTCTGATCAAGAATGATGTTCGCTTGCTTCCCTTCTTTTTGGTGCCAAAGGACTTTAGCCTTAGTTTCGAGTAATTCATATCCCAGGAATTGAGTTGCCGGAATGTCGGACGGGATTTTTTCAAGGTCCGATTTTGAAAAAATCTCGGCACTGATTTTGCTGCTTTCTTTAGAACGCATGCGCTGATTTTCCATAAGTTTTTCAAAACCTGCGCGGTCGATGTTGAGACCTTTGCCCTGAGCGATCCCTCGCGTGAGTTCTTCGGGAAATCCATATGTGTCATACAGTTCAAACACGGTTTCCGCAGGAACTGTTTCAAGCTTTTTCTTTTGATAATCCTCAAGTCGTGATTTCAGGATCTGAAGGCCATCCTCAAGGGTTTTGAGAAAACGCTCTTCTTCTTGAGAGAGAACCATGCGAATGTTTTCTTCCGCATCACGAAGCTCCGGATAAGCCGTTTCCATAACTTTGATCACTGTAGGAACGGCCTTGAATAAGAATGGTTTTGTCAGTGTTTGTTGTGGCACAAACTGGTGGGCCTGCCAAATGGCACGCCGAATCAATTTGCGAATAACATACCCCCGACCTTCGTTGGAAGGCACCACCCCATCCGCGCTTGAAAAAACGACAGCGCGCAAGTGATCCGAAATGCAGTAAAGCTTTTTCATCGGAACTTTTTGAGGATCAAGGGAAAGTTCTTGGAGAATAGCATGGTGGATCGGAACGAAAATATCGATTTCGAAATTTGAAGCTTTGCCTTGAAGAACACAGGCCAGTCGTTCAAGCCCCATGCCCGTGTCGATATTCTTATTTTTGAGCGGCACAAGTTTTCCATTATCTTGGCGGTCATATTGAGTGAATACCAGGTTCCAAATCTCCGCAAATTTCCCGGAGTCATCCAAGGGTGTTCCCTGAATTGCGGGATTCTGATCAAAATAGACCTCAGAACACGGACCGCAGGGGCCATTGGGTCCTAACGCGGGTGCGTTCGCGGGCCAGAAATTTGATTGATCGCCGCAGGAATAGATCCAGTCTTTGGGAAGCCCAATCACCTGATGCCAGATGCTAAAAGCTTCCTGGTCTTTTTCGTGGACGGTAATTCGAAGTCTTTCCTTAGGGATCTGGAGGATTTCTGTCAGAAACTCCCAAGCCCATTCAATGGCCTCTTTTTTAAAGTAATCCCCGAAAGAGAAATTGCCTAGCATTTCGAAGAAGGAGTGGTGAAAGGGTGTTCGACCGACTTCGTCGAGATCGCCTGTCCTGAGGCATTTTTGAGAGGTTGTCGCCCTTTTAAGGTCCTTTTTAGCGCCCAAAAAGTATTCTTTGAACTGGTTCATCCCTGCACCGGTAAAGAGCAGTGAGGGGTCATTTTGGGGTACCAGCGAGTCGCTCGCGATTATTTTGTGAGCCTTCGATTCAAAGAATTGAAGAAAGGCACTTCGCAATTCATTCGTCGTTGTCGGTGTTTTCATATGACTTCTTCAGACTTCATCACCCAGCGGTTCTTTCATGAGTTTTCGTAAAACTTCCTGGGCTATCTGAAAATCGTATCCTTTCCTTATCAGAAAATCATAAAGACGCTTTTTGCGTTTTGGAGGTTCCAATGTTGCCCAGCCCATCCATTTCATGCGGGCCTGTTCAAGAGCTCGATCGAACTCTTGATCCGGTGTGATCGACTCCAAAAGTTCATTTCGGATTGCTTCAGGGACGCCGTGACGTTTCAGTTCAAAAGCAACTTTATATTTTCCCGAGGACTTCCCTTGGGTCAGACGATTTACAAGATCCTTGGCATAGGCATTGTCGTCCAAGATGCCTTGAACGCCCAATTCCTCCAGCACACGGCAAATGATTTCGTCCGGATATCCTTTTTCCGTAAGTTTCTTTTTCAGTTCCTGACCACTTTTGGGGCTTGCGGCAAGAAGACGCAAGGAAGTAATGGTAGCCTGTTTGTGTTTTTCCTCTGCTTGAGTCTTTTCCATAGAAGTGAAGGCATCCCAAATGGCAGCGATCCTTTATCAGGAGGGAGCTTTTTGTTAGTCTGCTGCAGCTCCAACCACAACACTTTCCCCGGCTTCGATTTTCTCCCAGACCTTTTTTTCAATCTCCTCGAGAAGTTTGGGATTTTCCTTGAGGAACATGCGTGCCGCATCTTTGCCCTGGCCGAGCTTTTCACCGTTATAGGCAAGCCAAGTGCCGGATTTGTCAATAATCTGATATTGGATCCCAAGCTCGACAATATTCGCTGAACGGGAAATGCCTTCGGAAAATAAAATATCAAATTCCGCCTGTCGAAAAGGTGCGGCAACCTTATTCTTCACTACTTTAACACGCACCCGATTCCCGATGATTTCATCACCTTTTTTGAGGCTCGCAATACGACGGATATCAAGTCTCATCGAGGCGTAAAACTTCAGCGCTTTGCCGCCTGGCGTTGTTTCCGGATTCCCAAACATAACACCGATTTTCTCACGGAGCTGGTTGATAAAGATGATGCACGTTTTGGATTTATTGATAATAGCGGTCAATTTGCGCATAGCTTGAGACATGAGGCGTGCCTGGAGGCCCATCTGGGATTGTCCCATTTCACCTTCTATTTCCGCACGCGGGACCAGTGCCGCAACAGAGTCCACAATGATAAGATCCACCGCATTGGAGCGAACGAGCATTTCCGCGATCTGAAGCGCTTGCTCACCAGAATCCGGTTGAGAAATTAAAAGATCATCGACCTTTACACCGATCTTTTGTGCATATTGAGGGTCTAAAGCGTGCTCCGCATCAATAAATGCAGCCACCCCGCCTGAGGCCTGTATACGAGAAATAATATTCAGCGTCAGCGTCGTTTTGCCGCTTGATTCCGGTCCATAGATTTCCACGATACGTCCACGTGGAATTCCGCCGATTCCGGTTGCAATATCAAGACTCAAAGCACCTGTAGGGATTGCAGCGACGTTTTCATGGTGGCTGTCTCCAAGCTTCATGATGGATCCCTTGCCGAATTGCTTTTCGATCTGCAGTAAAGTCAATTCAAGGGCCTTTTGCTTCTCCGTCGTTTTTTTTGTTTCGGGTGAAATTGCTTTCTCTGATTTTTTTCGTTCGCTCATATTTTTTCTCCTTAATGAGAACTGATTTTAAAAATTCTATCGAGCATCTTTGTATCTGTAAAGATAATTTCCAGCCATCAAATCAAACTTTTATTAATTTAATGAAAATTATATATGATTTTTACTTATAATGCAAGAGCGTATTTTTCGCGGAAACTAAAAAAGACGTTTTTCGGTTCCCTGGCGAAGCCGCTGTATATTAGTACGATGCGTGTAAAAAATGAAACTGGCAAGAACGAGACTAATGGGCAGGAGAAATGGCAGATCCTTGGTTCCCCAATAATACGAAACAATCGCAATGGGAAAGAATACAGCAGCAATCAAAGAGCACAGTGAAATGATGCGACAAAACATAAAGGCAAGCATCCAGATTAAAAATGTGGTTAAAGTCGGTACCCACGAAATGGCTAGAAAAACTCCAAGAGAGGTCGCAACGCCTTTTCCGCCCCTGAATTTGAGCCACACAGGAAAGCTGTGTCCCAAGATTCCCATAAGACCTAGCATGAGCTGTAAAGGCATGGAAAGCTCCGCGCCCCAAAACCGCGGGAACACGCACGCAAACACTCCTTTCAAGGTATCCAAGAGAAAAACCAGAATTCCCCACTTTTTTCCGACCACACGAAAGACGTTAGTTGCGCCTATATTCTTGCTGCCATGATCACGGATATCAATCCCCCTAACCCAACGTGCGATCAATAAACCAAAAGGTATGGTGCCGATGAAATAGGCCATCACTGGAAAATAAAAAAAGATATGGTCTAGAGAAGCAAGCAAGCCCGTTTTCATTGGATAAATTTGAGTCCTTTCGTGATATAAATAATTCCGGAAATAATAGTAAATGAAACGGTCAGATAAGCAAGCGATTGCGCGACCGACCATTCTAAAAGGATAAAACATAGAAGAAGCATCTGGCAAGCGGTCGTAAGTTTTCCCCACCAATTCGGCTGAACATCCATTTTGATGGACATAACATTCAAAGCGATAAAACCAACAAGTAAAAAAAGATCGCGAAAAAGGATCGTGATCGTAATCCAAAGGGGCGGACGATAAGGAAGTGTGCCCACAAAAAGAAGTCCGACATAACCACTGATGAGCAATATCTTGTCGGCTAAGGGGTCTAGCATCTTTCCCAATTCCGTACGTTGTTTGAGAAATCGGGCCAGGATACCATCCAGAGCATCTGTCAGGGAGGCAATGATGAAGATTGCCAAGGCGATGATCCGGCAATTTTCTTTTTCCGGGGCATAGGAAACCAGCGCGATAAAAAATATCGGGGTTAAAACAATCCGGAGGAGGGTTAAATAATTTGGTATGCTCAAGCAGTAACGGTGTCCGTAGTTTCTTCAGAGGCTTTCAGGGTTTCATTGCCTCCGGGAAGCGACTCCTCCCCTGCGCGGACTTTCACAGAGACAAGTTTGGAAACACCAGGTTCTTCCATGGTAACCCCATAGAGGGAATCGCCCATCGCTATTGTTTTTCGATTGTGCGTGATAATGATGAACTGAGATTGATCGAGAAAAGTACCCAGCACGGCCAGAAAGCGATCCACATTCGCTTCATCAAGAGGAGCATCGATCTCGTCAAGAAGGCTGAAAGGTGAAGGTTTAATCTTAAAGAGGGCAAAAAGAAGCGCCATGGCAGTTAGCGCCTTTTCTCCTCCTGAAAGCAGCGACATATTCTGCAGTTTCTTTCCGGGAGGACGCACAACAATATCAATGCCGGATTCCAGGGGATGCTCTTCATCAATTAGAAAAAGTTTTGCTTCGCCGCCACGGAAAAGAATTTCAAAGTATTGTCGGAATGTTTCCTGAACCTGAGCGAAAGTGGTCTCGAAAAGCTCTTTGGTCGTTCGGTTGATTTTACGGATAGCTTCCATCAGCGAATCCCGTGCGTCTTCGAGATCCTTCTTTTGCGCTAAAAGGAAATCATAGCGCTGCTTAAGTTCCTCATATTCCTCAATGGCAAGTAAATTGACCGTTCCCAAGGCATCGACTTTTGTCTGCAAAGCGGCAATCACCTCTTCCGCTGTTTGCAATTCCTCATCCGTAAAGACATAATCCTGAGGATTGAGTTCGGAAAGATTCAAGCGGTACCGTTGAATCAGACGCTCGCCAACAGTCTTGGCTTGATAATCAAGATCCATTTGCTGTAGAGAAATTTGGTGTTCCTCATCCTGTAAAAGTTTTTGGCTGTGCAGATCAGCATCCATCTCCTGACGCTGGGATCCCAGAAACGCTTCTTGCGTCTGCTGTTCTTTCCGCAAAAGCTCAAGATCAACATCGACGGTGTGTAAATGCTGCTGATACTGAGTCGCTAGATTCATGCAGACCTCTTCTTCGCCATTTAGCTCTTGTTCTTTTGCAGCAATCCGGTCAAGTCCTTGCGCTAAAAAACTGAGTCGATCTTGGTCCTTCTGGGCATGATGTTCCACAAGACGAAAGGATTCCTGAAGGTGTTTGATTCCTTGGCGGCATTGTTCGGCCTGAGTTTGCTGAAAATTGACCGCTTGCAAAATTTCGTCACGTTCCGTCGCAAGACGTTCAAACTCTGATTCTTTTTGCTTTTGAAGATCGCGAAATTTGTTCTCCTCTGCTTCCTTCTGGGCAAGTTCGGTTTGAAATTGCTCCTGAAATTTATGAACCTGCTCGGTCTCACGGGAAACCTCTTCGATTTCGGAACTTGAGATCTCGAGTTCTTTTTGAAAGGATTGAAGGCGTTCCTGAATATTGCGTTTTTCAGCAGCGAGAGATTCTTTTCCTACGAGAAGCTCCGTCTTCATTTGTTCGAATTCCTGGAAACGGGATTTCATCTTCTCCAGTTCCGTTGTCAGCCGACCGATCGATGATTCCTTTTCTTGGATTTCCGCAGCCAAGGATTCTATTTCCTCCTGCAGATGCGCCATTTCCGTATCGCGCGAAAAGAAGCATTGATCCCGATGCTGATCGTTCCAGAAATAAAGGCGACGATCCATGCTAAGGATCAAACCATCCTGAGAAATGATATCGCCGCATTCAGAAAAACTGAGCAGCATTTTGAGTTCTTGAACAGGAAATTGAGACGAAATGAACACATTCTTTAAATATGGAAGGACAGCATCGGCATAGTCTGCGTTTACGTCAAGAATCTCCGAAAAAGCTTTAAGCCCAAGGGTTTTATAATATTGAACGACTTCTTCGGGCAATTCTTTTTGATGAGAAATTCCCTTGATGAGAATTCCTGCCGTTTGCGTCTTTTTTTCCTGAAATTTCTCAATTAAGGAACGAGCGGTAGAAATGTCATTTGCTATCAGCGAATGAGCAAATTGTCCGAGGACGATGTCTGCGGCCCACTCGTATCCTTCATGGACGGTTAATACCTCTTTAAGATCATGCACCAGACCCGGTAAATACTGGACAGATTCTTCGAGAAATTGCGGAAAGGAATCAGCGCTGACTTGCTCAACCTCTGCAAGCGCGTGAAGCCGGGACTCTTTTTCACGAAGCACCAAACGCAATTCGTGTTCTTTTTTTCTAAGTTCGGCCATTTCAAGATCTGCAGCATTGATTTTATTTTCATCCGCCTGACAGGAAGCTATTAGCTGCCTCAAATCCGCGTCCTTTGCCCCAAGGGATGCGATACAGGTTTTCAGTCTCTCTTCCCAGGAAACAAGTTGATCTGTATAGCGTGCGGCATTGGATTCTTCCCGTCGATGCTGTGACTCTAGATTTTCATTCAGCGCTTTATAGCGATGAAATTCATTGCGCGTGCGAGTCGTCGCCTGTGCTGCTTCGAAAAATTCTTTACGAGCAGATTCAAGCGCACTTTTGGCCGTCGCAATAAGGGTTTCATGTTGTTGCAATTGAAGGACGACTTGATCCAGTTTTGTCTGAATCTCCGCACTTTCCGCTTCCCTCATTTTCAAAAGGGCTTGAATCTCGGATTTTTTTTCTCCGCTAGCTGAAACGGACTGCTTGAGCTGGTCTTGCTCTTGGAACAGTTGCCCGCGCTGCTGTGCAAGCTCCACACGTTTGTCCCGTATAAACTGAAGTTTTTGATCATTGGTCTCGATTTGAGCCAAGGACTGATAACGTTCCCCTTCTTTAACATGACAACGCTGTCCAATCCCGCGGACACGGCTTTCTTGTTCTTCGATACCTTGATGTTGTTTTTGGATTTTTTGTTCAAGAAAAGTGAGTTGGTCTTTTTTTGTTTGAAAATTTTGTGTCAGCTGAAGTTTGTTCTGCTCGATTTGACGCTGCGCATGAAAGGCTCGCTTAATTTCAAGATTTTTCAAGCGCTCAAGCTCTTGCTTGTATCGTTCGGCTCTCTTGGCCTGGCGCTCGGCGTACTGAATATTCTTCTGAACTTCAAAAACAATATCATTCAGGCGCTTCAAATTCTCCTCGGTTCGCTCAAGCTTGCGAATCGATTCATCTTTTTTAACTTTATATTTGGCAATGCCGGCAGCTTCCTCGATTAAGAACCGGCGCTCTTCGGGGTCTGCTTTGAGGATATAATCAATACGTCCCTGTTCGATCATCGAATAAGAGGAAGAGCCGATACCCGTGTCCAGGATCAGATCCTGAATGTCTTTAAGACGGCAAACCGTTTTATTGAGCAGGTATTCACTCTCACCCGTACGGTAAAGGCGCCGTGTCAGAGTAACTTCATTATATTCAATCGGCATGCCGCGATCACTGTTGTCAATCGTCAAAGAAACTTCGGCAAAGGCAAGTGGTTTGCGTACTTCGGTTCCGTTAAAAATCACGTCTTCCATCGTGTTGCCGCGAAGAAGTTTTGCGCTTCTTTCTCCGAGCACCCAACGGATAGCGTCTGAGACGTTGCTCTTACCACACCCATTGGGTCCGACGATACAGGTCACCCCATGGTCAAAGGTGATATCAGTCTTATCCGCGAAAGATTTAAATCCGAGTAATTCGAGCTTTTTAAGGCGCATAAACGTTCGTGATTTTGAAAGGCCCTATTTCTAAATAAGTTAATTTCTTGATATATATTTCGGCAGATAGGGGTACTGTCTGAAGAAATAAAAAGGTATGATTACTCCTGAAATGCCTTGAAAGCAATACAGGCATTATGGCCACCAAACCCGAGCGAATTTGATAAGGTGATGCGTACATGGCAGGATTGAGCTTCATTGGGGACATAATCAAGATTACAGTCCGGATCCGGATTTTTATAATTGATGGTCGGCGGAACTATCTGGTCACGGATGGCAAGCACGCAAGCGACGCCTTCTACAGCACCCGCAGCACCCAGCAAGTGTCCCACCATCGATTTGGTGGAACTAATCTTGACTTTTCGTGCCACACCTTCTCCCAATGCTTTTTTGATGGCTAAAGTTTCCACTTTATCATTGAGAGGCGTGGAAGTCCCATGGGCATTGATGTAGGAAACTTCTTCGGGTTTTATGTTCGCATCCTTCATCGCATTGATCATGCAACGGGCTGCGCCTTCGCCACTCGGATCCGGAGCGGTAATATGACTGGCATCTGACGTCATGCCATAGCCGACGATTTCCGCATAGATTTTAGCGCCACGTTTTTTTGCGTGTTCCATTTCTTCCAGAATCATAATACCGCATCCCTCCCCCATAACAAATCCGCTGCGGGTTTTGTCAAAGGGCCTTGAAGCGGTCTCCGGATGTTCATTGTGAGTGCTCAAAGCCTTCATAGCATCAAAGCCGCCGAATCCGAGATTGGTAATGCAAGATTCCGTACCGCCGGCGAACATCACATCGGATTCATTCCTTTGAATAAGTTTAAACGCATCACCAATGGCATTCGAGCCGGTAGCGCAGGCCGTTGCGACACAATTACTCGGCCCCTTGAGGCCGAGCGCTATCGAGATTTGGCCGGGAGCCATGTTGACGATGAGCATCGGGATAAGAAAGGGCGAAATCCTGCCCGGCCCTTTTTCCATCATGACGCGATGTTGCTCTTCAATGACACGAAGCCCGCCGATTCCGGATCCCACCAAAATGCCGATGCGATAAGGATCCTCTTTGGAAAGATCTAATTTAGAATCTTCCAAAGCCATTTTAGCGCATGCGATGCCAAATTGAACAAAGCGATCAGATTTTTTGCTGTCTTTGGCAGTCAAGTATTTCAGCGGATCAAAGTTTTTGACTTCGGCAGCGACTTTGGAGTTAAATGGAGCCGCATCAATCTGAGTGAGAGGTCCTGTCCCACTTTGTCCCTTCAAAAAACCTTGCCAGGTCTCCTCAGCTGTATTAGCCAGGGGTGTAACCAAGGCTACACCCGTAACGACGACACGACGCATAAAGATTATTAACCTTTGGTGAGATAGTTTCTAGATCAGAAAATCGAGCGACTACTTCTGACTTGTTTTTTCTTCAATGTACTTTACAGCATCGCCGACGGTCTGTATCTTCTCGGCGTCTTCATCCGGAATCTCGGCCCCGAATTCCTCTTCGAATGCCATGACCAATTCGACGGTATCCAAAGAATCCGCACCCAAATCATCCACAAAAGATGCTTCCGGCACAACTTCTTCGGGTTTCACGCCAAGTTGTTCAACGATAATTTCTGTGATTTTCTCTTGAACTCCCATCGATTCCTCCTTTAATGATTTAATGCTGTAATGATTGAATCCTGTCTCAGAGAACGAGACCGCCGTCGACCACTAGGGTCTGTCCGGTAACGTAAGCGGATGCCTCCGATGCCAAAAATACGGCAACATTCGCTACATCTTGAGGTTCTCCGAGGCGCCCCAAACCGATTTGCTGCTTCATTTTTTCCACCAGATCCGGCGGAAGTTTATCGGTCATTTTAGTTTTGATAAATCCCGGAGCGATTGCATTGGCCCGGATGTTTCGCTTTGCCAATTCCTTTGCCGTGCTTTTTGTCAATGCGATCATACCGCCCTTTGAGGCCGCATAATTCGCTTGTCCGGCATTACCGGCAATACCGATAATCGATGCGATATTGATAATAGCCCCCACTCGCTGTTTCATCATCGGTCTCGCACATGCTTTGGTGAACAAAAAAGCACTTTTCAAATTTATCGAAAGAACATCGTCCCAATCCTGCTCGGACATCATTGCGAGCAATCCATCCTTCGTAATCCCCGCAACGTTGACGAGTATATCTACGCGTTCATAGGTGTCAAGCGCAATTTTGACAACTTCGTTCACTTCATCTCCGTTCGCCACATTGGCTTGCGTCAAAAGGCATTTTTGACAGCCCAACTGCTTTGCCAAAGCTTCGGTCTCGGTTAAAAACTCCTTTTTAAGATCGGAAAGCACAAGTATGGCGCCTTCTTTTGCGAAAGCTAGCGCAATGGATTGGCCAATACCGCGGCCGGCGCCTGTTACCAGTGCAACTTTATCTTTAAGCATCATGGGTGGTTCTCCTTTCACTTAAACTTCGGCTGATAAATTCAGAGATTCAAGATTCTTAAAATCGTTAGGAGCGCCAAAAGGAAACACTTCCAACTCAGGCTGACATTTTTTGGCCAATCCTTTCAGCACTTTTCCAGGCCCGAGTTCTAAGCATTGAGAAATTCCTTCTTCTTTTGCCAAAGCCATGGTTCGTACCCATTGCACGGAACTTGTGAGTTGTTGGGCAAGCAAGGATCGAATTTCTTCCGGTTTATTCACCTTTTGCGCAGTCACATTCGGAATAAAAAGGCACTTTGGCGTAGAGATGGGAGTATTCTTCAAAGCAATTTCCAACTGGTTCTTAGCCTGCTGCATAAGCGAAGAATGAAACGCCCCCCCCACTTTTAAAGGTAAAGCACGTTTGGCGCCTTTAGCTTCTGCAATCTTACAGGCCTTTTCAATGGCCGGGAAAGTTCCAGACAAAACTGTTTGGTCTGGTGTATTCAGATTCGCAATTTCACAATCTGCTTCTTGAGCAACTGCTTTGCATTGCTCAAGATCAAGTCCCATGACGGATGCCATGGTGCCCGGATTCGATTGTCCGGCCTTTTCCATGGCTTCGGCTCGAATTTGCACTAACTTCAATGCGTCTTCAAAAGATATAGCTTCTGCCGCAACCAAAGCCGTAAATTCGCCAAGGCTTAAACCCGCCACCAAAGCCGGCTGTACATCCGGAATTTTTTCCTTGATCGCCGCAAGTGCTGCAAGGCTTGTAACCAGAATCCCGGTCTGCGCATACAGAGTTCTCGTCAACTCAGTTTCCGGTCCGGCAAAACAAATCTGACTGATAGAATATCCCAAGAGTTGATCCGCCTGCTCATAGAGTTTTTTCGCTGCAGGACTTTGTTCATAAAGATCTTTGCCCATCCCGACAAATTGCGCGCCCTGTCCCGGAAATAAAAATCCTAGTTTGGTCATTTTTTTACCATTTGATAAGATTGGCAGCCCATGTGAGTCCGCCGCCAAAAGCGACAAGCACCACGTAGTCCCCTTTTTTGATCGCACCTTTCGTCACGGCTTCATAAAGAGCCACAGCTGTTGATGCGCTCGACATATTGCCATATCGGTCCACATTGATATAAATCTTTTCGAGGGGAAGCTCCAAGCGGTCGGCTACAGCTTTGAGGATGCGATGGTTTGCTTGGTGCGGGATCAAGCAATGAATATCATGGACCGTCAGGTTCTCATGTTTTAAAACCTCAAGTACGGCCTGCTCCATAGTTTTTACCGCGATCTTAAAAAGCTCGGGTCCCTGCATTCGAAGATAATGCAATCCGTTTCTGAGACTTTCCTCAGACGGAGGGATCATGGATCCTCCGGCGGGTATTTGGAGGATTTCACTTTGATTGCCGTCTGCGCCAAGATAGGAAGCAAGAATCCCATGACCGTCTGTGGAACGCGAGACCACGGCGGCACCCGCACCGTCCCCGAAAAGGACACAAGTGCTGCGATCTTTCCAATCGATGAATTTAGTGATAGCTTCGGCACCTACCACTAAAACATTTTGATAGAGCCCTGATTTTACGAAACCTTCAGCTACTGCAATGGCATAGGGAAATCCCGAACACGCTGCCGCCATGTCAAAAGCGCCGCAGGTCGCTCCCAGTTTTTTCTGAAGGTAGCATGCGGTTGAAGGAAAAAGCATATCCGGAGAAATGGTGGCAACAATAATCAAATCTAAATCTTGGGCAGTAAGTCCCGCGTTTTTTAGCGCCTCTTGCGCCGCCGGAAGAGCCAGATCGCTTGAAGATTGACTGGATGCCGCCACATGGCGTTCACAGATTCCCGTTCGAGTGCGAATCCATTCGTCGGTGGTTTCAACTATTTTCTCGAGATCAAAGTTAGTCAGAACTTTTTCAGGAAGATAAGCCCCAAGTCCTGAAATAGCTGCGCGATAAGTTTCAGACATGAATTTCCTTTCTGAATAATTTCGAAATTAATTATGCATTGCTGGGTTTACGCTCACTTGACTGAGCAGGTGAGGCGGTATGATTTAAATAGGGGGAGATCGCTTCCACGATTTGGGCATTCACTCGAGTAGTGACAAGTTCACCGGCAACACGAATTGCATTGCGGATGGCAAGCGCCGATGAAATACCATGACTGATAATGACATTTCCATCAACGCCAAGCAACGGCGCGCCTCCCGCTTCTTCGTAATTGGTTTCTTTTCGAATCGAAGAGAGTACAGGTTTCAACAGCCAAGCGGCAATGGCGGTAAGGCGATTTTTACCAAGCTCTCGATCGATTAATTTGACCGATGTTTCCAGCACGCTTTCAATCATTTTCAAACATACATTGCCCACAAATCCGTCGCAAATGATGCAGTCTGCTTTTCCGGTGAAGAAATCTCGGCCTTCAATGTTGCCGATAAAATTCAAATTAGATTCGCGTAAGAGTTTGTACGCTTCTTTGAGAACTTCTGTTCCTTTGGATTCCTCTTCCCCGATGTTGAGCAAGCCAATGGCCGGCCTTTTCTTCTTCAGGATACTTTTGGCAAAAACGTCCGACATGATCGCGTACTGAAAAAGCTCGTAGGCCGACGGATTAAGATTAGCACCGACATCCACGGTAACCGACATGCCATGCAGTGTCGGAGTGGTGATCGCTATCCCTGGCCGCTTGATGCCGGGCAACATGCCTAGATTTAATGTTGAAGCCGCCACCATAGCTCCCGTATTGCCAGCGGAAACAACCGCAGAAACCTCTTTTTTCTTCAGAAGATCAATGCAGACGCCGATCGAAGAGTCTTTCTTCTTTCGGAGAGCCGCCACGGGAGATTCGCCCATACCGATCACTTCGGTGGCTTCCTGGAGTACAATCTTGCCACCGAGGACTTTATGTTTATTTAGTTCCTGCTTCAACGCAAGAGTTTGTCCGACAAGCACAATTTCGAGATGCTCAAAATCATTCGCTGCCAAAACAGCGCCTTCCACGACCACCTGGGGAGCGTAATCTCCCCCCATTCCATCAAGAGCGATGCGGATCATACTTTTATTCTTTCTCCTTCGATTTGACTTTCATGGTTTTAACTTGTTTGCCTTTGTAAAAACCGCAAGATGTGCAAACTCGGTGAGGAAGAATGAAGGCATTACACTGCGGACACTGGGATCGAGATTTCAAGACCAAGTGGTCATGAGCACGACGCAATCGCGTCCGCGTATTGGAATGTCTTCGTTTAGGATTTGCCATGATGTTTCTCCTTCTTGGACTTCTCTTTTTGTATAATGACTGGTGTTGAATGATAAACGTTTTCTTTACAATTGCAAGTTCCTTCATTCCGATCGATGCCACAATGCGGACAAAGGCCCCGGCAATTGGCTTTGCATACATAAACCAGCGGATGTTCGAAGATCAAAAGTTCCCGCACGTTTTCGAGCGGATCGATCTCTTCTTTTCCTGCCGTTTCGAAAAACCAGTCGAAATTTCTTTCAAGCCCTTCACTGATCTCTTTTAAACACTTTCCGCAAGAACGCCGGATTGCTGTTTTGAGTATACCTTGAAATCGCAAAGAGCCGCCGCCTTTTTCGACATGTCCCGTCAATTGGACAGGCTGCGTGTAAAGCATGTCCGGAAACTCAACGTCGATGCTTTTCGCCTCATAGGATCCCTCAACGGCTGAGAGAACTCCTTCTTTCAAATCTGCAAGAATAAATTTCATGTTTGTTCCAAACATCCTGTGCTGGAATATTTTTTCTTCAATTCTATCGCCACGATTTCAGGGACATAGGACGAAACATCCCCTTTGAGCAAGGCTATTTCCTTAATTAATCGTGAAGATAAATAAAAATGTGATTCTGACGGCATCAAAAAAACAGTATCGACTTTCGGAGCAAGTTGTCGATTCGTAAGCGCCATCTGAAATTCATAATCAAAATCCGAAGTAGCGCGTAACCCACGAACAATTGCGAAGGCCTTTTGCCTGCGCGCAAATTCGACCGTGAGACCTTCCCAACTGGCAACTTTCGCCCTCGGCTGATCTTTAAGAGACCGTCTCAAAAAGCTGATTCGCTCTTGAGGCGTAAAAAGCGTTTTCTTTGACGGATTCGAGGCCACAAGCACCCACAATTCGTCAAACTGCTCCAAAGCCCGTTCAATCACATCTAGGTGACCGAACGTGACAGGATCAAAGCTCCCCGGATATATAGCTTTTCGTTTTTTCATGCGCTGATTCGAGTCGAAAAAAGAAGGAAAGGCATGCCTGACCTATCCTCTTTGTCCGTATCCATTTAAGATTCTTAAGTTCATCCTTCGGGATCTCTTCCCGCCACATATGCCCGACAACCACCTGGGCGAAAGGCAAAACTATATCAGATGCATCCAACTGCATCAACGTCTTTTTGACAAAACCTTTCATAAATGGAGGATCGACAAATATAAGGGAAAAAGCCTGCTTTTTCTTTTCTAGTTTTCGAATGGCCGCCGGCACTTCCAGCTGAAAAATCGTTCCTTCTTTTGTAAGCCCGAGGTTTTCGAGATTTTTCAAAATGACTTTTTGAGCCCATGGGGCACGATCCACAAATGTTGCGCTGACAGCACCTCGGCTTAAGGCTTCAAGCCCGATGCTTCCGGAGCCTGCAAAGAGGTCAAGAACGTGTTTGCCGAAAACAAATGAACCCACAATATTGAAGAGGGTTTCCTTAGTCCGGTCGGTCATAGGCCGAGTCAACATAGTCTTCGGGAAATCAATTTTGCGAGATTTGAATTTGCCGCTGATAATACGCATGATTTTATAGTTTAATAGTTTTTGGGCATTTGTTCGAGATATTTTTGAAGCCAGAGGGGGGGATTTTTGATCCAATCACCGGAAAATCCAGAAACCAAGGCCTGTGCCTCCTTGCGGGCTTCCAAAAGAATGGGTTCGTCAAGAACAGGATGAGCAAGACGGAAAAAAGCATCTCCGGATTGCCGCACTCCCCAAAGATCTCCTTGGCCTCGCAACTTCAAATCTTCATCAGCAATCTGAAAACCATCCGTTAATTTTGTCAAGAGGCGAAGTCGCATCTTGCCCTCTTCGGTGCAGGGTTCCCCGAAAAGGAAACATTCGGATTCAAGAGAACCCCGTCCAATGCGGCCGCGCAATTGATGGAGCTGTGCAAGCCCAAAACGTTCGGCATTTTCGATAATCATCATAGTCGCATTGGGTTGATCTACTCCCACCTCGATCACAGAAGTCGCCACAAGGATATCGATCTCTTTTCTCGAAAAGGCCCGCATCACCGTTTCACGTGTTTCGCGGTCGATTTTACCGTGAACAAGCCCCAGCTTAAAATTAGGGAAAACAGATTTCTTTAAGCGCTCGTATTCTTTTTTAGCTGCCAAGATATCCGCTTTTTCAGTTTCTTCAATGATGGGGAAAACAATATAGGCCTGTTCCCCCTTTTTGATTCTGGAAGCAATATGTTCGAAAACTTCAGATTGTTTTTTGCGAGTAATCCAATAAGTTTTGATCGGCTGCCGGCCTTTCGGCAGCTCCTTCATGATGGATAGATCCAGATCGCCATAAACCGTGAGCGCAAGGGTCCGAGGAATCGGCGTTGCCGTCATAACAAGTTGATGCGGACGGGGTGTCCGCAAAAGCAGCTGGTTCCGTTGATGGACCCCAAACTTATGTTGTTCATCGATGACGATGAGACCGAGTTTCTGGAATTGGACATCGTCCTGTAAAATGGCGTGGGTACCGACAATAACGGGAATCTTTCCTTGTTTTAATTCTGCAATGAGCCGGGCACGTTTTTCCGGTTCAATGCTTTTTGTCAAAAGTTCAATGTGAACGCCCAAGGGTTCAAGCAGTTTAGTCAGCGTCCTGTAGTGCTGTTCGGCAAGAATTTCCGTAGGGATCAAGAAAACGCTCTGCATTCCGGACCGTTCCGCCATCAGAAACGCAAAAGCAGCAACCACGGTTTTGCCGGAACCCACATCCCCTTGTAAAAGTCGATTCATGGGAACTGTTTGGCCGAGGTCGCGAACAAGATCCTGTATCGCCTTCTCCTGGCTCGGTGTCAGAGAAAAAGGTAACACATTTTTAAAATCATCCATAGCAGCACCTTTTGCCGTGAACGCTGATGCCTGAAATTGTGACTTGATTGTCTTTACTTTTAAAAAAAGCTGCAATTCAAAAGAGTAAAATTCGTCAAAAACGATGCGTCGGCGGGCTTGCTCCAAAATCGCAAAGCTGACAGGAAAATGCATTTGTCGTATGGCTTCATCCAGCGGCATTAAATTGAGGCGAGTTCGCACGTCGAGGGGCAAAAGATCAACGATGGCTTGCCCGAGTTGGTGTTCGACAGCCTCTTTGAGAATCGTTCGCAGAGAGCGTTGGAAAAGCCCTTCGGTGAGCGGGTAAATCGGAGTAATTCGGCCGATATGGGCGGAGTCTTCTTGCGAAGGCTCGACAAGTTCAAATTCCGGATTTGCCATTTGAAGATATTTTTGAAAAAATTCAACTTTGCCATAAAGAATCAGTTGTTGACCCGGTAGGAAAAGTTTTCGCAAATAGGGCTGATTGAACCATGCGACGCGCAAAGTCCCAACATCATCCCCCAAAAGAACTTCAAGGATAGGCATTCCGCGTATGGGTTTGAATTTAACATCGAGAACTTCGCCCCGACAAGTAACCGGTTCACCTATCGGCAGTTTGTCAAACGAAACAAAATTGGAGCGGTCTTCATAGCGACGTGGAAAAAGATAGAGAATGTCTCGTATGGTGTGGATACCGATTTTTTGGAAGACAAGCGAACGCTTGGGGCCAACGCCCTTAAGATAACGCAACTCTGCGGTTTCTGTCCCGGCAGCGTTCATAGCACTCATATCCGGCCCGCATCTAAGTAACAGGCCATCAAAAGCATGTTTTTCCAAACTACTTTTGGGCTGTTTCGGCGCCTTTTTTTTCAGCAACTACATCTTTTGCCGCGGAATTCAAGGAAGACTGGGCCGAAGCAGCCATTGTTTTTGTAACATCGACTGCGGTTTTGGCAGCATCCTTGGGTGTCGGAACTTCTGCTGTTTCTGCTTTATCAGTCGTTTTTATCTTCTCAAGAGCTTTTTTAATCTGATCGACATCAAGCGGAGCCTGATTGCTGGGAACCTTAAAAAGGGACTTGCTTTTTTGAATATCAATGATATTCAAGCCGATACAGGTGAAAAGAAAAAGAATCGCACTGACGGTGGTTGCCTTGGTGAGAAAGGAAGAAGCTTTGGTCCCAAAAAGGGACTGGACATTTCCACCAAAACTGGCACCCGTCAAGCCCTGTCCGCGGCCGGCCTGCAGTAAAATAACGATAATCAGGACAAGACAAACAATAACATGTATGCAAACAACAAGTGTAGTCATGAATTAATCCCCGCTTCGTGCGTTTGTTGGGCTTCAATGATAATTTGGGCAAACGATTCGGCCTTGAGCGATGCTCCGCCTACCAGCGCTCCGTCGATATTCGGTTTTTCCATCAACGATTTTGTATTGTCCGGTTTGACGCTGCCACCATAGAGAATGGGAATACGGTTCCCGACCTCTTGGCTGTAACGCTCGTTCAGCAACCGACGAATATACGAATGCATTTGTTCTGCCTGATCCGGCGTTGCCGTTTTGCCGGTACCAATAGCCCATACAGGTTCGTAGGCAATGACCACCTTGGCCATATCATCCTTCTCCAGCCGTGCCAGACATTCATCAAATTGTGTTTTCACAATATCAAAATGCTTTTTGGCCTCTCTCTCCGCAAGTGTTTCTCCGAGGCAAACAATGGGTACAAGGCTGTATTTTAGCGCTGTTTTGACCTTTTCGTGGATGAGAATGTCATCTTCTTTGAAATACTGGCGGCGCTCGGAATGGCCGAGAATGACATAGCGACAGCCAACGTCTTTCAGCATAGTCGGTGAAATCTCTCCCGTAAAAGCTCCTTCGGGAGCCGAATACATGTTTTGAGCTCCGAGTTGAATAGCCGTATCTGTAAGTATCTTGGAGACAACTCCCAACGCTGTAAAAGGCGGACAAATGACGATGGTTACATCCGAGACAGTATGAGCAGCCGCCTTGATGGTCTGAACAAGCGTTACCGCTTCCGAAGCATTTTTGTACATTTTCCAGTTGCCTGCGATAAAAGGTTTTCTTTTCATGAGCTGCAACAACACCCTTTCTTGTTAAGATCTCTATCAAGAAGCGCGGCCACCCCTGGCAGCACTTTCCCTTCCACCAATTCCAACGATGCTCCACCGCCCGTGGAAATATGCGAAATTTTGTCAGCCACGCCGGATTTATTGACGGCAGAAACAGAATCACCACCACCGATGACGGTGACACAATCAGGTAGTTCCGAAATCGCTTTGGCAATCGCCATAGTACCGGTCGCGAATTTCGGGAATTCAAAAACACCGACCGGACCGTTCCAAAAAACGGTTTTCGCCCCTTGAAGTGCCCCTTTGAATTTTTCGATGGTGAGCGGTCCAATGTCCATTCCCATCTGCTTGGCACCGATATTTCCACGCGCAACATGTTTTGAGTCGGCATCGGCAGAAAACTCCGTGGTGACAATATGATCGATCGGAAGATAAAGATAAATATGGGATTCATAGGCCTTCTGGAGAATCTTGCGGGCTGTGTTGATCATATCATCTTCAACAAGTGAATTCCCGACGGATAACCCCTTGGCTTTGAGGAAGGTATAAGCCATGCCACCGCCGACGATCAGACGATCCACTTTGTTAAGCAAACTTTCAAGCACGGCTATTTTGGAAGAGATCTTGGCGCCACCGATTAAGGCAACAAAGGGTCTGGCAGGATTGTCGACAACTTTTTCAAGAAGATAATCCAGTTCCTTTTCCATCAGAAAACCTGCAACAGCAGGCAAAAAATGCGCTACAGATTCTGTCGAGGCATGCGCCCGATGGGCGGACCCGAAAGCATCGTTGACAAAAATATCACCGTATAGCGCAAGAGCCTTGCCCATTTTTTCTCGTTCGGAAGCATCCTTGGATGTTTCTTCTTTGTGAAAACGGGTATTCTCCAGCATCAGCATTCCGCCTTGAGGCAGCGTCTTGACCATGGCGTCCGTCTCAGGCCCCATACAGGCGGGGGCAAGCTTCACTTCTTTCCCGAGCAACTTTGATAACTGAACTGCGACAGGCGCCATCTTATGCTTGCCTTCGATGTACTTTGTTTCATCAAATGGTTTGCCGTCTCGCTCAGCCTTTTCCTTGGCTTTTTGCATGTCTTTTTTCGGATCACCCAAATGCGACATCAACACAAGACTTTTCGCACCCTGCTCAAGAACATACTGAATGGTGGGCAGTGCGGCTTTGATACGGGTGTCATCCTGCACCACCCCATCTTTCATCGGCACGTTGAAATCCACACGCATCAGGATTCTTTTGCCGCGAACGTCGATATCCTTAACCGTTTTCTTTTTCATTTTTAAAACCCTGAATCAGCCAAGGCTCCTATTTCACGCCATCTTTTTTTGCCATAAAGCGGAGAAGATCGATCACACGGTTCGAATATCCCCATTCGTTGTCATACCAAGAGACAATCTTAAAGAAACGCTTCTCACCTTTGAGATTATTTTGAACGGTGGCAAGCGAATCATAAATTGAGGAACGCGCATCGTGAATAAAATCCGTAGAAACAAGTTCTTCCTCGGTAACGCCAAGGATGTCTTTCAGGTAGCTTTGGGAGGCTTTTTTCAAGAGCGCATCAATTTCTTCAATGGAGGTTTCTTTAACCGATCGGAATGTCAAATCGACAACGGAAACGTCCGGTGTGGAAACTCGAAACGCCATGCCCGTCAGTTTACCTTTGGTTGCCGGCAACACTTCACCAACGGCTTTAGCAGCACCGGTCGACGAAGGAATAATATTGATGGCTGCAGCACGACCCCCGCGCCAATCTTTTTTCGAAGGACCGTCCACGGTTTTTTGCGTTGCGGTGTACGAATGAATCGTGGTCATCAAACCTGTTTCAATCCCAATGCCCTCTTTCAAAAGCACATGAACGATTGGGGCAAGACAGTTGGTCGTGCACGATGCATTGGACACAATGCTGTGTTTGGCAGGATCATATTCGTTTTCATTGACACCGATCACAAGCGTCTTGACTTCGCCTTTTCCCGGAGCGCTGATGATGACTTTCTTGGCACCGGCCGCAAGATGCAATTTGGCTTTTTCGGAATCTGTAAAAAGACCGGTGGACTCGATTACATAATCCACGCCTAAAGCCTTCCAAGGGAGCTGATCCGGAGTCTTCGTGGCCATGATGCACTTTGTTTTGTATCCGTTCACAACAAGGGTGTCTGCATCTTCTAAAGAAGGACTGCTTTTTTCGGTGGTGACATTGTGCTTGAATCGTCCATGGATCGAGTCATATTTGATTTGATATGCAAAATAGTCCGCATCTGTTGAAATATCAACCACGGCAACAACGTCAATTTCTTTGCCGAGCAGACCCTGATCGCAGATTGCCTGAAATACCAACCTCCCAATACGTCCAAAACCATTTATACCAACTTTTAACGCCATGTCATTCCTCCTGGGATTTATCCTTGATGTTACCGATATTATTTCGGGGGGATAAAAATGTTTAAGTTGCGTTAATTATAAGCACGGGTTCCTGAGTGTCAAGGAATTCTGCCACTCAATGAAGCGACTCATGCTTCTTATCTTGCGAGGGCGTCATGCCTGGAACCGAGCGACGACTTTTACCTTTCCTTCTTTTCTTCGTTTCTTTTTCGGCGGCTTTCGGATCATAGCGCCAGTGCCAGGGCTCATACGTGATCCCTCTGAGGTTATTTTTGGGATAGGAAAGTATAAACCCGAACCGCCGAGCATTTTCCAACAACCATTGATTTTCAGGCAGCACCTCGAATTCTTTCACGTTAGGATCTCCGTTGATTCCCTCTTTGTTGATAAAATCAATGGCCTGATGCTTGGGGTCACCATGCTCGCTGTAACCAGGTAATGTCACAAACTTGACTGTTTCCCTGATCGAATAACCATGGTTTTGAAGATAATAGACAAAGAGATAAAGCTGGAACGCGCTGGATCGGTAGCCGGAATCCACAAGAAGCCGTCTGCCGATATCTTTTTCCATGGCCTCCATCATCTCGTTATATTTCTGATAGACAGGAAGAGGTAGAAACTGTTTCGGCAGGGTTCTTTCCTTGATTTCTTCCCTGGTCACACCGTTTTCCGTCACCTTAACCTTTTCCTGGACTCTTTGATCGCGGATCGCCACGAGCAACTTGACACTCTCCGACATTCCCCGCCATGGAATTTTTATCCCCGCCTTTTTACCCTTTATCTTTTGGAATTGCTTGATGAATTTTTGTTCGTTGCTATCAAGCGGCGCATACAACTCGTCAAATGTCAAGGTCGGGATGGTGCTGTCAGCCTCTTTTGCTTTTATCAAAAGCTGCAACTTTGGAATCATACGTTTTATCATTTGAATGTCGTCATCCGAAAGCTTGTCAAGATTCAACGCAAAGACAGGTAACGACACCAAAAAAAAGATCCCTGAAAGAAAAAATATTTTTCGCATCATAAAAACGCTTCAGGATTTGTCGTCCGGCTTGGGGGCATCGGGGAAAAGGTCATTCATCATTTGCTGGAATTGGGCATTCTGGCCCATATTGAGAAGTTCATTTCTGCTGCGTTCCAAATGCTCCTTAAGTTCTTCGGGATTGGTAAACTCTTTTTCTTGCAGCAACGATAATATCGATTGTATGTAACTGAAAACCAGGAACGATACGGTATCTATTTTTTTATCCAGTTCGTCGATTCTTTTTTTGATGTTTTCCAAATCATTACCGGTCGCCACGTCTCCTCCCTATGTTTTTAAAATCCGTTCAAAGCTCACTATTTTTTCTGCGTGGAGGTCTCCACCTGGGAAACCTCCGGAGTCAGAACCATGGTGCCTCCACGCGAACTGCATTCCGCAGCTGACATACCTTTCTCCTCATAGCCACCCAAGTGACACACCGTGACTCGTGAAGATGTCACAGGAGGCGCACTGTGCTGCACCACAACGGCGGGACTTTGCACAGGCGCCTGATACTCATAAGGCTTGTTTTTGATCAACTGATTTTGAGTGGATTCCTCTGCAGCAGTCTCTGTCATCACGGATTGAATTGGCATGCTTTTGACAAGTTGGTTCTGGGCTGATATTTCAGAAACAAGCGAATCTTCTTTTTTTGTTTTTTCTTGAGCCCCATCTTTATTTGGGGGCTGTCCCACCCTCTTTTCTGTTGCCGCAGATTTTTTAGAATTATGGGCTTGCGGTTTGCGTGTTTTGGCCTTTTGCATCGCTTCCGCTATGGGATTTCTTTTAGTTTTTGGCGCGGCCGTTGTTTCAGCAGGGCCTTCAGCCCATGCTGTTCCGGTAAAGAAAAGAAGCGTTCCTATAATCAATAGCTTTTTCATTTTTTACCCTTTCATTTATTTCAAATCTTAGGATTTAATCCAAAACCATTCCGACCGACAAACGACGGCCACGGGCAAAATCAGCGGCGCTCATCGTGTTTTTACCTTCGGGTTTTACCCGCACAAGAGCCAGCACATCTTTTCCTGTAGCCACATTCATCCGGCCATCTTTTTCTATCGAAACAATGGTTCCCTGCGTTTGATTCGACGTCAAGTCGGAACGATCCACTTCAAGCAAACTGATGCGTTCTCCTTTGCAAAAGAAATAGCAGCCAGGCCATGGCTGCAATCCTCGAACCTTTCGGTCGATCTCTTCCGCTGTTTCTCGAAAAGAAAATTCACCATCTTTCTTCACGAGCTGCGGCGCAAAAGTTGCTTCTTTCTCATTTTGAGAAATGCCCTGCAATTTCCCCGTCTTGATTTGCTGCAACACCTTTTTCAAAACGCCGTATCCAAGCGCTGCCAGTTGATTGGAAAGATCTTGGGCATTGATACGCGAAGACAGGATGAATTTTTCCTGAGCATAAATATCGCCGGCATCCATTTTTTCTGCAATGTCGAGAATCGTCACACCGGTTTCTTTATCCCCATTCAAAATTGGAAAGTTGACGGGGGAAGCCCCGCGGTATTTCGGCAATAATGACGGATGCACATTCAGTCGGTATTTGGGAATCGTGAGTAAATGAGGGGGAATTAATTTTCCGTAGGACGCTACAACAAATGCATCCGGTTGCAAGGTTAATATTTTTTTTTCAATTTGAGGATCTTTCAGCGTCGGAAATTCAGCTGTCGGAATGTTTTTTGAATAACAATACCGGAAAACCTCGGATGTTTCCAGACGAAGACCGCGGCCCTTCTTTTTTGCGGGAGTGGTAATCACCAAGGCAATTTCCTCACCGGAATGCAGGCAGGCTTCAAGCGCTTTAATCGAAAATTCGTCTGAGCCGAAAAAAATGATTTTCATGCGGGTTTGGTTTTGAGTTTATCCTTGGAGTTTTCATTCCGATTCAGGATGTCATATCGGTCTTTACCTTTGATGGGATTTCTTTTAGCCTCTTCAAACTGGACTAAAAGTTGTTCCCGCTTTGCCCCCGCAAAATGATCGATCAAAAGTTTCCCATTCAAATGATCCATTTCATGTTGAACGACTCGGGCAAAAAAATTCTCGACCTCAAGCCGGAACTTCTTGCCGTGCCGATCCTGGTAGGAGAATTTGATTTTGGTCGCACGGCCGATCTCCGCAAAAACACCGGGAAGACTCAAGCAGCCTTCGCTTCCAAACTCTTTTCCGGAAAATGATTCTAGAATCGGGTTCACTATCACATACTCTTCCCCTTTGCGGATCGTGGGGCACGCGATAAAAATCTGTTTCGAGATACCTACCTGAGGGGATGCAAGTCCCACGCCATCGGACTCATGCATCGTTTCGATCATAGAATCAAAAAGATCCTGCATCAAGGGACCAAAATCAGTCACGGGTGCCGCTCTTTGACTCAGAATAGGGTCTGGATATGTACGTATTTTGAGCTTAGTCATCATAAAAGAAATTATAACATATTAGGCAGCGTGCGATCTTCAGAAAAACGGAACGAGCCACCTGTTATCTGAATTGCGAGCGGAACGCAGCACGGAGCGTGAAGGAGAACCAAAGAAGCGGGATAATCAGATAAAGCGATACGCCAGGATGAAGTACCGACCGGATACGGTCCATGAGCGTCGGCTCTTGAAAAAGCCAAAATGTCCAGGCAAATTGCGCGATATAGCAGCCCAAACCGAAGACTATGGTGGCTAGAAACCAACTCAGGCGCAAGGCCCATTTTTTGCTTTGCCACATCCCTGCAAGCGATGCTATGAGCAGCACGCAAAAAACGCATGCCCCAAGAATCCAGCTCAAAGCCCGGTCTTGGATCATGAGCATCAAAAGCCAGATAATACCGGCCAACATAGATACTCCGAACATTCCAATGATCATCTTTATTTTTGTCATAAAATTTTATTAAACAATTTCTGAAGCATGCCTGGTTGTTTTAAAAATCTGAAAACTATGTCCTCTTTCCAAGAATTTAAAAATAGAAACTATAGGATGTTGAACGGGTCGACATCAAGCTGAAAAGCAACGGCTGACGGTTTCTTCAAACCCATGAGTAGCGCATAAATCCTTGGCGTCAGGTTTAATGCTTGAGGAATCTTGAGCATAACATGCCAGCGGAAATGCCCGCGAAGCTTGTAGAATGGCAGCGGCGCCGGCCCCATCACTTCAGGTTCTGGCGTCAAAGGATCTGGGCTGGAAGTCAAAAATTCTTTCTTCATAGCATCCCGAATTTCACGGGCGAAGACATATGCTTTTTTTTCGTCGCGCGCACGAATGATAACATTTACAAGCGAACAATACGGCGGATAATGATATGTTTCTCGAGCGGCTTTTTCATGACTGTAAAAGCTGAGAAAATCATGGTGCCTGGCAAATTGGATAGCAGGATGGTCGGCCATATAAGTCTGGATATAGACACGGCCAGGTTTTTCACCGCGTCCGGCGCGGCCCGCGAATTGCGTCAAGAGCTGGAACGTCCGCTCACCCGACCGGAAATCCGGAAGTCTTAACCCCACATCCGCGAGCACCACGCCGACTAAAGTTACGTGTGGAAAATCAAAGCCTTTGGCGATCATTTGCGTTCCGATCAAAATGTCGATTTTACGTTTTCGAAATTCCTCCAAAATAAGTTCATGCGAGTTTTTTTTTCTAGTCGTGTCCGCATCCATACGGGCGATCCTGGCATTCGGAAACAATCGGGCTACTTCGCTTTCGACTTTTTCAGTGCCAAAACCCATAAAGCGCAGCAGCGGAGCTTTGCAAGAAGAGCACTGCTCCGGCACTTTCTTTTGATAATTACAATAATGACACAACAGCAAGTTCTTTTCCTGGTGAAACGTAAGCGAAACCTGACACATTTTGCATTGCTCAACTGTGTTGCAAGCCGGACAACGAATCGATGTGGAAAAACCTCTCCGGTTAAGGAGCAACATGGTCCCTTCCTGATGCTTCAGATTGATGTCAATTTCACGCATGAGCGGCGGTGAGAACATCGTGCTCGCCCGTTTATCGCCTTGATAGCGCGAAAGGTCGATCACTTCGACTTTAGGCATGGCTTTTTCGTCAATCCGCTGCGTGAGATCCATACGTGTGACCTCCCCCTGCTCTGCCATATACATAGTCTCTAAAGAGGGTGTTGCCGTACCCATCAAAAAAAGAGCATTTTCATGCTTGGCGCGCCAGGCCGCGACCTCACGGGCGTGATATCGGGGTGTCGTTTCTTGTTTATAAGAGCCTTCATGTTCTTCGTCCATGATGATCAGTCCAAGATTTGGGATCGGCGCAAATACGGCGGAACGTGGCCCAAGGACTACTCGGCAAGTCCCCATTTCAATACGCTTCCAGGCTAGGAACCTTTCGCCATCTGTCATTTTGCTATGAAGGATTTCAAGATTGTCACCAAATTGTCCGGCAAAAAATCGCTGAAGTTGTTCGGTAAGTGCGATTTCCGGCACCATACAAATTGCCGCACGATTCTGCTTCAGGGTTTCACGAATGGTTCGAATGTAAAGTTCACTTTTTCCGCTGCCCGTCACACCGTAAATGAGTATGGGTTTTGCCTTTTTATTTACGAGCTCATTCTGAATAGTTTTAAAGGCCTTTTGCTGTTCTACGGTCAGTGTAAAATCCTGAGGTTTTTCCGCAGCCACCTCAGTTTTAAGTTTTGCTTTTTCGATATACTTCGCGGTTTTTTTACCGTATTTAACCCATCTCGGTAAGGCATTCTCAATCGCTTCACCCCAGCTTGAACCATAATATTCGCCGATCCACTTCGTAAGCTTGAGCATTTTAGCAGAAAGCACCGGCTGATCATCCAGGATCGCTAGGATAGGCTTGAGTTTTTTTTCGCTTGCAAAGCTCTCAGTGCCGACAATATAGCCCGTAATTTCGCGATTCCGGAACGGGACATTGACACGAACACCCGGTATAGCCTTCGGAATAAACCCTTCGGGGATCAGGTAACTGAATGCGGAGGTGGTGATCGGAAGCGGAATTGCAACCAGAGCGCAAAGGATGGGATTCGTTGCCGTATCGGTCACTCCGGTGCTTCCTCAAGACGCTTCATGACTTTTTTCATATCGTCCCACACTTTGCGTTTCTCACCAGGACTGCGGAGCAGATACGCAGGATGATACGTGCACATCACGGGAATACCTTCATATTCTTGGAATGTGCCACGCAACGAGGAGATGCCCTGTTCGGTTTGGAGCAAGGCATGAACCGCATGATTCCCGAGCGCCACAACTACTTTAGGTTTGATAAGCTCGAGTTGCCGTTTCAAGTACGGCCGGCAATTCACCACCTCATCTGGCGCGGGCGGACGGTTGTTGGGCGGACGACATTTCAAGACATTGCAGATAAAGACTTCGTCGCGTTTGAATCCCATAGCCTCAATGATCTTTGTGAGCAATTGTCCGGCACGTCCCACAAACGGCAAGCCCTGGATATCTTCATCCGCCCCCGGAGCTTCGCCCACAAACACGATCTTGGCGTGGATATTGCCGGAGCCGAACACAACCTTCGTGCAGTTTTTTACAAGGATAGGACATTGCGTGCAGCTCATGACTTGTTTGTGGAGCTTGAGCATTTCCGTGCGAACAGAATCTTTTTCGATGGATGTTTCCGGCTTGTTGGCAACATTTGCCTTCCCTGATTTATTTTTTTCGGGCAAAGCAACTGTTTGGACCGACTTATCGGGGATATAGAGATGCTCCATGCCGTCTTCTTTTAACGCTTTCAGGAATAATAAGGCATCGGATTGGGACATGGGATTTATTTAAGATTGAGAACCGCTTTTACCAGATGATCGGCGGCATCGGGTTTTGCCAGCGCTTGGACAGCCGCTTGTTTTTGCTGCAACACCTTAGGATCATCTAAAATGGTTTTGACAATGTCATGAATTCCTTCCGGCTTTTCAAGAAAAAAAGCAGCCTGGCGGATTTTTAACAGTTTTACATTGCGTGTCTCTTGTCCTGGGATCGGATGCATCACAACCATGAGCACGCCTTTGGTCAGGGATTCGGAGGTGGTGGACCCCCCTGACTTTGCCACCATAAGATCACTTGCTTCCATGAGATCCGGCATGAAATTAATGAATCCGAAAATCTTGACAGGATACGGGTATTGCTTAGCATCCAGGATCGCTTTTAATTCCTTATTGTTGCCGCACACCACAAAGCACTGAATCTTGTCCTTGAATGCATTAAGTTCTTCCAGAATCGCTTCTTGCGGGCCGAGGCCAAAACTGCCGCTTGTAAGTAGGATCGTGAAACGGTTTTCTTCGAGTCCGTATTTTTTGAGAATTTCTTTTTTGCGGCCCGCGGGTTTGAACGTAGGCAGGATCGGAATACCGCCGACCACGATCTGATTTTCAGGAATTCCGCGCTTCAAAAGATCCGATTGGGTTTCGTCCGCCATAACCCAGTAAAGATCCGTGCCGGGATTGACCCACACGGTGTGCGGGTAGAAATCCGTGATGACCGTGACCATTTTAGATGGAATCAAGCCTTTTTGTTTGGCGCGTCCTAAAATTTCGGGTGCGAGGAAATGGGTGGAAATGATCACATCCGGCTGATTTTGGACAATATCGGTCAGTAAGGCTTTCGCATGCCAGGAATTGGTGAATACGCGGAACGGATAAATCAGTTTATAGATCCAGGCAATATCCAAGAGCTCATAAAAAAAACCCCACACATCCGGAAGATGACTCACCGACCATTGATAAAAGGGCGCATAGGTTTTCTTGAACGTGGGATCCGTAAAATCAAGCGCATTGATCAAACGCACCTGGAGATCCTGTCGGTTCAGACGCTGGAAAGCGTCCTGCACAGCCATTGCGATCTTCCGGTGACCTTCCCCTGCGGTTGCGTGAATAATGTCGATCTTCATGATCTGTCCCCTTGGGAAGTGTTAAACCTTTAAAATAAACGGAACAGCATCGTTTAAGTTGTTGACAATATGATCGGGTTGAAGTGTGGGAGTCAGTTTCTTTTCGGTTTCAGCACCGTAACCCGTACGAACCAGAATCGTTTTGGCTCCAAAATTCTTTCCGGCCTCCAGATCACTTAGTTTGTCCCCCACAAAATAAGTTTTTTGTTTATCAAATTCTAATTCTTCGACAGCTTGTTCGAGAAGCCGGGTTTTGGGCTTCCGACAATCGCATTGTTCGTTTTTGCCGTGCGTGCAATAACGAGCCCCATAAATCATGATCCCGTGCTTTCCCATTTCCCGAACCATTCGTTCGTGCACATCCCACATTGCCGACTCACTAAAGATGCCATCGCCAACGCCCGCCTGGTTGGAAATGATGATGATGTCAAACCCCTTATCCGTTAATGTTTTTAGCGCCGCGATGGCGCCATCTTCGAACCGGAATTCTTCCCAGGACTCCACGTATTTCCAAAGATCGACATTAATCACGCCATCACGGTCGATGAAAACAACTTTGCGTAAAGATGGTTTCATGTCTATTTCCCAAAAAAATTTTTTACCGATTCCGCTACGGTAGCCACCTCTTGCCCGGTCATCCCTGGAAAAAATGGCAATGTCAGCACCTCGCGGCAAATCCGTTCTGTCACCGTCAATCTCACTCTCTTTGTCGCATATTGCCTCATCACAGGTTGGCGATGCACCGGTATTTCGTAGTGGATCATGGAAGGAATGCCGTCCTGTGCCAGATGGGATTTTAAAGCATCGCGTTTTCCGTCCGGAACCCTGACAACGTAGATGTGATAGACATGAAGCGCTCCGTTGATTTGCGCGGGAAGCACGAGCGGCGTTTTGTCGAGTTTTTCCTCAAAGAGGACCGCAAGCTTTCGCCGCTCGTCATTGAAAGCATCTAACCGATCTAGTTTTATTGAAAGAAATGCGGCCTGGATGCTATCGAGCCGGCTCGTCCATCCGATCTCGTCATGCATGAGAGGGTTTTGAAGACCTTTACCGAGATTCCGGTATTGAAGGACTTTTTGAAAGAGCCCTTCGTTAGAAGTTGTCACTATCCCCCCATCCCCAATGCCGCCGAGATTTTTTGTCGGATAAAAACTAAAAGCACCGGCGTCACCGAATGCACCCGCTTTTTTCCCATTCCATGTGGCACCGTGGGCCTGACAGGCATCCTCAATCACCTTGAGCTTTTTGGCCTTGGCGATTTCCATCAGAGCATCCATATCCGCACATTGCCCAAAAAGGTGGACTGGCAAGATGGCCTTGGTTTTTTTGCTACACGCCTTGGACACTGAACGTGGATCAAGTGTAAAAGATTTTTCATCCACGTCGGCAAAGACAGGAACGGCTCCCAGATGAATGGCCGCAAGCGCGGTCGCGGTAAAAGTAAACGACGGCATAATGACTTCGTCGCCTCTTTTGATTCCTGCCGCTTTTAAAGCAAAGATCAATGCGTCAGTGCCCGACGCAACACCCGCCGCAAAGGGAACACCGATATAGCCCGCAAACTTGCATTCAAAATCCTTCAGCGCCGGCCCAAGGATATACGCGCCGCTTGTAAAGACCTTTTCAAAAGCCGCCAACGTTCCGCCCAGAAGCGGATCATGTTGCCGTTTGATATCAAAATACGGTAGCTTTTGCATCGGAAAATTATTTTGCTGTCGATTGATTTTTGAGTTCACGGTATTTGGCATAGGTTATGATTTGATAAGCAAAGTGAAAAAAACACATGAGGAATCCTGTATACCCGTGCCGGATGCCGTCACGTTGGAAATAATACTTCAGAAATCTGCTAAAAGCCTTTCGAATCGCCCGCCAGGGACCGATTTTTCTTCCGTCGCGTACCCACTTTTTCGCTTCGAGGCTGGTTTCGCGATTAAATTTACGGATCCAGTCCTCCAAAGACGGGCTTGTAAAATGCAAAAGATCGCCGCGAAGCAGGCCCACAGTTCCGTTGTACTGGCATGGCGGATGAACTTCCTCTTCTTTGTAAGAAAACCGGCCTCTGCGAAACATCTTGGTACGATGAGCGGGATAATACCCCGCGCCCTGGATCCACTCGGAGCCAATAAATTGCTTCATCGCCATATCGTAGGCAACATGGGGATCATCCTTTTTTTGGCAAACTCGTCGCATATCTTCCGCCAGTTCCGGGGTAACACGCTCATCGGCATCTAGGGTTAATATCCAATCCTGCGTTGCCAGATTGATGGCATAATTACGATGGCGGCCTTCATTATCCATCGTCCGCTGGAATACCTTGGCGCCAAATTGCTTTGCGATCTCAACCGTGCGGTCTGTGCTATTGTCATCGAGCAGGATGATCTCGTTGGCAAATGCGACGCTTTGTAGACATTCCGGAAGACGCTTTTCCTCATTTTTGGCGATAACCACAACTGAAAGTGCTGCGTGATCCATGGAATCCTTTCTAGATCCGTTTCTGTCCGGAGACAATATCAGTATGCATTTTTAAAAGCGAAAAAGGTCATAAATAATATTTCAACATCTAAAAGTAACGACCAATTTTCCATGTAATAGAGGTCATATTTGATGCGTTCTTCGATGGACGTGTTGCCGCGAAGACCGTGAACCTGCGCCCAACCCGTAAGTCCCGACTTGACCTTGTGGCGGGTCATGTAACGAGGGATGTCTCCGCGAAACTTCGCCACAAAGTGCGGCCTCTCGGGACGCGGACCTACCAGACTCATCTCCCCTTTCAAAACATTCAAAAGTTGCGGGAATTCATCAAGATTCCACCGTCGAAGCAGTTCTCCGGTGCGGGTACGGCGGTCATCATCTTGTTTTGCCCAAACCGGACCTGTTTCTTTTTCCGCATCCACTTTCATCGTACGGAATTTGATTAATTTGAAAACCTTCCCATCGCGTCCGACACGTTCCTGGAAAAAGAAAATAGGCCCTTTTCCTTCTAATCGAATCAAAAATGCCACCATCAATCCAACCGGTAGAAATACCAGCGCCATTAAAAAAGCCAAAATCAGGTCAAAGGTGCGTTTGCAGAAACGGTTCCACGGATCGTCCAATGGAAGCGGCTTGAAACCGAGCAGAGGAATATGGCTGATATAATCCACGCCGACGTTGCTGGCAATCAAACCATGGATGTCCGTTCCCATCTTGAATTCGATGAACTCGTCCTCACAGGCAAGCACCAATTCCGTGATCATTTCTCTGGAAAAATTTTCGTCAAGGAGGATCACTTGATTCGGTTGCAACTTTTCGACGAATTCCTTCCATTGACTTGTCAATCCGAGAATCGGGACATCTTCAAAATGTTTTCCGATGTGGGTCGGGTCATGGGTAAGCATGCCAACCGGGATTTGCCCGTAATGCGGGTTATTTTTTGTCCAGAAAATGAGGTCTTGCGCATGATTCCCAGCACCAATAATCAACATCTCGATCAGGTCCTTTTTTTGGGTGCGGCGAAGATATTCCCACTGAATGATCAGATAGCGGCCAGCGCTGATAAACAAACACGAAAAAAACCATAAAAAAATCAAATAAAGCCGGGAAAAAGAGTACTGGCGATAGAAGAACGTGATCGCCATGAGAACCACAACGGCATAAGTCACGGCTTTGATCACAAGAAATATTTCTTCAATGCGACGCACATGGCGCATCGGCTCGTACAGATGGGACTCGCGAAAGAACCAGAGATAAATCGGAATAATTCCGAGCAAGGCATGCCAATAATCGGCCAAGTCAGGAATACCAAGTGCGACGGGCAATCCAGTCCAAAAGCGGACGAAGTAGGCTAGGATAAAACTAAGGATAATCGCGCAAACATCCATGCCCAACGTCCAACCGACCCAATGTCTCGGATAGGAACGTTTCATTCTAATCTTTTCCCTTGTTTGTAATAGTTCTCAATGGTTTGCCTCATGTTATCAAGAAAATGCCTGCGACTGAATACCTGAACTTTTTTCGAGACCTCGGCAGAGTCGAAGCTTTCTGCCTCAAATCGAATCACAGCTTCACGAACAGCTTCCGGTGTCTGTTCATCAAAAAAAACGCCGCTTTTGACGGTCTCCAGTGCTCCCCCCTTGCGAAATGCGATGACCGGTGTTCCACAAACCTGAGATTCCAGCGGCACGATCCCAAAATCTTCTTCGGCCGGAAAAATCAAGGCCTTGGCGCCCGAATAAGCTTTTCGTAGTGCCTGATCGCTGATGCCTCCGAGAAAAAAGATCTGGTTACTCTTTCGAAGTTCCTTGTATCGGGATTCCAAAGGACCGGAACCGACGATCAGCAATTTGCGTTCAAGTGTGTTGAAAGCTTTGATCACAACATCTATTCTTTTATACGGAACAAAGTGCGAAACTGCAAGATAATAATTTTCTCGATCACCGTCAGACTTAAAAAAATCTGTGTCGAGCGGCGGATGGACAACAACAGATTCACGCTGATAAACATTTTTGATCCGCTCTCGAATGAATTGCGAGTTAGCAACAAAGAGGTCGACTCTTTGATTTGATTTTAGATCCGTTTTTTTAAGAAAATGGAATACGGCTCGGATAAGCAACCGCACCGGGAACCAATAGCGACTGAAATAGACGTCCTGAAAACCCCATAGATAACGCATGGGCGTATGACAGTAGCAGATATGGTAGGTCTTCTCGGGTATTTTGATGGCTTTGGCAACGCAATGAGAACTGGAGATCACGAGATCGGCTTCTGAGATTTTGAGTGTTTGAATGACCCAGGGCAGAATAGGCAACAACCATCGGTAATAATGCTTGATGCCCGGAAAGTATTGGAGGAAAGAGGAACGGATCGTGTGGCGCTGTAAGTTCTCGGTTAACTTTTTCTTGTCATGAAAAAGAGTATAGATGGTGGCATCGGGATAAAGCTCGGCAAGGCCATCGAGGACTTTTTCCCCTCCCCGCATGTGAATAAGCCAATCATGAACCAAGGCAACTTTCATTTTTGTCCTAAAACCCTTTCATAGACCATTGCGGTATGACGTGCCGTTTCTTTCCAATCAAAACGCGTTGCTCGGTTCATGCCTTTCTGCCGCAAAGAATCCCGCAAATTCTGGTTTTGTTCTAACTCCATGATCTTTTCCATCATCTCGGATTCCGATGTGGGGTCCACCAACATGGCTGCATCGCCGACCACTTCTGGGATAGACGAAGTGTTCGAGCAAAGCACCGGAGTTCCACAACGCATGGCTTCCACAAGCGTCAATCCGAACCCTTCGTAGAGCGAAGGGTGAATAAGTGCGATGGCTTGGTTGTAAATGATGGGAAGTTCCCCATAGTCAATAGCAGGCAGATGGATCATGTTAGCCGATGAAGAGAGATCTCGTACATCCTCAAACCCTTGAGGGTATTTGAGATCCTTACGTCCGATGAGAACCAACGAAGCCTTGACCTTGTTCTGGGCCTTCAGCCGGCTGAAGAGACGAATAAGCTTTTGCACATTTTTATGCGGTTTGAGCATCCCGACATAAAGAAAATAATCCTCGGGAAGATGATATTTTGTTTTTAACTTTTGAAACTGCACCTCTTTTTCTTCGGGAGGAAACAAGCGGAATTCGTTTCCCACGCCTTCGTGAATCACCGTGATCTTTTTTTCATCCGCCTGGAAATGTTCGATCAAATCCTTTTTCGTGTGCTGGGATACCGCAATAATGTGATCGGACGCATGGACTGCTTTTCTTAACATGAACCCCGCATAAAGCGTTTGCAAGGGTGTCAGAAATTGCTTCCGGAAAATCCAGTGAATAATGTCATGGATCGTCACGACAAGCTTTGTTTTTCCTTTCAAAAGCGGAACATTATAGTGCGGCGCATGCCAAAGTTTGCAATGCGAGAGCATGGGAGGATATTGCCACTGTTCCTGGATCGAATAAATCGGTGCATGAAAGTAAAAGCTAGGACAGCGCTCCATGAGATCCGGCCCAAAAACAGACAGATCCAAACCTTTGTCGAGATCCAACCCTTCAAATCCGCTCAAAATCCCCCGAAGATAAGTCCCGATACCGGTATGCTTCAACATACGAATATCGATTCCAACGCGGTGTTGCATCTCGACGCCTAGGACGTTTTCTGCAGATGGGCAAGGACGGAACAAAGTGCATCAAAAGTCTGTTCGACCGTGATATTTCGCACACAGGGATGACCTTCGACAGAGCAGACCTTTTGTTCGCATGGGGCACACGGGACTTCGTGGTGAAGCAGATTCAGGTGTTCCGTCCATGGATGCCAGCAATGAATATCGTTGGTACCGCTGGCAATGAGAATAATTTCAAGCCCCTGAGCTGCAGCAATGTGAGCGGGACCGGAATCGCCACCGATAAAAATATCACAAACATCAAAAAGAACCGGAAGGTCTTTTAAATCCGTCTTCCCTCTTAAATCAATGAATCCTTTCGAAGGGGCTGCCCCATCTGATAAGTCCGATTTTTCTCCATCCGTACCGATTAAAATGATTTGGGCAATACCTTTTTGATCGATCTTTTGAATCAGCGTTTTGAAGTTTTCGATAGGCCACCGTTTAGAAGGATATCCGGAACCCGTGTGAATAATGACGCGGGGAAGCAGCGTCGCAGGCGGCAATGGACCGATTTTATTCCATAGGTTTTGAATTGCCTCCGGCATGTACTCAAATGGAAAAAGTTTATTGTCCTGGGCCACGTGGAATGATTTCAAAAGCAACAGGTTAAGCCGGACTTGATGCAAACCCGCATCATAGCGCGCACATTCATTTAACAAAAACCCACCGCCCGTAATACCATAGCTGATGCGGTAGCGAACCGCCCCCAAAAACATAAGCAGGATATTTCGAAAATCACCCCGAAAATCAATGCCGATATCGTACTTGTTTTTCCTTAAAAGGAACACCAAACGCCAAAATTCGACAAATTGTTGACCGAAAAAAGAACTCCGGGAAAACCAGCCGTGCTTGACGGAAAGAACCGAAGACAGCCCTTTCAGATTTGCGAAAAGGGGCGCCATTTCCTCGCTTGTCAGAAAATCGATCTTTGCATGAGGAAATTTCTTGTGAAGCGAATGAAAAGCGGGTCGGGCCATAACGCCATCCCCAATGTGATCCATGCGAACCACCAGAATTCGTTGAACCGATGCAAAATCCAATGGTTTGCGCATAAGCCTCCATGGAAAAAATAAAACACTTCCGAGGCAGTCAATGGTCCCGATGAGCAATCTCTTCCAACGTTTTTTAAAAGGATATTTTTCCATCAGAAAAGTGTGTAGATGAAGGGCGAAAGCGCGGAGCCTTGAGAAAAAACAATCAGAACGCCCAAAAGAAGCAGCACAAGGACAATAGGTGTCAGCCACCATTTTTTGCGCGTCTTTAGGAAATCCCAGAATTCCTTCAACAAACTCAATTTGCCCATATTTCCTCCCATTAGCAAGCCGTTGTTGATGTTCGAGTGAAAATAATACTAGCAGAAGAGAAACAGATTACCAACTTTAAAACTGCCGTTCGTAATCACTGGGTGATCCAGTCGCTTGTGAGCAAGACTTCCAGTAGCTCTCCTGGGAAGGTTCGAGTTTCTGATCGAGGATATCTTTGCCGATAAGCCGTAAAATCATACTCATCGGTGTCACCACAAGAAAAAAGAGAACGGAAAGGATAAGCCGCGTCATCACCCATCCCAACAAAACAGCCGCGGACATCCAAATCTTCTGAAAGGGCATCAATGCGGACGGCAAAAAAGCACCCGCCATGACGAGGACAATACCTGGTATGAAAAAGTAAGGATAGAAAATCCGGCCGCGCCACCAAAAAAGAATCCCGAGAGCGACAAGAACCCCGCCGACAAGGAAACCGAATTCCCTGAGCTTTTTTCTACTGCTATCGATCTTTTTTATCTCTGACAGGACCATCGCTTAATCCAGTTCGAATTCTTTCATCCAGTTCGTGTCTTCTTCTAAAGGTTTTTGCTGTTCCTTGGACAAAAGGAAATTCCCAAGAATCAGATAATCCATATGAGTCCTCATAAAACACCGAAAGGCATCTTCAGGCGTGCAAACGATCGGCTCTCCCCTCACATTAAAGGAGGTGTTGATCATAACCGGACAGCCGTATTTTTCATCAAATTTTTTGAGCAGTGCATAAAACCGTGGATTTTGGGACTGGGCAATGGTTTGGATTCGGGCCGAGTAATCCACGTGTGTCACGGCCGGGATTTCGGATCGCTTGACATTCAGGAGTTCGATCCCTTGTAATTTTTTTTCATCCGCGGTCATCTCACGGCGCCATTGGGGGCGGACTGGCGCGACAAGCAGCATATACGGACTTTCGGCATTTATTTCAAAATACTCCGAGACTTTTTCCGCAGTCACGGAAGGCGCAAAGGGACGAAAGCTCTCACGAAACTTGATCTTGAGGTTCATCTGCTCCTGCATTTTGGGTGAACGCGCATCTCCAATAATGGAGCGTCCTCCCAATGCCCGAGGACCGAACTCCATGGGACCCTGGAACCAGCCGATCACTTTTTCCTGTGCGATAAGATCTGCGATCTTTTCCGGAACTTCCTGATCCGTTAATTTGACATGCGGAATTTGATGTTCTCTAAGAAACGCCTCGATTTGCTTTTCAGAGAATTCCGGACCGAGATAAGAACCCTTCATGGTATCTGTTTTATCGTTGGCCTTCCGCTCGTTTCCGAAATATTGATACCACGCGAACGTGGCTGCGCCGACAGCGCCGCCGGCATCGCCGGAAGCCGGCTGGATCCAAATATTCTCAAACGGTCCCTCGCGAAGGATGCGTCCGTTTCCGACGCAATTAAGCGCCACGCCTCCTGCCAAGCAAAGATTCTTCTGCCCGGTCACACGATGCACATGCTGCGCGATCCGCAACATGACTTCCTCCGTGACCTCCTGAATGGAACGGGCAAGGTCCATCTCTCTTTGAGTGACCCGGGATTCGGGCTTGCGGGCCGGCCCACCAAAAAGTTCTTCGAATTTCCGGTTCACCATTCGAAGTCCGGCACAGTAGTCAAAGTACTTCATATTCAGTTTAAAAGAGCCATCTTGTTTCAGGTCGATCAATTCCTTCAGGATCAGGTCTTTATATTTTGGCTGCCCGTAAGGCGCAAGTCCCATCACCTTGTATTCCCCGGAATTCACCTTAAATCCGGTGTAGTAGGTAAAGGCCGAATAAAGCAGTCCCAAAGAATGAGGAAAACGTATTTCAGCAAGAAGCTCGACCTTGTTGCCCTTTCCAACGCCATAACTGGTCGTCGCCCATTCCCCCACACCGTCCATGGTCACGAAAGCGGCCTCCTGGAAAGGTGACGGGAAAAAAGCCGAGGCCGCATGAGACTGATGGTGTTCCGGAAAGATCACTTTTCCCTTGAAGCCAAGTTCGTCTTGAATGTAGTCCTTCATCCATAATTTCTGCTTGATCCACATCGGCATCGCCTGCAGAAAAGACGCGATGCCTTGAGGCGCATAGGCAAGGTAGGTTTCAAGAATGCGTTCGAATTTGAGAAAAGGCTTGTCATAGAACGCCACACAATCCAGTTCGGATGCTTTGATTCCGGCCTGCGCCAAACAAAAATTAATGGCATGTTTGGGAAAAGAAAAATCGTGTTTTTTTCTGGTGAAACGTTCCTCCTGCGCAGCGGCAAGGATCTCTCCATCACGAATAAAACAGGCCGCACTATCGTGATAAAAAGCTGAAATCCCAAGAATATTCATGATAAAACCGTTTGATTCTGACGGGTGGATTGTCTGGCAAGTAAAACTCCTGCCATATACCAAAAACCCATAAGCGGTTGAGGACTTTGGAGACCCGTATCCGCAGAAGCGTAAATCAGAAATGCCAGCAATCCGGTGAGCATACCGAGCTGAAGATATGCTTCCGGATCAGATCCCAATTTTTTAATGTTCGTTAGAGTTTTTCGGAAATATAAAACAAGAAAAAGAAGAAAACAAAAAATACCCGGAAGTCCGATCTCAGCAGCAAGCTGAAGATAACCATTGTGGGCGTAATAACCACGGACAACCAGGTCGTTGTAGAGAAAGTAATTTCCTGTTGAGTCCCGGGATAAATTGTAACGTGTTGAACCCATGAAAATCGTTTTTTGTTGAGTATCTGAGGTATAAATGGTGGAGTCCCCCAAAAAACTCACCGAGCCATCTGCATTTTGCCGGATTTGATAGGCAGGTTCCCGGACCGGAAGCAGATTCTTTTTTTGACGGGTGTCATATTTTGCATGCGCTTTGTTATAAGTATTGATACCGGTACCCGTAACGGGTTTTTTGCGAATAACATCAATGGCACGATTCCAAAGCACTAAGCGTTCTGAAATCGACTGCTCTTTTGCATGGGCATCCAGATGAAGGATCATAGACCGAGGTGTAAAAGACAGCAGGACAAGGAATAGACCCAGTCCCAAGGCAAGCATTCTGAACCAACGTTTGTAAATAAAAAGCAAAAAAATACTCAGCAGAAGTGCAAGCATAGCTCCGCGAGTGCGCGTCAAATAGAGCAAGACAAATCCCACGATCGCAAGCGCTAAGCAATAAAAGGATTTTTTTCGAAGAACTAGATTCTTGAACTGGCTGAAGAAGCACATTCCAAAAATCGGAATGACCGTAATCAAATAACAGCCCATGATTCCAAAATCACCAAAGGGACCGACAAGCCGTAAACCCGCGCCTGAGACCTGGGCCGGAAAGAAACGCAAAAAATCTTTACCAAAAATATACTGGATGGTTGAATCGATCGCCACCAGCACAAAGGTGCCCGCAAACACCAGCTCAAAATTTTTTTTGGTTTTTTCCTCTGCAAAAAATTCTGAGACCATAATAAAAGCCAAGAGGGGCTTAGCTATCTTGAAGAGTCCGCGGAAACTTTCCTTAGGATACTCGGACATCACATACGATACCCCCACAAATAGAAAAAACAGCGCCAAAGGGCCCCAGAAGACCCAGTCGATCTTTGTTGAAAAGAAACGTCTTTCTTTTAGATGGAGCAATCCCCAGAATACAAGCGTCGTCACGAACGCGATTTCCATGATAGCGATAGAAAAGGTGGTGCTTGTCCACAAAATGAACAGAGAAACAATAGCCCATTTTCGAAAATCAATACCAGAAAGTTTTGCGATCAAATGTTTCATAGTTTTATGAGTTAAAATAGCGCCAGTATTTCACAAGGGTATAATAAGCCGATAAGATAGCATATTGCAATCCGGTGACGCCATCTAAAATTCCCAAACGCCAGAAATAAAGGTAAAAGAATTTTGCGATGGGGCGCCAGAGCACATGAAAAAACGTTGGACGCACTCCTTTCTCACGCATCGTGATAAGTTCGAGCGGGACATATTCCCGAACTTTCTGCCGATAATGGTCATAATCCCTAGTGCTGTAATGCAGCATCGGGTTTTGCAATCTTCGGCATGGCAATGCGGTCGTGATGGTTTCGTGAACAGGTTGCGTCCAGCAGACATCCCGTTTGGGGAAAAGCCGTATCGGGGCATCATGGCGGGCATCACTAAAACGCAATCGCTTCCCAAAAAAGTAGGTATGGCGCGGGATCGCATAGACACAGGCCGGAATGGTTTTCGTTTCTTGAGAAATCACGCGCCGGATTTCTTCTTCCAACTCAAGAGTGATGCGTTCATCAGCATCCAAAAAAAGGACCCAGTCCCCCTTTGCCTGTTGCATGGCGAAGTTTCGCTGAGACGCAAAATCAGTAAAAGGATGCTCGAGAATAGTCGCCCCATATTTCTGAGCCAGTGCCACGGTGGCATCCGTACTTCCGGAATCCACGACAAGAAGCTCATCGGCCCAAGAAAGCGATGCCAGACAGTGTTCGATGTTTCGCTCTTCGTTTCGTGTCAAAACAATCGCGGAAAGCATCAGGATTTCCTTTTGTGCCATACAGCTTCCCAAAAACCCAATAACAGATGCGACCTTCCCTTTAGAAGTGCCCACAATAACCGCCACGGCAAAAACAAAAGGTGTTTGATCAAGCATGATTTTTCGGAAAAATTTTTCCAGACAAATAAAAAAGTATTTCGGGAAGCAATGGTTTCCCGGCGCAAAGTCGAAAAGGTTTTGTTGAAGCTTGCCTGTCCCATATGAAAAACCTTACTGCGAGGTTCGTAATAAAGATGATATCCGGCGCGTTGAGCCCTCAAACAAAGGTCCGCGTCTTCATAAATTCCGGGAAGGTACCGCCGATCATAGCCTCCGAGCATGTTAAACTTCTTTGTTGAAAAAGCGCCAAAGCCGGAGGCAAAAGTTTTGCCGGAAATCATGGCGTGGGCTTCATATCCCGGATACCGCGCGCTGATCTTGGGCATCCCGAAGCGCATGCAAAATCTTGTGCCCACAGCTTCAATGCCTTTGCCGTCGAAAGTATGGACTCGCGGAGCAACCAGAAAGGTTTCAGAATCTTCTTCAAATTTCTTAATAAGCAAATCGATAAAATATCTATCGACACGGATGTCATTATTTAACAGGATCGCAATCGGCTCCGTCATGGTTTTCAAGTAAGCGTTATAAGAACAAAGAACAAGGTTCTGAGATGCTTTGACAAAGTCAATTTCTGGAAAATGGGTTCGAACGTAGGCTTCGCTTCGGTCCTGGCTCAAATTATCCAAAACTGTAATGGCGGTGGGTGTCGTTGCTGAACGCGCAGCCTCGACAAGACTCGGCAGACATTGGGAAAGCATTTCTTCCCCGTTATAGTTGAGGATCACAATGCGGGTTTTCATCATATGCCAGGTTCAGAGAGGCCAAAAGCGCCACTTTAAAATCGACCAAAGCATTCGTATCCCGTCTGTCCATTTGATCTTTTTGCCTTCCGAATACAACCTAGGCCGGTATTGAATCGGCACTTCAGCGATCTTATAACCGAGGCGGATGCTTTTGCAGACTAATTCATTATCGAATTCAAAACCGCTCGCTTGGACCTTCACCTTATCGAACAGAGAGCGAGTAAAGGCTTTGTAGCACCCTTCATAATCTGTAACACTTTGCCCATAAAAAAGATTGGTAAGCCAAATAATGATCTTATTACCGATGTAGTGCGATACGAACGGATCTCCGTTTCGTGTGAAGAATTTAGGACCCTGAAGACTGAATCGGGATCCCAAGACCAGTTCGGTGCGGCCTTCCTGAATCGGCTTGAGCAAGACAGCATAATCTTCCGGAGAATACTCAAGATCCGCATCCTGAAGAATGAACACATCCCCCAAAGCGTTTGCAATACCTGTTTTTAGCGCCCCGCCTTTCCCCTGGTTTTTTTCGTGAAAAAAAGCTCGTACATTTGCTGTCTGCCGGAGGATATCACGCGTCCCATCGGTCGATCCGTCATCCACGACAACAATCTCTTTTTCGATACCGAAAAGCGCCACGGCCTGCACACGGCGGATAACCTCCGCAATATTTTTTGCTTCGTTATAGGCCGCGATAATCACAGATACTTTTTTGATCTCGGCGTTAGCCATAAACATACCTCGTAACACGATAATATCGTTTTCTGAATAGATTGAGAAGCGGAATATACTGTCTCACGGCGATGTCTCGACGAAGCAAATATCATTTATTTTCATATGCCACCCTTTTTCGTTTCTGAATTTGAATCGATATTTTATTTTCGCGGATCTGCCACTCTTCGAAGAATAAAAAAACCGTTTTGCTCGAGAATAATTGAATATCCTGAATTTTTGAGACCGTTGAGAACTGTGTCAGCATTTTCTTTAAGAAGTTGCCGGTCGATTGCAATCAGGTCCGTGTGCCGCGCTTTCCAGGAGCCGCCCTCCTTAGGATGGTCATTTTCGTAGATGTGAAGTTCTTTCCGATTCGCGGCATGCGTTGCGTAAAACTCATGGGTCCGAAGCGAATATTCGGCCGGAATCGTCCGCAAAATCGCTGCGACTTCTTTCGTGTGGGGTGTGATCGCGATCCAGTTCCGCCGCATGGGATAGATCTCCGATACACCGCTCGTAAGTACCGAGGCCAAAAGAATCCCGTACGCCCAGTAAGAGCGGAACCTTCGGATTTTAGCCATGGCGACAACCGATGAAATAAAAACGAACGGCGTCAGCGTGGCCGTGTATTGAAAAAATATCGAGCGTGTCATCTCATTCCGTGACAAGAGATTTTGAGCAAGCGTTGGCAGTGTTAACAAAAAAGGCCCGGGAGCTAGCATGCTGGTGAAAGCCAGAGGACCATAGATTTTAGCGAGATAAGACAATGTCGAAGTATTGAAAACATGCTTTGCAAAAGGAACCCACCCTGCTTTTACCCATGATGTGAAGTTTCCGTCGAGATAAAAATAAGGAGCTCCCGAAAGCTTGGGAATGGCCCACTGGGTCACCATAAAAAAATAAAACAGCGAAAAAAGCATCCATCCCATTCCCCACAAGCGAATCGTTTTAAAAAAAATCGGCCGTTTATTCGATGATTCATCCGGCATCAAACAAGGTCGCGGCATGAGAAACATCGCATAAAAACCTATCGCAAAAGCAACCGTGGCGATATTTTCTTTGGTGAACAAAGAGGCTGTTAAACATAAGGATGCCAACCCGATTTTCCTTTCCTTGAGATACGCGAATGCGTAAAGCAAAAAAGGCATGGCTATCACTTCCGGATGAAACTCAAAACGAACGGCATTGCGGACGGGAAGATAAAGCACGAATGCAATGCAAAAAAGAACCTCCCACAGAGGCGATTGCCCGGACCTGCGAATGATTTTGGTCAGCGGAAAAAGGCATGCCGCGGCGGCAAAAGCCTGGATGGCGAGCAATATCTTAGGATCCGGCCAAATCTTATACGGAACAGCAATCACCGCCAGGAACGGAGCAAAATGATCCCCCAAAAGACTGATACCGCCTTTGATACTGGAATAAAACCAGTGTCCTTGGGTCGTGTTCCAGACGGCCTGCGTAAAAATAGCCATGTCAAAACCCGCGTTCATGGATTCATAGCGTAGAATACTCGAAGCGGTCCACCAGGAGCCGAAAAGCAAAAAAAGACCAATAACCCAACCGGTTGCAGAAGTTTTCCAGGATAAAAGGATTCGCATCAGGAGACTCTTAGAACAGATTGGCTTATCCCGTTGTGCCCATTCCAGAAGTAAAACCCCTAGAACAGCTGCCCCGCCGGCAATAAAGACAAGTGTCTTTCGTTGGATCTTCGGATGCACGTCAAAAAAAGAGCTCAGTCCTGCAGGAAGAAATGGAAATCCCCCGGTAAAATAGAGCACGATGAGGAGAAAAAAAACAATTTCTCCGAATCGATAGAAGTACGATCGGGTGGGCGTTTTTATTTTTTCCATAAAATCACGCTCGCATTAATGACGCGTTATAAACAGTAATTCTTTTGTGCGAAAAACCTAGTTTTTATTCCCGCACTTCAAAAATATAAAAAGTTTTTCCGACTTTATAAAGAGGTTTTTTGTTATAAAACCAGGATTGTGGATTTTTTTGCTGCATTGAATAAATGCCAATTCCCAACGCGTAAAAACCAGGAGCCGGCGCCAGAAAATCTTTTGCTGTCACTACTGCCCATGGAATCTTATAAAAATCATAAATGTCCGCATTATGAGCTTCCGCGGCAATTTTTATGGGGGAAATTTTTCGATCACGAACAAATTCAGCCAAGTGTTTGTTGTCCTGGCCCCAATTCAGGTTGGAATCAGCAACAAGTGTTGCGCCTTTTTCCGCTCCGCCCACTTTTTCATTAAAATAAGCAAGATAATCCGGTGCCGACATGAGTGTCCGAGCCATAAACAATATAAGTAGTACAACGAGAACTCCTTTCAGTATTTTTTTAAATGATGGATTCTTTATATTTGCAAGCCATGCCGCAGGAATTCCACCCAAAACAAAAAGAAAGGGATAGATCGGCAGGATATGACGCAAGCCGATGCGAATTTTACTCGTCATCGCAGCGCCGAGAAAAAACAAAATGGGCACTAAAATAAGAGATTTAATCCACAGGGAACGCTTTAAGAAAAACAACATCAAGAACCCAATCCCCATAAGCGTCAAAGTCAGCAAAGGCGTTTTAATAGCCATCACGGCCGGGAAATAACGCCAGTCACATGTAATAAAGGAACCTTCCAAACAAGCCCCATGACCTCCTTCCGAGTGGGATAACACAATGCCGAGCGGTTTCATATAGTTCCCGAATCCGATGAACCGGTGGCATTTATAAATAAAATCGGTATATCCCAGAACAATGACCAGGGCAGCCAGGATCCAAATGGCCAGATAGCACTTCAGAAGTTTTATTCGCGAATCCTTATTAGCAAGTCTTGAAAATAATCCGGCGATGACCAGCACTGCCAGATTGCCAAAGAGTGTAACCGCAGCAAAAGAAGCACCGTATTTCTTCTTGAGCTTCCACGAATAGATCAAACACAGGAAAGCTCCGGCAAGCACCGCTCCCCTAAAAATGAGGCGACGGTTGCGCGAGTTTTTGATGAGTTCAAAATCCCGCGCATAAAAATAAAACGCAAAAACACAAAAAGGCCCGAAAAGCACCATCGCCTGTTTCTCCCCGATGGCATGCGCAATCAAAAAAAGAGAAATCCCTACGATCCATTTTTCAGACTGCGAAGAAATCGGAGGTACCGAGACGCTTTTGGGCTGAGAGAAATAAAAGATCAAGAATAAAGTAGAAATAACAGGCAAAAGAATCAAACTGCTGATTTTCGACATAAACGCAGCACCGCACGCCAAACCCAGAAGAATCAACTTCCGCTCTGAAGGAGCGTCAAAAAACCGCTTCAGTGCATAAATCGAAAGAAAATAAAAGACCGTAAGTCCCATGTCCGTTGTAAAAAGGGTTCCATGGGCAAGGATGTTGGGTGAAAAACAAAAGAGCGTTAATGACAGAAGCGCGGCCCACTGGCCGAATAATTCTCCGGCAAAAAAGAAAAGAGCAAGACCCAGCAAAACCGTCAGCCCGATCATGGGGAGGCGTTGAAGAAAAAGGATCTGCTGAGGATTATTCCCCATTTGATACAAGAAACGCGCTCCATTGCGTGAAAGATCCAAACGGTCAGTGTTGGGAACATAAAGAGGGTCATGGATGGGAAAATCCGGTTGAATCGCGAGAAGCGGTAATGCGGCAAGTTGAAGGATGAGCGGCGGATGTTCACCCAAAAATTCGTAATTATTATAACGAACGATGGGATATCCCCCGCTGCTAAAAAACGTCTCGTCCGTTGTCTGGCCGACCGACCAAGCGGAATACAGACTTTGCGCTGTCAGCGCCAGCAACAATACAGCGACACAAATACCGACTCTAGATATTTTGAGCATCGCTTACTCGCTCAGAAAAATGAGCCCCCAATCCTGGAACATCCCTAGGCACTGCTGAAAATTTGAAAATCTTAAGAATGGCCGGATGTTTTTTCTTTTTCATATAAATCAGCTTTTCAAGCAAGCTTGAATGATTGATACCATCGACAGCGCCGAGAAGTTTTACTTCTGGCATTTTTGAAAAATCGGGGTTATGAAAGGTAGCATAATACCGATAACCCTGCTGTGCTTGTTCCCTAAAATCTTCCGGGCCGTCCTTGCCTTCCGGGACTTTATTCCACATTCCAAACCCAAGATCGACATAATAAGTGTAATCGCTTATTTTCTTATCATTTGCTTGTTCGCGAGGAAGAGAACAATAGAACTTTCCAACGGTAAGATTGTCGCTGACCTTAACTTGCTGCACATCTTGGAGAATCAGCCGCGAAGATTCTAAGAGATAATTCATTTTTTTCCCGATCATGATCCGGAGTGAACTAACATTTTGGACATTTTCCCAAATATTAAAACCTAAGGCAAGGATCAGAAAAAAGCCAAGCATCCAGGCAGGCCATCGTTTAAAACTTTTAAGCGCACAATAGAAAAGTCTGGAAATTAATACAAGGATCGGCGCCATCGTACCACTAAAATAACGGGGATCCGGCTGGAACATACCCAAAAACGGAAGTTCCACGATCAACCAAAGGGCGCAGATCCGAACCACATCATTCGCAAAAAAAGATTCTCTCTCCCTGTCTCTTGCAATCCACTTTCGCCAAAGAAAAACAAGTGACATGATCACAACAGACCAAAGCATAAAAAAACTCAGAGTCCTTGCGATGGAAACCGGAAATACATGATCCCATGAAAAAAACGCGGATCGAAGCTCATTATCATAACCACACTCATAATTCAGAAAAAGCAGTCTGGAAATCGTACTCCATTTAAAGCCCAACCCCGGCATAGACCCCGCTGAAAGATGAGTGATCGGGACAATTTGAAAAGCCACAATGCCCATCGCAATATTCAACGCAAGGTACCGCAAAGGGGCGCTCTTCCATGATCGAAAGTGAGCTAACGAAAAAAGGAAAACCAGCAACGGTAAAACCAGTGTTAACTCTTTGGCTTTGATCCCAAACCAACCGGTTAAAAACATCCCCAAGAGAAGACTGCCAAACTGGATTCTAGACCCTTGGGAACTCATATTTTTCTGAATAGCCAATAAAAAAAAGATCCCCACGAACAAAAAAAAGTAAGCGATCGTGGCCGAATCCGCGACCCAAAGGGCATGGCTGTAGTGCGCCGGAACGAGAACGAAACACAAGGTGCCGATCACCGCAAAAATCCATGGGACTGCTTGCGTCAACAAAACAAAGAGAATGGTTACCGCTCCAGCAAAAAAAAGCCCTTTCGTAAAAAAATACATCGCAAAGAAATTCGGGCCAAAGCACTGCTGAACCATTTTAAGAATGATGGGAAGCACGATCCGCTTGTAACGCACCTCATCGTCCCGATTGGTTTGCCCCACCCAGTTCGAACTTTGGGACCATGGTGTCAAAAAGCTGTTTGAAAAATCACGCCAGGAAACATCGCGCGCCATGATGACCTTATCCCAATCATCGAGATCGCTTGCGGGCATTCCTTGAAATAAAATCACCGTCCATGCCAAAACAACGACAAACACGATACTGGCGGCAAAAACAATAGAGCGAGCACTCATGCCAACGAAGATGGCTCTGGGGAGAGTTGACAGAAATAAATGAAATGATAGGAAAAGCGCCTGGGGATCAAAAGATCTTTGAGGCGTTGTTTCCATGAAGCTTTGGCAATGCCGTTGTATTTCAGCGATTTGATCACTTGAAATCCGGAACTTTCCAACATTTCTTTCCATTCCCCGTAACTGGCAAAAAGCTCATGCGTTTGATTCCGGCTTTTTCGATTCGCTGTCAAAAGGACAGAAAGAATATCCTGATACCACATGATGTTCGGAACCATGGCGAGAAAAACACCTTGAGGCTTGAGGATACGACGGATTTCGCCGAGAGCTTGGCTGATATTCAAAAAATGCTCGAGACTTCCGAGACACGTCACCACATCAAAAGAGCCATCCTTAAAGGACATTGCTTCAGCGGAAGAAAGCGTGTAGGCCCCAGCCGGGAATTCCTTGCGGGCAATCGAAAGAGCTTCCCCCGAAAGATCCACGCCATAAAAAGATGTTGCTCCAGGATAGAGCCGGTGCAGTTCACGTAAAAAATAGCCGCCACCGCAAGCCAGATCCAGAATCGCTCCTGCGTGAGGCATAAAGCGATAGACTTGTTTTGCGATCCAGGCATACGCCCGATCCTCATCCCGGATCGGCGCCTGCTTGTAAAGGGCATCATATTCGGCCTGCAACGCGGCAAGATCTTTATGTGAAGTTTCGACCACCATATTTCAAGAACTCCTTATAGACGCTGATGGTTTCCCGCGCGGTTTTTTGCCAGGAAAATTTTTTAATCTGTTCAAAGCCCTTTTGTTTGAATTCCACCCGAAGGGCTTGATCGCCCGCAAGTTTTTCCATACCGTGCATAATGGCTTCCGTATTATAAGGATTGACCAGCATGCCGGCCTCTCCCGCGACTTCCGGCGTCGAGGTGATATTGGATGTTAACACAGGACAACCCGAAGCCATAGCTTCTAAAATGGGAATGCCGAACCCCTCATAAAGCGACGGGAAAATTAAGGCCTCAGCACCCGCATAAAGGACATTTAAATCCTCGCGGCTGAGAAATCCCGGAGTGAGAATGGCTTCAGAATTGAAGGCATACTTTTTTTCCAGAAACTCGATATATTGACCGTGTCCGAATTGAGTGGATCCGGCAAGAACGAGCTGGAAATCGGGATGTGTTTTTGAAAAAATCCTAAAAGCCTCCAAAACGCGCCCAATGTTTTTTCGAGGCTCAAGTGTCCCGACAAATAAAAAATAACGGTCCTTGACCCGGAGATTTTTCTTCACGGCCTGGATTTTTCCAGCGGGGATATCCGAAGTAAATCCTTCATGGCCTGAAGGATAAACCACCCGGATTGTTTTCTCCGGAATTTTTAAATGCTGCATTAGATCTTTTTTCGTATGCTCCGAATCCGCAATAATCCGATCCGCTTGCCTGACAACAAACGGAAGCCATTTGCCCCAATAAAACTTGCTAGCCAGCCCCATCTGGTTTTTGAAGAGTTTGCCCGCAATATCATGCACGGTCACGATCAACGGACAAGGCTTTCGAAAAGGCGGCGCAAAAGCAGGCACATGCAGCAAATCAACAGAATCTTTTTTGACAAGTTGCGGGAGTGTTAAGTTTTCCCAGGCAAGACGTTCGAGGGTTGTGAAGTCCCGACCTTTGGGTAAAGGCCGAGAATAAAGTTTGAGTTCAAATTGAGAATGGCATTCGAGTTGCAGAGATTCCAGCAAATGCCGGGTAAAAACGCCGAGACCGCTATGTCCCTGGATGGCTTGCGCGTCAAATCCAATACGGCCCATGAACGGAATCACGCCGCCTGTTTTTGATGGCGCGCCAGATCGTGATCGACCATCCTATGGACCAATTCTTTAAAACTGACCGTGGGTTTCCAATTTAAAACCCGGCGGGCCTTGGCAAAATCCCCTTTCAGTTCATAGATCTCTGCGGGGCGAAAAAATTGCTCGTCTTTTTTAACGTACTTTTGCCAATCCAGATCCACATGCCCAAAGGATATCTCCAAAAACTCACGAACCGTGTGGGTTTCTCCAGTGGCAATGACAAAATCATCAGGAGTCTTTTGTTGGAGCATGAACCACATGGCAGTGACATAATCCCCGGCAAATCCCCAATCCCGTTTTGCCTCTAAATTTCCTAACCTCAATTCCGTTGCTTGCCCCATTTTGATCTTGGCAACCGTGTCCGTGATTTTACGAGTGACAAACTCAAAACCGCGACGAGGCGATTCGTGATTAAACAGAATACCATTGCAGGCAAACATCTTGTACGCTTCGCGGTAATTGCGGGTCAGGTGAAAACCCGCGAGCTTGGAAATTCCGTACGACGAGCGCGGGAAAAGCGGTGTGGCTTCATTTTGCGGGCTCTGCGGCGCCACGCCGAACATTTCGCTTGACCCGGCAAAATAGAACCTGCATTTCGGAGCACGTTCTTTCAGCGCAGACAAAATGGAATGCGTGCCGTTGATGTTGGTGTTCATGGTAGAGAATTCATCTTCAAAGGAGTAACTGACAAAACTCTGGGCAGCCAAGTGGTAGCACTCGTCCGGCTGGATTTTTTCCACCACATTAAAAACACTGGAATAACTTTCTAACGACGCGGAGTGGAGCTTCAGTTTTTCCCGGATATGATTGATCCGCCAAGTTCGATGCGCCGGATCTTCCAAAGCCACCCGACGAACAATCCCATGCACCTCATAGCCCTTGTCGAGCAAAAATTCCGCTAAATAAGACCCGTCCTGCCCTGTAATCCCTGTAATCAATGCTTTTTTCGCCATCTTCAACTCCTTATGAATTCAAAAAATGTGCCGCTGCCGGAATGAATGGATGCATTCTATCATCCCCTCCCCCTCTCGACAACTTAACACTCGGGAAAACTTAACCATCGCGTACGGCGGGTTGGAATTTTGAATTTATTTTTTGAGCGATAAGCTGCGCCGCCACTTCGATCCCTGCTTCGTTCCAGTGAGTATCATCCCAAGAATACAGTTGTTCTCCCGAAAGAACCCGGGAACGAAAGCTCGAAAAAACATCGATTGATTTGACTCCCAGCAAATCAAGCTCATGCTTTAATGTCATGTAAAAATCTTTATTAAAAAGGGTGTCGCCCGGACGCAGATCAAAATAAACCGCGCTTTTGGGAGGGATCGAAACAAAAATAAAATCAATCCCTCTCCTTTGAAAAAAATCACTGATTTTTTTAATCTTCAGCGACGAACGTTTGATTTCTTCATGCGACGTTGGTCCCATGGCGAGAATCTCATTGTGAAACATCATCCCGTTAGCATCTACCTGAACAGCCTCAGGGAAAACGCCAAAAGCTGAATCAATCCGACTTTGCAGATATCTAAAGGGTTCTTTTTTCCAAAAGCGGTCGAAGACGATCGCGATTCTCATGAAAAAATCCGTATTAAAAAGATCGTTGATTTTGCGCTTCCATGCGGTTTGGATTTTGGAGTGTTTAACTTTTAAAAAGGTGCCTTCTTTTGGAATAACATGCCCCGAAGTTTCATAAATAAGTGCGAAGGGTTGGATGTGCATGGCGGCTAAATTGTCGAAAAAATTCCTGTCCATCTCTATGGGAGAATAGTTATAGACCGGAGTTTTTGTTTTAAGGGTAAGTTTTGCTGAAAGCATGGCATTTTGAGAAACGCCGGTTCCAACCGAATAGGAGTCCCCCACTAAAATGATCGGGCATTGAGCGGCAATGCCCTGCTTGTTTCGGAAACCATATTCATCGGTTTCCCATCTTATATTCTTTTTCACTCGGGCATACTTGGTGCCGTGCCCTAGGTCGCCGAATTCATCCCGCAATGTGTTTTTTTTAGGATAAAATCTTCCGGGAGTGGGTTTGAAATCTGTTCCCCAAAGCAAGGACTCCCAATTGCGGAAAGTAAAAATATCCAACGGAAGAAAAGAAAGGGCCATGATGTAAATAAAGAGCACGGCACAAAAAAAACTGATTTTAAAGATTAGTTTTCTCATCAGAATTGAAAATAAATAAACTGACTCTTTCCGGTTCCAAGATAAAAAGTAACAAAAAACAAAGCGAAATAAAAAATCCAGCGGAATTTTGATGCAAAAAGTTTTTCCGGATAAATGATAAACGATCTGGAGCACATATAAAACAGGATGCCGGACAACAGGAAAAATCCGTTTGCATAGTCGTCTGGCCTGAACAGGATCGTATTTTTATAAAATTTCAACATATGCTGAATCACATAAAAAGCGTCGGCAAGGTTATTCGCCCTGAAAAAGATCCATGCAAAACAAACGAGAACGAAAGTTACAAGAACCTGCCAAGCATTCAGAAATTGAGTCTTTTCTAATCCTAAAATCTTATGCAGTTTTTTCTGAAACGGTCTGTAGAAGACAGAACTGGCCAGAAAAAGACCATGAAGCAATCCCCAGATCACAAATCCCCACCTTGCTCCGTGCCAGATTCCTGAAAGCAGGAAGGTGATGATCAGGGCTGCGGCAGTCCCCCAATGTCTCCAGTTTCTCCATTGCATCTGCAGCGGTTTAAAAATATAGTCAAGGATCCACCTTGAAAAGCTGATATGCCATCGCCGCCAGAAATCGGCGACGGAAGTAGCCGCGTAGGGACGATTGAAATTCTGGGTCAAGTTGATGTTAAAAAGACGCGCACTTCCAAGGGCCATATCCGTATAGCCGGAAAAATCCATGTAGATCTGGAAGGCATACGCAAAAGTCGCCAAGAGCAATGGTAGACCCTCGGCCGCATGAACGTTATTGTAGATACTGTCAACATAAGAGCCAAGACGGTCCGCCATCACCACTTTTTTGAAGAGTCCCCAGGTAATCATTAATATTCCCCAGCGCATATTTTCATAACGGAACACATAAGGAATTTTAAGTTGCGGCAACAGGTCCGAGGCACGTTCAATCGGCCCTTGTAACAATTTCGGGAAAAATGCCAAATAGAGAAAAAAATGCCCCAAGTTTTTTTCGGGTTTCTGTGTTTCAAGATAGATGTCAAACAAATAAGACAAAGCCTGAAAGACATAATAGGAAACACCAATCGCAACGAGTGCCTTGGTCGGTTGAAGCGGCGGTGCGATTGAAAAAACTTTAAAGAGCGCGAGGAGATTTTCACTAAAAAAAGGAAGGTATTTCAGGACGATCAACGTACCCAGATTGATCAGGATGCCGGCCCAGAGCCATAATCGCCTTGTATGAAGACTTTTGGCCTGATGCAGGAATAAACCACACGTGTAGGTGATGATCGTGACAGACATCAAGCAAACCAGAAGGTAAGGTGCCTTAAGGAATGCGTAAAACAGGAGACTGGCAATTAAAAGCACCAGCCAGCGAAACCGTTGTGCTGTAAAATAAAAAACGATGTAAACGAAAGGTAAAAAAAGCAGGTATTTTAATGAATTAAAGAGCATGAGCTGTGGTGGATCAGGCGCTGATCTTGCTCTGAACGGCGGTAAGCAAGTCGCCGATATTTTTGAAAGTTAACAGTTCTTTAGTCGAAAACTTGATTTTAAATTTTGCTTCGATCGCCACGATCAAATTGACGTGGGACAAGGAGTCCCAGCCATCGATATCATTCGCCGTCATCTCAGGGCGTATGGCGATTTCGTCATTATCAAAAACTTCACAAAAAACTTGATTCAGCTGATCCTTCAATTCCATCGATTAATCCTCCAGCGTGGAAAGGTCTCCGGTTTCTTGACCCAAATAGCGGGCTTTAAGAACCCGCCTCATGATTTTCCCGCTCTTATTTTTGGGAATTTTATCCACCACAATGATATCCTGCGGGGTGGCTATGGATGAAACCTTGTTGCTGACATAGAGTCGAATCTTTAGTTCGAGTTCCTTTGTGTAGGCATATTGCTTGCGCAATGCAATAAAGGCAACAACTTTTTCAAACAGCAGATCATCGGGTGCGCCGATCACGCCCGATTCGGCCACTTCTTCGATCTCGAGCAAGGCACTCTCGATTTCAAAAGGGCTGATCAAGTGACCCGCCGTATTGATGACATCATCGCTGCGACCTTTGAACCAAAAATATCCATCCTCATCCCTCAATGCCTTATCGCCTGTGCTGTAATAGCCATTGCGGAATTTTTGTTTATAGACAGTCTCGTTGTTAAGGTAGGTTCGAAACATCGAAGGCCATCCGGTTTTGAGGCAAAGCATTCCCATTTGATTATCGCCGAGCAAAATCCCATCATCCGCCACAATGGCCGTTTCAATGCCGCTGACAGGTTTTCCCATAGAACCGGGCTTGATGGGAAGACCCGGCTGATTTGTCACCATGATCCCACCAGTCTCAGTTTGAAACCAGGTATCATAGATATCCTTTTTAAGAATTTTTCGCGCCCAAGCAATCACTTCCGGATTCAGAGGCTCTCCAACACTAAAAATATGCTTTAAAGCATTCAGGTCGTATTTTTTAAATTGATCCGGATTTTCCCGCATTAACATCCGCAGCGCCGTCGGAGCGGAATACCAGCAAGTCACTTGTTCCCTTTCGAGAATATCAAACCAGGCATTTGAGTCATAATTGCCGCCATAGTGAATTTGAGTGACGCCAAGGCTCCAGGGTCCCATGATCCCATACGATGTTCCGGTCACCCATCCTTGATCTGCCGTACACCAAAAAACATCGGAATCTTTCAGGTTCAACACATCCTGGGATGTCTGATGAAGATGCAGGATGCTTTCATGGACATGCAAAACACCCTTAGGTTTTCCTGTAGAACCAGAAGTGTAGTGTAAAACTGAGGGCATGGAGGGTCCCGTGAGAGGGGCAACGAAGTCATCTGACATTGAGCGCATCAGCAGCGGATAGCTAAGAACATCCTCAGACAGATGCTCATCCATATCCACCACCATAATCCACTTCAAACACGGTAATTGTCCTTTAACCCGCATGATTTTCTTGAGAAAACTCTTTTTAGTGACTAAGCCCTTGGCGCCTGCATCCCCGAGCCGGTCCACAATGGCCTCATCGCCAAAATTCGCAAAAAGCGTCCCGCAGATAAGCTGGAACTTGAGAGCGCCGAGAAAGCAGAAGAATTGCTCCGGCATTTTAGGCAGAAAAGTAAACAGGATATCGCCGGCCGCAAAGCCCAAGGAACTCAAAACACCGGCAAATTTGCTGGATTCGCGATCAAGATCTCGGAAAGAATAATCCGTTCTTTCCTGGTGGGCGGAAATCCATCGAAACGCGGTTTTATCGCCAAGGCCTCGTTCACATTGCTGTCGGGTACATATGTGACCGATGTTGTATTGATTATTTTCGATCAGTTCCATAAGCAGGATGAAATTTTCGACTCACGGCAAAGAGAACATTTTTATTGTTTTCCAGCACAGGAAAAAGCATTTCATCATAGACAAAATGCAAAGGCTGGTTCTTGGGCATCCAAACATAATCAACATGATAGCGCTTTAAAAAATTCACAGCCCAAGAGGCATCATCAGTCTGATAAAAGCGATCGACTTCTTCCAGACGGCGAACAGCATCGGCATAAGTCAAATGCCCCATGAAATAGGTTGTGCTTGTGACTGCCCCTTCAAAAACCGTCTGGCGCTCTCCGAGCGCGGACATGAAAAAATAATGTCCCTGAAAAAGCATCGCTGGATTTTGCGGCGGTGTTCCGGCTTTGTAAATCGGATTATCATGAAACGGATGCAGGATGACAGCATTCGGACTTGTCTTCGTTCTAATAAAATCAAAAACATTCATCGAATCACGATCTATATACGCATAAGAACCAGGCCTAAAGAAAAACGCATCAGCTCTGACGCATGGCAGGACAAGGTAAATTACTGCCATGGCTAACAGTAAAGGTTTGGGCCAAAACTTTTTGAGGTGCCAAAGCAAATCGATGGCCTGAACCGTCAACGGCATCAAAAAAACTGAAAGAAAAAGAAAAGCCCGATCCAAAACAGAAACGGCCGGTCCTTGCGGCTTAAAGATTACAAACGTGGATATAAAAAACGCAAACACAAACATCCAGGCAACAATCGTATGGATCTCTTTTTTGGGCTCCGGACGGCGTAGTGCGGCATAAAGTGCAGGGAAAGCCAGAAAATGATATTTTACCGGAGAATCCGCGAGGGGCAAAAAAAGCGTGACAATAAAAGCCCCGCACTGCGCTAGGAAGGACAGAAGCTGATGAATGCCTAAATGAAAAGGATTCCCCGGAGAAAGACCAAAATTCATTAAAAGCTCAAAAAAACGCAAGGGGTTGCGGAACCGGGTCCGGGCCGCTACTTGAAAGACTCCTTCCCCGAGCCCGAAGGTCGGTGATGAACTGGCGGAGAATCCGAGCAAAGCAATCATGCAAATACCGCCGAGGATCGCTGCGAAAAAACAATAATTCACAAGCGATGACCAGTGTTTTTTTTGCAGAGAATCCACGGCCGCATAAAGACCAATGGCCCCCAGCGTCACGGCGCCAATAATCGCGTCATAAAGCAACAAAAAACCTAATAGCGTGAAAGCCGCCCATGCATACGATTGTTTTCGGCTTTCAAAATATTGCGGGAGTAAATAAAAAACGATGGTAACGAAAAAAAGCACCGTGAGGGTGTAGTGATGTTTATAAAAAAAGGAAATTTGAGGCGGGAGGAGAACCATGAGTAAAACCGCTAACCACATCAACGAAAAACGTTTGAAGTACTGATAAAAAACCGGAATCAACGTTCCCAAGAGCCAAAAGATTGAGATCGGAGCAACGAATTTATAGTAAAATTCAAGCATTCTAAGGGACGTGCCGGACATGCGATAAAGCAATTCTACAAAAAGATCCGCCAGATAATGATATTGAAGCTTGTAACCCGAAAAAATCGGAAGCATCGGAGGGACGCGATGATGCAATTCCGCGGTCACGCACGCTCCCCAGATATGGTCATCATAAGCATAATCGCCAATTACCAATCCCCCATCCGGTTCGCTGTAAATACGGTTGGCGAATGAGACAAAGATCATCATGGCTGCTGCGTAGAGAATGACGAAAACAATCCTCATTTTCTTTCGGTCAGCATCGTACGGCAAGGAAACAGCCTGAGCGTGTGATTTCCAAAGCAAAACAGCGCTAACCATTATAAAAAAACATGGCGCAAAAAAGAAAAAAGAGTCCCCATGAAAAATCCGAAATGCAAAATACACCAGACTGATCAGAGGAATACCGAAAATAGCCGGAAGAAAGACGGCGTGAAAGAAAGATTTTTCCGAAGGGAATCTTAGCGCCCATAGAAGAAAATATCCTGGCGGCCAAGCTAGAGCTATAAAACATAAAGCGACCTTGACAGCTAAAATGCTATTTTCAATGGAAAGGGCCATGAAAGATCCGTTAGAGTTTGAACTTAAATTATTTTTTTCATTGTAACATAGATTATAAAGTGTGTACAATTTGCTCCATCTCGCGTTATTCACCCAAAGGATCAGCGATTATGTGGAAAAATCAAAGCGTCAGTGTGGTATTCTCGACTTATAACGAGAAAGACAGTATCCGACGAGAAATCGAAGATTGCTTTGCGACTGGATTTGTGGATGAGGTCGTGGTGGTCAATAATAATGCCGCGCCGGGAACTGATGAGGAAGTCGCAAAAACTCAAGCTCGAATCATTCAAGAACCGCGCCAGGGATATGGCTATGGCTATCAAGCCGGGTTAAAAGCCGCCAAAGGCGATATCGTGATCATGAGCGAACCGGATGGGACTTACGACCATAAGCGGGATCTCATCAAACTTCTTATCTACTCCGACGATTTTCCTCTCGTGTTCGGAACCCGAACGACCCAAGCGCTCATTCATGAAGGTGCCAACATGGGTTTTGCCCTGAAATGGGGCAATGTCCTTGTTGCAAAGGTGATCGAGGTTCTATTCATGACAACGGAGTTAAGCGATGTGGGATGCACCATGAGGCTCATTAAAAAAAATGCCCTCCGAAAGATGACTCCGATGTTTCAGGTCGGTGGGAATTATTTCAGTCCCGAGATGATGATGCTTGCGGCGCTTTTTAGGATTCCGTTTGTCGAAATCCCCGTACATTATCAGGCGAGGATCGGTCAGAGTCGCGGAGCCGCGAACTTCAAAAAAGCCTTCAAAATCGCGTTTTTTATGCTCACACTTATCTTCTCTTACCGGATTACTTCCCTGTTTCGTTTACGCAAGGAACGGCTCACCCAAAAAACCGCTAAATAATTACCAGCAAGCGTTTTATTTCTCTTTCTTATAACAAATCAGAAGGATTTGCGCGGCGGTTATCCAAGGAAGATTTTTTTCGCACCATCGCCCGATTTTCAATCCTAACGGGCTGGCTTCATCAAAGGTATTTTTGTCCCGAAAGAAACCGGAAAAGGAAAGGACCGCGGCACTATGATCCAGCGGAAAAATGTGCCGCACTTCAAAGCCTTTCTGTTCCAGGGTCTTTTTTAGCTCCTCCTTTTTAAAATATTGCTCCCAGTAATGCGTGTCGAGAGGTTTGCGAAAAATTTTTCGTAAAAAGGAATTCCGTTTAAAGAAGCGAATGGGCGCCTGAATCTGCATGAATAAATGATTTTGCGGCACCATAACCAAAAAGATTCCTCCAGGTTTCAGCACACGAAAAGCCTCGCGAATGGCTTTGACAGGACCTTCGGTAAAATGTTCGATCACGCCAAGAGAAATGTAACCGCCAAAGGATTGGTCCGGATAAGGAATAGCCATCACATCCCCTACCTTTACGGGCAAGGTCGGGTCGAAGTTTAAAACTTTTTGAATCGGTTCCGCATTATAATCGATCCCCTCCACGTCATACCCTAACTGCCGCAACCGAATCAAATAGGGTGCCAGACCGCAACCGCCTTCAAGGATTTTTTGGTTTTTGGGTAAAAAACGGAGGAAAATCTCCATCTGTTTTTTGACCCGTTCATAAGAAAAGATCTCAAGGATTTCTTCCATGCGAATATCCTCCCAGTTCTTTTCCCAGGCTATTTTCGTAACTTGATCGATGAGATTATTTTTTTCGTTTATCATCGGATGGATTTGTAGCATTCAGGGTCATTACTTTTTTCCCAACCATATGAATCCCTACCGGCGGCATGAGATAGATATGATCAAGAACTGGTTTAAAGGCAGGAACTTTTCTAAAAAGTTTGATGAGAACGGCTGTAGTCATTCCATAACGTTTTTTTTTGAGTCCAGAGGATGGCGCCATGTCAATCTTAAAGTACTCATGATTGATGGGCCCCATCTCACCAGGATTGGAAGTTGACATCATCGAACGATCATCTAAAAACGTCAGCCCTTTGAAAAGGAATTTAATGGCACTTGGCGAAAATCGCCAGTAATCATCTGGAAATTGATGGTATTCCCACACAAACGGAACGCTGACAATCAAGATTCCGCCCGGAACTAAAAGCCGTTCGATATTGGAACACATTTGAAATACATTGGGGCAATGTTCGAGTACGCTAAGACACAGAATGGTGCCAAAAGTCATACCGCTCAGAGATTTTTTAACCGTTTTAGCGTCACCTGAAAGATCAAGGACAAAATCGACACCTTTTCCAGGTTCTAAATCACAACCCAAATAACGTTCGGATGGAAATAAGGGACGGTAGTCAGGAGTATTACCATAATCTTTAGAGCCAATCTCAAGAATCGGCCCTTTTATCAAATCGGCATTTTTGCAAATAAATTCTACTTGATTAACATCTCCCATCTTATGCCTTCTTTCTTAAAATAAATTCCACGGTATCGCCTATTTTAAATGCATTAACAAAAAATACATACGGGAAGAAAAGCAGCTTGATGAGTTCATTGTTCCAGATGCGCTTACAGCGAAGCAATTCGATCTTTTTATTAAATAAATCGTTAAAAAGATAAACCATACTCCCTATGACATCGTATGAATTTTCGATGCTTCGGACGCAGGCAACCTCGAATCCTGATTCTTTAGCCATTTTTTCCAAGTTTTTGAAAGAAAAAACCTGCGAATGGCGGGGAACGTCAAGAGCTATCCACCACTTTCTGAATATGGCAAAAGTCAAGGAAAGAGTATTGGGCACTTGGACGCGCACTCGTCCTTCCGGTTTGAGAATCCGCCAAACTTCTTGTAGAAGCCTTTCCGCTTGTGTGACATGCTCGAGCACATGGCTTAAATTGATGGCATCGAAAAAATTGCCGGGATACCCGGCATCCCATACATTCCCACAGAAAGTAGAAATCTCTGGGGCCGCCTCTTTGAGGCGCGTTAAGGCATTGCCGTTGATGTCCACGCCAAAACATTGAGCCCCTGTCTGTTTTTTTTCAAGCAGGTAGCGTCCTTCGCCGCAGCCGATATCGAGTACTCGCGACATCGCATTCGACGGGAGATCACGATTTTGACCTAAAATTTTTGAATAGCCGATGCAATTCAGCGCCTGAATAGGATGGCGAAGAAAATAGACCAGCTTTTCAGTAAAGGTTCGAGGAGCATTGACAAGCTTGGAGCTTTCATAAGAATAATATGTTTCCGGATAATAGCGCCCGAGTTCGGTTTCGCCCAATGGCGGGAGAATTAAAATAAGCCCGCAAGAGCAGCACTGGTAAAGTTTGAATTCGCCCGGCAATAAATACAGCCTATCTTTTCCGTCGAAAAGGAAGCGGTATGTCGTATTTTTACAAATAAGACACGGCCTCTCCCCCACAAGTTCATTTTTTTCCATGAGAAATATTTTCTATGGCTTAATTTGTTAAGGTGTTTCTGCTTCTTAGATTTCAATCCGTAAATCGATATTTAATCAAGGTTGCAATGGCAGCCACGCCATCCTTCCAACCGATCTTTTTCCCATGTTCGGTTGTGCGCGGCTCGTAGGAAATAGGCACTTCGACTATTTTAAAACCAGCCTTACAAATTTTCGCTGTGACTTCCGGGCAGAATTCGAAGCGCATGCAATTCAGATTGATGGCATGGATCACTTCCCGCCTGAAGGCCTTGTAACAGGTGGCTTCATCTGTAATTTTTTGTCCATAGAGTAAAAAAACCATCCAATTGAGCAACTTGATGCACAAAAAATTGGCCATATAAACATGCCCGACATTGCAAGGCTCCTGGCGCCGTTTGCTGGCCAGCCATTCTTTGAGATAAACAAAGGTTTGGAGGTGAAAGAATCGGGATCCATAAACAACATGGATGTGATTTTCTTGAAAAGGTTCGATTATTTTCTTGAAATCATTCGGATTGTATTCCAAATCCGCGTCTTGAATGATCACCACATCCCCGGTGACATGACCGAGAGCCGAACGAATGGCGAATCCTTTCCCGAAATTCTGATCAAGTAAGATTATTTTAATACCCCGGTCATTCGTAAACTCTTTCAGAATTTCGCGGGAGCCATCAGTCGACTTATCATCCACAATGATGATTTCCTTATCCAGATCCACCGCGTTGACTCGGCGTACAATCTCGGCAATGGTGTCTTTCTCATTATGAACGGGAATGATCACCGAAAGCTTCATGGATGTTCTCCGATATTGCCATTGATTTTCCAAAGCTCATACAAATAGCGTTCATCACGGTAAGTAAATTCCACGGTTTTTAAAAGATTCTTGTCATAACCTTTGAAATAATCTTTAGCTGTAAGCGATGGGGCCAACGGCTTGTTTCTCGACAAATCCCGCATCACAACCATATAATTACAGTAGCCGTTTGAACACATGAAATCGTCTAACGTGCGGCCCGAGGCCTGTTTTTTTGATAATAAATCCAATTGAATAAGATCTGCCATGGCAACTTCCCTATCAAAATAGTACAGACGCGGTTCCGCAACGATAAGCACTTTGGCATCCTTGGGGATATGCGTATTCACATAATCCGCAATTCCAAAAGACCTCTCGTGTTTCATAAGATATTCCCGCTGGGCCGTCAATCCGAAAACTACGGGAAATTTTTCCGCATGATGGTAAATCGCCAGTGCCGCGCTATAGCCAAAGCACCCGATCAGCAAAAGGGTCCCGAGCTTCCGCAGGAAATGATCCTTGAAACAAAAATCATAATACACAAAACTGGCAAGAATACATAAAAAAAACAGAGTGGGATAAAAAAATCGCGTGTACTGATAAACAAAAAACCAAGAAGTGTAAAGCGCCCAAGCGATCACGAAAACATAGCGCACAAACTTTGGCACATTCCGAACAAAAACCAACATCGGGAGAAATAGCAAAAAAACAAGACCGATACTTTCACCGCCAAAACGGGCCGGGTTAAGGGTCAAAAACCAGAGCATGGAGACATACTGTTTCCAACCCAATCCGATACCCGCAAACGCATGAAAACCCTGAGTGTAGTCCTTGGGGTATCCATTCCCGTTGAATAAGCTTCCAGCAAAAGGAAAGATTGGATTTCCGAGAATGAGCCACGACCGCACGTACCACACGCCGCAACATGCCATCATGGCGAGAATAAAAACCATCACAGGCAAAGTCTTTTGTTTAAAACCAATCCTTGAAAATAGAATCTTGTGCAAATAGAGTGCAAGGATAATGGCGGGCACAACCGCCGAAGTAATTTTGATACCAAGCAAGAAACCCGCCATGATTCCGGACAGACAAAACCATCTCGTCTGGTTTGTATCGAGCCAGGTAAAAAAGCCATAGAATGCCAGAACCGTATAAAACACCACTGCCAGGTCGGTATACGCATAAGTAGTTCCTGTAAAAATTGCAGGGGTGATAGCAAAAATCGATGCGGCTAGAAGTGAATTGGGCCGTGGCCAGTAGCGGCGACACAAAAGATAGATGGCGAAAAAAGATGCCCCATAATAAGCAAAGTGAAATAACTTTGCCAAAACCACTCCCTTCAGGCAAAGCCCCAGCGCAAAAAGCATTTGAATCAGAAAGGGCCACAAGGATTCCCTTGTAAACGGAATGAGGATGATCCGGTGCTGTTGAATGAAAATCTTCACATCCTGCATGTGGTAAGCAGCCGCATCCATTCCCATAACCGGCGATAGCGAGCCTATAAGGGTGAGCATCGCGACAAAAAGTACCGTTATGATCAGAAAACGTTCGAAGGTTGAAAAAGAAGAGCGAATGAAGTCCTTGAGAGTCTCAAAAATGTTCCTGCGCATTTGAGCGATCCCGCGCAAAAAGACAATAGACAAAAGCACTAACATCGCAAGAAGGACTCCTTTAAAAAGAAACCCAAACAGACCAATGGTGAGCACCATCAGCGCAAGCGCTCCGGCGCCTAATCCAAAACTAAGGACACATTCTTCGAGCACGGAATGGCATTGAAGTTTTAAAAAATCCAAGAAGGCCTTCCCCATTCCCAATATCAACCAGACAAGCAAACAAAAAATAAGAATATCGATCATTTTAAATTCCCAAGTTTCGGAGTCATACTTTGCTCCAAAATCGCAAACTTCCCAGTTTTGCCATCACAAACTGGAGAAAAAAACACCCTAAAACAACAGAAGACCAGACTAAGAATACAAGTCGTTCAAACCAAATTAAGTTGCCTCGTTGAAAGCCCATTCTTTTCAGTCCGTGATAGCCTTGCGGCCAGAGACATTCCCAAAGACCAAGTAGCTTGTCCATCACACGATCATTCCGCAAAAACAAGTAATATTTCAAAAACGACACGCGCTGAACGAAATTACCAGAACGAAGACAATCGCAAAAGGCGGATAGTTTCTTGAGACCATGGACTTCGACTGCAGAAAAATTTTCCTGCATTTTTTTTATTTTGGCAGTTAATTCCGCCCGAATCCGCTCGGGATTGACGACAGAATGATAGAAGGCACCGATTTGATTGCTTTCATGCTGCCGGTATCTGACTAAAGCCTGCGGCGTGTAAACAATTTTTCCTGCATTAGCGCTTAAAACAAGCGCTAAATGATCATGCATAAACGGTTGCGGTTGATGGAAATACAGCATTTTTTCCACTATGCTTTTCCGAAACATCATCGAACAACCGGGGGCAATGTTTCGCAGGAAGGCAAATTCCCCTAGCGGTCCTTGCCGCGGCCTGATTCCAGCGGATTTCCAAAAGGAAGCATGAGTGATACAAAGTTTTTCGTCACAAATCTCCAAATCCGAATAGGCCAACATGTTACGCGCATCCTTCATCAGCAACTGAAAAAGGACAGCAAGTTTTTGGGGCTGCCAATAGTCATCTTGATCTGAAAAACAAACAAATTCACCGGCTGTAAATCGAAGAAGGTTTAAAAAATTTCTCTCGGAGCCAAGGTTTTTCGAATTTTTATGGATTTTAATCCGTGGATCACTGCGTGCAATTCTTTCAACAATGGAGACAGTGGCATCCGTGGAAGCATCGTCCCCTATCAAAAGTTCAAAATGCGTATAGGTTTGAGAAAGAATGCTTTTGACTTGTTCCTCGATATACTTTTCACCGTTATAAACAGCCATGACGATCGAGATAAGCGTTTTCATGTGACGTTCTTCGATGCTCCACATAAAAGTTCCCAGACCGTTTCGATAGCATCCTTATTTTCATGATAAAAATGCCGTTTGATCTCAGATGATTGGGAAATCAACACATGATCTCTTTGATCCGGATCCAGATAGCGGCGCAACACAGGTAAACAGGATGCCGGATTTTCCAGATCCATATAATCATGAGAAAGGAAATCGCCCAGACGATTATTTTTAAAATCCAGTAAACAAACGAGAGTTCCGAGCGTTAGGGCTTCAAAATACATCGTCGAGGCCACGCTCAAAACAAGATCAGAGGCCCGGATCAACGAACTTGCATCGTATTGGAGCAGTAAACGAATTCGATCTTTTAAGTCTGGCGCTAGTGTTTTGATGATGCTAGCAGAAAATGACGAGTTTTGATCGTAAGGGTGGAATTTGACAATCAATTGCAGGTTGGGATATTCCCGAAGCGCGGCAAAAGCTAACAACAATGCGGCGGTCTGAAATTGGGAACCGATGGTTGTGTTTAAAAATACCGCATCCTCATTGGTCTGAAAAGGAAAAGCTGTCAAAAGCAGAAGCGTCGCGTCTTCGCTAATTTTCAAATCACGAAAAATTGATTTTCGGCAGCTCATTCTGGCTTTTTCGTTAAAACTTCCGAATTGTGGGGCTCCGACTTCGAGAATTTTCGATTCTTGAATTCCCCACCCGCAAAGTCTTTCTTTTGAAGGCCGCCCCCAAGCTAGAACATAGTTTGCGTGTGAGGGGATACTGCCGATGCTTTCAAGGGGAACGCCGTGTACCAGGCAGAAAGTCGGGATATTGCGAACATTGGCAACCTGGATAAGTGTTTTATTGAAAAAGCACACTTCCTCATCTACAAGGATTGCCCGGGGAGTCAGGCGTGCAAGCATCTTGTCGAACCGGTCAATCAACTCCATTCCCGCAAAGAAAAAAGATCTCGTTATTTTTTCAAAATCATGACGAATCAGTGGCCATAGATCAAGACCTTCAAAACTAAAAAAGGATTCTTCGGAAAAAAAAGCATTAATTTCAGCGAGCATTTCTACCGTCTGATGTTTGCTGCTCGCTTCATGCAGCATGTTAGGAAAGCACTCCGGTGTGATGTGTGCAAAACCAAACAACCGGGACATTTTTTTTGCCTTCAATGAAAACGTATCGCGAAGGTAATAGCTTCCCTCGCTCTTTGCAAGAAAAGGTATCGCAAACCGGAGAGCTGAGGAATAAAGAATGCCGTTCGGTTTTATTTGTTCGATGTTGGGTCGAAAGAGGAGCCGAAAAAGAACCTTAAAATAGCTTTTGGCGGTTTTTTTCAACGATCTTGACTTAGAAATAGCGGCTGAATGCCGGACGATCGGAATTTGACGTTGGGACCCGATACGTTCGGAAAGTTTGCCCCACTCGCTACCATCATCGACAATGACTAGTTTTTCAAAGCAATTTTGGGCCAGGATCGTATCAAGTAAATAAGTGATCCGCAGAGCTTTTACGAAATAGACAGCCAAGTCCTGAGTGAACAAACATCGCAAGTCGATACCGTTATAGAAAAAACGTTCGGAGTGCCCCATCCTGGAAAACCAATTCCAGGCCAGGTTTTTGGCATCTGCAACAAGAATGTTGGTTTTTTCCTGGGTTATAAAGTCATCGTCCGTTAAAAATTTGCCGTTGGGGAAAAGCTGACGGCAGAAAGCTTTTTGATGCAACGGATTGCACAAAAAAAATGCAGGGGATGGATAAGTAGACACAATTTTTCTTTGGACGAACTCGGCCCGCTTGATACCTGGAGTTAAAATGATGAGCTGCATCTTAGTGCCGGCCACAGAAAATTTCTTTTAATTTCTTTAAAAAAACAGAAGCAACCGTCTTCAGGACGCCGTCATGTTTTTCAAAGTAAAAGAAAAACGGCGAGAAGAAACATAAAAAAACAAAAAATTTCGCGATCGAACCAGCTATTGGATTTTGGAAATGGACAAAATATTCGATGCCATGCAGCAAAACCGACATATAGCAAAAGATGCCAATGACCACAAGAACCGTTCTCATTAATTCCGCTTTTGCCATTAAATATCTGAAGGCATAACAAAAAAAGATAGAGAAATATAAAAAATATGCAAGAGTCGTCGCCAAAGCCACGGCTTCAATGTTTTTCCAAACGGCAATGAACGCATAATTTAGCCCTATAGCGATTAAAATCATGCCGGCGATTATCGGAATCATGCGAGCCTGTTTGTTAATGGTAAACAAAACACTCCCCGACATTTCATTGACCGCAACAAAATAAAAGGCTGTGACCAAAATTCTCATGGAGGATAACCCGTCGTTAAATTTAGGAAGAAAATAATGGACGATCACCGGCACGCCATAAAAAACCATCGCAATAATAAGCGGCAGCACATAAATCAAAACCCTGGTGCTTTTAACGAACAGCGATTTAGAGTCTCTCAAATTGCCTGTCTGACCGTATTTTTCCTGTATATGCGGTTGCAAGATGATCTGAGCAAAACGTCCTAGCGAATTGATCTGTTGAATGGACATCAATGCGATGGTATAGAAACCCAATTGAGTGTAACCGATCATTTTTCCTATCATAATGGTGTCGATGCTCAAAAAAATATTTAGCGCATACCCTGACACCACAAGCGGGAATCCTATCCGCACAAGACGGAAGGTTTCTCTGGCATCCAGGCAAACACCGATCCGCGTTTTGCTGAGCCCATAGGCAAAAAAAGCAGCCAAAGATGTCGAAACGACCAAACCACTCACCAAGCCGATGACGCCTGCCCCATAGGCTCCCACGATGGAACAAAGGGCCACTCCAATAATATTGACAACAATAACTGTGCTTAAAGTGAAGATTTTTTTAAGCACTCGCAAGTAGGTGATCATGAAGTTATAGATCTGCGTAGCGAAAACAAGAAAACCGGCAATCATGACCCCCTTGCGTAAGACCGGATCCTTAATAAAAAGGGCAATCCCGATAAAAAGAAGCACGACAAAGCCTGCGGAAATCAAGGTGAACGCAAAGCTCACATTCCGCACTCGAAAGGCTTCATCTTCCCTCTTTGCACCCGTCGCTTGAGCCACCTCCCGAAGCATGGCATCACGAGAGCCAAGATCCGAGAGATCACCGTAGGATGAAAAGACTTTGACCATCGCAAAATAGCCGGAGCCTAAGGGACCGAGAATTCCTTTCACCACGATGCTCAGAAAAATCCCGACTCCCATCGCAAAGTAATTGGCCATGGCATATAAAATGGTATCTTTGATAATCCGTTCTCGAAGATGCATATTTCCCTGGAAAACCTTTTATTTAAAGAATAGCACTGTGTGAAAGCGGAGAACCTCGCTTAAGGGAACGGCGGGCAGTTCGTCCGATAACTTTTTTAAGGAATTTTGGTTTCAAACCATGCGCAGGACGAATCGAGCGAACATTGTCCGCGGAAAATTTCTCGCCTCGCGCGATGTTTTTTATCACAAAAAGAGATCGACGAAAAATGCGGTTTTTTTTCTCCTTTTTTCCGATAAGGATAGAGGATTTCCCTAAAGATTGTTCTAAAGCGCGAATATCCATGACCATCTGTCGTAATTCTGCCGGTTCAGCAGAAAAAACACTATCCGGTCCTTTGGATTTACGAGAAAGAGTAAAGTGTTTTTCGATGATCGAGGCGCCTAAAGCAACAGCGCCAAGCGCCGCAACGGAGCCCATCGTATGGTCCGAAAGACCAACGGGAACGTTGAATTCGCGAATCAAAAAAGGAATCACTCGAAGATTCATTTCGTCCAGAGGGGCCGGATAAGCGCTCGTGCATTTAAGAAGTGCGATTTGTTTCGTACCCGCTCGACGGGCAGCTAGCACCGCTTCTTTAATTTCGCCCAAGGAGGCCATGCCGGTCGATATAATCATCGGCTTTTTTGTCTTAGCGATTTTTTCAATAAGCGGAATATCCACGAGTTCAAACGAAGCTATTTTAAAAGCAGGAACGTTCATTTTTTCAAGAAAATCGACGGAAGTCGGGTCGAATGCGGAGGAAAAGAAATCAATCCCGAGACGGTCCGCATATCTTTTTAGCCTAGGCTGCCACTCCCACGGCATAGAAGCTTCTTGATAGAGGTCATAAAGGGTTCTGCCGTCCCAGAGCGTACCCCTCTGAATTTTGAAATATCTTTTTTCAGATTTTATGGTAAGAGTGTCTGCCGTATAAGTTTGCACCTTCACCGCATCAGCGCCGGCTTCTTTCGCTGCCTTAATCAGCTCTTGGGCCGTCGAGAAACCGCGATTGTGGTTTGCCGATATTTCCGCAATGATATAAGTGGGTTGACCCAAACCGATCTTCCTTGAATTAATCTGCATCTTGCACCTGCTCTCTGGTTGTTGCGAGATGTAACTCCTCGAAACCGCGGTGACGCGAAACCAAACCGACGGGATTATAGCCGGCTTTTAAAAATGTCCAGATGGATGGTTGATTGATATTTTTTATATACGCGTTAATTATTTTAACGTCAGGTTTTTCTTTTATAAATAGTGCCGCTGAATTCAACAGCAAAGCCGTGCCATATCCTTGATTCTGGAACGATTTATCGATGCTAATCGAAACAGTAGCCTCTTCGTCCAAAATATCATAGCGAACTTGCCCCAGAGGCTTTTGCTCATAATTCAAGCCTATATAAATGGAACATTCCTTGCTATTCAACTTAGCTGAAAACCACTTTTTGTGTTCTTCCCATTCAATGGGTTCCGTTGTGAAGGAGGCTTCTCGCGTCACAGGATCGTTTGCCCAATGCCAAAGCATTTCACAATCATCTGCTGAAACATGTCGAATCTCTAATCCGTACATCAGCATAGCCTTAAGCACTCGTTTCGCACCCTTCCCATCCACCAATTGACTTCCTGCCATAATTAAATTTCGGCAAAGCTCAGGGGATGACACCATAGCCTTGATAACTTCCCGAATTCTAGCTGGAGAAACATCGCCCGCTTTGCCCATATAAATGACGGCTCCCTTATCTTCCAACGCCTTGCCAATCCATTCCTGATGAGGTGCAAAGGCAAACACCGCAGAAGGAATTTTTGCAAACAAAGTTTCCCAACACGTGCTCCCGCTGCCCGTAAGTGCCATATCAGCCCAAGACATTTGTTGCGCCATATCCGCGACACCTTTTTTTACACGAATGCGTCCTTGTGACAGTGCGGCAAGCCGATGGATGCTTTCAAAAAAAGGATTATTATCGCCAACAACGACAATGCACTCAAAAACAAGATCTTGAAGTTCCAGGAGAGCCTCCATGACTTTTGTGGTGAAATTAGAATGATCCCCTCCTCCCAAAGTCACTAAAATTTTGTAAGGCGTTTGAGGGATAATATCTTTCTCTTTCGGATGGCACAAAAACTGATCACGAAGAAGCGCATAATTCGTTCCCAATAAAAGGCGCGTGTAATACGCCTTATCCTTATAAGAGTCTTCTTGAGCAAAAATATTTTGATTGAGTATAAGGTTCGCGCTGTACGGAAAGGCATCACCGAGGTCATCGAGCATCAAGGAATTAAAGCCAGCTTCTCGGATGCTTCTCTGATAATCTGCGTCAATACCATATTTATCTAAAACAATCCAGCGGGCTTTCAGATCTTTGGCCAAAGAAATCAGCTCCGCGACATCGTTTTTCTGTTCTCGGCTACCAGAAAGCAAATGCAATTTAATTCCTTCCTCAGTGAAGCGGCGTTCAAAAACATCAGCCCCCGATGACATCGCAAAATGAGCTTGAAAATCAAAATGGCGACTCGCCTGGGCAAGTGCCATACAGCGAATAATATGCCCGGAACCGATTGCCGCGCCCCCATCAACGCGAAATAATATACTTTTTGTCGTCGAGACGGTTCGATAGGGCCCTAAGGAGGCTTTAAAGCCTTGAATATACGCTAGAGAATTCAGTCCTGCATTTCCAAACAGATCAAGGATGGATAAATAAGGAAAAAAGCGGGAACCGGATTGGGGATAGACTGGCGGGGGATAATTTTGATAAACAAGTTTGATCCCAGCTTCTTTGAAGCGATATTCTTCCGCCTTTAAATAGTCTCTGGAACCTACTGGGCTTAAATATTCTGTTGCTGAGAATTCTTTACAGATCTCCACTAATCTCTCTGTCCTTCCCCCTTTTGCATAAAGCTGGCTGGATCTCACAAATCGGGTTTTAAGTGAAAATTTTTTCGCGATCTTTTCAATGATTGCAATATTAAGATCCGCCAAGCAGCGTAAAGATGAATCGCTGAGGGGGTTGGCGAGGTCCATCAGCAAGCCTACATGTTCGCTTTTACGGTAGGCTTGCTTCAATGTTTTTAAGATTTTATCACGCCACCGATTCCGATCATCAATAACTGTCTCATTGATCTTCTGGTCGAGCCCTCTCCGGACACAAGGAACCGTAATCCAGTGCGGTTTTCCATCCAAAAGGATCCGATTTCGATTGTTCCATGATTCCCGAACGTATTGGACGTCATCATAGAAAACAAAAATATCGCTTTCATGAATGAGATTAAAGTAACCCGGCCATGGAAAAAAATTGGGCTGCATGATACAAATCTTCATAATGGCTCGCTCAAGCCCCTTTATTTCTTGTAAACATAGATGGTAAATTCAAAAGGAATAACATTTTTTTTAACTTGATACTCATTCCGAAGCACAACAAAAGGAGAAATCTTTTCTTTGATAAATTGAAACACCGTCTCGGGCTTTTCGTAGAACAACTGGGGATCAAAATAATCGACATACGAACTCATCATGTTAAAAGCCAGCCCTTTGCGAATGCGATTAAAACAGTCTTTGATAATTCGCTGATAAAACGATCTATTATCCTCAGTTTTGAGGTTAAAAACCCCACTGATAAAAGCATAATCGAACTGCTGCCCCTTTGATAATTCTTCCGGCTTTAAAAACTGATGTTCAGGGTGTTTTTTCTTGCCGCAATCAAGCATCTCTTGAACCAGATCAACCCCCGTATAGGAACATCGAGTATCTTGAGCTTTCAAAAAAGTCGCGAGATGTCCAGTTCCGCAGCCAAAATCCAAAATATGCATGTCATTGAGATCCGCGATCTCGGTCAAAACTTTAAATCTTCTTTCTTGAGTGATCTGATCGGAATACTGTACAGCCTGGGGAGTGTCCCCATGTGTTTCAAACAATCGTTTGTAATATGATTCCATGTCCATGGTTTTACCCTCTGATTAGAGAATTCCGATATCGAGAGTTCAAATATCTCGAGATCGTAGATCTGACGCGCGCTGAAGCATCATAAGGCAGAGAGCGAAGGCATTGCTTTCGCATTTTTTTTCGTGCAGCCTCATTTTGCAACAAAAAAAGAATCGGAAGAATCCCTTTATGAAAAATTTTTCTTGAAAACTTTCCGGCATGCAGTGAAAGACCTCGTTTCTCAAAACAACGGCAATCCAAGTCCTCAACTTCATTACGAGCAAACGTTATTGATGGTACGCCAAGATATGCTGCTTCGTATTTGGTCAGTCCTCCACTCACAACCGCGAGATCGGAAGTTTTCATTTCTCTCCACAATTGCACTGGAGTTCTTAGCCACACAGCTCGGAGCGCATTGAGTCGACAAAACCGCTTTAGCTTCTCCAATCGATATCGGGAAAGAGAGCCTAGACTGATGATAAGATCACTTCCCCTAATAAAACCGACTAGACACTTAAGTAATTCATGAGTAAGTTGAGCCTGATTCCCTCCTCCTAGTGAGAAAATAATTTTAAGCTTACCTTTTGATTTCTCCGATCGTTTTTCATTTCGGATTTTTTGCAAGTCTTTTGAAAATGTAAGGAATGCCATGCCTAATAAACTTAAACGCCCTTTCAGTCCCTGGCGAGTTTCACTCATCGCATAAGGACTGTATATGATATCTGAGGGATTGCCTGAATCATCAAAGTCGTTGAAGCTTAAAAGAAGCGTTTGTTTCTTTAAAATGGCAAGATGTCGTGGAGAATGCCTATAAGTATCCACAATGAAAAGAGCAATCTTCTTTTTCAAAATAAGCATTTCAAGATATTTAACTTCCGCACCAATCGTCCAACTCAATGGGATCTTTATAAAACCCCATCCTTGGCGCCTGAGAAGCCGGATATAGTCGTTTGATAGCTTTTTATAAGCAAATAAAATTTTAAAATCTGGAGAAAGCGCCTGAGCAAGAGCGAAAGAGCGTATAAAATGCCCCGTTCCTATATCCGGGCTAGCATCGCAACGAATCATCGCTGTGCGCATCACAAAACTTCCTTTTTAGAGTTCTTCCAGCTTTTTCTGAGCGATATGGCTGTTGGAAGTGGCGAGGTCTGGATTTCGAATAAGAAAATCGATCACCTCCCGGGCCGAGAGAGCATCCTGATTATGAAAATGCGCATAAATCGAACGTATCAACATCAGGTCCTCGGAAGTATCCACAGTCAAACGAAACGGATGGGCACCCATTCCCATGGGAACCTCGAGAAGGCGGAAACGATCCGGGTTTTGATAAATATAAGGCGTCACATGAACCCGGTGATGCGGCTGATCCGATTCGCGCCAGGCCTTCTCGAGCACGCCCGCCTTCATGACTTCTACATCCAAGCCACGGATATCGTGCGATTCAATAACATTGCTGGCATAATCCACGTCATGGATCTCGAATTCACGAATGACCTGATCAATAATTTCTGGGGCAATCAGGGGACAATCCGATGTGATTCGAACGACTGTATCACCGCCAAAAGCACGCCATGTCTGATAATAACGGTCCAGCACATCCAATTCACTTCCACGGAAACACTCCGTTTCAAGTCTCTGACATTCTTCAACGATCCGTTGATCTTCGGGATGAATCGTCGTTGCCACAACTAACCTTGAGATTTTCTTAGCTTGGCGCACGCGCTTCACTACACGCTCCAACATCGTCTGCCCCTCAATATCTTTGAGAACTTTACCTGGAAGACGCGAACTCCCCATGCGTGCTTGGATAATGCAGATTACTTTCACAATGCATCCCCTTTTCCTCGGATCTGCTCGCCAGTCATCAGACCTCCAGCGCCCCTGCAAGAAGTCCCTTAACAACCTGTATCACTTTATGGACCTCTCGATGAGTCATTTCAAAGAAAATAGGCAAAGACAAAGTATCCGCATAATAGTGCTCAGCCTCAGGACAATTGCTGCGGTAGCCTAAACGGCGATAATAAGGCTGCGTGTAAATGGGGATGTAATGGACCTGGCTACCCACTCCTAAGTTCTGAAGTTTGCTCATGAACTCGGTCCGCGACAATCCTATTTGTTTAAAATCAATCCGAAGAGGATAGAGATGATAAACATTTATTCGGTCTTTCAGGTCAAGAGGTGTTTGGACGCCAGAAAGTTTTTTAAATGCCTGGTCATAAAGAGCGGCAATTTCGCGGCGACGTTTCACAAAAGCGTCCAGCTTTTGCAACTGTGAAATCCCAAGTGCTGCTTGAATATCCGTAAGGCGATAATTAAATCCGAGATCTGTCATGGCGTAATACCAAGGTCCCATACGCCGGGACAATGCCGGGGTTCGAACCACTCCATGGCTTCGCAGCGATAAAAGCTTCTCATACAGTTTTCTTGAATTGGTGGTAATCGCGCCACCCTCGCCTGTCGTAATATGTTTGACCGGATGAAAACTGAACACCGCCATATCCGAATGCGCACAGGATCCTACCTTAAACCACGAACCGTTGCTCTTATAACGCGCCCCAAGCGCATGGCAAGCGTCTTCCACAACAAAGAGATCACGCTTTTGCGCTAGTTTGTGGATCGAGGGCATATCGCAAGGCAATCCTCCAAAATGAACAGGAAAAATAGCTTTTATGCGTGACCGCGCGATGAGTTTCTGAAGACACAAAACAGAGATATTGGCAGTGGCATAGTCGACGTCGCAAAATACGGGTTTTGCTCCGACATACAGAGCAGCGTTCGAGGTAGCTAAAAAAGAAATCGGCGTTGTGAGGACTTCATCTCCTTTTTTGAGACCAAGAGCTAAGGCCGCCAGATGTAAAGCAGCAGTTCCAGTTGAAACAGCCACCGCATATCGAGCGCCACATTGATGAGCCAACTTCGCTTCAAAACCATCGATAAGAGGCCCTTGCGTGATCTTCGGAGAGCGGAGAGCCCGGACCACTGAATCAATATCGTCTTGATCGATCGATTGTTTACCGTAGGGTATCATTGCCAGAGTATTCGCTTTTAAGCCAGGCTTGAAGTTGTTCCTTGGTCATCCATTCCTGGTTGTTTTCACTGGAATAGCTGAAACCATCCGCGCATTTTTTTCCGTTGCCGATTCGCTGAGTGCATTTGTGCCAATTATAAATATCCGGCAAAATCTTGAAAAAAGTGCGATACTCATAGGTGTGGCGAGCATCGTCTTCACCAATCATAAATTCATGGAGTTTTTCTCCAGGACGAATCCCGATGATTTTCTGCTTTGCCTTGGACGAAATAGCTTTGGCAATATCCACCACCTTCATCGATGGGATTTTAGGCACATAAATTTCGCCGCCCACGCAATCCTCCAACGCAAACCAGACGAGCTCAACCGCTTGTTCCAATGTGATCATAAAGCGGGTCATCCGCTTGTCCGTGATGGGAATTTCACCGGTCTTAGCTCTTTCATTAAAAAACGGAATGACGGAACCGCGACTGCCCATGACATTCCCGTAGCGAACCACCGCAAAACGGATGTCATGCGCACCGGCATAAGCATTCCCGGCAACAAATAATTTATCCGAGCATAGCTTGGTGGCACCGTAAAGATTAATCGGGTTACAGGCCTTGTCCGTACTGAGGGCAATGACACGCTTCACTTTTTGAGCAATGGCCGCCTCGATGACATTCATCGCGCCATGAATATTGGTCTTGATAGCTTCAAAAGGATTGTATTCGGCCGTCGGAACGATCTTGGTTGCCGCAGCGTGGATCACATAATCCACTTCCTGAAACGCCAAATTGAGTCGTTCACGTTCACGAACGTCGCCTATGAAATAACGAAGTACTCCTTTTTTATCATGAGGAGCAAATTCCTTCTGCATATCCCACTGCTTCATTTCATCCCGGGACAGCACGATCAGTTTTTTGGGAGAAAACTTTTCAAGCGTCATCCGGACAAATTTCTTCCCGAAAGAACCCGTTCCGCCCGTAATAAGAATTGATTTGTTATCCAATAGATTTTTCATAGATTTCCTCTGAAAGGTTATCCATCAATATCCTTATGAACCCAATGCCTTGCTTTGTTATAGGCTTTCCCGACTTTATCTTCAAGCTCAGGCGATAAAACACGCAAAAGCTCTTTGCCCATGATCCGATATTGTTTCCCGACTTTGGCCGCGCGGATCAATCCCTTTTTGATCATGCGCGTCATGGTGCTGGAACTGATTTTGAGTAATTTCTGGGATTCTTTTGGGGTATAAACTGCATTCTCTTCAATCGCTGGCATAGCATCTCCTCATCAAGTGAACTTATAAAGAAGTATAGCTATCAATTCATATTATGTCAATAGATGTCATTGATAGTCATTGGACGCCAAAAACCACTGACAATATTGCTCTAACCTATTGAATTACAATGGGTTAAATCTTAAAGACAAAACATACCGTCCTGCCCTTGAAATCCAAATCCCCTGAAAAAGCCCATGGGCATAGAGGATGGATTGTTTTTGTCCGTTGAGCGTTGCATGCCAACCCGGATATAAGGTATTTGAGATGACAAAAAATCCCGGACGATCCGTTTCGATTTCCCATTGCTGCCGAGAAGTCTCATTGATCGTGCGGTGAAACGTGGCACGCGCGTCGGTGTTATCCGGAGAAGAGAAATTTTTTATTTTTTGCAACTCGGATTCTTCAAAAAGAACGGCTCGCCGCGGGTCAAATCCGGAAGCCATGAATTGATTCTTGAGCTCCTCCCATCCCTTGACGATTTGACATTGCGTCACAAAGAAAGCACGGGCATGATCTCCCTGATTTCGATAAAGGTAATAAGCCTTTGCAGGGTCGGAGAACTCAAGAGAAAGGTCGGGATGATGGAAAGGCTGTGTGGATACCACAAATGCGACATCCAGGAAATTCAAAAGATTCAGATGATTCAGAACAAACTGCGGCGAAGGATTAACGATGAAATTGGAATCGTTGACATTACCAAGTTGGCCGATGGTTTCATAATACCTCGAAAAAACAAACGGCGAATAAGCCCCGATTTCTTCAATGCCATACAGCATATTGGCATTCGGCGTCAGAGGCAGTAACTCTCCGGTCTGGCGAAACCCATAAATCCTGCCCGGGGTTTGCTCTAATGCTTTGGCCAATTTCTCAGCAAATACGGCCTTGGATTTTAAATGCTCATAGCTATCAAAATCGGTTTTGATATCAAAAAAAGAAAACGCATAGAGATCCAGAAAGAGAAATACGAAGCCAGCAACTAGCCAATACTGAATTCGTATCTTAAGACGCCGCAAACCCAATGTAAAAAGAACCCCGATCCCTAGAATGAAATAACTCCATAAGCTCCATGAATTTTTAAAAGAAAAAACGGGATAAAGGGTACGCAAATAGCCCTGCATCTTTTCTTGATACATCAACAAACTATGCGGATGGCCTGGCTTTTGGAAAAGAAAATGACGAATGAACCAATCCCCTGCTTGCTGCATCAGGGCGGGATATTGTTGAACAACACAAAGTACCAACGCAACAAGCAGACAGAAACCGACGATCAGCATAAAAAAAGCCTTGGAAACTTTTGTTCGGAGCATTTGTGAATCTTGATCATCGCTTGAAAGCCAGGCTTTTTGAAAACCGATCCCGGATAGCATCGAAAGCGAGAAACAAACAAAAATTAAAAATTTGGCGGGTGTCCGAAATGAATAAAAATGCGTCAACTTGATCAAACCGATATAAAGCGGACTCCATTGTCCCAATGCCAAAAGAAGTGTTAAAACCGCAATACAAACCCATAGTCGGAAAAGCTTTTGTTCATCTTTGGTTTTCGATGAAAAAAAAGCAAAGAAAATCAAAAAGAGCGAGAAAATCCCCATATAAAAGCTGTTGCCGCGAAAAAGAATTTGAGTCAACGGAAAGATCAGGGTTGCCAAAGCCCCCGGAAACAAGGAGCCCACATAGGCATAACCTTCAACCGCCAGAGCACGATTGGATCTCATCGCCAAATCAAAGGTTAAAAGAAGTTGCGGCAAGGAAATAAGTACGGCTATGCCCAGAGTGCAAAAAATGCCTCCGACTCCAATGATTGTCTTGCGTATGCCTTGAACCTCATCATCAGGAAATAAAAAAAGGCGCAGGAATCCATAAAGCACAAAAACAAATAATGCCAAAATCGCGATCTGAAGATAACCCGCCAAAAGGACCAAGGAACCTAAAAAGCCAAGGGCCACAACATACAAGAACTTGCGCGTTTTGTAGAAACGTTCAAAAATAAAAAGCAGCCAAGGAAACCACGTCAGCGCTTTTAACGAAGTCACATTGTAGTAAGCACCGCCATAAGAGGTCCCGAATACGTAAATAAAGGCAACCATAAAAGCCGCGAGGGGAATCAATTTCATCTGCCTCGCGTAGGCATAAGTCCCCCACCCCACAAGCAGATAATGGACAGCATGCATATACGTATAAGCCCACTGAATCGGAAGGAGTCCGTAGAGAAGCAAATTCGGGAGGTAAAAAATACCGATCTGACCCTCCGCCGCAATCGGGAATCCGCATTGAATCAACGGTGTCCAAAACGGCAGAACGCCCCGGTGCAGGGATTGCCATAAAAGATCGGCCCAGGGATAATGCTGTTCCAGATGATCCGCGATCAAAGCGCCGGATCTCGCTAGAAAAAGTTCGGGATAAAAGATGACGAGAGAAACCAGAACGGCAAAAAAAGCGAGTTTATCTTGAAAACTTTCATCATCGAAACGTTGCTGGGTTAGCGCCATCAGGCAAAACTCTTTTCAATTTTTTCTAAAACAGCATGATTCTTTTTCAAATCATAAGTGCCCCGATAGTAACTCCGATCCGGGTACGCGGCAAAAAGCTCTTTATTGCGTTCGCCAAGGTCATGGGCATATAGAATACGCCCATCGAGGAACGGGCTGTTCCGGACAGAATCTTCTTCTGCAATGATAAGACGATTGCCCAGATGTCCATGGATGAAAACAATGGTAGGCTCGTGGATGGTTTGTTCCACAAGATCAAAGAGCGCCCGCCTCTGGCGGCTTGCCTCTTCAGTAAAGGCCGCATGTTTTGCAAAAAGGACGCCCGAGGTAGCCAATGAGGCCATGACAAAAACAAGAAGAAATTTCCGGATCCGTAAACCGCCATCACGCCATCGGATTACAATCCAATCCGCTACCGCAATACAAAGAAAGGGCATGCCTTCCCACCAATAGCGCGGTCCCCACTGGTTTCCGCCCCAGGAATAATAGAGGAAATACGCAAAAGCAAGAAAGACCATGCTAAGTCGAAAAAGATTTTTCAAAACATCCTCTCGAATTCGCTTCATCCATCCAGGCATCAAAAACAAATAACATCCCACAAAGGCCGGCGCAAACCAGTCCATAAGATAAAAAATGCGTCCTAACAGAAAAACAAGCGCATCGATGGGCGTGTAGTGACCTTTTTTAAATCCAAGCCGCTCCCAAGACTGATGATACTTTGTAGGAGGCTTCAGCATTTTTCCGGTCACGAGATAGTTTTGAGCAAGGATTAAAATCATAAACATGCCTATGCTCCCGATGACGATCCAGTCGCCTTTCCGAAGCTGAGGACGTTTCAATGAAAAAGGCATCCATCCGAAGCGACCATGACTTGGAAATTGTTTTTTAAAGCCTTTCCATTCAAAAAAGATAGGTAAAAAATGATACAGGAGAAATGGCCCGGCGATCGCGGCCATAGTCAGGTATCGGGTCATCAGACCATAACCAACCGCAATCCCGCAAACAATTGCCCACCCCACGGGATCTTTTCCTTCCGCATAGGCCTCCCGCCATCTCAAGAACGAATAAAGAAAGATCGCGATCATCAGAAGACAAGTTCCATGAGAAAAATAGGATGCCGCCGTAAACATAAAAAAAGGACTCAAACCCATGATCGTCAGTCCGAGAATCGCGGAGGACCGACCAAAAAGTTTTTTGCCTGAAAGATATAAAAAGAAAACAGCCACAGAAGACATAACGGGATTGAGCCAGTCCACGATATTAAACTGTAGCCCCAAAATCCATATCAAGGGCCAACCCGGAGGATAAACACTGAACCATTTCCCGTCGCGCATCCCGACATTTACCACTTTGAAAAAATCGGCAAGCGGGGGTTTCTCGACATACAATTTTCCTTTTCGAAGACACTCCGCCAAGAAATAACAGGAATGTTCATCCGCCGAACTGAGAAAGGAATGGAGAATGTGCCGGTTCACCCAAAGCAGGATAAAAACCAATCCGGCAAGAGCCAGAATACCGATAGGGATGCTAAGATTTTTTGTATGACTTCGGCTGAAGTCCAATATCCCCTTCCGCACTAAAAAATCAGGCAGAAGATAAGAAGCAAGAAGCGATATCAGAAGCGTCACGCCTAAAAGTGAAACCGCCTCAGGGGTTAAAAATATTCCATGCCCGGCAATGGTCGGCACGCGAGATGCCCATAGGGACGCCAAAGAAAAAAATGCACCCCAAGAAAAAATCACTGCCACTTTAAAATATTTTTTGTCCATCGACGCGTCACACCTCTAGAAAGACTTTTGAATGACTTCCGCTGCCAACTGATGCCCCTTGGCGGTCCAATGCCAATCCCCTTTGATGTAGTATGCCTCAAGGCCGTCTTTGGCAACCGCTTCATTGAACGCGGGCTTCAAATTGATCAGTTTCACTTTTTCCCTTTCCGCGAATCGAAGAAGCGAACGTTCCAGGGAAGTTTTTCGAGTGCTTTCCGCCCAATCTTGCGGCGGCATCAACACCAGCACTGGAACAGCTCCGTCTTTTCGAACCTCAACGATCAATTCATGCAAAACAACTCGGCCGATGATCCATTCCTCGCTAGAATCGGGATCGATCAAACGTATATTTTTTGCAAGTTTTATGAGCGGCTTTCTCGCCAAACGGTATAACACGCTTTGATCCAGTAATTTTTGTACCATGTTCTGCTCAAGAAGCGGTGGAAATTGATTCGAATTTAACGAAAATGGCGGCGGCACAGGCACATTATGGAGCTTCAGCTTGCCATTTTCCGTGAGCGTGAAATAGGGCTTCACATGTCCTGAATCCGTGAAGGAACGCGTGCATCGCCAAAAATCTTCCGGGAAAATACCGATCATGACAATATCGGGATGATAAGGCCGGGCGATCTCCTTATAGCTTAAATAGATCTGATCCACACCATATCCCGGAATACCCAAATTCAAGACTTCCCGGTTCTTGTCCGCAGCTTCAAGCAGAGCCGGAAATGTCGCGTCATCCGGTACGCCAAACCCAAATACGAAACTATCTCCGAGCACAACCGATCGGATGACACCACTTGGTTTTTCCCGAGCATATTCGCGAAGCCCGCGAAACCCTGCGGCATTGGTGTGAATGCTCACTTCCGGGAAGTTCGGGTTTGTAAGAACCGCCGTCTTATTTTTCTGAGAGTACCAACCAAGCACCGAATGATGTTCAATCCAGATATTTTCAGGGACCGAAACCCAACTCATCCGCGTTTTTTCTTGGAACTTTATTCGATCGAGGCCCACGAAACGCAAGACGATTTCCGCTATGGACAACGCCAATAACAATGAAAGGATTGCTAAAATTACGTTCTTTTTCATAGCCTTATAGATCACTTTTGGGAGTTGATAGCTCAAATTGAAACATAGGGTAACAGAAATCCCATGACTCGGCAATTGACAATGCTCATGAAAAACATTAATCTTTGCCCTATGAATCCAACGCCTTTTATCACTTTTATCACGCCGGTTTACAATGAAGAGCTGAACATCGCAAGAATGCTTAAAAATCTCTTTGCGGTGCTGAATGCCCATACGGAATGGAACTGGGAAGTCATTCTGATTGAAGACGGCAGCAAAGATAACACGCGCGCGGTACTTCAGGCCGAAGTCCTGAAGTACCCCAACACGAAATTACTCATCCACGAGGTCAATCGAGGATACACCCAATCGCTGAAAGACGGCCTTCAGGCCGCACGAGGTCAATATTTGATGTATGTCGGCGCGGACGAAGAATTTGATTCTTCCGAAATCCCGAATTTCGTGGAGATCCTGCGCAAGGGTGAGACCGACATCCTTTTAGGCGTCCGGTGGCAGAGAAACGCCTATCAGCTTTTCCGCTTTTTTCTTTCCGTGATCTATATCTTTTTCCTGAACTGGATGTACAAGATCCGTATCAATGATTACAACTGGTCGCAGGCCTGGAACCGGAAGGTCTTTCAAAAGATTGAACTCAACTCGAAATCCCTTTTCATCCTCCCCGAGATCATCGTCAAGGCTCATGACTTGGGATTCCGCATCAAGGAAATCCCCTCCAACCACCGCGGCCGTCAGGCAGGAAAATCTTCGGTAAATCTTAAGATCATGGGAACGGCCTTGTGCGATGCCATCCAATTCGGTATTTTCCGTCGATCACGCCGCTACGTCCCCGCTTCCGATAAACCGTTTCTCGCCAGCCTCTGAGTCTGATCCAACTCCGTTTCCCTATTGTGTCCCGCCAGATACTGCTGGATCATATCCGCTGCTAAAACATGCCCTTTCGGGTTCCAGTGCCAATCGAATTTGATAAAATTATCCAATGCTCCCTGTTTCGGATTGGGTAACTTAAATACCGGCATCAGATTGATGACATCCACTCCTTCACGTTCCGCAAAACGCAGGTAGGCATTGGTTATCGGTTCGCGACGATTCAGAAGCGTTTCATCCGCAGACGGTAAAATCAAAAAAACAGGCCGTGCCCCATCTCTTCGAATGGCCTCAACAAGTTGAAGAAGAATCGCTTTTCCGATCCGCCACTCATCTGAGTTTTCCGGATCACCCCAGCCAAAATTTCCCGCAAAGTTCAAAATAAGCCTTCGAAGCTTTCGGTACAACATGCTTCTGTTGAGTATTTTTTCAAAGATATTTTCCTCAAAGAGTGCCGGGAATTGGCCTTTTTGCATGGAAAAAGGCGGCGGGACAGGCACATTATGAAGTGCCAATTTCCCTTGTTTATTAAGTGAAAAATAGGGTTTTGCATGCCCCGAATCGGCAAAGGCACGCGTCGAACGCCAAAAATCCATAATAAAAATGCCAATCAGAACAATATCCGGTTTATAGTGATACGCGATCGTCTGATAGCAGAGACTGATTTGGTCATAGCCATACCCGGGCACACCAAAATTCATCACCTCAAGACTGTTGTCTCTAGCTTCCAGAACGGCAGCAAAAGTCTCGTGATCCTGGACGCCAAACCCGAATACTAAACTGTCTCCAAGCGCAGCAATGCGAGTGATTCCTTTTGGTTTTTCAAGTAAATATTCTCGCATCCCGCGCGCACCTGCAGAGTTTGTGTGGACATAAACCGTTGGAAAGCTAGAGTCTTCCAAAACTGCCGTCTTGTTTTTTTGAGGATACCAACCGAGAATCGGATGATATTCGACCCAAATATGCTCGGGAACTTGGATCCAATTTTTCTTGGCCTGGTGAGTCGGCTCCGGATAAGCGACACGCAATCCCAGTTCCGCAACGGCAAAGGCAATCAAAGTTGACAGAATTGCTAAAAGAATGTTTTTTCGCATAAAACCTCAAAAGGATTCGCAATCATCTGAACTGCCCTAAGCTCCTTTTCCTGCGCCGCATCACAACGAAACAGACAAAATCAATTTGATTTAATCACGGAGCTTGTAGACAGCGATCGGATAACCGTTCCGTTCTCGCGCAGCGATATCCTTCCAGAGAAACGGACCGCCCGTCAACGATTGTGCGTCATAAATGCGCGTGGAGATCTTATTTCTATACGGAGAAAAACTCACTAGCCGAGTCGCATGGTTCTGTAATTCCGAAAAGAATAAATCCCCTGCAGCATACAATGGTTCAACAACGAGCACATACTCCACGTTCTTTTGTTTTAAAACACGCATATCAAAAGGAATTTGCGGCTCCCCAAACAAAAAACGCGGTGTCTGAGGATCCGGGCTCAAGAAATATTGTTCATACGATGGCTCATGCCCCTTAGCAAGCAGTGCGTCGACACGGCGGATTTTGGATCGTGCCTGCAGCTGTTTTTGAGCAAGAGCTTTCTTTTCCTCAAGCTGCTTTGTGGAAAAAGCCAACCGCGGCATAAAAAAATCATGGCTCATCGCGATCCGGCTTCCGTTTGGAATATTATCTTCCACCCACTCCCTCACAAGCGTCCGCATATCCTTGGCCGTCATGAGTTGGTCCCAAGCAACAATTTTTATCAACGGCGGCAAAACAACCACGAGGATCAAAAAAACAAACAAGGGCCTTGACCAAATCTTAAGCTTTAAAAGAACTTGTGAGGCCGCAAAAAGCATCAACGGTATAAGTGGAAGTACATACCGGTCATAAGATTGGCCCCAATGACAAAGCACAAGATAATAACCCACCACAAAAACCGAAACAGCTTCTTGTCTGGGATCCCTCACAAAAAATGATCCTATCATCCCTAGCAATGAAATCAGGAGCAACGGCCATCCGAGAGCTCCGCCAAGTGAATAAGTCAAATGATGAAACCATGGAACCCCGCTATTCGCCTGGGACTGTTCCGTAATTTCCTTTAAAAAAAACGAGGAATCAAAGATGGAATAGGGATTCAGCGCAAGGAACACGAAAACAGCAGCCATACTTGCCAACGCCCAGCAAGGCAGCCATTTTCTCCATGGGATGGTTCGAAAACATATCCAGGCATAGGGCATCGCAAGAAAAATCCCGTTATATTTCACAGCCGCTGATAATCCAATCAAAACACCGACGAGCACATGCCGTTTCCACGATACGGGATTTTGGGGAATCTTGAAAATCACGCTAAATCCGAGCAAAAACGTCAAGACAAGCGGAATGTCGGCATAAATGTAATGGGAATCGCGGGCGTGCAAAAAATTGATTGCAAGAAAAAAGGCCGCCCAAAGACCCGCTTCGACATTCCAAAAAAGTTTGACAAGACGATAGAGGATATACACAGAAATCGTACCGGCAAAAACGCCGAATATGATTCGAGCGATAAGGTAGAACAATGTTGGATCAAAATAGAAAAGCTGCTCGAAATCACGGACAGTATGAAAAAATCCGATGCCTTTGCCCAAAATGAAAAAAAGACCGTAGCAGACAAAAAGTAAATAGCTTACAAGAGGCGGGATCTTGAAAAAGTGCGGGTTCAAATCCCCCGATCCATAGGCGAGCGCATGGTTCACCACAATCGGTTCATCCGCGTGATAAAGAAAAGGCAGGCCGAAATGGACAGCCCAAATTCTTAAGGCCAATGCCAGGGTCAGAATAGCAAAAAGAAGGAACGTTTCACGGGATAGGCGAACAACTCTCATTGGGAATGAAGGCGGCGGATCTTCAGGACATCCCAAAACATCAGCAACGGATCCCGAAGAACCTGCACCCGGCTTTGCGCGGAATTCCGCCAGATCACCGGTAGTTCGAGTATCCGGTAGCCGTGTTTTTGTGCTAAATAAAGGATCTCCACATCAAAACTAAAACCATCCAGTTTCTGCTCGCTGAAAAGCTTATGCGCAACATCCCCCCGAAAGCCCTTGAACCCGCACTGGGAATCATGGATACCTTTGAAGGCCCAAGCCCGCGCGATCAGATTAAAGGTTTTTCCCATCAGCTCGCGCAGAAAGTTCTGATGGACCTCGACCTTGGAATCCGGCATGGCCCGCGAACCGATCACAACATCGCAATCATGCTTAAGGCGTTCCAGAAATCGGCTTACCTCTTCGATGGGCGTGGAAAGATCCGCGTCCGTGAACAGGATATATTGCCCGGCAGAAACAAGCACTCCCTGGCGGACCGCATGGCCTTTGCCTCGATTTTGGGAAGTGATCAGAATGCGGTGATTGAAGTTCCTCAATTTTTCCTGGGCGATCGCCACGGTACCATCCTGGCTGCCATCATCAGAAACGATGATTTCGGAATCAAATTCTTGCCGTTTAAGAAAACCAAGAATTGTATTCAAGGTTTGGGGCAAACGCTTTTCTTCATTGAAAGCCGGAATCACCACAGACAAAAAAGGAGCCATCGCTATTTTTTCCCCAACGCTTCTTTAAAATACTCCACGGTGAGTTTGAGCCCATCTTCCAAAGCAACCTTCGGGTCCCAAGACAAAAGTTTTTCTGCCTTTCGAACATCGGGTTGCCGGACCTTAGGATCGTCCACGGGCAATGGTTTATGAATGATCCGGCTGGAACTATTTGTGATTTTAATAATTTTTTGAGCCAGCTCCAGCATGGAGATTTCGTCGGGGTTTCCGATATTTACCGGTTCATTGACTTTGGAAAGTAACAGGCTCTCAATCCCGTTTACCATATCATCGATATAACAAAGACTTCGGGTCTGCTGCCCGTCGCCGAAAACCGTGAGCGGTTCCCCCGTCAAGGCCTGGGAAAGAAACGCCGGAATGGCACGCCCATCCCGGAGGCGCATCCTGGGGCCGTAGGTATTAAAAATGCGGATGATCTTGGTATCCATTTTATGGGTGCGGTGATAGGCCATGGTTAATGCTTCGGCATAGCGTTTGGCTTCATCATAAACACCTCGCGGACCGATCGGATTGACATTCCCCCAATATTCTTCCGGCTGAGGATGAACCAACGGATCGCCATAGACTTCCGATGTGGAGGCTAATAGAAAGACCGCTTTTTTTTCTTTCGCCAAGCCGAGAGCATTATGGGTTCCCAAAGCTCCGACCTTTAAGGTCTGTATGGGAAACTGAAGATAATCAAGAGGACTGGCGGGAGACGCGAAGTGAAGCACATAGTGGACAGGACCCGGAATCCGCAAATGCAGGCTGATATCATGGCGGATCAATTCAAAAGCCGGATGCCCCATCAGTGGTTCAATGTTTTTTTCATTCCCGGTAAGGAAGTTATCGACCACGATGACGCGAAATCCGCGATCGATGAATCTACCGCATAAATGAGACCCCAGAAATCCCCCGCCTCCGGTGATCAAACAGGTTTTCATGGAAGTCATCCGGCCGTGTTTTCCTTTTCCGCAGCCTGGGCTTTGGATCTTTCATCCTGAGCGGCCAGTTCCCGCTTCAGGCGGGGTAGAAACAAACGAGTGGCGTCTTGCCATGACGGCAGTTCAAGCGCAAGTTCATGCTTTAATTTTTCGAGTGAAAGCACGGAATTCAAGGGACGAGGAGCCGGGCGTTTTAATTGAGTACTGGAGATATCCTCAATCTTGACCGAACCTAAATTAGATTCATTCAAAATAAAACGTGCAAAATCCGCCCAATTCACGGTTCCCATATTTCCAAGATGAAAGATCGTAGGTTTTTGGTCGAATACAAACTCTCGTTTTTTGAGCAGTACGGACTTCATAGCTTCCGCGACATCCCACGAATAAGTGGGACGACCTACTTGATCATTGACTACGGTCATTTTCTTGGCGTCCGCGGCCTGACGCAGGATGGCTTTGGGAAAACAGCGCCCCCAAACCCCGAAAAGCCAGGTAATGCGGAAAATCACTGCTTGTTTGGCCTGCGCCAAAATATATTGTTCGGCCTGAAGCTTTGTGTTGCCGTAGAAACTGATCGGATTGGGTGTATCCTCTTCGGTATATTCCCCCTTTTTTTGGCCGTCAAAAACATAATCCGTACTGTAAAAAATAAGCGCCGCATTCACATCATTGCAGGCATCCACCACATTCTTCGTCGCACCGACATTTTGTTCGATGGCCTCCTCATGATGGTCTTCACAATAGTCGACATCGGTCAGCGCCGCTGCATGAATCACCAGATTCGGCTGATGGCTTACTATCGCATCCCGCGTCTTCCGGGCATGCGTCAGATCACAGATATCATACGGAACCGTGAGATGCGTCACGGGTCTCTTGTCCAGTCCCACAACCTCAAAATCGTCCTTTAGAACAGCGGCAAGATCGGATCCGAGCATACCGCCCGCACCTGTGATGAGGATCTTAAAAGTCTTCTGGTTTGGCATCTTATTTAACCGTATATTTATCTTTTTTAAGAGGCTGCCACCAACCGGGATTTTTCCTGTACCAATCTGCGGTCACAGCCAGCCCTTTTTTGAAATTCCATTCGGGTTTGAACCCGAGTTTTCGAAGTTTATTAAAATTGAGCGCATAGCGCAGATCATGCCCCGGACGGTCCTTCACATATCGAATCATCTCGGGTCCTTTTTTGAAATGCTTGAGAACCTTATGTGTCATCTCCAAATTGCTCATTTCCTGATGCGAACCGACATTGTAAATTTCTCCTGACTTCCCTTTCTCAAGCACCAGAAGCACCGCCCGGCACGCATCCTCGACAAAGATCCAATCCCGGCGGTTTTGCCCATTCCCATAAAGCGGCACCGTTTTATTCTCCAAAAGATTCGTCACAAAAAGCGGTATGACTTTCTCGGGGAACTGATAGGGTCCGTAATTGTTCGTACAGCGAATGATCATGGCGGGATGCCGGAAAGTCTCCTGAAATGACCGCACCAAGAGATCGGCACCTGCCTTTGAGGCTGAATAAGGGCTATTGGGTAAAAGATGCGCACACTCATCCACAAAACCTTTTTTGATCGAGCCATAAACCTCGTCGGTGGACATATGAACAAAACGTTTGATCCCGCAGGCTAAAGAAGCCTCGAGCAAGGCCGCAGTCCCCATGATATTTGTTTTGAGGAAATCATCCGCGCTTTCGATGGAACGGTCCACATGAGTTTCTGCGGCAAAATGTACCACCGCCGAAACCTTTTTCATCAGCTTTAAGACAAGTTTCTTATCCGTGATGTCCCCTTTGACAAATTGATAGCGGGAAGATCCTTTGAGATCTTGAAGATTGGCCGGATTACCGGAGTAACTCAGCTTATCAAGATTCAGAACGCTCCAACCAGGACGATGGGCAAAAATATAATGTATAAAATTCGAGCCAATAAAACCGCAGCCACCTGTCACAAGAATTTGCTTCACTTTCGTTGTCTCCCATGTTTTTCAACCAGAGTCCCCGCTTTAAAAAGAGATTCGAATGTTCCGGCATCCGTCCAAAATCCCTTCAAAATGTCATATTCAAGTTTCCCTTGCTTTAAGTACCAATTATTGACATCCGTGATCTCAAGCTCCCCCCGTTTGGAGGGTTTTAAAGTTTTGATGAAATTAAAAACGGTCGCATCATACATATAGATGCCAATAACCGCATAAGAACTTTTTGGGTTTTTGGGTTTCTCGATGATCTCGGTGATCTTCCCCCACTTTAAAGTGGGCACGCCGAACCTTTCGGGATCCGGAACTTTTTTCAAAAGAAGCCGTGCACCGCTCTTCTGTTTCTCAAAATGCTGCACGTGAGTCGTAATATCTTCCTGAATGATATTATCACCCAAGATCACAACAATCTTATCGCCTGCCGCAAAGTGTTTTGCAAGACCAAGGGCATGAGCAATCCCGCCCTCACCTTCCTGATAAGTGTAATTGATATGGTGAAGCCCGAATTGCGCACCGTTCCCGAGCAGTCTCAGAAAATCTCCAGCTGAATTGCCTCCCGTAACGATTAAAATATCCTTAATGCCCGCCTGCACCAGCGTTTCAATCGGATAATAGATCATGGGCTTATCGTAAACCGGAAGCAAATGCTTATTGGTGACTTTCGTCAGGGGATGCAACCGACTGCCGAGCCCCCCCGCAAGGATAACACCTTTCATAGAAATGGACCTCCTGTGTTAAGCAGATGGACGACCGATACTTGTGTAGTTGAAACCGTGTTTTTTCATTTCAGGAGCGGAAAACATATTGCGTCCGTCGAAAAAGAATTTCCCAGTCATCTGACGCTTGAGTCGGGACCACTCCAGATTTAAAAACTCACTCCATTCCGTAAGCACAGCAACCGCGTGGGCGCCCTTGGCCGCATCGTAGGCATTGGCTGCCAATGTCACATTTTTAAATATTAACTTTGCTTTTTCCATCGCTTGAGGATCATAAGCCTGGATACGCACTCCCTCCCGCTGAAGCATTTGAATGATCGGGATCGAAGGCGCCGAGCGCATGTCATCGGTATCGGGCTTGAAAGCCAGCCCAAGCACCGCAATGGTTTTTCCTTTAAGCGAGCGCAAGGTGTTCTGTATTTTCTGCACAAAGTACTTCGCCTGAAATTCATTAATACGCAACACGCCGGCCAAAAGCTCGAAACGAGCGCCTAACTGTTCTGAAATATGCAGAAAGGCACTCAGATCCTTGGGAAAACAAGATCCCCCAAATCCGATACCAGCCTTGAGAAACTGCGCGCCGATACGGGGGTCGAGCCCCATACCAAGCACCACTTTTTCAACATCCGCACCCACGGCATCGCAGATCCGCGACAAGCCGTTTGCAAAAGAAATTTTTAGAGCAAGAAAGGAATTCGAAGCGTGTTTAATCAGTTCGGCACTTTTGATGTCCGTCACAATCATCGGAGCTTTCAAAGGACCGTAGAGTTCCCGGAAAATTTTTTCCGAACGTTCATTGGCCACTCCGATGACGATCCTGTCCGGCTTGAGAAAATCATGGATCGCAGACCCCTCTCTTAAGAATTCCGGATTCGAAGCCACATCAAAATGAACGCCTTTTTTGATGTTTCGCTTGATGGTCCGGAAAACCCACTCGCCGGTTTCGACCGGCACGGTGCTTTTTTCAACGATCAGACAATACTTGCGCAGATTTTTAGCAATTTGACGCGCCACTTTATCCACGAAAGTAAGATCGGCTTCCCCGTTGGCTCTGGACGGGGTATGAACACAAATAAAAAGGACTTCACACCGATTGACAACCTTCGCAATGTCCCCGACGAAAGAAAGCCGCTTCGCTTCCACATTGGTCAGCACCATCTCTGACAAACCGGGCTCATAAAAAGGCACTTTCCCCGTTTTCAGTGTGCGGATCTTATTTTCATCATGATCCACACACGTCACGGTATGTCCCAGATGCGCCAGACAAGCACCCGTCACTAAACCGACATAACCTGAGCCGATGATTCCTATTTTCATGAGATCCGTCCTATTTCTTTGAGGTTAAAACTGCGAAGCTCTTGGGTTATACCACGATTCATCCATAATGGATGAAAAACGGCCGCCTTCGTGATTAGCCCCCGCAACGGTATCACCGATACGCGGTTCCGAAAAGGTCGCACGACCGTTGCCGCCGCTTAGCGCCAAGTTCGGAAGCGCTTTCATACGAAATGTAAAGAAGAGAGTGTTATTGTTAGAATCGATGAGGGAATTACGAACACTGTAACCGAAGTCGAGAACAAAGTCATGCAAGTCACGAGACGCGGAGACCTGCCATTCGTTGTAGGAATTCGACGCGGTATCCCATCGGATGTAACCGCCTACTGCCCACAAATGGTTAAGCCGATATTGGAGATCAAAGACAAATTCATGGCTCGTCGAAATATCCTGATCCGTGTACCAATCATAATAATCATGAACATACCGTTGGCCAAAAAGAAACCGCCACTTTCCAGTCCGGATCGCGATATCATGATTCCAAAACTTGATATACGACATATACGTCCGAGAAAAATCAAAGGTTGCCCGAGCCTGATACTGCAACCACTCATAGGGACGAAGCGTTAATTCATTTTCGGAAAGCGTAAATTTATTGCCGCCGACATTCGCATCTTCCGGAGAAATCTCAAAATGCAAAAACGTGTTAAAACTGACAATATCGACCCGTTGGTTTTTTCCGCTAACCACGCGTTTGGTCTGAAGCCGGTTTTCTAAACCTAAAATAACCTGAGAAGCGTCATCAATCTTGTCCGTAGTGTCAAAATGATTAACGTGGTAACTGCTTAATGAAGAACTTGTTCCTTTAAAAACAACGCTCGGTTCGGCAATGTGCCTTAGCTGGTTCACTTCGATGCCAATTTTATTAAAACTGACATCAAGGGTTTTATAAAAATGAGTCCTCAAATCCGTGCCATACTCCATGACATTGCGATAAACCGATGCATCGGTGGTCAATTGCCGGCTATATTCCGTGCCCCGATAACCGGCAAACGGTGTAAAACTGAAATCATTCCAGCGTAACGGCATAAAAAATCGGCTATATGCATCCGTCCGCAGAGCTGTATGATCAAAATCATTGCGGCTTAAGGGAAATTCGGATAAATTGTCGAACTGGACACGGCTTTCGTTGTAAATAAGTTCTTTAACCACCGGCTGATTCTTCCAATCCAGGCGTATTTCCGGTAAACGTTCTACCATGGTTTCATAAGAATTCATTTTTTTCTCAAGATGGATCATGGCACCGTAGCGTTCGGTATTATGATTGGCCGTTAGAAAAGAAGTCGGCTGAACGTTGGCACGGTATTCATTTTCAAAAAAATCCTGAAGGAAATACTCATCCGCCGCGCGGTGATAGCGCAGAAGGATATTGGTATTGTCATCAATATCGGTGCGATGTTTCCACGTAATGCGACCTCGATTGCGGTCTTCACGTTGATCGTAAGGGTTTACCTCCGTTGATGAACCCGGAGGTTTATAGCCCGGGGTTGGGGCTTTCTTGTCTTGCGTTCCATAAATTTTAATACTGCCCTTTGCATATTTTCCAAATTCGTAATACTGATCCCATCCCGCGCCAAAACCCCGCTTGGAGCGCCAATCAATGTGTGCTTTTCCCCAAAGATGTTTGTTAAACGTCACACCCTTCAGCAATTCGATATACGCCCCATACTCCGAACTATAGCCAGCTGTCGCTTGAACCGGGATATTAGGCCAATTCAAGGGTATGTCGATAACAGGAAACCAAAAAACGGGCTTCCCAAGCACATAAATCGTCGCATTGTACATAATGAGTTTTTCACCCGTATACAAAGTCGCTTTTTTGGAGCGAATCTCATAATGAGGCTTGTCCAAATTACAGGTGGTCACACCCCCGTTTTTGATCTTGTTCACACCCTCCCGGATCTGTCGGATTTGTTCACCGCGAGCATACCATGGCGCGCTGAATGGCTCGGATCTGCTGATTGCCCGCCCATTCGGAAAATTTCCAGTATGCTTCCCAAAATCATAATAAACCTCCTCGCCACGGACAGTCGGAGTGTCGTTTTTAAATACAATCACATGCCCCTTGGCATAAGCTTGATTGGCATCCGATTCGACCTCCGCATAGTCGGCAAGCAATTTATAATTTTGGTAAGTAATGACCGCATTCCCGCGAGCAATAAGTTTTTTTGAATCTTTTTGATATTCTAAGCTGTCCGCAACAGCTTCAACCTTGCCAGTTTTCCGGTCATAAAAATCCTGGACAGGCGTCGATCGCACCGCCGCCGGCACCGATGCGGAAGATTTGGGAGAGGACTCCTGCAGGTCAGAATTTTCTGCAAAAAGGGAAGGACAAAGAAACGGCCAAAAACCAAAAATGATCAAAAATGCGAACACATTTTTTGTGATAAAAAAAAATTTTTTCACGATCTCTTCATATCCTTATAAAGACAGACTCGATTGCGCCCTTCCTCTTTGGCGCGATACATAGCTTCATCAGCCTGTTGGATCAGTTCTGAAGCAATAAGTTTTGTATCCGCTGTTTCCAAATCCGCGAACGAATCTCCCTCAAAAACCGCGATCCCTTGACTGACAGTCACTTTGGTTTTGTCATTATAGACTTGGAAATCATGGCGCGCGATATTCGAGCGAATACGTTCCGCAACTTCTGCTGCATTGGCCACCCTCGTTTCCGGCATTGCAACGATAAACTCTTCTCCGCCATAGCGGCCTACGAGATCCACGCGCCTCAAATTTCGTTTCAGCAGATCGGCCACCTCTTTGAGCGTTGCATCACCTACAAGGTGTCCGAATTCGTCATTATATCTTTTGAAATGATCGATGTCTAACATTAATACGGTCAGCGGTAACTTAAACCGTAGACTGCGTTTAAGCTCCTCTTCCAACCGCTCCATAAAATGGTGGCGTACAAAAACCTGCGTCAGCTCGTCAATAATCGAAAGCTCCCGAACGGTCTCATACAATTTGATTTTTTTGATCAGAAGAACGAGATAAGCGCTCAAGACTTCAACCCTGGCAAGATCTTCCTCTTGAATCCCATGGATTGAGAAAACCGCGATCATTTCATTTCCCTCTAAAATCGGAAAAGACCACCCATTGTCACGACGCAACATGGTCTTGGTGTTCTTCATCGCATTGAAGTCCGCCCGTTCCTGCGCTGCTAGCTCCCGTTCCTCTTCCTGAATACCTTCGGGCAGCATCTCATAGATTTTGACTCGAACCGCCTCGTCTTCCTGTCCAGGCTTCAAAATCAAAAAAATCCTCATCGTTTGAAATGCAAGTTCCGACTTTAATTTTTTCAGCAAAAATTCCGCAAGCGTTTCAAAATCCATACATTCGCTAAAATCCCTAGCAATCTCAAACAGGTTCATGAGACTTCCAACTTGCGTCTCAAGATGACGCAAACTATTCAAACGCATCTGATACTTCCCTTGAAGTGATTCCAGATTTTTTCGTACATTCTCTTTTCTTTCGTCCGCAATCTTGAAAAAACGTCTCAGTTCCCAGAAGTACGTACAAAACGCAAAAAACAAAGCGCCCTGTACCATCAAAAGCATGAACATGCGGGGTTGAGGATGCTGGAATAAAAACCAACCGTGTATCAAAACCATCCCTGCCAAGCAAAGGACAAATAGTAAGTAGATTTTTTCTTTCAAAAAATAAAATAGCGGAAAAAGCCAGAGAGGCGAAAGAAGATAATAGACCAGCAAAAGCTCCCGTGCTTGAAAGAAAACGAAAACCGCCATCCCCAAAAAGACGGCGAAAATCAGGAGATGCTTACGCATACGCGGTTCCTTCCTTCACGTTTTGCCCGGTACAGCGCTTGATCGGCTTTTTGAACCAAAACTTCGAGATCCATCGTGTCATCCGGCAGATTCGCCAATCCAACCGACACAGTCATATTGACCTGTTCCCTGCGGATAAAAAATGACGTCTTCTCAACAGCCTTGCGGACTTGTTCCGCAACCTTCAACGCCTCGGCTTTTTCCGTTTCAGGAAGAAGGACCGCGAATTCTTCGCCACCATACCGCGCCAAAATCACATTCTTCAGATTCTTTTGAAGAATTTCGGAAAACTGCACAAGCATCAGGTCGCCGCCTTGGTGGCCAAAACGATCATTACATTCTTTAAAATGGTCGAGGTCACACATAAGAAGCGACATGGTTTTTTTATTAAGAAGCGTACGGCGATGTTCTTCTTTGAGACGGTCAAAAAAATACCGGCGGACAAAAAGTCCTGTCAATGCATCTTTAATCGCCAATTCTTCCGTCTTCTCATACAGCATGGCATTAGAAATCGCGGAAGAAGCTAGCGTGGCAATGGCATCAAGAAGACGCAGGTCGTCATGGCTAAAAACGTTCGGGCGCGTGGCATGAATGGCCAAAGTCCCCATCACACGACCTTCGTGAAAAAGCGGCGCCACAATAAGGCTTCTGATGTTTTCTTTTTTCTCCACATCGCCCAACACAAAACGAAAATCTTCCTGGCTATCCATCACAATAAGCCGCCGACGATTTTTGATGCACCAAAAATCAAAAATATCTCCCTGCTTGGCGCTCCAACTGCCTACAGGTCTCATCCGACGTCTTGCAACCACCGGCAATTTTCTCTCTTCAGCGTAGGCAAGCGTTACTTTTGAATAGTCACCTCGCGGAATGAAATCCATCGAACGATCCACGGTTTTTTGAGCGAGTTCTCCCCAGGAAAGACTTACCGTTAACTCTTCGGCCAGCTTCCTGAGATTGTAATAAGTGGAGTATTTTTCAAAAAAAGTGCTGATTCCTTCGCCCTTGGCCTTGAATGTGACCTCAAGATTATTCAATTCATCTTGATATTTTTCTTGCTCGATACCCACCATGGCAATATGGGTCTCAAAGTATTGCTCCACGCGATAAAGGATGACAAGAATCCCGCCATAGACAAGAAAAGACCAGAAAAAAACAGGAAATTTTGTAATTGAAACAATAAAAAGGACCATCGGGATAAGAAATCCCAGAATCAGGATATTCACCCCAATCCACTTAAACCGCCACCAGGTCGTAAAAACAGGCAGGGCAAAAGCCACTAGACAAAGCGCCATGCGGTGAAGGTATATCTCCGGAATCACAGAATCCCCAAGATGAGAGAGAGAGTAAACGATAAGATAGGTGAGGAGAAAAATCAAACCGACGCCTACCGCAAAAGCAATCTGACGTCGGGTTCGGGAGCCCATAGTCCAGGTCATCTGCACTACGAAATTGCAATACCCGTGAGAGGATCGAAGAAATGTGCCTTGCTCATATCAAAAACCACCTGCAGATCCTGGTTCATGGTGGCCGTATCTTGATTGGAAACCCGCACTACAAAGTTATTGCTGCCGGAAGTGACATACAAATAGATTTCAGAACCCATCGGCTCCACCACATCTACCGTAGCGGTGATAGTGAACTCTGGCCTCGCGTCCTGCGCGAAAATTTTATCGTAGATGTCTTCGGGGCGAATCCCCATCGTAATGGTTTGCCCTTTAAATTGGGCAATTCGGGAATAAAAATGAGGCAAAATGCGCAGTTTAATATTGCGATCGCTAAAGAAATAGTCGCCGTCCTCAGCAAGAATGGTGCCCTTCAGGAAGTTCATTGGTGGAGAACCGATAAAACCGGCCACAAATTTATTGTTTGGCCTTTCATAAAGATTCACGGGATCGGCCACCTGTTGGACAATGCCGTGATGCATGACTACAATGCGATCTCCAAGCGTCAAAGCTTCCACTTGGTCATGGGTCACATAGATCATGGTCGATTGCAACCGGTTGTGAAGTTTTTGAAGTTCCATGCGCATCTGAACGCGTAATTTCGCGTCAAGATTGCTGAGAGGCTCATCGAAAAGAAACACTTTCGGCTTGCGGACAATCGCGCGCCCAACCGCAACACGTTGCCGCTCCCCTCCGGAGAGCTCTTTCGGACGGCGCTTGAGCATTTCTAAAGTAAGCCCCAGGATCTCCGCAGCCTCATGAACACGTCGCTCGATCTCTTTAGCCGGATAGCGGCGCAATTTTAATCCGAACGCTAGATTTTCATACACCGTCATGTGCGGGTAAAGTGCATAATTCTGAAAAACCATGGCGATATCGCGATTCTTGGCAGGCACATCATTGACAAGCACGTCTTCGATGAAAATCTCACCTTGGGAAATATCTTCCAGACCGGCAATCATCCGCAACGTGGTTGACTTGCCACAACCGGAAGGTCCGACAAGGACTACAAATTCGCGGTCATGGATTTCGAGATTGACATTATTAACGGCGCGGACATCATCTTTGTAGATCTTCGAAAGGTTCTTCAGTGAAACATTCGCCACTTGGCTGATCCCCTTTTAGGCCTTCATGCAAGATATTCGAGCAAAAGCCCGAGCTTTTGTTTCAAATTTTTCCGTTCGACCACCATGTCCACAAAACCATGCTCCATCAAAAACTCGGAAGTCTGGAAATCTTCGGGAAGTTTTTGCCGGATGGTCTGCTCGATCACGCGAGGCCCCGCAAAGCCCAAAAGAGCATGCGGTTCCGCAATGATTAAATCCCCCAACGATGCAAAACTTGCCATGACACCACCCATCGTCGGATTGGTAAGAACCGAAATAAAAGGAAGTTTCTCTTTCTGAAAACGATTCAACACCACCGAAGTCTTGGCCATTTGCATCAGGCTGAGGGCCCCCTCATACATGCGGGCACCACCGCCGGAACCAGAGACAATAATCAGCGGAAGTTTTTTCTCCAAGGCATATTCAACAAGCCTTGTGATTTTTTCTCCGACCACGGAACCCATCGAACCCATGATGAATCGGGAGTCGGTCACTCCCAGGGCACAGCCTTTGTTTTCAATTTTCGCTTCACCCGTGACACAGGCTTCTTTGAGGCCTGTTCTTTTCTGATCTTGCTTGATCTTCTCTCGATAAGATTTGACTGCGGAAAATTTAAGAGGATCTTCGGAAACCAGGTCGGCGTTGATCTCCACAAAAGACCCTTCATCGACAAGATGGCGGATACGCTCCCAAGCCCCCATGATAAAATGATAAGAGCACTTCGTACAGACCAGAAGGTTCTCTTTAAGAGTCTTATTGAACATCACCGTCTGACAATTCGGACATTTGGTCCAAAGTCCAGCAGGCATGTTTTTCTTTTTAAGACCCTTCGTTGTCAAAAGGGCTGGTGCTTGCGCCATCAAAATACATCCCTCTCAAAACCGATATAGTCATCATCGGTTGATGAAAAAAAACCACGAGTGAATATCTCTCGGAATCCTTTCCCGTGGTAGGCATTTTTTATTTGTAACACGCAACCATTATAAAAAATTAGCGCGGTGTGTCAATTTCTTTCTTCCCTGTAAGTATCGAAATCTCCTGACTTTACAACATTTTTTTTGCATGGTATGTTCTTTATATGGATCCCAAGCTCAATCAAACACAATCTCAGAAAATGCAGCTTTCACCGCAAATGCGCGAGTACCTGAGACTTCTTCATTTACCGATCGCCGACCTGCGTCTTGCTGTCGAAGAGGCGTTGGAGGCCAACCCGATGTTGGAGGAAGTTTCGCGATCCGTCGAGATTGAATATCCGGACGTAACCGCCTCAAAACCAAAGGACATCGAGGATGATAGCGGAGACGGAGAAGCTCTTTCCGGCGATTGGACTGATAAAGAGCCGCTTTTATTTCCTAAGACACCGATTGACCTTTCCCGGCGAAATGCGGATGACCTTCAAAAAATCAAGGACTTCCAAGAGACTCTCATCACAAGACCCGAGAGTCTTTTTGATTATCTTGAATGGCAGCTCCATTTTTTAGATCTCGATGAGAAGCAAAAAAAAATAGCCGAACAAATCATCGGCAATATCGACCAGGATGGCTACCTGAAAGTTTCTCTGGAAGAAATTGCTTCGGAAGCAAAATCGACTATCCCCGAGGCACAAGACATTCTCGACAAGATCCAGAAGCTGGATCCCCCAGGAATCGGCGCCCGCGATCTCCGGGAAGCACTTTTGATCCAGCTTCAACGGCACAAGACCGGAACAACGCTTGCGAAAGAAATTGTCCAAGATCATCTCGGATTAATCGCCAAAAGAGATTTCAGAATTCTTTCAAAAATCTTCAATGCCAGCGAAGAAGAAATTAAAAGGGCCGTCAGTCTTATTTCAAGACTCGAGCCGAAACCTGGGCGAAGCTTTTACGTTGAAGAACCTATCGCAGTCACTCCCGACGCGACGATCTCGATCAAGGACGGTACGGAAGAAGGCCTCGAGATCGAAATCCATAATGAACTCATTCCAGAGATCCGCATTAATCACGAGTATCGAAGTTTGATGCGCGATAAAAACACCGACAATAAAACAAAAGAGTTCCTTCGGACTCGGCTCGCAAGCGGTGTCGATTTCTTAAAGGCGTTGGAACTGAGAAAATCCACCTTACGTTCCATCACGGAAGAAATCGTACGAGCTCAACCGCTTTTTTTTACACGAGGTTTCTCGCAGCTACGTCCACTGCGACTTAAAGATATTGCCGAACGCCTTGGGCTCCATGAATCAACCATCAGCCGAGCCATTCATGCCAAGTACTTGAAAACACCGCAGGGCACTATTCCCTATAAAAGCTTTTTTTCGCAAAAAATAGAGACGGAAGATGGCGAGAGCGAATCTCAAAAAAGCATCCTGGAGCGGATTCGAATGCTCCTCGAAAAGGAAAATGCCAAAAAACCTTGGAGTGATCAAGCCATTGTAAGATTGTTAAAAGAGGAAGGGATCCCTATTGCAAGGCGAACGGTCACAAAATACCGAGAACTGCTCAAGATACCTCCCTCCCACCTGCGCCGCAACTAAAAGCATTCCACGCTTCGCAGCAAGTTCACACGAGGTTTCATCGTGACCTCATCTTCCAAAGACGTATGAGACGTATCTGCTGCGGGTCATTCATCCTATCAATCAGCAGTTGCGCATCCCGTTCGAAGAACTTCGAAGTCTCATCGCCGCCGAAATCTTTCATTTTTAATTTTAAAGACGAAAGTATCATGTTGGTCTTATAGGAGGCAATCACAAGTTTTCTGACTCGATCCTCGAAATATCGGATCTGGATATTTTTTTCGTCGGGAGAATTTGTCTTTTCGAAAACAAGGATCAAGTATTCATCCGGAAAATTCTCAATACGCTGTTTGTACTCACTCACTTTAGGCGAAGAAAAATAAATGGAGGCGGGCATACTCAAATACCGGAGATCATCGCTTTCACGAAATATCCTGTAGACCGTAACACGAATTCCAGGCACGCGAACAGCTAGCTCGGCAGTCACATCATCTCCGATCCGAACTCCGACCGCATAGACGCTGAAGAAATGATCACCTCGAAGTTTATTGTTCCGATTGACCAGAATCCTCAAGGGACGAGTGCCAAGACCGGATAGATCCTGCACCGTCACATGAGCTGGTTTGCCATTCAAGAAAATTCTCGGTGTGTCCGAATCCGCCTCAAACGCCAAGGACGAACTTGAGACAATAACCAGCAAAAAAAATAGGAAAGAAATACTGCCTGAAATTTTTTTAAACATAGTTTATTTTAAATTAATGAAGATTAAAAAACATCACAAACCGCCCGATATGGAAATGATCGATTTACACTTTGCCTTGAGGTCTTTGATCTATTTCGCTCAAAATCTCCTGAAAAGTAAGTTGTTTAGGGACACCTGTCGTTGAAGTGGATACCGCGGTATGAGTATAATGCTCATCGCCTGGTTTCACATGCATCTCATACGCAACTGTGCCCGCAGTCCCGACAGCAATGGCCACTCCGGTTGCACCGTAGAACCCCGCACCGCCCGTGGCACCCGTCGACGCTGCCGCCGCAGGCAATGCCGCTGCGGCCACCATACTTCCGGCTACCCCAAGTGTTGCGATCGTCGCGGCAAACACATAAACCTTGGTCCGATCGCTGACCGGACCATCATAAGGGATGCCCTTTGCATAAGCATCCAGCATTTTATAATCCGGACGCACCTCCCGCTTGACAAAACCTTTGAAAGGATCCGCGGGATTGTTTTCAGATCGAATACTTACAAACGGTTTGCCGGTTTGAGGATGCTCGCGGATAAAAACATCCGCCATCGGTTTTCGCATGGCTTCATTTTCCATTCCAAAAGAAAAACCATGAAACGAAAGAAGACATATGACAATTGCGGTTATCTTTTTCATGCCTTTCCTCCCTGCCAACGATTGCTGCGAATCGCATCCTGAATGTGGAGGATCATGGTTTCAACGTTGTTTTCAAGCGAAGCATTTAAATTGATCTGAGGTCCTCCTTTTTTAGCAAAAACCCGCCGTGCGTCACTCGATCCTGTATTTTGGAACCGATCCATCAAATTTAAGTTCTGGTCAAAAACTAGGGTTTCCGTTTCAAATGACAGTGCCTGACCTTTCAAGGTGACGTCATTCAAAAATGCCCTGGGTCTGATATAAACAAGATAGGGCACAGCGTATCTCGAAAGTATTTCTTGAGAAGGCTCGTTCTCGATGAGAATAAATTCGCTGAATCCCTGCTGGAATCCTTCGATAAGGATCGGAATGTACGCCTCTCCAATGTGATAAGTTTGCGGGTCGGCAAAACGGCCGCCTTTATTTTTAGAGATAAGACCGGGCAGAGAGGGATCCAAATAGACTGCCAACCGCTGATTCTGCGTTTGCACGTGTGTATAGAAGCGCTGTGAAAGGACGGCTGGGGCGTGGATATCCCAACCAAACAATGTCGCGCATCCCGAAAAGGCCAAACACGCGAATACCGCCACACAAGATTGTCGCCAAAAAAGAATCCTCATCGCTTTTATTTTATCATGAAAACAACTCGTCAACGACTCGAAGAATAACCGACAGACCATCAAGGCCTCCAACTTATTAAAAATTAAAATGTATCCGGCATTTAAATCTATTTCAATTTTTATTGATTTCCATTAGTCTGTTATCAAATTCTTGGTCATTCAGCAGCCAGAAAGTCACATACACCAATCAATGAAACTTAGCATCCCGAGCACGATCAGTTTAACATCCCGAAACCCTTCGGCGTTAATTTTCAGAGCGTCTTTGATTTTTTTTCTAATCATCAATGCCATTTTTTTACGGTTTAACTTTTTATCTTTTTTTGAACCGATGGACTCGGGAGGATTTCAGGCCCTCGCCTACAGGCTTCTGGAACACCAGAAACCCTACGTCGATTTTCTTTATCACAGCGGCCCTGTGTTTCCTCTGACCATGGCATTATTTATGACCCTTTTCGGGTTCGGGAAAGCTGCTATTTTCGCCCATTTATTATTCACAAGTTCTGCTTACATTCTTTTTACCTATTGGATCGCAAAAAAATTCCTTCCCCCTGCATTTGTTTTCTTTATCTTGCTTGTCACCACGGTTTCTTTCCACTGGTTCTATCCTTTTCCCAATTTCGGAACGGATGCCCTGCTGTGGAGTCTTATCGGAGTTTGGTTTTTATTACGTGCGGAACCTTTTAAAAATCCTTCGAGTGCCTTTGTGCATCATTTCGGATGTGCGCTCTCCGGAGTTTTAGCTTGTTTTACGAAATATAATTTGGGCCTTCCTTTTGTGTTGTTTTTCTTTATCGTCTCTTTCTTTTCATCTTTCCGTCCCGCCGCCTTGCTCGGGTTCCTGCTCGGTATGTTTTTAACCGTCTTCCTTTTGCGTATTTTCTTAATACCGGACTTTCACGCATTCCTTTTTGGCAACCTTCTGCCTTACACCATCACCCAAAGCAATCGTATCGCGGACATTTTAAAACCCCAGACGCTCATGATTCACGCATACTTTCCTGTGCTCCTTGTAACCCTTTTTTATATTTTTCCGCACACAAAACAATTTCTCAAATTAACCGTTCTCCTAACGCTAAGCACTTTAGGCGCCATTATCTTTTTCTCTACGAATTCCGCCCATTTTTTTTCAAATGTGCCACTCCTCCTGGGATTCATTCTTATCTGCCAAACATACGGGAGTGATCAGAACTCTGAGATGAGAACAGGTCTTCGACAATTCAAGTATGGTTTGGCAGCTTTGTTTGTATTAGGGATATCCGTCATGGCATATTTTTCGGCCTTTACTCTCGCTCTTTTAAAAGATTACCATCGCCAAAATACCTATAAACTTCAGACCGAACCCCTAAAGGGATGGTCGAGTCCCTCTTCCTGGGGGCCGGCCCTTGATCATCTCGTCCCTCTCATTCGCCAGCAGATACCTAAGACCGATTCGATGGCTGTTTTAACTGAAATGGAAATTCTTTATCCATTGACAGGTCATAAGAGCTTCAAAGGGCTTCCCCTGAATTTTTTTATGCCGCACCTGGAAAGATCCGAAAAAACTCAATCTGACATCCGAAATGCGATTATTCTGAACCCGCCTGACTGGATTATTACGGAAAACCGACATTATCCCCTTTTCCCCTTTAACGTCATCGTCCATATCACAGGTCTGGATAATTTTCTTCTCCAAAACTACAGAACTGTTCACACATTTGGTTATTATGTTGTGTTAAAAAAAATCAATCATCAAATCTAATTTGTTATCCCACCAAATAAGTTTCTCAATGGAGAATAGTTCTGTCAGAAAAAATGCTGAGTGCTTTTGGAAATTTTTGTATCTGGAGGATTGTTTTGAGAAATAGCGGAAAACAAGCTGGCGGTCGGAGTTGAACCGACGACCTACGGTTTACGAAACCGTTGCTCTACCAACTGAGCTACGCCAGCATGAGGGAATTATAGCACTATTGCTATGCAAAATACGACAAGGTCTACCTAAGACTTAAGAAAAGAATCGATTGCCTGCGCGGCCTGACGTCCCTGGCTGATGGCCCACACCACAAGCGAAGCACCGCGAACAGTATCCCCAGCCGCAAAAATTCCGGGGACCGAACTCATATAATTTCCGTTCGTTGCGACATTGCCGCGAACATCAAATTGAACACCGAGATCGGCAAGAAATTTTGAGTGTTCGACATGGACAAAACCCATGGCCAGAAGCACCAGATCCACTTGAACCACAAAATCAGATCCCGGGATTTCCTTCATGAGATATTGTCCCGTAGTTTTATCCATTTCCCAATGAACTCGTTTGCAATGAGCTTCTTTGACCCTTCCGTCTGCGCCGACAAACTTGCTAGTCGTAATGGCCCAGTCGCGATCACAACCCTCTTCATGGGAAGTGGAAGTTCGAAGGATCTTCGGCCAGTTCGGCCATTCCGGATTCCATGGTTCCTTCCAATCCAACGGTTTGGGAAGAATTTCAAATTGATAAACCTTGGATGCCCGCTGGCGGTTCGACGTGCCCACACAGTCCGATCCCGTATCGCCGCCGCCAATCACCAACACATTTTTTCCTTCGGCAGAAATGATCTGCCCCGCATGAACCTCTCTGGCAATTAATTTATTAGAAAGCGTTAAGAACTCGAGTGCAAAATGAACGCCTTGCAACTCACGCCCCGGAATTTTGAGGTCACGGGGTTCGCCGGCTCCCATGGTTAAGAGAATGACGTCAAATTTTTTCTTTAATTCCGCGGCCAAAACATCGACCCCGACATGAACCTTTGTCTCAAACCTGACACCTTCACTTTTCATTTGCTCGAGGCGACGGTCGATCACCCATTTCTCGAGCTTGAAATCCGGGATCCCATACCTCAAAAGCCCGCCGATTTTTGCTGATTTTTCAAAAAGCGTCACTGAATGGCCCATGCGACGTAGCTGTTGGGCTGCCGCAATTCCAGCAGGGCCAGATCCGATGACCGCTACTTTTTTCTTTGTTTCAATTGCGGGAGTCTTCGGCCTGACCCAGCCTTCGGCAAACGCCTTTTCAATGATGGCAAGTTCAATTTGTTCAATAGTGACGGGTGCTGAGTTAATCGACAAGGTGCAAGCCGTTTCACACGGTGCAGGACAAACGCGCCCTGTGATCTCCGGCAGATTGTTTGTAAGACTCAAGCGCTCATAAGCTTCTTTCCACTGCCCGCGATAAACCGCATCATTCCACTCTGGAATCAAATTAAAAACGGGACAGCCAAGTGCATGACAGAATGGAATCCCGCAATCCATACATCGTGCACCCTGCTTATGGATTTCCTCTGAAAGCAACGGTGCTGTGATTTCTTTATAATCCTTAAGGCGTTCCGCAATTGCCCGCTTTCCGGATAGAACCCGCTGATATTCTAAAAAACCATCCGCTTTCCCCATTATGGAAAAACCTCCTCGGTCATGTCCGCTACTTCCGAGCTCCTCATTTGACGTTCTTTGAGTCTTGCAAGTGCTTTTTTATAGTCCATGGGCATCACTTTCACAAAACGCGGGAGCATTTCATCCCAGCTCGCAAGAATGCCTTTGGCATACTGACTACCGGTAAATTTGACATGACGTTCAATATGTGATTTCAGGAATTTCTGGTCCTCTGGATCCACAACCGGCTCAATATCAACCATCTCAAGATTGCAACGCGTATCAAATAGCTGGTTCTCATCCAGTACATAGGCAATGCCACCGCTCATCCCGGCAGCAAAATTCACACCGGTTTCACCAAGGATAATCGCCCTTCCCCCTGTCATATATTCACAGCCATGATCACCAACGCCCTCGACGACCGCAAGCGCCCCGCTGTTTCGCACACAGAACCGCTCACCGGCCCGTCCGTGGATATAAACTTCGCCGGACGTGGCACCAAAAAGGTTCACATTTCCTGTAATAATATTATCCTGAGGCCTGAAGGTTGCAGAGCGGGAAGGATAAACGATGATGCGACCTCCCGAAAGGCCCTTCCCAAAATAATCGTTTGCGTCCCCTTCGAGTTCAAAAATAATCCCATGCGCGAGAAAAGCCCCGAAACTCTGCCCGGCAGATCCGTCAAACTTGATATGCAGGGTATCTTCGGGCAATCCCTGCAAACCATACCGTTTTGCGATTTCATAGCTCAAGGTCGTTCCCACCGTCCTGTTGCAATTGCGGATCCTTTGTTCAAGCACCATGGGTTGTTTGAACTCGATGGCGTTCTTCGCTTTTCGAATCAGAGCGGGATCCAACGAAAGCGAAAAGTCAGGCTGAGGACTTGTGAGACAGCGAACCGATCCACCTTCCGGAACTTCAGGTTTTGCCAAAACCTTCGTAAAATCAAGCCCTTTAGCTTTGTAATGTTCGATGGCATCATTCACTTCGAGGAGATCCACGCGACCGACCATATCTTCAAATTTTCTGAAGCCCAGTTCGGCCATAAGCTCGCGGACCTCTTGCGCGACAAATTTCATAAAGTTCATCAGGTGCTCGGGTTTTCCTGCAAAACGTTTCCGCAATTCCGGGTTTTGCGTCGCCACCCCGACCGGACAAGTATTTAAATGACACTTTCGCATCATAATGCAGCCCAGCGACACGACCGAAGCCGTACCAAACCCGAATTCTTCGGCCCCAAGCAATGCGGCGATCACAACATCTCGTCCTGTTTTAAGCTGACCATCCGTCTGAACTCGAATGCGGCCACGCAGTTTGTTCCTAATTAACACCTGCTGCGTTTCAGCCAAACCGATCTCCCACGGCGAGCCGGCATATTTGATCGAAGAAACCGGCGAAGCGCCCGTTCCCCCATCATGGCCGCTGATAAGCACCATATCGGCTTTTCCTTTCGCAACACCGGCTGCCACAGTGCCAACACCGACTTCTGAAACAAGCTTTACCGAGATGCGGGCTTCGGGATTTGCGTTTTTGAGGTCGAAAATCAATTGTGCCAAGTCTTCGATGGAATAAATGTCATGATGAGGCGGCGGCGAAATCAGCATTACACCCGGTGTGGAATGGCGCACTTTTGCGATCATCTCATCAACTTTATGTCCCGGCAACTGACCTCCTTCACCCGGCTTTGCACCCTGAGCCATTTTGATCTGAAGCTCTTTGGAATTCACAAGATAATTGATGGTCACGCCAAACCGCGCGGAAGCGACTTGTTTGATCGCGCTTTTTTTGGAATCGCCATTCGGCAACGGCTCATACCGCACTTCATCCTCGCCCCCTTCGCCGGAATTACTGGCAGCTCCCAAACGGTTCATGGCAATGGCCATGGTTTCGTGTGTCTCTTTGCTGATTGAACCGAAGGACATGGCGGAAGACACAAAGCGTTTGATTATGGAATCCGCAGATTCCACCTCCTCGATAGGAACGGGCGAACCTTTTTTAAAACGGAAAAGCCCTCGGAGCGTGCAAAGATTTTTCTGAATATCATTGACTTCGGACGAATATTTTTTAAAAGCCGCATAATCCCCCTCACGAACCGCTTTCTGGAGGAATGTCACGGCGAGCGGCGACCAAAGATGCTTTTCCGAAAAAAGCCTGTATTGGTAATTGCCGCCGGAATTCAACGTTTCAACAGGCGCTTGAGGTTCTTTAAATGCTTCCTGAAATCGCATGAGAGTTTCTTTTTCAATGACCTTGATACCGATCCCGTTGATACGTGAAGCCGTACCAGGAAAATACTTTGCCACAAATTCATCATTCAAGCCGACCGCCTCAAAGATCTGAGCTCCACGATAACTGCGGATCGTGGAAATACCCATTTTAGACATCACTTTAAGCAAGCCTTTTTTAATCGAGGTAATGTAATTTTCAATCGCAGCTTCGAGGGTTAAACCCGCGGATAACACATTGCGGTTTTTTAAATCTGCCAATGTCTCAAACGCCAGATAAGGGTTGATGGCATTAACCCCATAAGCAATCAAACAGGCAAAATGCTGGACTTCACGCACCTCGCCCGTTTCCAGCACAAGCCCGACAAGATAACGCTTCCCTCGTCGGATCAAATATTGATGAACGGCCGTAGCAGCCAAAAGCGCGGGAATCGGCGCATTTTCGGGACCCACCTCACGATCACTGAGAATCACCAGAGAACATCCTTCATCGACTTTTTTCTCTACTTCCTTGCAAAGCATCTCCACAGCATTTTCAAGACCTTCGATAACGGCCTTGGGATTAAAAATCATGGAAAGTGTCGCAACCTTTAAATGTTCAAGCGTCGAATTCCTTAACCGGTGCACATCATCATTCGTTAAAACAGGATGGGACAATTTAAGCTGGCGGCAATGCTCCGGAGTTTCGTCAAGCAGGTTCCATTGGCGTCCCACAAAGCTCATCAAGGACATGACAAGATTTTCACGATACGGATCGATCGGCGGATTGGTGACTTGGGCAAAAAGTTGCTTGAAATAATTGTAAAGGAGTTGCGGACGAGTTGATAACACGGCAAGCGCCGCATCGTTCCCCATGGAACCCACGGGCTCTTGCGCATTTTCGGCCATCGGTCTGAGAATTATATTTTCGTCTTCAAGCGTATACCCAAAAATGCGCTGACGGACCGCCAGCGTTTTTTGATCGACCTCCACCGGCCCTGGAACCTGCAATAATCCCCGCAGTTCGATCTTGTTCTCTTCAAGCCACTGCCGGTACGGTCGGTGCCTTGAGATGGCGGATTTGATCTCATTGTCCTTGATCACCCGTTTTGACGCCGTATCCACCAAAAACATTTTCCCTGGGGCGAGTCGTCCCTTTTCAAGAATATCCGGAGGATTCAAATCCAGCACACCCACCTCAGAAGCCATCACCACAAGCCCGCTTTTAGTGATCACAAACCGCGCAGGCCGGAGACCGTTTCGGTCTAGTGTGGCGCCGACCTTCACTCCGTCCGTGAATGCAATCGCCGCAGGACCGTCCCACGGCTCCATAATAGCCGCATGGTATTCAAAAAACGCACGCTTGGCCTCGCTGATGTGGTATTTAGCGCCAAAGGCCTCCGGCACCATCATCATCATCGAATGTTCCGCCGAACGTCCTCCCATTGTCAAAAGTTCGAAGACATTATCAAAAATAGCGGAATCGCTTAAAGAGGGATTGATGATTGGTAAAAGCTTTTTGATTTCAGCGCCGAATAAATTGGAAGAAATCCGGACTTCGCGGGCCATCATCTTATTAATATTCCCGCGGAGGGTATTGATCTCACCGTTATGCGCCAAAAAACGGAACGGGTGCGCGAGAGGCCAGGATGGAAAAGTATTCGTGGAATAACGCTGGTGAACGACCGCAAGAGCACTGATAAAATCGGTATCAAGAAGATCCGGATAGAAATCCGCAAATTGCGGAGCGGCAAACATGCCTTTATAAACAATCGTACGGCACGAAAGCGAAGGGATATAGAAATCCTCCACAGACCATCCTAGGCTTATGGCCTCGTTCTCTAGAACCTTTCGCAGAATATAGAGTTTACGCTCAAGAGCGATAGCTTCAAGACCTTCAAAAACAACAAAGACCTGCCAAATGGACGGCATGGCAGCACGCGCCATTTCGCCAAGACAATCCGGCTGAATCGGGACTTCACGCCACCCAAGCACCTTGCCACCTTCTTTGGCAGTCTGTGCCGCAATCATTTTGCGAGCGCGTTCGGAATCGTTTTCACTGCGCGGCAAAAACACCATTCCCGTACCATATTGGCTTTCCCCGGGAAGTTTGAAATTCAGAGTTTTGCCGAAAAACTTGTGCGGCATTTGGATGATCATGCCTGCACCGTCACCGGTCTTGAGATCACCTCCGACGGCACCTCGATGCACCAGGTTACAAAGGATCTTCACCCCGTCCCGGACAATCTGATGGGAACGCGTCCCGTCAATCCTGACGACAAAACCTACCCCGCAAGCATCATGCTCATAACTGGGATCATACAATCCATTATGTTCCATGGACAGCCTCAATCTGATAAAACTTTTTAAAAACGTTAAACGAAAAAAATATCGGACAGCACATTAGCTATTCAGATGATGCAAGATTAGGGCAGAGGCAGGCAGATGCTATTCTACAGATTTTTAGTACTGCTTCAAGATTAAATTTCAAACACTTTTTGTAATTATAATTAATGAGAATTTTTTAAATAAAAAAAACCGATCATGGTTTTACCGTCCACAATTTCCCCCTCCCGGATCATCCTTCCGATCTCGGAAAGGCTGAATTTCCCCAATTCAAAATCCTCATCTTCATCTTTAGGCGCTGTCGCCGGCTTTAAGGCGGAAGCCAAGAAAAGATGCATGCTTTCCCCGGAAACTCCCGGGGTCGGATAAAACTGAAGAAGCTTTTGGAGTTTGCCAGGCTTGTGACCAATTTCCTCCATCAATTCGCGTTGGGCGGCAGCCGCAAAACTTTCACCGGCTTCCCGACCTCCTGCCGGAAATTCCCAAAGCCGTTTTCCGATAGGAAAACGAAACTGCCGGACCAAGACATAAACATCCGATGCAATCCTCGGGATAATCACGACGCATCCCGGATGTTCCAAAATTTGTCTCGATAAAATCTTCCCATGCGGAGTACGAACCTTGCAATCCACAAGATGGATCGGTCCTTTTGAGAAAATCGTTTTTTTGTCAAAAATTTGATACTGTTTGCTTCTCATAAAAATCGGCCCCCTTCAGACGAGCCGGTTAGATTTTGCTGTGTGCCTACAAGATGTAGCGATAAAAACCCGCTTATTTAAAAAGTTCTACTCTCGTCCTTGCGATTTTTCCTTATAAAACAGCGCTCCCCGCCCGTAAAGGCGGGGAGCTTTTGCCGCACTAGATATTTTTTTCTTTTGTATTTCACCAGTATGACTTCAACAAACCAATCTCGATCATACCAGCCGACATTTCATTTAAATTAAAATATTCCCCTACTTCTTAGCTGTGGAACCGCATCCACAACAAGTGGCAAACTGAACACCGTTATCAGGAAGCGGCAAATCCAGCACCAATGGGAATGTGAGCAAATGAATCGCACCGCCAACCTCGTTTACAATCGCATCCGTAAGTCCTTTGCCAAGCCCCGTCCATAGGCTGTCACAACTTTCACACTTCTTGGAGGCGCGAATCGGCTCAAAGAAAAGATCTGTCCATCCCAGAAGAGTGTTTGTTAAACCAAACTGGAGTTTTCCGGAAACTTTATCGCCATACGTCGCTTCTTCTGTCCACGGACTGGCTGCAAAACCTACCGCTGGTAACACCAGCATCGCTAACAAAAGCAAAAAAGTCGTCGCTTTTTTCATGTTAATCTCCTTTTTTTATGTTCACTAAAACCCTTACGATTCCGCTCCAAATCGGTGCCAGTTTAGCTCTATCTGTTTTATTCTGTCAAGCGTGTTACTTCCGTTTCCGTTCGAAAACACGATAGACTTCTTTTACATCAAGTATGTCTTGTGTCGATTGCTAAGAAAAAAAGCGGGATACGGGAATCGAACCCGTCTGACCAGCTTGGGAAGCTGGGACATTACCACTATGCTAATCCCGCTTGTTATTCTTTGACATTCCTGGGGAAGAGGAATCATCCCCAACGCATTTTTTCGTTAAACAAAGTTAGAACTAGATCCGTCTACCACCACCGGTAAGGCTTAACCTAAAGAAACCTCATAAAAACCTTATTAAATTTTACAGATTTTTTTCAAAACTTCCAGCCGTTTATCAAAGTTCTCGCGCTTCACTTCGCGGAGTCTTTCGAGACCGAATTTCTCGACCGTAAACGAGGCCACAATACTGCCATAAGCGATGGCTGTTTTCATGGTTTTTAGATTTACCTTTCGGGCAGCAGCGAGGTAACCCATGACACCCCCCGCGAAGCTATCCCCAGCACCTGTCGGATCAAAAACGGTTTCAAGCGGATACGCCGGATAGATAAAAACACCTTCATGGCTGTAAAGAAGAGCTCCATGCTCTCCTTTTTTGATAATCACATATTCCGGGCCCAAATGATGAATGTACTGCGCCGCTTTGATGAGATTGACTTCCCCCGTCAGCTGACGCGCCTCTCCGTCGTTCATGAAAACCGCGTGGACACGGCCCAGAACTTTTTTTACGGCATCACATTTGTTCTTGATCCAAAAATTCATCGTGTCACAGGCAACGAACTTCAGCGACGATCCATGGACCTGATCCAGGACTTCAAGCTGGAGATCCGGATCGATGTTCGCTAGAAAAACAAATTCGGGTGTTTTGCTGTAATGGATCTTTGGCTTGAAATCCAAAAGGACGTTCAAGTCGGTTTGAAGCGTAATGGCAGAATTCATGTCCGTCTCATACTTGCCCTTCCAGTGAAAAGTCTTTCCGGGCAGCACCTCCAAATGGCTCAGGTCGATATCCCGTTCCTCAAGGACTTGCCGATATTCCTCGGGAAAATCCTTCCCGACCACTGCGACAACTCCCACTTTTGTAAAAAAACTTGCGGCATATGAAAAGTAAGAAGCAGATCCTCCGAAAACTTTCTGCTCGACGCCAAACGGTGTGGACAATTCGTCGATAGCTACGGTTCCGATCACGATCAAATACGGGGGTTTTAACATGATTTTATCCTTTAAGTGATTTTTTAAGAAATTGAGCTGCTTTTTCCGGATCTTTCGCGCCAAGCACCGCACGCACCACAGCGACCCGGCTTGCTCCCGCTGCGATTACAGTTTGAATATTTTGGAGATCGATCCCGCCAATGGCCACGCAAGGAATCCGAACTTTATCAGACACCTCACACACCAATTTCAGCCCTACCGCATTGGCAGACGGCTTCGTCGGCGTCAAAAAAACAGGCCCGAACCCAATGTAATCGGCACCTTCTTTTTCAGCTTTCAGTGCCTGATTCATCGTATGCGTCGACCTGCCAATCCAGAGCCTTTTAGCAGCTTGGCGGACTATTTTGATTGCCATCTTTTGAGGCATATCCTCCTGCCCCAGATGAACGCCGTCCGCATCCGTCGCCAACGCCAGATCGATGCGGTCATTTACAAAAAAAAGTTTGCGATACCGCGTCGCAATCTTCCGCATCTTCAGTCCGAAACGAATCATCACTGCATCGGGAAGAACCTTGGATCGAAGCTGAACGATATCCGCTCCGCCGCGATAGGCTTGCTCGATCTTCTGTAGCATGGCATCCGGCGCAGCTTTTAAATCGGTCACAACACAAAGCGTGAAGTCCTTAAAAACCTTTTCGCGCCAATCCATGAAACTACGCCAGCTTTAGCATCTTAATGACACGCGTCGAAGATCGGCCCTTGACCAGAGGGATGCGCTTTACTTTCCCGCCCCACGCCATCACTTCCCGCGCTCCGACAATATCCCTAAGGGACCAATCCGCGCCTTTCACAAGGACATCCGGCTGAATCGCCAGAATCAGTTTCAGGGGCGTCGGATCACTGAAGAGTATCGCAAAATCCACACAGGACAGAGCTGTCAACACCTTGATGCGATCTTGCTCGGGATTCACGGGACGGGTGGGATCTTTATACGTCTTGACGGATCTGTCGGTATTCACACCAACCACAAGCACATCTCCGAAAGCCTTGGCCTTCTGGAGATAAGTCACATGACCCAAATGAAGGATGTCAAACGTCCCATTCGTAAAAACAATCCGCTTCCTCTGGGCTTTGAGACGACGGATCACCGATGAAATTTTTTTATACGTCAGGATTTTGGTTTTCATCGTCTCAAATGGAGCGTCGGCCTCTTATTCAAAAAGAATATTTTCCACGGCTTCGCAGATCGCGTGCAGTGCGGTAATATGCATTTCCTGAACATGCGTGGTTTTATTCGCCTTGGCAATGAAACAGAGATCGACCGCGTCTTTCAGAATACCTCCGTCCTTGCCCGTAAAACCTATGGTCAAAATACCTTGCTGTTTGGCCTGCCCGATCGCTTCCAGGATATTCGGCGAACGACCGCTTGTGGAAATGGTGATCAGGACATCCCCTTTTTTCCCAAGGCCTTCGATCTGTCGCGAAAAAACCTTGTCGAATCCATAGTCATTTCCAATCGCGGTCAACGCCGCCGTATCCGCGGTCAGCGCGATCGCCGGCAAGCTGATGCGTTCCGTTGAAAACCGGCCTATAAATTCTGCGGCCACATGCTGAGAATCGCTGGCAGATCCACCATTCCCGCAAATCAGGATCTTGTTCCCGGATTTCAGCACATTGACAATTGCGTGCGTGATCTTATGCAGAACTTCGATCTGCGCAGGAACAAAAGTCTTGTCAAATGCTTCTTGATGCCCTTGGATGAGAGAAGCGAAGTGATTTTTCATAGATCAACCAAAGAAAACTTTTGCGAGTTCATACATATCCGCCGGAACGGTTTTGAGTTTTCCAACCGCAGACGAAAGAGCGACCGAGACGATATCTCGTCCGCAAAGACTTACCATTTGACCGAATTTACCGTCTTTCACGAGCTGAACAGCTTTGACGCCAAAACGTGTCCCGAGAACACGATCAAAGGCAGTTGGCGAACCGCCGCGCTGGATATGGCCAAGCACCGTCGCCCGAGTTTCGAATCCTGTTTCTTTCTCGATCAATTTTGCCAGGCGTTCCCCGACACCGCCTAGATGAACATGGCCGAAAGCATCAAGTGTTTTCCCTGTCGTCACTATCTTTTCACCCTTGATAATGAATCCTTCCGCGACCGCAATGACACTGAAATTCTTCCCGCGCGCATGGCGCTCTTCAATGTAACCGCAAATATCCTTTACGGTCATCGGTACCTCGGGAATCAGCACCACATCAGCACCGCCGGCAATGCCTGCTTCAAGCGTGATCCATCCCGCATGACGCCCCATGATCTCCACCACCATAATGCGGTCATGTGAGTCTGCGGTGGTATGGAGGCGATCAATACATTCCATCGCAATATTCAGGGCTGTGTCATAGCCAAAAGTGTAATCCGTCGCATTGAGATCGTTATCGATCGTTTTGGGGACACCAATCACCGGAATCCCATCTTTATAAAGCTTGTTCGCGGCACCAAGCGTGTCTTCCCCTCCGATGGCAATCAAGGCATCCAGCTTATTCAACTTCATCGTGCGCCGAATCTTTGCCACATCCCCGTCCTTCTTGTAGGGATTCGTCCGCGAAGTCCCGATGATCGTTCCTCCACGTTGCAAAATCCCCGAGGTGGAGTTGAGATCCAACTCAACGAATTCATTCTGGATAATACCCCTCCAGCCGCGCCGAAATCCGATCACGGCCCAGTTTTCCATTCTGGCTGTTCGCACAATTGCGCGAATCACTGGATTAAGCCCTGGACAATCACCACCCCCTGTAAGAACACCAATGCGCTTCATGGTTGACTCCTTATAACGTTAATTTTTGCCCTAGTGAGAAACCTTCGACTTCCGAGCATTCTCTATGGCGTTGTTTGAAATAAAATGTTAAATGATTACTGTTCTGTTTCACTATCCAAACCGTTCGAGCCGGCATCATCAATCCCCCGAACATCACAAGTCACCGCAAGAATCGAATCCGGCCCGAGTAATCGCTTTTCCCGATTCAGAACCTCTTGTTGCACCTCCGCTAAAAAAGTAGAAACATTAGCTCCCGACCAAAGCACCAGGCGCAACCGTATTTCTACATTCTTGCCTGACAAGATCACTTTGACCTTGCAGTTTTTGACAAGGGAAAACCGTTTGATCGCCTTAATCGCCGTGTTTTCAATCGTTTTTGACGAGACAACCACCGGGCCCGATTCACCCTGGAAAATAATAGCCTCGTTGGGCCTTCCTTCCTTAACCAGCATCTTGGCAAACATGAGTCCGAGAATGATAAAAACCATTCCGACAACACCGGATTGCACCGACCGCACAGGATTCTGATAAATTTCCTGGACTTTTAAAATGGCATCATCAAATGAAAGCAGGTGAAGCGACACAATCAAAAGCAAACTGCCCAAGGTCAAAAAAGAAAAAACGGAAAAAAGAAAGGCAAAGGCATTCGCAACTTTCATTTCTTCCCCTTTTCCTCAGTAGAAGTTTCTGACTTGCCGGCACCAAAAATAACATTCTCGATGAACTTGGTATTGACCCCGCTTTGACGGAACCTTGGATTGCTCAGGATTTTTTCATGAAGAGAAATCGTGCTCTTGATCGGCGCGATTTTCATTTCACGAAGCGCCCTCAGCATGACCGCAAGGGTCTCCTGACGGTTCGCTCCATGTGCAATGATTTTGGCAAGCATGGAATCATAAAACGGCGGCATGCTATAGCCTGGATACCCGTGGCTGTCAATGCGGATGCGCGGTCCGCCAGGCATCTGCCAAACATCGATTTTCCCGGGCGACGGCATAAAATTATTGTCGGGATCTTCCGCATTGATGCGACATTCAATGGCATGTCCGTGAAACTTTACATCCACCTGAGAAAAGCTTAGTTTTTCACCTGCCGCAATTCGCAGCTGTTCTTTCACAAGATCCAATCCCGTTACCATCTCCGTCACCGGATGTTCCACTTGAAGCCGCGTGTTCATTTCCATGAAATAAAACTCTTCATCATGATCCAGCAAGAATTCGATCGTCCCGGCGTTCTCATATTTGAATGCCTTCGCGGCCCGGATAGCCGCCTCCCCGATTTTACGCCTTATCTTGGCGCTCAGACCAGGCGCCGGAGATTCCTCAATCAATTTCTGATGGCGCCGCTGCACCGAACAATCACGCTCCCCGAGATGCACCACATTCCCAAAGCTGTCCGCGATGATCTGCACTTCGATATGTCGCGGTTCCTCGATGCACTTTTCGATATAAACTTCCCGGTTCCCGAACGCCGCTTCGGCTTCGGTCTGAGCGGTCAAAAACGCACTAATAAGTTTCCCGTCATTGTGAGCGATCTTGATTCCCTTCCCGCCGCCGCCCGCGGATGCCTTGATAATCACAGGGTAGCCTAATTTTTTGGCAATACGCAAAGCCTCTTCCTGATCCTTGACCGTTCCCTTGCTCCCGGGAATGATCGGAACACCGACTTTTTTCATTTCGTCTCTGGCCACAGCTTTATCGCCGGCCAAACGGATGCTCTCCGGTTTGGGGCCAATGAATTTAATCTGGCAGGATTCGCAAATTTCCGCAAAATGAGGATTTTCCGCAAGAAACCCGTAACCCGGATGGATCGCTTCCACATCCGCGATTTCTGCCGCGGAAATAAGCGCGGGAATATTCAAATAACTTTCGCTGCTCGGCGCTTCCCCGATGCAAATGGCCTCATCGGCCAGTGTGACGTGCAAGGATTCACGATCCGCTTTGGAGAAAACCGCCACGGTCTTGACGCCGAGTTCCCGGCATGCGCGAATGATACGAATGGCAATTTCGCCACGATTTGCTATTAGGATTTTTGAGAACATAAAATTTTTCCAGTCTGAGTCGTTAAAGTAATCGCAGGTTAAAGGATCAAGCTTTTTTAATCTTCAGGATCGGCTGATCATATTCCACGGTTTGACCGTTTTGTACCAGAATCTCCGTCACGGTGCCGCCGCCTTCGGCCTTGATCTCGTTCATCAGCTTCATGGCTTCAATGATGCACAGAACATCTCCGTCCTTGACCACCTTCCCGACCGAAACATACGCGGGTTGATCTGGTGCCGGCGCCGCATAAAATGTCCCGACCATCGGCGAACGCACGATGGTCACACCGTCTTCAACCGCCGACGGAACTGCCGCCGCAGCACTCGAAACAGAAGCAATCTGGGCGGGCGCCGCCACCACCGTCTGGATGGGAGGCATCATCGCAGTCATTGGCTGTCCATGTTCCATCATGATCTTCCCGTTCGGCATCTTCCGAAGCTTGATCTTCATGTTGTCTTTCTCGATCTCAATCTCAGAGACATTATGATCGGCCATCAATTCTAGAAGTTCTTTGATCTCTTTAATGTTCATTTGGCTTTCCTCTTGGAGTGGACTTTTTTAATAGGTTTTTGTTGAGAGCAATAGGCCACAAGCCCCATCAGGCCCAGATTATAGCTATCCTTCCCGAACCCCGTCACCTGGGCAACACATGCCGGAGCGGTCATGGAATGCTGACGAAAATCTTCACGCTTGTAGATATGGCTGAGATGAACCTCGACGGCGGGCAGTCCCGAAGCCGATAAGGCATCCCGGATGGCAACGCTGGTATGCGTATAAGCTGCCGGATTGATAAGAATCCCGTTAAAAAGCCTCTTAGCACTTCCAATCCGGTCGACAATTTCCCCTTCATGGTTGCTCTGGGTGATTTGCAGTGAAACGCCGAGTTTCTGCGCCTCTTTTTGAAGGCCTTCATTGATTTGACGAAGTGTTACCTGCCCATAGACCGAAACTTCGCGTTCGCCTAGAAGCTGCAGATTCGGCCCATGAATCACGAGTATCTTTAGCATAAAAAAATTCCCCTTTTAAAAATGAGTCTTGCTGATCCCCAAAACGGCTTCTTGTAAGCTTTTCCTTCTGTTATCGCATTATTTCCGCTTGCACATCACTTTTTTTCAAACCACCGCGGAATGCATAAACGATACCCGCGCCAAAGCTGAAAGAATAAGTCAAAATATCCATCAAAACCGTCAAGGCCAATGCCCGTTCCGGGGGTAGGTAACGGCTAAAAAGATAAATCACGCTAGCTTCGCGGACACCGAGTCCGCCGATCGAAGGTGCCATACTAACGATGCCGATGACAGGTATCAAGATAAAAAATTTCCAATAGACAATATTCGCGCCAAGGCTCACAGCCAACCAATAGTTGGTCGTGATAAAAACAGCCTGGCTGATGAAGGAGAGCAAGAGCGCCACAAAAACAGGCCAGTGGTGGTGGCGGTAACCGTAAATCGCATGATAAACCTCTGCCAATCGTGACTTCCATTTTTCACTGGGGATGAGACGCCCCACCCCCTTGAACAGTCGGGCGAAATGCCGGCTGGCGAAAAAGGCCGTAAAAAAAAGCAAGAAGCCAAAAGCTCCATAAACGGCATAATCGACATAAGCACTTTCCACTTCCTTGCTGAAATACAAAAGCCCCAGGAACGCCATCACAATCAGAGCGATAAAACCGAGAACACGGTCCAAAAAAATCGAGGTTGCGGATTCGATCTTTTTTCCCGAATGTTTATAGGCATAGTAAGCCTTGGCGACATCTCCGCCGACCGCTGAAGGAAGGAAAAGGTTATAAAAAAGCCCGACAAACCCGAGATAATAGCAGGATAGAAAAGTGATGTGGATTTCCTGAACCCGGAAAACCCATTGAAGCCGTATCGCAATAAGAGCAAGGCCAATCGCATAGCCAACCGCCGCTGCCGCAACCCATCCCCACTGTACCTCATGGCGAAGAATCGCCATGGCGTCATGGAGCTTGTCTCTCATAAAAAAAACAATGATCCCGATCGCGGCAAAACTGATAAAAAAACGGATGATCTTTCCCTTGATACCGTTCATGAATTCTGGGCGGCCTGGGCGAATTTGAATTGCAGCTGGGTCAGGAGAGCTTTGAGCATATCGGCTTCCTCCGCGCTTAAATTCCCCTTTGTTTTATCACGAAGCGCGATTAAAAGGTCGATGGACTCCTTGGCGGATTCCAATTGGACCTCGCGTTCGTTCGTCATGGGATTGGGTATTTCCCCCAAATGCATGAGGGCTTGGTAGCCAAGAGATTGAATCAGACTCAGGAAAGACTGGGAAGTTTCAGGTATTTTCTCCGCTTCCCTGGGCGCAGGCGCTTTTTCTTTGACGTTTTCCACCTGTTCCTTCCAGCTTTCATCGACTTTCTTTTCGGAAAATCGGATATCTCTGTCCATTGTTATCCACTCCTGCTTCAAAATTCCTGCTGCCAGTTAAAAAAAAGAGGTTCGTGACCGAGTGGGGATCTGGTGGCCACGAACCTCTGCAGGTGAGTCGAGACCCGTAAGTCTCGCAATGGTTAAACTATACTCCATAAATGGCATTTTGTCACGAAAAAAATACCTAACCTACCCTGGCAAATCCGGGTATTGCCAGGGTTAGTCCACCAAGCAGCTTTTTATAATCTGAAGTTCTCTTTGCGTATCTTGATGCTCTGCCACAAATTTCTCGTATGCCCTAGGGACTATTGAGAAGACATGGTCGAAATGGCATAAATCTTCGCCTTGGTTTTTCTGGATATATTCCCGATAAGATGAATACTCCCAGTCCGAAGGCGATGAAACTAGCCCTGCAGAACATGGATTTATATGAATGTAACGCGACAAATGCAACGCCTGAGCATCGTTGTTGACAAGAACATATTGGAATCGCGATTCCCAAAGCGTACCTTTTCGGCGGATTTTGAGATTGAAATAGCGCGAGTAACTATGAAGTACAAGCCGCATAAAATCCGATATACCCCTTTGCGTAACCTGCGCCAAAAGCAAATGCAAATGAGTCGGCATAACGCAATAGGCAATAATTTCAATACGTTCATCACTTTGAGAATTTCTTTTATCATTTTTATCATCTAAAAGAGAAGGCCGTTGGGACTTGGAAAAAGAGGTCTTGGGATGGGCGCTTTTGTAAAACCGAAGCGTTTCAATCATCCTCAGGAATTCGTCAGGATAGCGAAATATTTCAAATCCCGCGATACTTCGAGCGAAGACGTGATAAAAACAACCCGTTACAAGCGGAACTTTCCGTTGGGGCATATTCGCGTTGTCAAAATACCTTTCTTGATTGTCAGTGGGGCTACCGACCCCTTGTCAAATCCTGGATTTGACAAAACTAAGAGTATCATAATATTGAATAAAAATCAAATATAAATTGAAGAAAAAGCATGTCAAATCCCGGATTTGACAGGGTTTTCAAGGAGGAAGATAAAAACGGCAGAAAAAAAGAGGGGCAAGTCCCCTTCCTTGCCCCTCTTTTTGATCCCCAAATTGTTTGGATTACGCGGCTTTCGACGTCGCCTGGATCGTCAGGATATCGGACCAGAGCTTCGCCAAACCCGCTAATTTCATCTCATCGATGCCAAAGTACGCCTTCACCCGCTTCAGAACATCATCGCCAAGCTGACGGTTCAAAAGCGCCATGGCATCCATATTCTTGATCGATACGTTCAGTTGTGCCGCCTTCATGGCCAAGAGACCTCTCAGACCCGCGTAGGCCTTGTTCCCTTTTTGGCTGTCAAACACCGTTCCGCTGAATTCCTTGTCTAGCATCTCCGGCATATCTTCGATCAAAAGAACCAGATGCTCTCCTCGATCCATCTCGGCAGTCAAGGCAGGATCCATCTTCCGAAGGTCACGGAAAACCTCACCCTCCGCCGTGCGGATCGCTTGGGCCGCTTGAAGCGTATTCGCAAAATTAATCGTCATACGGTTATCGATCAGCGAGCCTCGATAATCCGTCGTCTGCTGGATATTATCCCTGATATCCGCTTGGATTGCCAACTGCTCCGCTACCGAAACCTTATCGTTAACAACCAAAATACGGACAACCGCTCTGGGGTTCATTCCCAGCTGAAGTTTCAACTCATTCAGCCTCGCGGCATCGGGCAGTTCTTTCATCACGATCAGCACACCGCCAATATCGGTCGAAACAGAAATCACGGCATTCGTCATGATCGACTTAGCAACCTCGGATTCGAGGAACTTGGTCCAATCCATTTCTCCGGTCTTGAGTGCGACCAATGTCGTCAAGGCAGTCACAACTTGTTCCACAGTCGGATTGCCAAAGGCAGGCACTACGATTTTCGCGACCACATCATTCAGAGTATCTGTTCCATACTTAAAAGGTTCACTTTCCAATTTTCTCAGGATTTCCGGTGCTAGCAGCCTCCTGACCTGATCAACCAATTCCTGGCGGACTTCGATCTCCAACTTGATCACCGGCAATTGAGGCCCCGCCTCCCTCACCTCGGAGCGGGTCAATCGCCCCTTCAGTGCTAATTTAACAGCTTCGATAGTTCCAGGTCGCTGGCTCCGATCAGTTTCAGCTTTTAGGATACTATCTTCAAGAGCATTCATGCTGTTCGCAAAAAAGTCATTCCTCGTTTCCAACACGGCCATATGATGCAAGCTAGGGTATGATCCAGTCCTGATGGCAAAAGCGTCCAACCAATGCATGACATCTTCCTCACGAGTTTGGATCGTGTCAGCCGCAGCTATCGTTATTTCCCATGCGCTGACCACGCGATCAATGGTCTGCATTATGTTCGCAGATAATTTCCCCCTCACCTCGGAGCGGGCAGGACTGCGATATACAGTTTCTCCGCGCAATGTAATTTGCGCCGGTAACATTAAACCATCCGTTGTTTCTATCCGTAATTTGGAAAATTTTCCGCCAATATCTCGAAAGGGCACATGCCTGGCTTCGTCAAGATCAGTGACGAGTATACGCATCATTTTCCCTACCGATTTTCCTTTAGCATCAAGGGCCGTGACAAACATAACACTCCCTGCATTTAAACCATTTTGACGGATCGGATTAAGATTCAGTCGAACAAGATCTTTGGCATTGATCGGCTGATCTAGCCGCAGGGTGTATTCTCTTGCCTGCGTTGTTTTTCCATCCACGTGTCCAGTTATGATTTGGGTACCTAAGCCTATCACATGGAATTGACTCATTCTTACTTCGGAACGAGGCCCTCCTAAAAATCCTTCTGCCCCTCCTCCTCCGATGTCCGGCGTAAAGTCATATCGGCCTTGTTTCACATTGATGGTTGCCGATTCAGGGCCTGTTAACGTAAATGAAAAGGTTCTCGCTTCGTGCACATTGATCCCCTGAACATTATTGATGTCAATCGTGTAATTCTGAGGCGTGTTCAAAACTCCAGTCAAATTAGCACGCCAGGTCTTCCCTTCGGCATCTTGAATCTCATAGCCGACAACGGGAGCGTTTGTACTCCCTAAGGAAAAGGTGATCCCATTGGGAAACTGCGTCGGGAGATCCACATTATTGGTGTAATTTGCAAAAACACCCCCAAAACTCGCCGTATTTTCTCCCACATAATTGAATGTGAATGTGTTCGTCTCCGTAACCTTGAGCTCCCCAACCACATTCGTACTGCTCACAAAATTACCCAACCCAACAAATGGCAATGGCGTGACGCTGGCAGTTTGATTCCCAGGCGGAACATCGGGAGCAAAATTCCAAGAACCCATGACTAGATCAGCGTTCTTAGGACCTTGCCCTTCAAAAACATAGACCATCTGACGGACCTGCGTCGGATCAATCTTACGAGCCATTTGGTCCAAAGGCAGCGTGTATTTTTGCGAGCTGGGAGTAATACCGCTTAAAATGCCTGTCCAAGTATTCGTATTGGCATCTTTAACCTCGACCTTCAAATGATCCAGATTGGGACTCGCAATCGAAAAGGTTAATCCGTTCGGATAAAGACTTTGAAAGTTAATATTATTGGTATATTCAAACACCGTTCCCGCATAACCGGTAGCATTCGTGCTCGAGTAACTCATGCTCATGGTGTTTGTCCCGGTAATATTATTGAAAACCACTTCACCTCCTGGCCCTGTGAAATTCATCGGATTAACTTGCGGCAGCGGTGTAATGGCAGCACCCTGATTGCCAGGAGGAATCGAGGGAACATAATCCCAAGATCCTAAAACAAGATCCGCGCTCTTGGGACCTTGCCCTTCAAAAACATAGACCACCTGCCTCACCTGAGTCGGATCAATCTTTTGTTGAAGGAGGTTGAGCGACAGCGTGTATTTTTGTAAACCCGGAGTGATGCCGCCAAGCATCCCTCTCCAAGTGTTGGTATTCGCATCTTTGACCTCCACTTTCAAGTGATTCAGATTGGGGCTTGCGATCGAAAACGTCAGACCATTCGGATAAAGACTTTGAAAGTTAATGTTATTGGTATATTCAAACACAGTGCCCGCATATCCCGTAAAATTCGTACTCGTATAACTCGCAGTCAGCGTATTGGTGCCCGTGATATCATTGAAAACCGATTCACCAGTCGGACCTGTAAAGGTCGTCGGATTCACTTGCGGCAGCGGCGTGATGGCAGTACTTTGATTTCCGGGCGGAATGATAGGAACGTAATCATAAGGACCAAGCTCAATCACATAGGTCTTCTGCCCTTCTCCTGCGGCGGTGAACACAATCTCCCGGATCTTGGTCGTATCGATCCCGTATATCTGATTCAAATTCACCGTGTATTTCTGAGGCGTCTCGGTAATGTCGCTAACATTGCCACGCCAAGATCTTCCGTTCTCATCCTTGATCTCGAGAACCAACGAAGTGGCATCCAAACTGCCTACCGAAAAGGTAAGTCCATTCGGGAATTGACTCGCAAAATCCACGTTATTGGTGAAACTTGAAAAAACACCCCCGAAGCTCGCGACATTGATACCGCTGTAACTCAAACGAAGAGCATTGGTCCTGATCACCGTAACATCGGCAACCGTGTTCGTGCTGTCGGTGTAACTTCCCGTATTATTATTGACAGGCAACGGCGTGATCAAAGCACCCTGATTGGCTGCGGGCAAAATCGGAGGAACATAGCTGTAGGGTCCAAGTTCGATCACATAGGTCTTCTGCCCTTCCCCTACCGCAGTGAAAACGATCTCTCGGATCTTAGTCGTATCGATCCCGAATATTTGATTCAAGTTGACCGTATGCTTTTGAGCAGTCGCGCTAATACCGCTGATATTCCCACGCCAAACGTTCCCGTTCTCATCCTTGATCTCAATGCCCAAAATCGTCGCATTCGTGCTGGAAACTGAAAAGGTAAGACCATTGGGAAATGCGCTTGCAAAATCGACGCTATTAGTAAAACTTGAGTAAACCCCTCCATAACTATCCGCACTCGGTCCCGCATAATTCAGCATCACAACATTGGTGTTTTGCGCTGTGGCCAGAACCGATGCGTTCGTGCTATTAAAAGTACCGAAGTTATTAAACGGCAAAGGGGTGATGTTGGCCGCTTGATTCCCAGGCGGAATATCGGGAATAAAATTCCAAGAGCCCATGACAAGATCGGCACTCTTCGGGCCTTGCCCTTCAAAAACATAGACCATCTGACGGACCTGCGTCGGATCAATCTTCCGAGCTATTTGGTCCAAAGGCAGCGTGTACTTTTGCTGATCCGGCGTGATGCTGCTAAGCATGCCAGTCCAGGTGTTGGTATTGGCATCCTTAACCTCGACTTTTAAATGATCCAGATTGGGACTGGCAATCGAAAAGGTCAGACCATTCGGGTAGAGATTCTGAAAGTTGATATTATTCGTGTATTCAAACACTGTCCCCGCATAACCGGTGGCATTCGTGCTCGCATAACTCATGCTCAGGGTATTGGTCCCAGTCACATTATTGGTAACTACCTCGCCTGTTGGTCCTGTAAAAGTGGTGGGATTGACCGTTGGAAGCGGTGTAATGTCCGCGGTTTGATTGCCGGGAGGAATCGACGGAATATAGTTAAAATTTCCCCAATCCACATAGAGCGTTTTCTGTCCCTGACCTTCGATCACAAGCGTGATTTCCGTGATATGCGTCTGATCAAGCGCTGGAGCATATTGCGTCATAAAACTGAGCGGAATATTAAAGCCTTTTCCTGAAGGCGTCAGATTGGATAGATATGCCGCAAAAACATTACCTCTCCCGTCCTTGAACTCAATCTTCACCCTTGAAAGATTGGGACTCGCTGCGAAGAGTCTCAAACCAGTCGGATAATTGGTCACCAAATTGATGGGGTTGTCTGCAAAATTGAATGCGGGACCCGCATAACTGGCAGTTCTGGCGCCGTTGACATTCACGGTCAAAAAGTTTTGCTCGTTTACCGTGTTCGTGATCGTCGTACCGTCGTTGGAGTCAAAACTCCATAAATTCTGAACGGTCGGAAGCGGAGTCGCGGCTTTCTTCACGGCGCGGTAAACCTGCATGGGATTCAGCGAGAAATTTTGAATGAAATCAAGCGGCTGACCGGGTAAAACGAATTGATTGGTAACCAAAGTTCTCCACGGGCCGTTCACCTGCGCTGCGGCTTGAAGATCAATGGCTCCAGGGCTGTAAGGCGCTTCCACGCGTACAGTTCCATTTTCACTAATAGACATCTGAGGCGGCATGAGCCCAGCCTCTGCGGCGTTTGTCATTGTCACAGGCGCTTGGGATATTCCTACCACACTCATCAAACCAAACATAAGGGTCCGCAAAAGCGACGGCCTCATACTTCTGACAAACTGCTCTTGCGGCTGCGCCATCTCTTGACCCCTCATCTCCGAACGCATGCGGCTCCGAATAGCTTCATCAAGCGCGCGCAATGCGGGCTCATCTATTAGACCAAATTCAACTAATTTTTCCTCCACTTGCCTGCTTGCGTTCGCCAGTGCGAGGGCATTCCGCACGGCCCTCGTCGGATCAATTTTGAAAGCTACAACATCCGCCACTGTTTCGAGAGCCCAATCCGACTCGTCTCCCTGCACCCATTGCAAAAATTTCTCGATACCCGCATCAACCGCCCCCCTCACTTCGGATCGGGAGGCAACAGCGGTTTTGACCGCATCGACAAGTTGAACACCTGAAAAGGGCTTTGACAAAAATCCAACACTGGATTGTGCTACTGCTTTTCCTTCCACTGCGCTCAACCCTTCTGTCCCACCGCTCATCACAAGTGCCGCAATCGAATTGTTTTTAGCCCGGGCAGCTTCGACAATAACACTTTTTATAACCCCATCGCTTTTTTGAAAGGTATCCTGACCATGCAGGATCCTGTCCGTGACCAGTACGTCAAAATCGTTTTCACTGATGGCTTGACGAGCGCCGTCAACCGTATCTGCGAATATCACGATCGCCCCTTCGCTCTCAAGTATTGCTTTTACTACTTCAAGAATCATGGGCTCATCATCAACAGCAAGAATCCGTTTTCCCGCAAGATTGATATCCGTAGGCAGAACCGCCCTCACCTCGGAGCGGGTGGATTCGTCATATCCCTCAAGACGGATGTGGAGAGGCGATTGCCATTGCATCGTGGGGGTACTTGAACCAGTCCAGGAATTATATTGGGAAATTTTGTTGATATGCCCCTTGGGGTCTATCTCAAGCAGATAAAGCTGGTCCCCTAGCCGCTGGGGCGCTGTGTCCCTGAAACGTGCCAATTTAACAGAGAACTTTCCGCCTTCCCAGGAAATCCGACCTACGATCAGCATACCGCGCCAACCGAAATGCAATATACCGCCAAGCGGCTTGGACAGAACCAAATCCTGACCCCAAAGACCTCGTAATAGCGTAAACCATGGCCTTGTAATCATCCTGAAACCGAAATCGACCCCACGAGAAATCGGCGCTAACAGACGAAAGCCAGAAACACTTGTTAATGAACGAAGCAATTTGTTATCAGCCTCTGGATCTCTTCCATTCCCTACAAGCATCGGCGATAGCGGACGTCCTGTGGCATCGAGATTGTCTGTCGCTTTCAAAAAGGCTCTCTGCAGACGCTGATAAATTTCATAACTTGGCATGGCACGTCCATAAGCCAACCACACCAGAAAAGTCAAAAAGATAAAATCATGCCGCTTGAGATAAATGACCTGGTTGTTCGCGGTAACCAAAAATGCCCGGCTTGATTCGCTCAAACGTCCGGCAATGCTCTGAATCGTCTGTCTGGGAACGACGCTTTCATCATTCGCAAGCGCGTCTTTTTCCAGTTGTTGGATAAACGGCCTCCAATTTTCCTGATCCGTTGCCAGCATTTCGATTGCCGTGTCGATATTAGACCTCACCTCGGAACGGGCGGATTCGTCGCGTTTCATTCGTTCTTGTCTGGCTATGAACCACTTCCCAAAATAGTAGAGGCTGGTGCCCGCTAAAATTGCCGCCGGAACCACCATAGCCCCACGAATGATCCTGCCGAGTGAAGCAAAATTTATGACCGCACGATCCGATAGTGAAGCCTTGCCTTGCGGAGGTCTGACATTCACAACATCACGAATGAATGCCGTTGCGGCAGGATATCCGGGCTTACTGAACGGAAAAGTCGTCAGCCCTTTTAATACAAAATCAATTTGGCCGCGTGTATTTCTTTGATGCTCATCCCATGCCATCACAAGGATCATGGCCCGCATGACTGTGAATTCCGATTCGGGGTGCACGGTCACGCGGGTTGCGCCGCCGGTCCGTACCAGCCGCGTCCCACTGATCATTCCAATCCGTGTCGGAATGCCCCCGGCTCCGACCACTTCGGCTCTTTCCAAATCGCTTTGATTGATAATAAAATCCCGGGAAATGAGACTTCCGAAGATTCGCGCATTCCAGAGACTGATGAGCCACAAGGCCCTCTGGTCCATCTCCGAAAAATTTCTCACGGCCGGGTATTTAGCCAGAAATTCCGATTTTTTCTGAGCCCAGAGATTGTTGATATGCCCATTGACTGTCTGGACACGTTCTACCGGTGTCTTTTCCTCAAAATAGGTCCAGGCATGAAAGCGCTGATACTTTCGAGCGTCATCGATCCACTGATTCACTGACGGATAGGCCTTCCCAAGCCGGTATTCCTGAAATTGAGGAAAACCTTGCGCCTTGAGCGCGGCAGCACCTGCCGACTGCACAGGTCCTTGTGTTCTGGGAGCCTCCCCTGCTTCCACGGTTAAAGCACTTGCCAAAAGACCCAAACTGGCGGCAAAAAAAGTACGTCGCGTCACGGGCTGAAGTATTTCACGTTCTGACACTCTCAGTTCGGATCGCAAATTTTCTCTCGTCTCTCGAGCGCTTTCAATCAACGTCCCAAGTCTTTGGAACTCACTCGGCATGTTCAACGAAACGCCTGGCTGGGCCCGCAATCTTTCCGCAGCGGTTATCATGGCTGCTAATTGCCCGTCTGCCTCTGCATCAACTGTTCCGCTTTGGACACGATCCTGTAATGCCCAAAATTGGCGTTCCAATTTTTTCACATCATCCGGCGTCGCCCTCAATTCGGCACGGGCCGCCCCAGAAGAAGAAAAGCCTAAACGACGTTCAAAGAAAGCGCGAGCTGCCCCTGCATAGTCGCGAAACTCCGGTCTACCGCTTGCCGGTTGATACGGAATTTCGGAAACTCGAAGTTCGTTTCGTCTTGTCGAATCCGCATGGGCAACCACAAGACTTGCGCCCAAGGCCATCGCATCATATAAATGCGTCACATGAAACGCCTGCATTTCCTGACCCGGCTTAAAAAGCTGAGGAAAACTGACGACGAGACCGGAAACTGCCTGACCCTTTTGATCAACCGCCCTTGATTCCGCACGGAGTTCGATCGCTTTTATTCTGCCTGTTGCTTTCAGTTTATCGATCAGTGTGTTAATATCGGCAATGTCAAGCGTCCGCAGTTCCGAGCGGCCGGTAGATGTTCCTATGAAAGGGCGAAAACCGTTAACCCTCTCCCCAAGCGCCCAGCGAAACTGTTTGACAATGAACGCCGGAACCGCCGCTTGATACAGATGGATCATGTTTAACATTTCACCAAGAAAATATCGCAGTCTCTTGCCCCGTAATTCCGAGCGGCCGGTAGATGTTCCTATGAAAGGGCGAAAACCGTTAACCCTCTCCCCAAGCGCCCAGCGAAACTGTTTGACAATGAACGCCGGAACCGCCGCTTGATACAGATGGATCATGTTTAACATTTCACCAAGAAAATATCGCAGTCTCTTGCCCCGTAATTCCGAGCGGCCGGTCGTTGCGCCAGTCTTTTCAATCTTCATTTCTCTCAGAGAACTGTCATTAGCATCATTCACAACTATCGTTTCACGCCCACTCCTGATAAACATTTCTTGAACATTAGCGGGCAAATCCTGCATCGTCAGACTAGATGCCGGTAAGTCCATCTTGGTTACTGGCGCGTTCGGCGTCGTGCCCCCCGCAACATTCACAGCCATCTTTGTGCCAGCCGTCGTATTCGTAGAGCTGAGCCGTGCAAGCGCCGGAGAATTCGTCGAAAAGATGAAAACACCACCATCTCCTTTATTTAAATAATATCCGGACCGAGCCTCCCAATTCATCAGATTATGTGTCTCTTCCGTTCTTACACCATTTATGGCAACCTCAAACGTTGTCGCCATCCGTCCATTCGGTAGTTGGAACAAATTCGGTGACATCGTGCCTGCATTCCCTTGCGCTCGCGCCACGTTGAGTGACAACGCCAAACCCATCAACGCTAACCCTATCTTCTGCCACCAATTCGATCGCAGCTCAGAACGACCTGCTAATGCCGGAGCCGGAGTTTTAGCCGCTGTCTCGACGAGCGCCAATGATGGTACTGCAATGGATGTTGCTCTGGAAGCCGGCGCAGTCGCATTCACAATCGTCGCTTTTTCTCCCATGACCGCAGATTGACTTGTTGCGGTCGCGGTACGAATCATGGCGGTCGTGCCTTGCTGAACGGCTATATCCCATGTCTTGGTACTATCATTAAATACAAGCGTTCGAGTTCCCGTTTTACCATCTACCACGTACGTCATCGACCCTCCGCGCGTGGTCATGATCGGTACTGCGCCTTTATCCGCCATATATCGGAAATTCTGATCCATAGTTGCGGTCGTTGTGATATCAGCCGCTGCGTCCAAGGCCGCGCTGACCACGAGTCGAAGCGTTTTAGAGCCGTCCTTGCCCATCGGATCTCCAGTCATCGTGACAGCATTTTCAATGGTCGCAATGTCAAAACGGGTCTTGGTGCGCTGTAACATGGTATCGCGGTAAAGCTTCTCATCACTTTTTTCGCTGAGACGCGGCGTGACGATCCCGTAGCTGATGTCATGATCGCGGAAGATCTCGCTCAAACCGTCCGTGTGATAACCCCCGGTAATCAGAACCGCTTTGCCGATATTTTCTTCTGAAAGTTTTTTTTGGATTTGCACAAAAAAGGCATCTTCACGTTTCCTCGCGAGATCATAGAAATCAATGCCGCTTGTGAAAAGTTCGGACATGCGTTTGGAAAAATCGGGCGGCATGACTTTCTGTTTCATAAGCGATTCGTCATTTTTGGAGACGGCCACCGCCTCCGTCAAACGCCCGACCATGGACTCGATGGTGAGGATCTTTTGTTTGTCCTGCACTTTGCGCGATTCCGTGCGGTTGAGTTCCAGGTGCAGCAGTTTGCGGAGGAGTTCGCCATCCCGATAAAGTTCGAGAAGATTCTTCTGCGCGGGCTCCTTGGCCAAGGTATCAAGCATTTTAGCGAAAAGGAATTCGATCTCTTCAAAAAGAGCTTTCGGATCCAGTTCATTTTTGAGGACCACATAACCGGCATAAAGACTGAAATTCGGATAATCGCTGAACTTGAATCCTCTGGGTCCGGCTTCCGCCGCCAGTTGTTCCAGAACCCATCGGGGCAATATTTCTTTCGCATCCTTACCCGTACCGGCCCTGCCCATACTGATATTGCCTTCCTGAAAATTTTCGATGGCCCGGACAAGTGCCTCCGAAGTTCTTTTTTCGCGAAGAAACTTCACGAGGGAATCCCGTTCGGCCAGCGCCTTGTTCCGCTCCACGTCTTTTTCCATTGTCTGAATAACAAGAAGACGCGTGATTTGCGGCCAACCGACCTGGGCGAACAGGCTTTCCAGGTCCACGTTCAGAACCTTCTTCGCTTGTTTGACAAGCGATTTTACATAGGGCAAAAATTCGCGCCGCCCCATCTCAAAGCTTTTCCAATCCGCGATAAGCCCGCGTGTATCCGGTGTAAACGTTTTGGACGCAACTTGCTCCAGCCTCACGTCGAAAACTCGAAAGAATTTTTCCACATCCGTTTCGGCCCCAAAGACTTTCTTCAAGGCGTTGTAATTTTGTTTATAGAGGGAAGCATTTTCGATACCGATCGCCTCCACTTCCGGCGGTGCCTCCAGCAAATAAAGTTCGGCACCCGTCAATTCGCCCTGTTTTGCCAGATTATCGGAAAGCTTCAGATTGCGTTCCTTGTCCGGGAAAAGACGGAGATAATCCGCATTCAGTTTTTCAGAAGCGCCTTCCACGAACACGGTTTTGATCGCGTATTTTTTGTTCAGGTATTCCAGGAGCTGCTTGATCTTGATTTGCGCCTGATAATTGGCGTGGGCATTCTGAATGTGAAGCACAAATTTCGGATCTTGTTTGACTGGCGCCTCATAAATTTCATCGATGCTTGCAAGGTCCGCAGGAATATCAAGGCTCAGAAAATTAGGGATTTCCCGAGGGTTGGCTATTTCGATGCGAGCGCCCGGATCTGCCCATGTGCACTGCGTGGTCAAAAAACAAACTACTGTTATTATCGCGACCACTTTTAAATACTTTTTCATTACACCCCCCTTTGCGGTGTCTTTGAGAAACTCTTTTTAAGACTATATTAAAACTATTTAAAGAGTAACACCTTTTTGACAATTTTCAAGGGACAATGATTAACATTCTTCCTAATACAACATCTATCAAAATAAAATATTTAAGGTCTATATTCATTCTAGATAATGACTCTAAATTGTTACAGATCCTGGATTTCAAGTTTTTTCAACAAAACGGACAGCCAGACCTAATTGTTCCTTTCGAACTTCCTTGCGGCATATCTCCCCTGAAATTTGATATTCTTCCGGAAAGTTTGCGCTCGGAAATATATGGATCTCAACCTTAAGGCCCTCGATAGGATTCAACGCATCAATCCTATGAGAAACCCCAAGGTCAAGATATTCCCCGAAAAGCCCCCCCTCACTGATATTTGTCGCAATGGCGGTGGTTTGGATCATTTCTCCGCTTGCGGTAAATATCTTTAATTCCAGCGGAACCGCAACGTGCATGCGGTGGCTCCGCCGCTGTTCTAGCTGATAGCCAAGCGACTCCTGGGGGGTTTTAACACCCTTGGCCATAATCTTCTTGTCGGGATCCTTAACGAAAAGAAAGGGCCCAAAAGATTCGGCCACCTGCTTCTCATCCGAGCAGATATCCACTTTCCCCGAGGGAAAGTTATCCTCGATACAGTGGGCCATTTCTGGCGTCACCCCGTAAAGCACGCTATGCTTGGGACGGATGCAAACCGTCAAAAGACGTCGCATCCCTATCGCATCCAGAGGACCCGACTCTTGGAAGTTTAGGATAATCTGCTGCAAGCCGTAGCGCCGGATGTTTTTCTGAATCTTCCAGGCTACCTCCTGCACCGATTCAAAGGTCGGCATGCCCTTGAGATCAAAAACCGAAACCCCGCCGATTTCTCGCGTTGAATAATGGAATTTAGTCATAACGCATCTTCCTCTTTTTGAACCGTTCGACCCTCCAAAGAATTCGGTGGATTCTGGGATAGATGTACCCTGAAAGAATATCTCCACGCTGGATGACGTAGGCCAATTGAGGACCCCCTTTCCCGTTCATTTTCATACTGCGAAAATCTTGAAGATCATGTGTCATTTTCATCACTCCTCTTTTTCAAATTGTCCATAATATCATTTAACAACTTTTACTATGTTCTAACAAAAACATAACTCAGTAAAATACTTTTGTCAATATGTTATATATATAAAATATTTAATTATATATTTTATTAATATTTATAAATATATATATCAAAAACAAGCAAATACATAACAAAAATGAGCCAAATTGACTCACTCTAAAAAACTTAAATCACTACCTTGGAAAGTCCTTGCCGGAGGCAAGAAGATTTTTAGAAGATTTATTTAGGAGGCATTTGGAGCTTTTTCAGACGCTCCGAAAGGATTTTTTCAAAACCAACTTCAACGGGACGGTAATAGCTGTTTTTTTTGCGGATGTAAATCTGATCCAGCTTCTGACCAGGATGGTCGTGCGGGTAAATATAACCAACGCCATGGCCGAGCGCCTTGGCACCGTGATAGGCAGAGCTTCGTAAATGCTGCGGCACCTGCTCGGATTTTTGATTCTGGACATCCTCAGTCGCCAGTTCAATAGCCCGATAACTTGCATTGCTCTTCGGGGCAAGGGACAAATAACTCACGACTTGCGACAGGATAATTCTTGCTTCCGGCATCCCAACAAATTCGATCGCGGTGAAACCGCTTGCGGCAAGCATTAGCGCCTGCGGATCCGCATTCCCGATATCTTCACTCGCAAAGATCATCATCCGCCGCATGATAAACCTTGGATCTTCTCCGGCGTAAAGCATCTTGGCCAGCCAGTAAATGGCGGCATCAACATCCGAACCGCGCATACTTTTGATGAACGCGCTGATGGTGTCGTAATGGAAATCTTCGTCCCAGTCATAATGCACGATCTTTTTTTGGCAGGACTCTTCCCCAACCGCGGGCGTAAAATGGATCACGTTTTTTTCATCAGGCGGCGTTGTCAAAACGCCGATCTCCAGCGCATTCAACGCCCGCCGGGCATCCCCGGAAGATTGTTTTGCGATATGGCTCAATGCCGCAGGATCGATTTCGACTTTCAAATTTCCGAATCCGCGCTCTTTGTCCCCCACCGCGCGTTTCAGGATCTGAACCAGGTGAGATTCTTCATGAGGCTTGAGCTCACAGACGAGCGACCTTGAAAGAAGCGGCCCCCGGATCGCAAACGAGGGGTTCTGCGTGGTAGCACCGATCAGGATGATCACACCCGTTTCGACATCCGGCATAAGAATATCCTGCTGGGCTTTATTGAACCGATGGATTTCATCGATAAAGAGAACTGTTTTTTTGTGAGCATGCCTCAGCAGGCGCCGCGCATCAGCCTGAATCTTCCGCATCTCGGCCACATTGCTCAAAACCGCATTAATCGAAACGTAATGCGCAGCGGTCATCCGTGCAATCACAAGCGCGACGGTGGTTTTCCCGGTCCCTGGAGGACCATACAGAATAAGGGAACTCAAGCGATCCGATTCGAGCGTGCGCCGGAGAAGCTTTCCTTTACCAAGAAGATGCTCCTGGCCCACAATCTCATCCAGGGAAACCGGCCGCATACGAACTGCCAGTGGCGCATCTGGCGGAAGCTGGAGAACATCATCCACTTCGGATGGCTGAAACAACTCTCCGGAGGACATAGGATTTTTATTTGACATTGAGGGTCCTTGGCTTTCACCCTGCCGATTCCGTAAACGACCTGGGCAGACTATTTGCCGTTCTGAAAAGCAGCTTGATATTTTTGAACCAGCGTTTGTGCGATCGAATCGTGCAGTTTTTGTATTTCATCAGAAATCAAGGTCCGGTCCGGAGACTGGTAAATGATCCGGAATGCGAGGTTCTTGTACCCCTCGGGCACACGCTTCCCTCGAAAAAGATCGAACAACACGACTTCACAGATCAGCCCTTTTCCCATACCGCGAATCTCGGCCATCAGATCCCCGCAAGAGACAGATTCCCTGACCACCAGCGACAGATCGCGGTCTATGGCAGGATAACGAGGCCATTCCTTGAACTTCCGGATGCGTGCGACATGCTGCAAAAGTTTTTCAAGCGAGATCTCGGCATAATAAACAGGCTCTTTGATCCCCCATTGTTTCAGAAGCCCTGCGCCGACTTTCCCCAAAAAAGCTACCGGCGTCTGCCAGATCCGCACCTCCTCGGAAGCGGTGGTATCAAAATAACTTTTCGCAGCTTTTGCGGCACATAAATCAACACAGCCGCAACTGGCCAGAACAGTCTCGACAATGCCTTTCAGATCATAAAAAGTTACCGCCCGAGCCGCATCGAGCCAGGTCTGGACAGCTTTTTTCCCATAAAGGGCCATCGCGCAAACCCGCTCTTCCACCGGATGTTTGTGAACATCCGGCATCCTATAGATATTCGCGATCTCGAAAACAGGCACCGAATCAGCCCCGGCGTTAATGTTTTTTTGAATCACGGTCAACAGACTGGTCACAAGTGTCGGGCGCATCCAATGCAGGCCGTGGTGCAAGGGATTCACGATCTGCACGGCCTGTTTGAGATCCTTCTCAGGATCCAAACCGTCGTCCGAAACGAGACTGAAAGTTACTGCCTCCGATAACCCGATACCGCTCAATAAATAGCGGAGCTTTTGCTCTAGGGAGAGCCGCGGATTTTCTCCGACAGAAATCGGTGCTCGTTGGGGTAAGGTTTCCGGGATATTCTCATAGCCATAAATACGCGCCAGCTCTTCGACTAGATCCACGGGCCGTGTCAGATCCGGCCGAAACGATGGAATCCCAACCTTCCAGCTCCCTAGCGCATGTTGCTTCACGTCGAGTCCAAGGCGCCCCAGGATCAACGCGACCTGATTCGGTTTGATCTCGATCCCAAGCACTTGTTTGATTTCTTCGCTGCGCAAATGGATCGTTTTGATCGCAAGCTGCGGTTTTTCACCCGCTTTGATCACTGCACTGATGTGCCGCGGTTTCGCATATTTCCTGATCAAGGCCAGAGCGCGCTGCCGGCCGATATCGACTGCTTCCGGATCGACGCGTCTCTCAAACCGATAGGAGGATTCCGAAGCGAGCTGATGCCATCGCGATGTCTTGCGAACACGGCCCGGATCAAAAAAAGCGGACTCCAAAAAAACATTGCGCGTCCTATCCGAGATTTCGGATTCCTTCCCGCCCATGACCCCGGCAAGAGCGATGGCCCGGTCACTATCGGCCACCACAAGGTCATCCGCCTTAAGTTCGATTTCTGCGCCATTGATAGCCAAGAACTTTTCGCCAACCTTGGCCTTGCGCAGCTGAATTTCTTTGTCCCGAACAAGATCTGCGTCAAAAGCATGGAGCGGTTGCCCCACTTCCAGAAGCACATAATTCGTAATATCCACGATCAGATTGACACTGCGGATACCGCAAGCCAGCAGACGCTCCACGATAAAATCAGGAGGCTTGGTTTCCGTAATGCCTTCGATCAAAACACCCGTATAATAAGGGCAGCCGTCAACATCCTTGATCTTGATCTTCCAACCGGGAGGAGGCGGTGTGCGGGCCAAATCAGGATCGATTACCGGATTTTTGTGTGAGATATTTTCCACCGCAGCGATTTCGCGCGCCACGCCCCAATGGGAAAGCCAATCCGGGCGATTCGATGTGATCTCGATTTCAAAAATTGTGTCTTGCGGATTGGAAAGCTGCTCGCATTTTTTGACTTCGAGACCGGCCAGCGTCAGACGCTCAGCAATGCGCGAGAGCGGGGGCGCCAGTTCTACAAAATCTTTGAGCCAATTCGTGCTGATTTTCATCTAAAAAGTTTTTTTTTGCATTGTGTTTTGATTTCAAGACCCTGTCCAAGACCGGGTCTTGAAAAGGTCATGAAAATTGTTTCAAGAAACGCAAGTCGTTTTCAAAAAAATGCCGTATATCCGTGATCCCGTGACGGAGCATGGCAATGCGTTCCACGCCGAGCCCGAATGCAAACCCGCGCACCACGCTCTTATCATATTTTACTTCGTCAAAAACATTCGGGTCTACGCTGCCCGCGCCCAAAATCTCAAGCCAGCCTTTTCCCCACTGGATGTCCACCTCGACGCTAGGTTCGGTAAACGGAAAAAAGTGGGGCCGGAAACGTATTTTTGTTTCAGAACCGAAAAGCGCACGCAAAAAAACATGGAGAACTCCTTTCAAATCGCTGAATGTGACCGCATCATCCACCATCAAGCCTTCGATCTGATGGAACATGAAGGAATGGCTCGCATCCACCGTGTCCGGCCGGTAAACACGCCCCGGAGCAATGATCTTTAAAGGCGGCTTGCGATTCTGCATCACGCGAATCTGGACGGTCGAGGTCTGAGAACGCAAAAGCTGTCCGTGCGTGGTATAAAAAGTATCAAAGGCATCGCGCGACGGATGATCCAGAGGGATGTTCAAGGCCGTGAAATTATGAAATTCCGTTTCGATCTCGGGACCTTCGACGATCTCGAAACCCATACGATTAAAAATTGTCGAGATTTCTTGGATGGTTTGCTGCAGGAGATGAATGCTGCCGCTTGACGGTCGAATACCGGGAAGCGAACCATCAAAAGTTTCTTTTCCCGAAACTTGCTGAGGCGCCTCTTGTTTCGCTGTTTCCACCGAGGCTTCGAGCCACTGTTTCAAACGGTTCAACTCGGCACCCACGGATTTTTTTTCTTCCGGGGCCACCGTGCCCAGCTGTTTAAATAGTTCGGTCAGCTTCCCTTTTTTTCCAAGATAGGCAATCCGAAAAGCTTCCGCCATTTCAGCAGAGTCGATTCGTGCCAGATCCTCTCGGGCCTCGTTTTCCAGATGATTTATCTGATCCTTCATAAGATGCCGGTCTCAAGTCCGTCATCCTAAGCAAATCGAATCATTTCGCCCCGATTCTTTGGCTGCCAAAATTCGTTAGATCTCAGGATGACGGCTGGAAATTCTTTCTAAGCTTTTTTGACGAATTTGACGATTTCTTGAAAGGTCTTTTCATCTCGTGCCGCAATTTCCGCAAGAGATTTACGATTCAAGCTCACCTTGTTCTTTTTAAGGGCATCGATGAATCTTGAATAGGAAATCCCGCTCGCCCTGCAGGCCGCATTGATGCGGACATTCCAAAGCTGGCGGAAATGGCGCTTGCGCTGTTTGCGATCACGCGTGGCGAACGCCATGGCGCGCGCAACGGTTTCCTTGGCCGTGCGAAGAAGACTACCGCGACCTCCGACAAAACCTTTGGCACGCTTGAAGATCTTCTTTTTCGTTTTTCGAGTAGCTACTGTGTGTGTGGTCCTTGGCATAAATCACTCCTCTTCGTGTGTCAATTCAGACCGCGTCCTTCATGGATCACTGGTCGTACGGCATGCAACGCTTAATCGCGGTAACATGCATGGGTTCGACCCCAAGCGACCGGCGGTTTTGTCGCTTTTTTTTGGGTGAACGGTCGGTCAACATGTGGCGCGTAAAAGATTTTTTCCCGAGCACTTTGCCGGTCTTGGTGATTCTGTACCGCTTCTTCATGGCTTTTTTAGTTTTCAACTTTGGCATTTTCGTTTCCTCATTCTGTCTTCGGCGGCAAAGCATTCGCACTTGCCGGTTCATTTGATGAAGCCTCTTTTTTCTTCACAGGCGCTATCTTCGTCAGATAGACCTGAATAGCCTTCCCCTCTAAACCATCATTCCGTTCAATCATGGCAATATCCGACAGGTCCTGGATAAAGCGATCCACAAGTAAACGACCTTTGTCCACATACACGATCTCACGCCCGCGAAAGAAAACCACCAGTTTCACTTTGTCCCCGCGCTCGATAAAACGGCGCGCGTTGCGAAGTTTTGTCTGGTAATCATGATCTTCGATCTTGGTGGTCATTTTCACTTCCTTGATATCAATGACCTTTTGTTTTTTGCGGGATTCCTTTTCCTTCTTGCCCAGCGTGTAAAGGTATTTCCCAAGATCCATGATCCGGCATACCGGCGGGGTCGTCGTGGCCGCGACTTCGACCAGATCCAATCCTGCCTCTAGCGCTCGCTGCATACCCTCTTGCGGCGTCACGATACCGAATTGTTCTCCGGCAGCTCCGATCAACCGGATCTGCGGTGAGCGAATACGCTCATTAGCGCGAACTTTTTGTGGACTGAGTGCCAATGATCCTCCTGAATAGTTAAGGGTTGATTCGCTGCGCAATCTCTTGTTTGATCCGTTGGATCATCGTATCCGGATCCTGAACCCCAAGATCCTTCCGACCGCGCATCCGGACCGCAACGCGACCCGTTTCCATCTCTTTGTCACCAATGACAAAGAGATAAGGGACTTTTTCCAGCTCTGCCTCACGCACCTTATGGCCGATCTTCTCGGTTTTTAAATCTTGATCGACTCGAAGTCCTGCATGCTTTAATGTTTCAATCAACTTTTCCGCAAACGGGATATGACGCTCTGCAATCGTCGCCACACGCACATGCACCGGTGAAAGCCAGAGAGGAAATGCCCCCGCATAGTGCTCAATCAAGATCCCGATAAAACGCTCCAAACTTCCGAAAATCGCGCGATGCAGCATAATCACGCGATGGTCCTTTCCATCCGCACCCACGTAATTCAAATCGAAGCGTTCCGGCAAATTCATGTCCAATTGGATGGTGCCGCACTGGAGCGTCCGTCCGATCGCATCTTTTAAATGAAAATCAATCTTCGGACCGTAAAAGGCCCCGTCACCCTCATTGATCTTGTACGACATTTTGAGTTCGTCGAGCGCGTTCCGGAGCCCTTCAGTCGCAATCTTCCATTGGTCATCCGTCCCGAGTGACTTTGCCGGCCGAGTTGAAAGTTCTACATGATAAACAAAATCAAACGCTTTGTACACCTCATCTGTAAAACGGATCGTTTCGACCACACTTTCCTGCAGTTTCTCGGGTGTGGTAAAAATATGCGCGTCGTCCTGCGTGAATCCACGCACCCGAAAAAGACCGGACAAAACACCCGAACGCTCATAACGATGCACCTTCCCGAATTCTGCTACCTTGAGCGGCAACTCACGGTAGGAATGCTTTTCCTCCTGAAACATCAGCATCCCACCCGGACAATTCATGGGCTTTAGGGCATAGATTTCTTCTTCTCTTTCGAGAAAAAACATGTTCTCGCGATAATTGTCCCAATGTCCGGAAGTGCGCCAAAGTTTGTCGCGCAAAATAGTCGGGGTCTCAACTTCCGTGTAACCGTAGGCTGAAAGTTTCTCTCGCATGAACGCAATCAGCAGGTTTTTAAGGAGCAACCCTTTCGGTTTCCAGAACGGAAGGCCCGATCCCTCGTCATGGAAGCTAAAAAGACCGAGTTGCTTACCGATTCTTCGATGATCGCGTTTTTGGGCCTCTTCACGCTGAAGGATAAAAGCATCTAATTCTTTAGAAGTTAAAAAAGCGGTCCCGTAGATGCGTTGAAGCATCGGGTTTTTTTCATTCCCGCGCCAATACGCCCCCGCAACCGAGAGCAGCTTGAAAGCCTTGATTTCATTCGTGTTGGAAACATGGCCACCACCGCACAGATCCGTAAAAGGACCATTTTGAACAAAATTGACAACATCGCCCGGAATGCCGTCAATGATCTCGAGTTTATACGGCTCCTGCCTCTCCTGATAAATCTTGCGGGCTTCCTCTTTGGAGGCAGACCACGACTTGAATTCCTGACCTTCAAGAATAATTTCCCGCATCCTGCTCTCAATTTTCGACAAATCCTCGTCCTGGAAAGCCGTTTTTGAATCGAAGTCATAGTAAAACCCTTCGTCTATCACAGGACCAATCGCAAGTTTTGTTCCAGGAAAAAGATCTAGGACAGCTTGGGCGAGAATGTGGGATGCAGAATGCCGCAATCTGTACAACGGTTCGTAGTTCTTATCGTCTGACATGCTTGTTCAATCTGTACCGGTTTCATTTAAATTCAGGGGCTATTGGCAAATCTCCGCCAACCCAAAAACATAAATTTAAAGCGGTACTAGAAAATAATTCCTCCTTATCTTTCTAAAGGGGCTGTATTCTACAATCAGAGATCAAATCTCGCAACTCTTTTCCTAACCTCTTGCATATCAGAGAATTATGGAAGATCCGAAATCGAGTGACCGTTACTTTGGGTGACTGTCTTTAAATACTTTGTAATTTTTTTTCACAAATCCCTGTGTCATTTTTAGACGCAGCCTCAAAGGACCCCGGATCTCGAATTTTTTAACTTATTGTATTCCCATAAGTTACGATTTTAAATTCTTGGCATAGAAACTGCAATATTAGGATTGAAGTAAAAAACAACTCATATTCATCATTAAAGGAGGCACGTATGAACAATCTGATGAGACAAACACAAAAATGGTTGGATCCGTTCGATCTGGTCACAGACCTGCAGGATGATATCAACCACCTCTTCTCGACTTCCCTTCGCAGAGGCCAGCCGAGCAACTTCAGCGATTTTGTTCCCAGCGTTGAGATCCATGAGGACGAAAATAATTTCACGCTCCACTTGGACGCTCCTGGGATCGACAAAAAGGATATGGATATCTCCGTCACAGGCAATACCGTGACGATCAAAGGGGAACGAAAAATCGAAGAAAAGAAGAAAGAAAAAGGCTACTTCTATTCCGAGCGGCGCTATGGCAGTTTTCAACGTTCGCTCGAGTTGCCGACCACCGTTGAGTCCGACAAGATCACAGCGAATTACAAAGACGGAGTGCTTGAACTTGTCGTTCCGAAGTCGGAAAAATCAAAACCGAAGCAAATCAAGGTCGAGGTGAAGTAACGCGTTTAGTCCCCCGCTGCTCTGTGATAAAATCATCAACAAAGAAACAGAGCAGCGGTTGCCTTAGAGGAGGAATGACCATGACCGAATTTTCAGAAAATAAAAAAAATAATATGAATGTTTTGCACCTCATCATTGCGATATTGGTGCTTGTCTCCGTTGTACAGACCATCGCATTGATCCAACAGAATAAAAACCAGAAGGAATTGGCTGCTAATTATCGAAAACAAATTTCCATGCAACAAGAGTTACAGCCAAGGACCGAGCGATTTGTGTCGCAAGCGACCCGTCAGGCACCGCAGGCCTGGTCAAATCTATTCCATAAACCAAGGGCTGCGACAAACACCTCGGCAACACCCGCCGTTCCCGCAGCTGGCTTTTTCGACACATGGGACCATGATCCGTTCGAAGAATTTGACGCGATATCCCGCCGGATGAGCAACATGATGCGACAGGCGTTTCTCATGTCAGGCCCCCTGATGAACCAAGCCGTAACCGGAATGAGCCAGATCGCCAATTCGGATTTCATGCCGGCGATTGATCTTCAAGAAACGGACAAGACCTACATTGTGCGCGGCGATCTGCCTGGACTTGATAAAGACAAGATCAACATCACGGTCCAAAATAACATGCTGACGCTTCAGGGCATACGGGAAACCGGCTCCGAAACGAGTGACTCCAAACAAGGATTTTACTCGCAGGAAAGAAGTTACGGCTCTTTCACGCGAACCCTCGCCCTGCCGGGCCCGGTGGATGAAAATAAAATCAGTGCGGAATACAAAAACGGCGTGTTGACCATCACACTTCCGAAACTCACAGGCCAAGAGCATAAACAAAAAGTCACAATCCAGTAAAACGAATACCCCGGATCAGTTTCCGCCTCATCCGGGGTATTTTTCCATTGAAAACACAAACACATCAGTTTATGATGTCCGCCTTCCACTCCCGTGCGCGGTTAGTTCAGTTGGTTAGAACGCTTCCTTGACATGGAAGAGGTCAGAGGTTCGAGTCCTCTACCGCGCA